>Ga0326726_10006592_pt1 | contig 10455 bp, 6 predicted proteins | sample MHFenrmetagenome_2_FD_207603 | JGI IMG/M metagenome (GOLD analysis project Ga0326726, IMG submission 207603) | Lab enriched peat soil microbial communities from Michigan Hollow, Ithaca, NY, United States - MHF15MN | ecosystem: Environmental > Terrestrial > Soil > Wetlands > Peat | place: USA... | reverse complement strand
GTTCTCCACGGAGCATCCCGAAACGGTGCGGGCCATGTTCTACGGGCTCGGGGCCGACGGGACCGTGAGTGCCAACAAGAACTCGATCAAGATCATCGGCGAGGGGACCGACAACTACGCGCAGGGCTACTTCGTCTACGACTCCAAGAAGTCGGGGACGATGACGACGTCGCACCTGCGCTTCGGAAAGCGCCCGATCACGTCGACCTACCTGATCGACCGCGCCAGCTTCGTCGCCATCCACAACTTCACCTTCCTCGAGCGGTACGATCTGCTGGCGCCTGCCGACAAGGGCGCGACGGTGCTGCTCAACAGCCCGTTCGGTCCGGACGAGGTGTGGAACCACCTGCCGGCGACGGCGCAGCGCGACATCGTGGAGAAGGGACTCAAGCTGTACGTAATTGACGGCGTCAAGGTGGCGGCGGACGCGGGGCTCGGCACCCGGATCAGCACCGTGATGCAGGTCTGCTTCTTCGCCATCAGCGGCGTCATCCCGAAGGAGGAGGCGATCGCGGCCATCAAGGAGGCGATCCAGCATACGTACGGGCGCAAGGGCGAGTCGGTGGTCAGGAAGAACTTCGCGGCCGTGGACGCGGCCCTGGCCCAGCTCCACGAGGTCAAGGTGCCGAAGCAGGTCACCAGCACCTTCGACATCCGGCCGGCCGTCCCCATGGAGGCGCCGGCGTTCGTGCAGAAGGTGACCGCCGAGATCATCGCGGGCCGCGGGAACCAGCTTCCGGTGAGTGCATTCCCCGACGACGGGACCTATCCCAGCGCGACGACACAGTGGGAGCGGCGCAACATCGCCCTCGAGATCCCCGTGCTGGACGAGGCGCTGTGCATCCAGTGCGGCAAGTGCGTGCTGGTCTGCCCGCACGCCGCCATTCGCGCCAAGGTGGTGGACGCCGGCCTGCTCGCGAGCGCGCCGCCGACCTTCAAGTCCATGGCGGCCCGCTGGCGGGAGTTCAAGGACCGGAAGTACGTGCTCCAGGTCGCACCCGAGGACTGCACCGGGTGCGAGCTGTGCGTGATGGTGTGTCCGGCGAAGAGCAAGACCGACGCGGCCCACAAGGCGCTCAACATGCAGCCGCAGCTCCCGCTCCGGCAGTCGGAGCGCGCCAACTGGAGCTTCTTCCTCTCCCTGCCCGAGACCGACCGCCGGGTGCTCCGTCCGGACCAGGTCAAGGACGTGCAGCTGTTCCGGCCGCTCTTCGAGTTCTCGGGCGCCTGCTCCGGCTGCGGAGAGACGCCGTACCTGAAGTTGATGAGCCAGCTGTTCGGCGACCGCACCATCGTCGCCAATGCGACGGGCTGCTCCTCCATTTACGGCGGCAACCTCCCGACCACGCCCTGGTCGGTGAACGGCGACGGCCGCGGCCCCGCCTGGTCGAACTCGCTCTTCGAGGATAACGCCGAGTTCGGCATGGGGATGCGGCTCTCGCTCGACAAGCAGGCGGTGTTCGCGCGCGAGCTGGTCGGCCGACTCGGCGGGCGGTTGGAGGACGGCCTCGCGCAGGCGCTGGTCGAAGCCGACCAGTCCAGTGAGACCGGGATCGCGGCCCAGCGCGTGCGCGTGGACCGGCTCAAGGCGCAGCTGGCCCGGCTCCCCGATCCGGAGGCGCGGCGCCTGGAGTCGCTGGCCGACGCGCTGGTCCGGAAGAGTGTCTGGATCGTGGGCGGCGACGGATGGGCCTACGACATCGGCTACGGCGGGCTCGACCACGTGCTCTCGTCGGGCCGCAACGTGAATGTGCTGGTGCTGGACTCGGAGGTGTACTCCAACACGGGCGGCCAGGCCTCGAAGGCCACGCCGCGGGCCGCCGTGGCCAAGTTCGCGGCCGGCGGAAAGCCCATGGCCAAGAAGGACCTCTCGCTGATGGCGATGTCCATCGGGAGCGTGTACGTGGCGCGCGTCGCGTTCGGCGCCGACGACAGTCAGCTGGTGAAGGCCTTCCTCGAGGCCGACGCGTACGACGGCCCGTCCATCATCGTGGCCTACAGCCACTGCATCGAGCAGGGCTATGACATGGTCAACGGGCTCGAGCAGCAGAAGAACGCCGTGAAGGCGGGGCATTGGCCCCTGTTCCGCTACAACCCCGCGCGGCTGATGGAGGGGAAGAACCCGCTCCAGCTCGATTCGAAGGCGCCGTCGCTGCCGATGGCGGAGTACATGAAGAACGAGACGCGCTTCACCCGCCTGGCGACCAGCGACCCGGCAGCCTACAAGGCCCTCGGCGAGCTGGCCCAGCAGGACGTCACGGCGCGGTGGCGGCTCTACGAGCACATGGCGGCGATGGCGGTCGATGGCAACAAGAAGAGTGATGGGTAGTGAGCGATGGGTGATTAGGTGATGGGGGAAAGCAGCGGGGGCGCCGATGCCGGTGCCCCCGTTCGCGTTGCCCCCATCACCTGATCACCTATCACCCATCACTCATCACGTCTGCAGGGTCTTCAGGAAGCTCATGTCGTGCCCCTTGGCCTTCAGCATGGCCTCGAGGCCCGACTTGTCGGCGCACTTCATGTAGGCCTCGGCCGGCTCGACGAGCTTTTTCTCCACGACGTCCATCAGCGCATCGTTCAGCGTGACCATCCCCATCTTCTTGTTGGTCTGGATCATCGAGGGGATCTGGAAGGTCTTCCCCTCACGAATGAGGTTGGCGATGGCGGGGATCGCCAGCAGGATCTCACGGACCGCCACGCGCCCGCCGCCGATCTTCTTGCAGAGGATCTGCGCGACCACCCCCTTGAGGGACTCGGAGAGCATCACCCGGATCTGGCTCTGCCGGTCCGCCGGGAACTGGTCGATGATCCGATCCACCGTCGAGGCGGCCGTCGTGGTGTGCAGCGTCCCGAACACGAGGTGGCCGGTCTCCGCCGTCTCGATGGCGATGGCGACGGTCTCGAGGTCGCGCATCTCGCCCACCAGCACGATATCCGGATCCTCGCGCAGCGCGGCCCGCAGGGCGCGCTTGAACGACTCGGTGTGCAGCGCGACCTGACGCTGGGTGATGATGCAGCTCTTGTTCGGGTGCACGAACTCGATCGGGTCCTCGATCGTGATGATGTGGTCCGTGCGCTTGCGGTTGATCAGGTCGATCATCGCCGCGAGCGTGGTGGACTTGCCCGACCCCGTCGGCCCCGTCACCAGGACCAGCCCCTTGGTCAGGAAACAGAGCTTCTGCACGTCGTCGGAGAGGCCGAGCTCTTCCGCGGTCTGCACCTTGGTGGGGATCACGCGGAACACGGCCGCGGGCCCCTTGCGGTCCCTCAGCACGTTGCAGCGGAACCGCGCCAGATCCAGGATCTCGTAGGCGAAGTCGGAGTCGTTGCTGTCCGCGAACTCCTTCTTGTTGCGGTCGGGCATGATCGAGAAGATCAGCGCTTCCATCTCCTCGATGGTGAGCGGCGTGAGCCCCTCGAGCCGCTTCATCTCACCCTGCTTGCGGATGAGCGGAGGCTCGCCGACCCTGAGGTGCAGGTCGGAGGAGCCGGACTCCACCAGCGTGCGGAGGAACCCCTGGATCCGCTCCTCCGCAGCGGCCGTCGCGTCGGAGGCGGCGGCGGTCGGGGGCGCGCGCCTGGGTGCGGGCGCGGCCGGCTCGGCCGACGGGGCCCGGGACTCCATCGGCATCGAGATCGCCGCACTGGAGCGCCGCGGCCGCGCGGGACCGATGGTCACCGTCACGTCGTCGCCGGCGTGCAATATCTCCACGTCCACCCGCTTGCCGTCCACCGCGTAGCCGAAGGCCATGCGCGACTCGGCGTCGAGATGGTCCTTCATCCCATCGGGCGCGATCTCGCGGAGCAGCGCCATGATCTTAGGCTTGGTCAGGAGATCCTTGGTGACGGGCCGGTCCGCGCCGTCCACCTCCAGGATGACCGCCGCGCCGCTGGCCAGCCGCATCGCGGAGGCGCCCTGCTGGAACATCACCTGGATGAACTTGTCGAGTGTGGCCATCCGCAGTCCCTAGCTCTCCATCCCTATGGTTTGACGGGTCCCGGAGCGGCGGGCTTGGCCACCCCCGCCGCTGGTGGCGCCTTGGGTGCCACGGTGGATGTCGCCGGCGTCGGCGCCGGCCTCGCGCCCGGCGCGGCGGGTGCGGCCTTGGGCTGAGGCGGCGGCGCGGGCCTCGGTGCAGCCGCAGCGGGAGCGGTCCTCGGCTGAGCTGCGGCGGGCGCCGTCGCACCCGTCTTCGGTGGCGCGGCTGCCGCCTTCTTTGCCGCTTCCTTCTCCTCCTCCGCGATGACCCTCGCCTTGACTGCCTCCGCCTGGGCCTTCGCCACCTTCTGCGCCAGAAACTCCTTCTCCCGCTTCTCTCCCTCGTCGGCCTGGATCGTTCCCTTGATCGTCCGTTCGATCAGCGCCTTGAGCGAAACGACCCCGTCCCGCAGCATCCGGCTCTTCATCATCGCGCTGCCGCCCCGCGACGCCACCACGCTCAGCTGGCCCGCCTGATCCGCGACGAAGCCGACGTTCCGCATCATCGCCTTCTGCCTGAGCTGCGCCAGCTCGCGCGACAGCAGGGTCGAGTACTGGTCCGCGTTGGTCTTCGCCGCCGCGTATTGCTCCACCAGGCTCGCGAAGTGATCGCACTCCCTGAGCAGCGTTTCCAGATACTCCACCAGCTCCTGGTGCTTCGCCGACAGCTTCTGCCCTGCCATGATGTCCCTCCTGCCGCGTGCCGCCTATAACCTATCACCCCCACCTCACACCGTAAGCACCAGCTTCCCGAATGTCGCGTTCGATTCGAGGCGCCGGTGCGCCTCCGCCGCGTCAGCGAGAGGGTACGCGCGATCCACGACCGGGTGCACCATGCCCGCCTCGAGCAGCGGCAGGATGTCCTGCGCGAAGGCGGCCGTGACGGCGATCTTCTCGTCGAGCGACCGGGCGCGCAGCACCGTGCCGATGATGGTCAGCCGCTTGCTCAGGACGGCGCCCAGATCTATCGGGGCGCTTCGGCCTCCTGTGAGCCCCACGACGATCATCCGGCCCCCGCGCGCCAGCACCTGGACGTTGCCCGCGAGGGCCGGCCCGCCGACCAGATCGAGCACGACATCCACGCCCTCGCCATCCGTCTTCCGCCGGACGACCTCGACGAAATCCTCGCGCGACGTGTCGATGGCCACCTCGAGCCCCAGCGCTCGCGCCCGCTCGAGTTTCTCCGCCGAGCGTGACGTGCCGAAGGTCCTGGCGTGGATCGCCGTCGCCAGCTGCAACGCCGCCGTCCCGACGCCGCTGCCGACCGCCTGGATCAGAAGGCGCTCGCCCGCCCGGAGCAGCATCTGGCGCATGAGCGCGTCGTAGGCCGTGATGAACACTTCCGGCACCGCAGCTGCCTGTTCGAACCCCCACCCGGCGGGCACGCGCAGCGCGACCGCTTCGTGCGTGGTGAGGAACTCGGCGTAGGCGCCGCCCGCGACGAGCCCCATCACCCGGTCGCCCGCCTTCCATGCCCGGGCGCCGGTGCCGAGCGCCGCGACCTCTCCGGCGTATTCGAGCCCGGGAATCGTGGCCGGCGCACCGAAGGGGGCGGGATACTGGCCCTTGCGCTGCAGCAGGTCCGCCCGGTTGACGCCCGCGGCCCGCACCCGCACCAGCATCTCCCCGGCCGCCGGCTCGGGCGCCGCGACCTCCTGGACCTGCAACACCTCGGGTCCGCCGGGCTTCGTGATGACGACCGCCTTCACGGCATCGTTCCGGATGCAAGGAGGCAAGTTCGCAGCAGTAGCAGGACGCGCACGGCTCTCCAGCCCCCTACCTGCGCAGCGCTTCGGTCAGGACCCGTCCGTCCAGTTTCTCGAGTGGCCGCACCCCGACGAGGCTCGCCAGCGTCGGCGCGAGGTCGGCCACCTGCACTCTTCCGGTGTAGCGCCCCGGCTGCACGCCCGCCCCGACGATGATCAGTGGGACTTGCGCATCGTCGTCCGACGGCTGGCCGTGCTCGGCGGTCGTTGTCGGCCCCCATACGTCATGGGGCCGCAGCGTCACCACCAGCTCAACGTCCAGATCCGGCGGAATCGTGTTGATCCACCGGCGCGCGATGGCGTCTCGCGCCGTGTCCGCTGCGGCGAGGCTGCGCGGGGTATCCGTGCGCAACACCCCCGGAACCGCACGGATCCGGGCGGCGAGCTCCGCAACGACGTTGTCCACGTTGATGCCGCTCGCCTCGAGATGCTGCCGGTCCATCACCAGCATGCCGAGGCCGAGCGCCTGCACCCACGTGCCCGGCCCCGCACGTGAGACCAGCGTCATCTCGGTCTCGCTGAGTACGCTGCTGATGCTGACCTCCGTCGCGGCCGTATCGCCGTGCGCACGCGACCACCGCGGGTACGACGTGACGCCGTGGTCCGCGGTCAGGGAGACGATGACGCGCTGCGGATCGCGCAGGCGGAACAGCGAATCGAGGAACTGTCCCAGGTATCGGTCGAGGCGCAGGACCTGGTCGTGAATTTCGCGCGAGTCGGGCCCGAAGGCATGGCCTATGGCGTCGGTCGACGAGAGGCTGATGGCCAGAAGATCGGGGCTCGGGCCCCCGCCAAGCTTGAGCCGGTTCATCCCGGCCAGAGCAAGGGCCAGCGTCAGCGAGTCCATGAATGGCGTGGCAGCGATCGGATATGCGCCGCCGGGGCTACCCGTGAGCAGGTGCGGGAACGTGATGTCGCGCCCCAGGTGTGGGTTGGGCGCGCTGTCGGGCTCGGCGTACTCCCTGCTGCGGAGGAGGAGGTCCCACACGCGTAGAGCGGCCGATTCGTCCGCCAGGTCGATGTTGAAGGACCTGATCCAGTCGGGGAGTGAGGTTGCGTAATAGCGGCTCGTGGTGAACCGCCCTCTCTGGTACCAGTACACCTGCTGGCGCGCCTTCCCGATCGGGAGGATGGCGGCACGGTCCTTCCGACTGACCGAGAGGGCCCGGGCGTCCGGGTACCGGGCGGCGATCCAATCGAACAGCGCCGTCCCGCGGAAGCGCCATGGAGAGGCCCCCGGACCGTTGGCATCCAGCAGACGGCCACTCGCCGTGCTGTCCGACACACCGTGGTCGTTGTCCACGATGCCGGTGGAGTGCGGGTTGCGGCCGGAGAGAACCGTCGCATGGCCGGGCGCCGTCTCCGTCATCGCGTGGTCCTGGTACGCGTCCGAAAAGACCGCTCCGTGTTGCAGCAGCCAGGCGAGCCCGCCCGTGAGCTGCGACCGCCACCGCTCCAGGTAGTCGGCGCGGAACTGGTCCACCGTGATGTGGACGACGAGCGTGGGGGTGGGTCGCTGCTGAGCAGCCACTGCCTGCATGGCGAGGGCTGCTGCGGTCACGATCGGGTTGAGCAACGTGCATCTCCAATCAGCAGGTGCAGCGGGGAATATGCGTCGCCGGCGGCGCGCCGAGCTAGCGCCCCACGATCGGGACGGTCACGCTACAGCCAGCGGAAGATCTTGAGGGCCACGGCAAAGGAGACGACGCCCCAGGCTGCGCAGATGGCGGCCGGCCCGGCCACCGCAGCCAGCGACGCGCCGTCGAGCATTACCGCCCGCAACGCGTCGTTCAGGGCCGTCAGGGGGAGCAGCCTGATGGCCGGCTGCATCGCCGCCGGGAAGTTGGCCGAGGAGAAGAAGACGCCGGACAGGATCCACATCGGCATCATGATGAGGTTCATCAGCCCCGAAACCGCCTCGATGGTCCGCGCTCGGCTGGCCGTCAGCAGGCCGATGCCGGCAAAACACATGGCGCCGACGAGGGTCAGCAGCAGGAAGTCCACCACGGAGCCCCGCATCGGGACACCGAACGCGAGCATGCCGAAGCCGATGAGCAGCACCACTTCCGGACCGAGCATGGTCAGACGCGCAGCGATGAACGAAAGGAGGTAGTGGCTCTTGCGCATCGGCGACGCCAGCAGCCGCTTCATGAGCTTCTTCTTCCGCGCATCCACCACCGCGTAGCCCATCCCCCACATCCCGGTGCCCATCAGATTGAGCCCGAGCAGGCCCGGGATCAGGAAGTCGATGTACCGCGAGCCTTTCTCCATCACCTTCTGCTCCGCCACGGCGCGCACGTCCCGCCGGCCGAGGGCGCGTTGCAGCGCGTCGTCCGTCGCGAGCCGCGCCATCCGGCTCTCGGTCCGCGTCGAGTCGTAGCGGTACACCACCGTCTCCCCGGCCACCACGACGATGGCGACCCTGCCCTTGCGCAGCTGGTCGGCCGCCTCACCGGCCGGCAGCACGCTGACCGTGAAGCCGCGGGCGTGGCCCAGCAGCGCCGCCACGGAGTCCGCGTGCGGGCCCGCTTCCACGCCTACGCGAATCACGTCGGGCGGCCGATTGCGGAACGCCAGGCCGAGCGCGACGGCGAGCAGCAGCGGGAACGCGAAGACCCAGAACAGCACCTCCGGCTGCCGGAGCTGCTCCCGGAACCTCGCCAGCGTGAGCTGCACAAACGGATGGTGGCCGTCCATCACGCGTCCCTGAGGTGCCTGCCCGTCAGGCTCAGGAACAGGTCCTCCAGCGTGGCGTGGTGCGTGACCAGCTCCGTCAACTCCACGCCGCGCCGCTCCAGCTCGAGCATCAGGGCGGGGACGGCCCGGTGCGCCTCCGTCACCGTCAGGCTGAAGCGCGGCCCGTCCCGTCGCGCCGCCTTGACCCCCGGCAGCGCCGCGAGCACGGCCTCCGGCGGCGGCTCCGCCCCGTCGCGCAACGCGAACTCCACCACGTGATCCGCGCCGAGGGTGGCGATGAGGTCGCGCGGGGATCCGAGGGCGATGACCTTGCCGTGGTCCATCACCGCGACCCGATCGCAGAGCCGCTCGGCCTCTTCCATATAGTGGGTGGTCAGCACCACCGTTCCGCCTCCGCGCTTGAAGGCGGCGACGATCTCCCACAGCTGGCGGCGCGACTGCGGATCGAGCCCCGTCGTCGGCTCGTCCAGGAAGAGCAGGTCGGGCGCCCCCACCAGCGCGCATGCGATCGCCAGGCGCTGCCGCTGCCCGCCCGACAGCTTCTCCACCCACGCGTCGCGCTTCTCGCCGAGCTCGACGACGTCCAGCACTTCCTCGACCGTGCGCCCCCGCCTGTAGAAGCTGCGGAACAGCCGGATCACTTCGGCCACCGTGAGCCGGTCGGCGAGCTTGGTCTCCTGGAGTGCGACGCCCAGCCGCTCGCGCAGGGCGTGCTCGTGGCCGCCCCAGCGCATGCCGAGGACCTCGATCTCGCCTTCGTCGTGCGCCAGGAGTCCCTCGAGCATCTCGACCGTGGTGGTCTTCCCGGCGCCGTTCGGCCCGAGCAGTCCGAAGCACTCCCCCGCGCGGACCTCGAGATCGAGACCCGCGACGGCGGTGACGTCCTTGTACCGCTTCACCAGGGCGCGGCACCGGATGGCGACGGCGTTGGAGGACATGGGAGGGTTGATGATGACGACAGCGGAGGCTAAAGAAAAGGGGGCGGAGCGTTGGCAGGCGGGTCGCTAGCAGATCCTCGGCAACTGCTCCCCCGAGAGGAGATCCAGGACGCGCTCGCCGCCGGCCCTCGTCTTCAGCACGACGAGACCCGGTGTGCCTCCCTGCCGCACCGTCCCGATGCGCGCGGCCTCGGCGCTCTCGGGCCGCGACCGCAGCAGCTCGACCGCGCGATCCGCGTCGCGCGCCGTCACGAAGGCGAGGAAGCGCCCTTCGCAGGCGACGTACAGCGGGTCGAGGCCCAGCACCTCGCAGGCGCCGGCCACGTCCTCGCCGACCGGGATCGCGCTCTCGTGCACGGCGATCTCGCAGTGGGCCTGGGCGGCGATCTCGTTCAGGACCGTCGCCACGCCGCCGCGCGTCGGGTCTCGCAGGCAGTGGACCTCGAGCCCCGACTCGAGCAGCGCGAGCACGGCGCCCGCGACGCTCGCGCAGTCGCTCACGATCGGTGACGTGAACGCCAGGCCGTCGCGCACCGCCATCACCGCGACCCCGTGCTGACCGACCGGGCCGCTCACCAGCACCGCGTCTCCAGGCCGGACTTCCGTGGGCGCGATCGGCCGCGGCGCCACGATGACGCCGACGCCCGAGCTGGTGATGAAGATGCCGTCCCCCTTGCCACGCTCCACCACCTTGGTGTCGCCGGCCACGACCGTGACCGAGTCCGCGTGCGCCGCCGCCTGCACCGACGCGACGACCCGTATCAGGTCGTCCACCGGCAGCCCTTCCTCGAGGATGAAACCGAGGCTGAGGTAGAGCGGGCGGGCGCCGCTCATCGCGAGGTCGTTGACCGTCCCGGTCACCGCGAGCTTCCCGACGTCGCCGCCCGGGAAGAAGAGCGGGTGCACGACGAAGCTGTCCGTCGTGAACGCGAGCCGGCCAGCCGGCCGCTCGAGCACTGCGCTGTCGTGGAGGGCGGCCAGCGCATCGTTCCGGAACGCCGGCAGGAAGACGCGCTCGACGAGATCGCGCGTGAGCCGGCCCCCGCCGCCGTGAGCGAGCAGGATCCGACCGCCG
>Ga0326726_10006591_pt1 | contig 10456 bp, 9 predicted proteins | sample MHFenrmetagenome_2_FD_207603 | JGI IMG/M metagenome (GOLD analysis project Ga0326726, IMG submission 207603) | Lab enriched peat soil microbial communities from Michigan Hollow, Ithaca, NY, United States - MHF15MN | ecosystem: Environmental > Terrestrial > Soil > Wetlands > Peat | place: USA... | reverse complement strand
CGCGACGGAGGTATGAATTGAGAGTCGTCGGTATTGTTGCGTTTATACTCGCAGTTACTTTTTTGCCGCGGATCGGATGGCCGGCCGACGCGCTGAAACTCGAAAAGCTCGTCATCGGTTATCCCGCGCCGGTGGCCTCTCTGGGTATCATCGACGTGATGCGCAAGTCCGGGCTATTCAGAAAGAACGGTCTCGACGTTGACCTAGTCTACATCCAAGGCAGCCCGATACTCACGACGGCAATGGTTTCGGGCCAGGTGCCGCTGAGCTTCATTGGCGGCGCGGCCATCGTCGCCTCCGCTGTCGGCGGCGCCGACACGGTCTATCTCGCTTGCGGCATCAATACGCTCTACTGGCGCGTCTTCTCGACCCCGGATATCAAAACCATTGGCGATCTTAAAGGCAAAAAGATCGGCGTCACCACCATCGGCTCCCAGGAGGACAGCGTCATCCGTTTCATCTTGAAAGAACGCGGCCTCAATCCCGACCGAGACTTTGCCGTGGTCGCGGTCGGCGGCGCACCGACCCGCCTAGCCGCCTTGAGTAAAGGCATCGTGCACGCCTCGACATTCATACCACCGCAGGACATTGCCGCCGAGAAACTCGGACTGCACGAGCTCATCGACATGAGCACCCTCGGCCTCTATAACCCAGGCAGCTGTTTCGCCAGCACCAAGAGCTATATCAAAACCCATCGCGATACCGTCATGCGGGTGATGAAAACCTTCGTCGAGGGGCTGCGCTACTACAAGGACAACCGCGACTTCGTCTTGAAAGTCACTGCCGACTTCGCCCAGAACCGCGACCCCGACGTGCTCCGGCCAACCTATGAAATCGTCACCAAGTTCCAGGACCGCGTCCCCTACGTCAACATGAAGGGCATCGAGTTCATGCTCAAGACTTTGGAACTGCGCGATCCACGCGCCAAGACCTTCGACCCCAATGCCGTGGTCGATTCCAGTTTCATTCAGGAGCTCGACAAGAGCGGCTTCATCGACGCGGTATGGAGGAAATGAAGAAGTAAGGAGTAAACAGTTAGGAGTAAGGGGTGAAGATTCGGACTTCCCCTCTCTTCGCCCCTTACTACTCACTGGAGCGACAGCGAACCATGAATATCGGCGAGTCCCTGACCCGCAATGCGCAACACTTTCCTGACAAGCGCGCCATCGTCGACGCTAGCCGATCGGTCACCTATGCCGAACTGCAAGAGCGCACGAATCGCCTGGCCAATTATCTGCTCAAGCAAGGCATCACCAAAGGCGATTTGATCGCCCTTTCGCTCGGCAGCCGGGCCGAGCACTTTGAAGCCCTCTTCGCCATCGCCAAGATCGGCGCCATTGCCGTTCCCTTCGACTTCAGTTGGAGCGCCCAAGAATGCGAGGCCATGCTGGAATTCTTTGCACCCAAAGCGTTTTTTGTGGAAACACGCAAAGAGACTGGTGCCTTGCAGGCGCTAGCCGACAATCGCATTGCCACTGCGAACCTGATCGTCGTTGGCAACTCCAGTCACGCGAGCGGCAGCGGAATCGAAATCGCGATCGAGCGAAGCAAGCCCGATGAACCGGAAGCGACCGTATCCGGCGATGATCCGTTCTTGCTGATGATCACCTCCGGCACCACGGGATTTCCCAAAGCGTGCAGCATCGATCACGAGACCTACGCGCTGCGCTGCCTCAATTACAGCATCAGCAAAGGCATGAACCACAATGAGCGTGCCCTGATGGCGCTACCGGTGCACTTCAATGCCGGGCGCGGCTCGGTCATGGCTATCCTATTCCTCGGCGGGACGATCATCATTCAGGAAAAGTTTGACGCCGAGCGCTTCCTGCAAACCATCGAGCGCGAGCAGATCACCTACACCATGCTGGTGCCGACCTTGTGCGAGCGCTTGTTGCGTTCAGAGCACATGAACAACTATCGAACAAGTTCACTGCGCTTCCTCGGCATCACCGGCGGCCATCTCTCCCGCGAGCTCGCGCGCGAAGCGCGCCAGCGCTTGAGCCCGGGCATCTTCGAAGCCTACGCCTCCACCGACTGCGGCCAGATCACCACCGTCGATGCCGACGACTGGGATACTCACGGCGAAACCGTCGGCAAACCAATCTGGTGCGTGCTTGTGCGCATCACCGATGACGACGGCAATGAAATGTCGCGCGGCGAGGCTGGAGAAATCTGCGTGCGCACGCCGCTGGCGATCCAGGGCTACTATCGCAATCTGAGCGCCACCGCAGAATTTCTCGCCGGCGGTTGGTGTCACACCGGCGACGTTGGATTTCTCGACCAAGAAGGCTACCTGCACATCTCGGAGCGCAAGAAAAACATGGTCAAGAGCGGCGGCATCAGCGTTTTCCCGGAGGAGATCGAAGACACGCTGCGCAAGCATCCCGACGTGGCGGAAGCTGCTGTAATAGGATTCAAAAACCAAGAATGGGGCGAAGCGGTGATAGCCTTTGTCGTGCTGAGTGTCGACGCAAGTTGCAGCGGCGAAGCTTTGATCGAGTATTGCAAAAACCACCTGGCGCCCTACAAAGCGCCCAAGGTCGTGGAGTTCTGCACGAGTCTCCCTCGCACGGGGCTCGGCAAGATTGACCGCGCCAAGCTAGCGGCGTTGTAGCGGAGAAGCCAAGCCGGTGCCGAGTGCCATCGGCATGATACTGCCTGCAGATCCGGCGGCTTAGACGTAGAGCGACACCATTTTGGCCATCAGCAAGATGCCGAGAATTGAGTAAAAACAGGCAATCAATATCAATCCTTTTACGACCATGGGCCCAACCCGTTTTCGCAGCAAGAATATCAGCCATACGAGCGCACAGCCGACAAGCTTGCCATAACACAAACCGCCCATCAGTCCCCAGTTGTCTATGTAGTAAGACACCAGCGGATTAACTTCGGGCACACCGGCAGAGAGAATATGGTATGAGGCCACCCCATCGAGGATTTGCAACAAAAGGTTGGCCAAGAGCAATTGGACGATCGAACTTTGCATCACTCCACCACGCCGTAAGAATTTTTCGGGATTGCGATGGCAATGAATTGCCAGAGCCATGCCGCGCCGTTCTGGCATCAGATCGGGGTTCAGCTGCTTTAAAGCGCCCAAAGGAAGTGATCAGACTTGCCTGCCCATGGAAAACGCGCGGCTAACCGGGCATTGCCGACCACAATCGGATCGCAACGATGGAAAATTTGAACGGAGAAACTGTTAAGAGAACTTACGCTCTCCGTGCTGGAAAACTTTCGTTTGACCGCTTCAGGTTGAGATTGGTCGAAGATCTCTATTCTCACGCAAGAACCATGACCATGTTCGAAGGTGATCTGCCGCAAATTATCATCAGCAAGAATGTAAAACTCGCCGGCCGCTCCAACCCGGCTGGCGGCGGGTCTATGTAGCCGACAAAGGCATAGCCATCCTGGACGTCAAGATCCCAAACATTCGAAAATTATAGCTGAGATCGAAATTCCGAAGTGCGTGCATTCGCACAAAGTGCTGGTCAGCGGCGATGTCATGATGGTGAATCTGGAAAGATACCGCGGCAAGGAGCAACTCCCGACTGGGCTAAAGATTTACGACATCGCGAACCATGAGAATCCGAGAGAGATCGCCTTTTATGAAACCAACGGCGGCGTGAACCGCTTTACCTTCGACGGCCGCTACGCTGCCCTGTCGGTACATGTCGAAGGGTATATCGGACACATTCCGATCATTTTAGATCTGAAAGATCCGGCGCATCCGCTGGAGGCCGGCCGCTGGTGGATGGCTGGACGTGGATCGCTGGCAACAATTTACCGTCGAGGTTGGCAATCCCCACGAGGTTCTATGACCCATATTCGCGATTGACGAACAATCGCCGACGATTGAGAAATCACCTGTCCCTTACAACAGCAAAGAAAACTGAAAGCCGGAGGCCAAGAGTTGTGCGGGGAGGAAGTTGTAATGTTCTTGACTTTATATCGTATTACGATAATATCGTATTACGATATAAATTATGTCCAGCACTCCCCAACAACCCGATTTCCAAGCGATGGCAGAGCTTCGCTACCAGGTCCGGCGGTTTCTACGATTTAGCGAGATCGCCACGCGCCAAGAAGGATTGGAACCTCAGCAGCACCAGCTGCTTTTGGCCATTAAAGGTTTGCCGGACGATATGAGCCCCACCGTAAGCGTTTTGGCGGAAAGAATGCAGCTCCAGCATCACAGCACCGTCGGACTTATCGACAGACTCGCAGATCGGGGTCTGCTGATTCGTATCAGGGCCGCGGACGATCGACGTCAAGTGCTCATTAAACTTACCCATAACGGCGAGGAATCCCTGGGCAGGCTTACTTTGCACCACCTGAATGAGTTGCAGTCAGCCGGACCTAAATTCGTCGCCGTGCTCCAAAGTCTACTGAACCAGGCGGCCGCCCCCAAGCAACGGACAATTACACGCCGTGCTCTTACAGGGAAGAACTAGTTCAAAATCGAGGTAACACTATGGCCATGCACGAATCGACCGAAGAAGCCTTACTCGACGTAAGTCTTGCCGAAGCCTCACGTTTGCACAAATTCTACTTAAGACACGAAAAAAAGATTCTCGGGAGTCTGTCCGTCGGAATCTTTTTGATGATTTGGGAACTGGTCGGCAACACATTTAGATGGATCAACCCTATGTTTATGAGCGCGCCGTCGCTGATTGCCGCGGCGGCGTACGAGATGTTTCGATCGGGAGAAATCTATAACGATTTGTACGTGAGCGGTGTCGAATTTGTCGGCGGCTACTTGCTAGCTGCCGCAGTTGCAATACCGTTCGGCCTCATGGTCGGATGGTATAAACGGGCCAGCTATGTATTCGACCCGTTCATCAATGCGATGAACGCAACTCCCCGCGTCGCCCTCCTCCCCCTGGTGATCATCTGGTTAGGTATTGGGATCATGTCGAAAGTGGGGATTATCTTTCTCGGCGCGGTATTTTCAATTCTCATTAACACCCGCGATGGAGTTAAGACCACGCCCGTAAACCTATTGACCGCGGCGAGAAGCTTCGGCGCCTCCGAATGGATGGTCTTCAAAACCGTCGTGTTTCCGTCGACCATTCCCTTCATACTGACAGGATTGCGTCTCGCGGTGGGCCGCGCATTGGTCGGGGTCCTGGTTGGCGAGCTTTACGCCGCAACAGCTGGCATTGGCTTCATGATTACGGTGGCAGGCGCGACATTTCAGACCGATAAAGTTTTTGTCGGCGTCCTCATCTTCGCGCTCAGTGGTATGATCGGCATGGAGCTGCTCTCCAAAGTAGAGCGTAGATTCGATAAATGGCGCCCTCAAGTCGGTGCCACAGAGTAACCGCTCTCTCCAATAATCATGTGCCAACTTGGGCAGGCTTCCGTGATTGTAGCTACACATCCGCTGTATCATTCTAACGCTCCCCCGGGCTAATTCTTTCGCATCTCCCTGACATCGCACTTTTGGTTCTCCCGCGCGCTGAGGTTATGTGGGCACTCGGCTCCGAGCGGCTTTCCGCGCCTAACGAGGTATTCCTAATATGAGCGAACTATTTGAAAGAGTCGAAGACCGTTTAGCTGACTTTTCCATCGATAAACGAGTCATGGTTCTCTCCTTGATGGCATTGATTATTGGCATGCTGAGTGCCGTGGTCGCCGCGATTTTGGTTTGGTTGATTGCCGTGTTTACCAACCTTGCCTTCTATCAACAATTTTCCTCGGTCTTTCGTTCTCCGGATCATCATCATCTTGGTAATTGGGTCGTGGTGATGCCGGTCATTGGCGGACTCATCATCGGTTTCATGGCGCGCTTCGGGTCTGAAAAGATTCGTGGGCATGGTATTCCGGAAGCGCTTGAAGCGATTCTCTTCGGGCGCAGCCGCATGGAGCCAAAAGTCGCGCTACTCAAACCGCTGTCTTCCGCGATCTCCATCGGCACTGGCGGGCCCTTCGGTGCGGAAGGTCCTATTATCATGACGGGCGGCGCCGTCGGATCAATCTTCGCGCAGTTTTTCCATCTTTCCGCCGCAGAACGAAAGACGCTTTTAGTTTCGGGTGCTGCCGGAGGGATGGCAGCGATTTTTGCCTCTCCTCTGGCGGCTGCGCTCTTAGCGATCGAACTGTTGCTCTTTGAATGGCGCCCGCGTTCGTTCATTCCGGTGGCTATCGCTGCGGCGTCTGCGTCGGCGCTTCGCGTCCCACTGCTCGGAGCCGGGCCGATATTTCCTGTTATTGCCCACGTGACTTTGACAGGCGAAGGTTTAATCTTCGCTTTTATCGTTGGCATGATTGCCGGTTTGGCCTCGGGGCTTTTGACCACCCTCGTTTATGGATTTGAAGATCTCTTCAGCAAACTGCCGATTCATTGGATGTGGTGGCCAGCGATTGGAGGATTGTGCGTCGGCATCGGCGGCCTCATCGAGCCGAGCGTTCTGGGCGTGGGCTATGACACCATCCATGAGCTGCTGCGTGGCGACAGAGTCGGCCTCGCTCTTCTCGGTATTCTGATCGGCAAGTCGCTTGTCTGGTCCATCGCCCTGGGATCCGGGACATCGGGCGGCGTGCTCGCGCCCTTATTAATGATCGGAGGAGCACTGGGCGCAGCATTGTCGGGAATGATTCCTCTGGGCGATAGCGGACTTTGGGCGACGATCGGCATGGCCGCAATGATGGGGGGCACTATGCGCTCGCCACTGACCGCCATAATTTTCACCTTGGAATTAACCCAGGATCTGAATCTGCTCCCGGGCCTGCTCGTGGGCTGCATCGCCGCGCATGGTGTGACCGTATTATTGTTGCGCCGCTCCATCCTCACCGAAAAAGTCGCGCGCCGCGGCTATCACGTCATGCGCGAGTACAGCGTTGATCCGCTGACCATGGTACGCGTCGGCGAAGTGATGGACCGTAATCCTCCTACCATTGCCGCCACCATGCGGCTCATCGACCTTTCTGACCGCATCGCGTCTCACGATCCGCACGTGGCGCGCCATGAAGGGCTGCTGATCGTCGATGAGAGTAAGGAACTCGCGGGCATCATCACGCGCGGCGATGTTTTGCGCGCGCTCGAGGAAAACGGCCATAGCACCACGACAACCGTACTCGATGCTGGCAGCCGAGATCTGGTTGTAACTTTCCCCGATGAGACGCTCTCTGACGCGGCGCGCCGTCTGTTGAACAACAATATCGGTAGGCTTCCCGTCGTCACAAGGCAGAACGCCCGCCATATTATTGGCTATCTCGGTAGAAGCGCACTTATGACCGGACACTTGCGCCGGTTAGAGGAAGAACAAATCCGCGAGCGGCGATTCATGAGGGCCCCGCAGAAAAAATCGACTGCGCAAATCTAGCGGCCAAAGGAGGCCAAACTTTCTAAACAGGGTTGCGTCGCCAGCAGGTTGTTGCGTGACCTGACACTCTCATCGTCCCATTCCTTTCTCTTTTGAGTTGACCCATACGAAACGTAACTGGTAGAAGAATCTACGCGCAACACAGAGGAGAAAACCCATGGATCAGGACAATCTGCCCAAATTTGGCATCAGCAAAAATGTAAAACTCGTAGGCCGCACCGACCTTGCCGGCGGCGGGCAGGTCGTGGTCGGGAATGGCTACGCCTATGTCGGCCATATGGACCCGCCTCACGGCACCACCATCCTCGACGTCAAAGATCCCAAACATCCGAAGGTGATCGCTCAAATCGAGATACCTCAAGGCGTGCATTCGCATAAAGTCCGCGTCAGCGGCGATGTCATGCTGGTGAATCTGGAAAGATACCGGCCGAAGGAACGACTGCCGACGGGACTAAAAATCTACGACATTGCTAACCGGGAGAAACCGAGGGAGATCGCTTTTTACGAAACCAACGGCGGCGTGCACCGATTCACCTTCGATGGCCGCTACGCCTACCTGTCGGTGCACGTTGAAGGGTATATCGGACGCATCCCGATCATTTTAGATTTGAAAGATCCCGCGCACCCGCTGGAAGTCGGCCGCTGGTGGATGCCGGGGCAATGGCTTGCCGGCGGCGAGAAGCCTCATTGGGACGGCACGGCGCATCAATGCCACCATCCGATCCGCTACGGTGACCGGCTCTATGTCAGCTATTGGCACGGCGGTTTCGTCATCCTCGATATCTCGGATATGAGCAAGCCGCAATTTATCAGCGGCCTCAACTGGTCGCCACCCTACCCTTCGCCGATTCACACGACACTGCCGATTCCTTGGAAGCTCATGGGCCGCGATATGATGGTGGTGGTCGATGAGGAAGCCGGCAAACGCGCGCCGACGCCGCCGGCGTTCATGTGGATGGTCGACATCACCGACGAAAAACACCCGGTGTCGGTATCGACGTTCAATCCGGACGGCGCCTTCAATGTCGCACCGGGCAATCAGTACGGCGCGCATCAACCGGCCGAGCAAGTCTACGACAACAAAATGTTCGTCACCTGGTTTAGCGGCGGCCTGCGCGTCGTCGATATCAGCAATCCCTACAGCCTGCAGGAGGTCGGCTACTACGTGCCCAATCCAGGGCACGGGCAAAAGACCGTGAAAAGCAACGACGTCTACCGCGACGCCAACGGCTTGCTCTACTTGATCGACCGGCTCGATGGTCTGGAGATACTCGAATACCAGAGCTGACGACCAAGTGCTGAAATCACGCCCGGCCACGATGCCGACGCAAAGCATTGCAAACTCAACCGCGCCACCGCAAGGTGGCCGCGAGCAAGGCTTGAGATTCTACTTCGCAGGGGCTATGGTCGAACTCAGTTCATCGCACCGCAGCTACAGCTTTCCTACATTTGAGCTTACTTCACTGCCGCCTAAGATACCGCTTGCAGCTCGCGATGCCGAAGGAGTTCGGCCGTGGCTAAAACATTTGTCACCATCGGCAAAACCTCGACGGAATCCGTCGAGGCTAATCAGCCGGTCTGGGTACTGTTACCGGAGACCATCCAGCCTGCGGTGGTCTCGACTTACTCCCGCCAACTCCGCGCCGGGTTGAAGATACTGGTGCGGCTGGCCAGCGCCAAAAATATCATCGACGCTCACCTGCTGCCACATATCCAAAACGACCGAGAAAATTCGAGTGAAGCAAAGAGCGAAGAGATCGCCACCCTAAGCTGCTACGTCGATGCCATCACGGGCGATGCCCGCAAACGGGCGCAGATCTTTCTTTCCTTCTTATCCGAAAAGCGATTGATCCGGCCGCCGCTCTATCCCATCTTGGCAAAGCTTCGCGAGACATCGCCGTTAACGGCCAGCGACTTGACGCCTTTGGTCAATGCGCTCTGCGCTGCACTAAGAAAAACCGGCGAGATTCAGCCAGGCTGCAAGCAAAAGCTGCAAAGCTATATTCACACCGGCGCGTACGATACTGAAACCATGCTCTGGCTCGCGCTGTTCGTCGATCCGGTATTCGCTCTGCACCTATGGCACGACAATGTCGTGGAACAATCGTCGCCCTGCGCTGACAAGGATCGGTCATTGGAGCGGGATAGCTTGGAGCGCGGTCTCCGTCAGGCAGTGGGGCATCTCCGCGCGGGAACGCCATGCACCGATCAAATGTGCCAAATCAATTGGCATGCATGGCTCGCTGATCTGGTCGGCTGCGAAGCGCAATCGCGATTTTTCGCGGAAGTCGGCGAGATCCATCAGGGACTCAACAAGGGCAGTTGCTTGAAATTCGACCGATCGAAGAGTTTCAACGATTTCGGCGAGACCGCACCTCGGTTCCTGACCCTCGACAAGCTCTCGCGCGCCGTCACCGCATTGGACAGAACATTGTCCCACCTGACCGTGGTCTTCGCCGATGACGACACCGAGATGAGACAGCTATGCCAAGGACACCTTGTCCACTCAGGTCTGTTGATTCGCGGCTTGGTCGGCGACAGCGACGCGATCAAGACGCTTTATCCATTCCATGCGATGGCAATTCCCAACCAACCCGAGCTCAACGAAAAACTCATCGCCAAAGTTCGCACCGCCCACGAGGACGGCTCCCTGGCACGCACCTGCGCGGCGCGTTACGGTATGCGCGCCGATGACATGGCTAAGGGTATCGCCAAGGCTATATCGATCCAAAAACAACTCATGCCGTTGGTGCCGATGGAAGTGCATCGCCTGGCCGACGCCATCGAAACTCGCGTTCGCTTGCGCAAAATTGCCGAGCGATTGACATCATCCGCCGATCGGCAGCAGGCGTTCACGCTTGATGTCGCGATCCGCGCTCATGCCCTGAGACAGCAGCAGCTCGGCAAAACTTTGAAGGCCGACTTTCATATCGATCCTGCCAGAATGTTTTTTCTCGACAATTTTTTGATCGACAGAATCAAAGCGCTTTTCGGCAACGACCTTGAATTCATGCGCACGGTCTTAGCCTCCTACCTGGAGCGCAGCAAGACTGCCACGCAGTGCCAATCTGAAACGGCCAACCCAGACTTCGCGATCAACAGCTAACCGCGATACAGTCGACTGGCGCGAC
>Ga0326726_10006590_pt1 | contig 10456 bp, 6 predicted proteins | sample MHFenrmetagenome_2_FD_207603 | JGI IMG/M metagenome (GOLD analysis project Ga0326726, IMG submission 207603) | Lab enriched peat soil microbial communities from Michigan Hollow, Ithaca, NY, United States - MHF15MN | ecosystem: Environmental > Terrestrial > Soil > Wetlands > Peat | place: USA... | reverse complement strand
GCCGAGGCGGGAATTCGTCGAGGCGACCCGGACCGTAGAGATACTCGCGAAACGGACCTTCGACCTCGACATAATCGTTTCCGCGCCAGACCGTGTATCGAACCGACGGTGAGAACGACCGTGCGTAGAGAATCTGTTCCTGCTGGCCCTTCCAGACGCGCACGCCGTCGACCGCCACGATGATGTCGCCTTTCCGGATGCCGAAGCGGTCGTCCCACTCCGATGTCTCGCGGACGAACAGGCCTTTGGCGGGCGGCCCCGCCAGCGCGCTGGTCGTGACCGGCTCGAGACCGCCCTCGAAGTAGCGTTCCATGAGAGCCGCGTACTCGGGGATCGATGGCGGCGTCCCCGTGGCATCGGCCCGCCTGAGCGCAAACGCGAGTAACCGGGTCCCGTCGTCGTACCGTTCGAACATCGCGCGATAGAGCGCCTCCGCGGATCTCAGATTGCCCCGCCGCTCCTCGACGCCGGCAAGCGCTTTCATCCCGGCGCCCGATCCAACCTCTGCCGCCGCATTGGCGACGCGCAGCGCGTCCTTGAGCCGGCCGGTCTTCTGGTAATAGCGCACGAGCCACTCGACGCCGTTCGACGCTCCGACCCGGTCAAGTTCACGATCGAAGAACTCCTGGAACGCGGCCGCCGCTTCGGGAAACCGATCATGGAGGAGGAGCCAGTTGCCCAGCGTCGAGCAATCGCCTGCCGACAACGTGCACAGGTCGCGCAACGACGCGACGGGATCCGGACCCTTCGTCGCGAATTTTCGCATCGTCGTCAGGCTGTAGTCGGCGATGTTCGCGAAGTTGGCGCGTTCCTGTTCGGACGTGCAGCGGTTCGGGTGGCACCGGACAATCGACCAGTTGATCGTGATGTTGGGATCCCACGGCGACAACTCGTGGATGGCGTTGGCGTTGCGGTCGAAATCGTCCGGAAGCACGGGTTGCCCGTTGATGCGCCGCGACTCGAACACCGTGCCGGTCGGAAAGACCGTGCGGAACCACAGCGAGCGCTGTGGCGTGTCGATCGCCCGGATCGTCGGCGGCGGCTTCGCGACCCACGACCACGCCAGGTACGGCATCAGCTGCGGCTTGTCCTTGATCAGCGGGATGACGTGCGCCATCGTCTCGCGATAGGTCGCTTCAATCCTCGCGCGCTTCTTCTCGTCGAACCCGCACCGGCACTCGCTCTCGAGACGGAGGCGCATCACGATCGGCCAGAGCGGCGTGCCGGCCATCAGCGCGTCGATGCGATTTTCGAACTCCGTCGCGCCCTCCGGCAGCCCGAGCAGCGCACGATAGAAGTCCGAACCCTCCATCGCGACGTGTGCCAGCTCGCGCTGATAGAACGCGCTCCACGTACCCTCGTCGAGGACTTCGATGCCGCGTGCGGCCGAGCGGCCGATGGAGGAGACGGCCGGTTCCCGGCTCAGGTCCGCTGTGATATCGGACGCGCTCGACGACGACGAGACGCGCAGCACCTGCGCCGCCTCGACCAGCGTCCTCGAGATCGTGTCGTTCACGAACGCATGGCCGTTCTCCACGGACATCGGAAAGTCCATCGTGCGCCATCCCCAGTCGGGAATCGCCTCGACGTCGTGCGTGGTGATGTACTGGAGGCTCCGGCTGACGCCGACCATCCGCGCCAGCGATCGCATGTACTCGAGGCGTTCAACGAGCGGGGCGCCGTCTTCCACAGGCACGCGCCAGTCGAGCGTGGCGCGCCGCCGAAGCGCGCGCGACCACGCCTGCACGGCAGGCGAAGTGGAGGCCCGCTCGAAGGCGTCGAGCGCTTTCATCGCCGGCCCCATGCGTCCGGCATTGACTTCGATCAGAATCCCGGCGAGTTGGCCGGCCGCGGACGGCTGACTCGATGCGCCTCGCATGGCCCGCGCGATCGCCAGGTGCGCCGCCGCGCGGGACAGCACGAGCCGCGGGTCGTAAAAGTAGCCAGAGGCCTCGCGAAGAGCGAACACTCCGAGCAGCAGTGACGCCGCTTCGTGATTGGCCGGATTTCTATAGTCCTTCTGCAGGGCGATCGAGACGGCGTCGTTCTGCAGCCGGAGCGTCTCGAGTTTCAGATCGAGGAGCGCAGGCACGATGTCGTCGTTGCCTCGGGCCGCCGGCATACTGGTCGACGCGCCTTCGGCCCTGGCGAGCTCGACGTAGGCGTCCGGATCCCAGACGTGCGTCTTCAGGCTGATCGCGACATCACGGGCGCCGACGCGGAACAGCAATCCCGGTTGCGCCGGATCCGTTCGCATGCGGGAGATCGCCAGCTTCGACAGCGGCTCCGGGGCAGCGTTCCGCGCGAACTGGGCGAGATCGATCACGCTCGTGGCCGTCTGGCTGACGATCCACTCGTCTTCGGATTGATACGGCAATCCGGGCCACGTGGCTTGTGTGGTGGGAACCGCCCTGTTGAGATAGACGGCGCCGACGACGCCCGCGAGACCGACGACCAACGCAAGCAGGACGAAAATGCGAATGCGCTTTGCCGGCATGTTCGTCTTTTCGAAACGACCGCCGCAGCGCTTTAGCCTCTGCCGATTTGTTTACTTGGCCTTCTTCTTCCACAACTCCCAGGCGCGGCTGTAGTTGTCCGACGCCGCGTACTTCCGTGCTTCCTCCGGATCGATATAGGTGATCGGCCCGCCGAGCGCGATGGCCTGCGCCTGCACGCGCGCGTTGATCTCGAGGTAGATGCTGCGGCCGACGACGTTGGGGATCGTGTCGGCGACGACGACGGCGCCGTGGCCGCGCATGAGGGCGGCGGGCTTGTCTGCCAGCGTCTTCGCGAGCGCCCGGCCAAGAGCCGCGGTCTCGACCAGCATGTTCGTCATGCCGCCGGCCTCGCGGATCTCGAACACCGGCACACCGGCGGCGAGAAACGCGCTCTGGTGATACATCGGCCGGAGCGGCACCTTCGTGACGCCGAACGGAATCAGCGACGGCGCGTGGCAGTGCACGACCGCGTTGACGTCCGGACGCGCGCGGTAGATCTCGCTGTGGATGTATCGCTCCTTGTACGACGTCGCCCCTTTCGAGTTGATCGGCTCGCCGTCGAGTCCGTACTCGAGGATGTCGAGGGCGGTCACCGACTCGGGCGCAATCGAGCGCGAGAGAAGGAAGCGACTCTTGTCGCGCGGCGAACGGTAACTGACGTGCCCGTAGCCGTCCACGATGTTCTCGCTCGCGAGAATGTGATTCGCGGCGACGAGGTCATCGAGTTCCAACGGCGGCGCAACGAGCCCGCTCACCTGCGGTACCAGCGCGAACACACCGAGCGACAACAGCTCGCGACGATACATGGTCATGCCCTGGCCCAGTCCGTCCGGCTGAAGCCGGACGCTACAAGTTCATCCGGCTTCAAAAACGTCCCATCAGGAGCGCGACCGATATCGCGGACCGCGACGATCGCATCGCGATTGAGCGGGCCGTAGATGTGCGGAAACACCTCGGCGGGATCGTCGAATCGGATCGGCGACGTCACCCGGTCCTGATCGATGTACAACACCACCCACGGCTCGGCGCTCGACTTGTAGTATTTCGTCAACGTGATCGACACCGCCTCACGGCCCTCGGTCGTGTGGATGAACCCCTCTCGGGCGAACGGCTCTGGCACGTACGACTTCGACGCGTCCAGTGCGTCGAAGTACTGCTTGGGCGTTCCGTGGTACGCCAGCCTCATCTATCTGCTTTCACGGCTTCCGTGCTGGTCAGTTGCGACGGTTTGCCACGAAGTCACAAAAACACGAAGAGACACGAAGTTGATTCGACGGGCGTCGCTTTGCGACGCGCACGGCCGGAGTCGGATCGGCACACAAACAATCATGGGCGGCGGTACGTTTGTGTGCCGATCCGATCCGGTCGTGCCCGCCGGCCTGCAAAAGCAGGCCGGCCCGTCGAATTCTTCGTGCGTCTTCGTGATTTCGTGTCTTCGTGGTTAATCATCGATCGAATCAGCTACGTCGCTCGGATACTGGTCACTTTCCGAACAGCGGCTTGTAATCCCGGTTGTTCTCGCACACGAACTCATTGAGCGTGTCGTACTCCGTCAGGAGCGGAAATGTCCTCCGAATCACCCATGGACCGGCGAAGACGTTCGGATCCTCGATGGTCGCCTCATACTGCAGGGTCTCGACGTCCGGCCGGCGGAATCGCTCGACGACATGCAGCGACTCCGTATGGCGATAGCCGTTGATCTCGGTCTTGTCGTTGTACCCGATCGAGTCCACGATGAGCGTGTCGCCTTCCCATCGGCCGACAGGATGGCCCATCCAGGACGGATCGGGATCCGCCGCCTGCGCGCGGCCATCGGTCGGGATGATTCGGAACAGGTTGAGATACTCGTGCGCGACGACGACAGCCTTCGGGGCCTGCACGATCTGAATGTAGTACGGCACGAAGAACGACTGCGGGATGCCGGGCGGCAGGCACGACGAGTACTGCCCCGTGTCGTCCGCGCCGCGGACCACCCGGAACTTCTCAGCACCCGGCTTCAGCGTCGGCGTCGTCGGAAGGGAGCCCGGCGCGGCGGGTGCAGGCGCCGCTCCACGGCCTCCGCCACCGGCGCCGTATCCGTAGATGCCGGACAGATCGGGCTTGCCGTCCGCCGTGCGCGGCACCGCCTTCTTCCCGCTCGCCGCGACCGCGTCGGACGGCGTCGCACCGGCCATCGTCCCCTGCACGACAACGGTCACCGTGCGCTTCTCGGCGCTGTTGCCGGCTCCGGTGACGGACAGCGTGTAGGTGGTCGTCACGCTTGGCGACAACGTGCGCTGTCCGCGTGGCGCGACACGACCCAGGGGATCGAGCGTCACCGACGTCGGATTCTCCACGGCCCAGCGAAGCGTCACCGACTGACCGGGCTGAATCGTCGCCGGCTCGACAGCCAGACTGGTGATCCGCGCCGGCAGACGCGCGGCCGCGCGATAGGGTGATTCGCCGGCCTGCGCGGGTGCGGGTGCCGGAGCGGCGGGCTGCTGGGCGGGTTCGGCGGCCACAAGCGCGGCCAGCGCAAGGACAATAGCGAGCATCTGCGCCTCCCTACGATCTGATTTCGCGGCCGTCGGGCAGCTTCATCAACGCGCTGATCATCGACGCCGCGCCGCTTTTGGCGCGGCCGCCCGTGCAGGTAATGACATCGCCCGACTTGATCGTATTCCGCATCCATCCGTACGAGCGCAGATGGTTCAGGCTCATCATCTCGATCTCCCACGCGACGACGTTGCCCTTGTCGTCCTTCACGTCGAGGTAGACAAAGGCGTGGGGGTTGGTCCACTCGAAGCGCGTCACGGTGCCCGTGATCGTCACCGGGTTGGCCATGTCGTACATCGCCGTCGAATGGTGCGCCGACACGGCCGGCGCCACGATCAGGAAGCCGAAGACAGCGGCCAGCGCAGTCCACTTGAATCTCATCGCGTTCCTCCAAGTTGAACTCGTCCTTTTGGCGAATCGAACGTCGCGATGAGCGCGGCCTTCGAGCCACGCGTCACGGCGAGGTCCAGTCCGAGGACCTTCAGCATCTGCTGAACGAGTGCGGCATCCGGATGCTCGGCGCGAAGGCTGACAAGCGTGACGCCCTTCGCGGCGGTCGCCGATGGATGCGGTGACGGACCCCAGTCGATGAAGTACGGAATCAGCCGGTCCGCGAGAATCGTCCGCGGATCCGTGTAGCGCCACGACAACACGACGCCGTCGGGTCGCTTGCGGCTGCCTGGGATGATGGTGCCGAGGTTGACGCCTTGAGCCGCGGCACGGCTCGCGAATCTCTCGAGGTCGCTTCCCTTTGCCACCCAGGTTGTCAGCACCGGCGCTTTGATCTCGTCGATCCGGAAGCGTCGGCCGCGCTCGGGTTTCGGCTGCTCAGGATCCGGTCCGATGATTTCCAAGTACGAATTCGGACCAACCGCGATGAGCGCGTTGCGCGTGCCTTCGCCGGGATGCTGTCCGCCGGGAGTCGCGCGCACGCCTAACAGTTTTTCGGCGGTATCGACGCCGACCGCGAGATCCGGCGTCGCGTAGACAAGATGATCGACCTGCGCGAGCACGCCCTCCGCGGCCCGCGGCACGGGCGCGGCGATGAAAAGCGCGACGGCCAAGAGACAGAGATAGCGTCCGGCTTCAGCCGGACGATGGGTCTTCATCATCATTTCTTCAGCCCCGCGGCCCAATTGAGCACGACGGTGAACGGCGCGGTCTTGCCCCCGTTCGGCGTCGTGACGAACATGAACCGCTTGTCGTCCGGCGCTAGACTCCAGCCGACGCCGATCAGCGGAGGCGGCGCGGTGAACAGACGCCTGGGCGCACCAGCCTGAAATCCTTTGCTCGTGTCCACGTCCACCGCCATGATGTCGAATCCCGCGGCGGTCGCGTAGAGCAACTGCTTGCCATCATGGCGCCAGCGGGGGTTGAGGCCGAGGCCGGTGGACACCAGCCATTTGGCTCCGGACGCACCAGATCGTCCATCGGCTGAGAACGGGCGGACAAATATGCTGGCCGGCGCCGAGTCATTCGACGTGTAAGCAATCCAGTGCCCGTCTGGAGAGAACTGTGCCTGACCTTCAGTGAACTGAGTTGCGAGAAAGGCGAACGGCTTCCCGCCACCAGTCTTGCCGGGCTCCGGCAACACCCAGATGTCGTTGCCCGTCCCGGATCCGACGCTCGTGTACAGCAGGAAGTGTCCGTCGGCGGACCAGCTCGACGGCGTCCCGACGATACCTAACGCGCGTTCCTCCCCCGAACCATCGGCCGGCTTGATGTAGAGCTTCGGCGGTCCACCGCCACGATTGGACGAGAACACGATGCTGCTGCCATCCGGCGACCACACGGGGTTGTCGTCATTACCGGAGTCGAACGTGAAACGGGTCGTCGTGTTTCGCAGGGCATCGATAATCCAGAGATCTCGAGTACCCTCCGGCCCTCGGGCGACGGCGATACGCTTGCCATCCGGCGACACCATAGGATTCGCATGCTCGCCCGCTTCACCCAGCGCGCCGCCCAAGTTGCCGTGCTCATCGAACCAGGTCGGCACGAGCTTCGACCCGCTGCCTCTGCGGTAGACGAGCGCGCCCGTGTCAGAAATCGAGAACAACCCGTACGTGTTGTTGGGAAACGAGTCCACGTCTTCCGCGATCGGAATCGCGTCTCCGCTCAGCGCCAGCTTGTCGGGATCGAACGCCTGCGCCATCAACGTCGTCTCGCGCAGAAAAATCAGATGCCCCGGCCCGCCAGCAGCCGAAGCGGCGTAGTAGGCCTGCCGATTGGTTGCCAGCAAACGGGTCGGACTCTGTTCCTCGGGTTTGGCATCGACCGACCCGACGTAGATGCCCATCCGCGCCGGATCGCGTGCCGCCTTCAGATACAGAAAGTGCCGTCCGTCAGGCAGGAACTGCGGCCATCGATGTGCCACGTCGTCACTCGCAAGCTTCGTGATCGGAACCGACGCGCCGCCTGCAAGAGGTACCCGGAAGATCGGCTGAAGTGGCGCGGACAGCGCAAAGACAACGGCGCCTTGCGCATTTGACGACGCACCATTCAGCCGCGATGCGGAAGCAGGCAGTTCCGTCAGCGACTGGGCCGGTCCGCCCTGGATGTCCACTTTCCTGACTTGCGCAACGCTCAGCGGCGAGAAGATGACGTATCGGCTGTCCGCCGACCAGGCCGCCGGCACGTAAGCCGTCTCGGTCCCGGGAAGCATGCGCGCTTCCACCGTGTCGAGCGACCGCACCCAGTAGTGCGCGACGCCGTCCTCGCCGGTGGCCGGAAACACCATCCAGTGCCCGTCCGGCGACACCGCCATCGCGCCGCCGTAGAAAAACTTCATCGTGTCCGATTCGCCGACCTCGAAGCGCACGGCCTGACCGCCGCCGGTCGAACCGCGCGACGGTGCCCACATGAAGGCGGCAACTCCAGCGACCGCGATCACCGCGGCAGCAACGATGGGCCAGAGCCATTTCGCTCCGCGGGCAGGGCGCGCGCTCGAAATTCCAGACGAGGGCGCCGAGTACTCGCCCGACGGCGGCTCGTCGAGCAGCGCCATCACGTCGCCGATGTGGCGCAGCCGCTTCTGCGGATCTTTTTCGAGACAGCGCTTGAGCAGACGCCGGGCCTGAGCCGGCACCTTCGTCAGATCGGGTTCGTCCCTCAGGACGCTCGCCATCGTCTCCTGCGACGAGTCGCCACGGTAGACCGACGAACCCGTCAGCATCTCGTAGAACACGCAGCCAAACGCCCAGATGTCCGCACGCTTGTCGACCGTCTTGCCCTTGACCTGCTCGGGTGCCATGTAAGCGGCTGTGCCGACAATCATCCCCGCCGCTGTCTCGTGCGCGGTCATCGTCGGCGATTGGTCAGACGCGGTGAGGGCCGCTGCGCTGCCGGTCTTCGCGAGTCCGAAGTCGAGCACTTTCACGACGCCGTCGGGACGGATCTTCACGTTGCCCGGCTTGAGATCGCGGTGAACGACGCCACGTTCGTGGGCGTAGTCGAGCGCATCGGCAATCTGCCGGCCGATCGCCGCGGTTTCGTCGAGCGAAAGGGGTCCCTGCTTGATGCGATCGGCGAGCGTGGGACCTTCGACCAGCTCCATGACGAGGTAGTCGGGGCCGACATCGTAGAGCGTCGTGATGTTCGGGTGATTGAGCGACGCGATCGCGTGGGCTTCGCGAGCGAAACGCTCGGTGAACTTCTCCGCCGAGACCTTGATCGCCGCCTCGCGGGGCAGGCGCGTGTCCTTGGCCCGGTAGACCGTGCCCATCCCGCCGGCGCCAATGGCGCCGAGAACTTGGTACACCCCGAACCGCGTGCCGGCCGTCACAGTGGCCATGTGCGGCACATTCTATGGCAGGCCTGAAGCCCTGGACTACTGCAACCGTATGCAACGACGATAACGAACGGCCGCCGGCGGGAAGGACCGATACGACATTAAATAATGTCCGTCTTCGGGCTCCGGCCGCTGCCCCGCCGCATCACGCAGCCTGTCTCGATCGCCGTTCTCATCGCCTGGGTCGCCGTGATGGCGATCGTCGTCAACCGCGCATACCTTAAGGCCTCGTCGGCAACGCTCGCGACGGATTTGGCGCAGTACGGGTCGGCCGCCGAATGGCGTGGCGTGTACTACCGCGGCGAGAAGATCGGATTCACCGTCAGCCAGATGGTGCCGAAGGGCGACGGCTTCGAACTGGAAGAAGACGGCCGCCTTCAGATGTCGCTGCTTGGCGCGACAACCGCCGCGACCGTCAGGACGCGAGCGCAGGTCGATTCGACCTTCGCGCTTCGCACGTTTCAGTTCTCCCTCGATCCCGGCACGGGGCCGATCGAAGTGAACGGCGCGCTGAGCGGCACCCGCCTCGCGCTCAGCGTGACCACCGCCGGCAACACCCGCACCGAGATCCGCGAACTGCCGGAGCCGCCCGCGCTCTCGCTCAATCTCTCACGCCGGCTCGCAAATGGCGGACTGGTGCCGGGCGCGCGACATCGATGGACGGTGTTCGACCCGGCGACGCTGCACAACGCGCCGGTGGTCGTCGACGTCGGCAAGCGTGAGCTCGTCCGAGGCGCCGGCAACCGGCCCATTCCGGCGTTTCGCGTCGAGATGGAGTTCTCCGGGCTGCGGACGACGTCGTGGGTGACCGACACCGGCGAAGTCGTGAGAGAAGAAAGCCCGCTGGGCCTCATCACGGTTCGCGAATCGGCCGTCACTGCGCGGGCCATGGCGGTGTCCAGCCGTATCCAGACCGATCTGCTCGAAGCAGCGGCCATCGTGCCGGTCACGAAGGAGCGCATCGACGAACCACGAGACGTCCGGCGCCTGCGCTTCAAGCTCGAAGGCGCCGACCTGTCGGCCACCGATCTCGACGGCGACGGACAGAGCGTCGTCGACGCCGCGAGCCACATCATCGAAGTCCGCGATCCGCAGACGCTGAGCCCGGCGCGCGCCGATCTCGCGGCGGACCGCTACGTCGCGCCGGAACCGCTCATCGAGAGCGACGATCCGGCCATTCGCGCCGAAGCGGCGCGCGCCGTCGGCGGCATCACCGAAACCCGCGCACGAGTCGAACGCCTGACCCGCTACGTCAACGGCCTGCTCGAAAAGAAGCCGACGATGAGCATTCCGTCGGCGCGTGAAGTGCTGCGGACCAGAGTGGGCGACTGCAACGAGCACACCGCGCTCTTCGTCGCCATGGCACGGGCGCTCGGGATTCCGGCGCGCATCGACGTCGGCCTCGTGTTCGTGCGCGGCGCCTTCTATTACCACGCCTGGCCCGAGGTCTATATCGACGAGGGAAACGGACGCGGACTGTGGCTGCCGGTCGATCCGACGCTGAATCAGTTTCCCGCCGACGCGACTCATGTGCGGCTGGCGCGCGGCGGCCTCGAGAAGCAGACCGTCATCCTGCCGCTCGTCGGCCGCCTGAAGATGACCATCCTCGATCTCGAACTCGCCCCCAACTCGCGTC
>Ga0326726_10006589_pt1 | contig 10456 bp, 7 predicted proteins | sample MHFenrmetagenome_2_FD_207603 | JGI IMG/M metagenome (GOLD analysis project Ga0326726, IMG submission 207603) | Lab enriched peat soil microbial communities from Michigan Hollow, Ithaca, NY, United States - MHF15MN | ecosystem: Environmental > Terrestrial > Soil > Wetlands > Peat | place: USA... | reverse complement strand
GTTCTTTCCGACCGGCAGCTACGCCCGGAGCCTCGGCGCCGGGTCGGTCGGGCTCCAGGTGGCCGTTCCGGTGAGCATCGTCGTGTCCGATCGTTTCGTCACGCATTGGAACGCCGGGGTCGCGTGGACGCCGCAAGCCCGCGACGAGGCGGGCGATCGCGCCGCGCTGGTCATTCCGTACGCGGGAGCGAGCGTCGTTTATCTCGCGAAGCCGAACTGGAACGTCCTGCTCGAGGCCTTCTGGGTGCGGACCGAGTCGGTCACCGGGCAGCACTCGGTCGAGGTGGGTCAGACCCTGCTGCTGAGCCCCGGGTTTCGGTACGCCTGGAACCTGCGCAGCGGCCTGCAGATCGTGGCCGGGATCGGCGCGCCCATCGGCATCGGCCCGAGCCGGGGCCAGTACTCGGCGCTCTTCTACCTGAGCTTCGAGCACCCGTTCGTCACCATGGCGCCTTAACACTCCTTTTTCGGCAGCCTGCTAGACATACGCCTCGTCCACGTAGCACCAGCGCCAGTCCTCGCCGGGCTCGAACGACTGGATGATCGGGTGCTTCACCTGATGGAAGTGCTTGCTCGCGTGCTTGTTCTTCGAGGAGTCGCAGCAGCCGACGTGCCCGCAGGTCAGGCACAGTCGAAGGTGCACCCACCGGTCGCCCATCTTCAGGCACTCCTCGCAACCCTTCGAGCCGGGCGTGACCTTTCGGATTTCCTTGACGTGAACGTCTTCGGTGGCCATGGAACCTCCTGGGTCGATCAGTGGCACTTCGCGCTGCCGCCGTCCTTGAAGCTCTCTCCCTCCACCGGCACGAACTCCCAATCGTAGCCGTCGGTGTGGAGCGTCAGCTTCAGGACGCCGAACGTTTCGTCGTTCTTGACCTCGCTGTTGGCGTCCGGGTGCTTCCACTTGTAGAGCTCCCGCCCGCCCGTGCCGACGACGAACTGGCGGATGCCGCGCGCCGGATCGGCCCTGCCGTCGGCGTCCTGCGGCGCGAAGCGCTCGTAGTCGTGGTCGTGGCCCGACAGCACGACGTCGGCCCCGGCCTCGTAGAGCGCCTGAAAGATGTCCCGCATGGATTTGTCGTCGCCGTGGTCCCCGGACGAGTAGCGCGGGTGGTGCCACATGGCCACCGTGCAGAGGGCCGGGTGGGCGTTGAGATCCGCGCGCAGCCACTGCTCCTGCGGCGAGCCGGCCTTGCAGCCGCCGATCTCTCCGCAGTTGCTGTTGACGACGACGACGTGCCATGCGCCGAGGTCGTAGCTGTAGTAGCCCTTCGTCCGGTCGCCCGCGGCCGCCCCGAAGTAGTCGTAGTAGCCGTTGGCGAAGGCGGTCCGGTACTCGTGGTTGCCGACGGCCGGCCGGGTGCGCGCCTTTTGCCGCCCCCAGGTCGGGGCGTAGCAATCGGCGAACTCCTTCGGCGTGCCGCTCACGTAGGCGGTGTCTCCGAGCGTGAAGACGGTGCCCTCGATGCGGTCGAGGAGGTTCGCCGTCTTGGCGGCCGGCGAGAGGGCCTTGCAGTCGGCGATGTCCCCGGCGCCGACGAGGACCGGGTCCTGGGCGAGAAGCGACGTCGCGAGGGCGAAGAAAAGAATCGTTCCGAGTTGCTTCATTGCGAGCTTAGGATATCCCGCACGGGAGGACTCATGAGAACGCGTGCCCTTGCGGTGTGTCTCGCGGCAGCTCTGTGCGCGGCGCGAGCCGTGCCGGCCCAGCAGGTGCCCGGGCTTCCCGATCCCTACGGCCTGCTCGAGCCCAAGGACTTCTCGGCGCACCGCTCGTCGTCCAACAACCCCGACTGGAATTCGAACGACGACAGCAAGCGGCCGATCCCCGGCGAGACGACCGTCCTCGCGGACCTGACGGGCCCCGGCGTCGTGACCCATATGTGGGTCACGATCGCGGACAACGAGTACGGGTGGCCGCGCCTGCTGCGCCTGCGGGTCTATTACGACGGGAGCGCGACGCCGAGTGTCGACGCGCCCATCGGCGACTTCTTCGCCGTCGGCCACGGCTTCGAGGCGAAGGTCAAGTCGGTCATGGTCGTGGACAGCTCCGACGGGCGGGCGCGCAACAGCTACTGGCCGATGCCGTTTCGGAAATCCTGCCGGATCACGGTCACGAACGAAGGCCACCGCCGTTGCGCGAACCTCTACTACCACGTGGACTGGGAAAAGCTCCCGTCGCTGCCCGCGAACACGCCGTACTTTCACGCGCGCTACAGGCAGGCGCTGCCCGCGCCCGCGGACGGAAAACCCTACGAGTTCCTGAGCGTGACGGGAAAAGGCCACTACGTCGGGACGGTGCTCTCGGTCGTCCAGGCCGAGGCCGGATGGTTCGGCGAGGGGGACGACTTCTTCTGGGTGGACGGCGAGAAGTACCCCTCGATCGAGGGGACGGGAAGCGAGGATTACTTCAACGACGCCTGGGGCCTCCACGTCAACGACGCGCCGTACTACGGCGTGACGGTCGCCGAGGGCACGGGCCTCGGCTCCCGGATGACGGCCTACCGGTGGCACCTCGTGGACCCGGTGCCGTTCCAGAAGTCGCTCAAGGTCGAGATCGAGCACAAGGGCTGGACCTTCAACGCAGACGGCGCGGTCAAGTCCGGCTTCGGCGAGCGTGTGGACCTCTATTCGAGCGTCGCCTTCTGGTACCAGGAGGGCATCGCCCAGGACCAGCCGCCCGTGCCCTACGGGTCGGCGCGCCTGCCCCAGGGCAACGCCCTGCAGATCGAGGTCGAGAGGGCGATGCCCGAGATCAAGACGGAGAAGGGAAAGGTCTCGGTGTTCCCCGATCTCTTCTGGTCCAAGGACGTCGTCGTCTTCGAGGGCGAGGGCCCCGGCGCCAGGGTCACGATGCCTTTCGACGTTCCCGAGGACGGCGACTACGAGGTCTACGCCCAGATGGCGCAGGGTTCGGACTACGGCGTCTACACGGTGCTCCTCGACGGCAAGGCGCCAGTCGCGCCCGTGCTCGAGCACGAGCCCGGCGCGGACGTGCGGCCGCAAACCGAGTTCGACGGCTACGCCTACGAGACCTACGTCGGCGCGGACTTCCAGATCGGCTGGCCGCGGCTGACGAAGGGCCGGCACACGCTGACTTTCGTCTGCGTCGGCAAGCGCGAGGCCTCGAGCGGATACACCGTCGGCGTGGACGACATCGTCCTGGCAAAGACGGGCGCGGCGGCATGGGCCGCGGCGGCGAAGGTCCAGGAGCCGCGAACGCCGACCGGCAGCGTTGCGGACCTCGCCAGGGCGCTTTCGGATCCCGACGCGACGACGCGCGGGATGGCTGCCATGGCGCTCAAGGACAAGGGGCCGGCGGCGCTGCCGGCCCTGTCGGCGCTCGAGAAAGCGCTCAAGGACCCCGACCCGAACGTCCGCATGATGTCCGGCAACGCGATCGCGGCGATTGGCAAGGACGCGGCGCCCGCGGTCCCGGCCCTGATGGCGGCCTGCTCCGTCAAGGACGACCAGATCCACGTCCTGCGGGCCTGCGCCGCGGCGCTCGGCGCGATCGGAAAGCCCGCGGCGACGCCCGCGCTGCCTCTCCTGAAGAAACTCGCCGAGCACCCGCGGATCCGCTGGGCCGCCGAGGCCGCGATCAAGAAGATCGAGTAGGCGGAGGAGCCGGGCTCAGGGACACGAAAAGGCGGAGGTGTCCTGGACCGGCTCGAAGCGCGTGCCGAGCGCGTTTTGGTAGTGCGTCTGCGCTCCGGTCGTGGTGTCGGTCGCCGTCATGACGACGTTGACGTCGGTCAGCCCGGCGGCGAAGACCCAGCGGTGACCGTTGAGGCCGCAGCCGTCGAGGGCCTTGAGGATGACCTCGACGTTGTCCTTGTTGAAGAACCAGAAGTATCCGGTGTCGGGCGTCAGGGCGACGGCGTTCGCGTTCCCGAAAGCGGTCCGACTCAGGTACGTCGCTTCGACCTTGATGCGTCCGCCCTGGAGGCAGAGCGTCGTTCCCGAGGGTGTGCAGGCAGCGGCGAGCGCAGGTGCGAGGAGGGGATCCGGCGGCGGCGCTTCCAGATCCTCGAGGGCCGGGGGATTCGACCGCTCCGATCCCGCTGGCGCCCCGACCGCCGAACAGGTCGCGAACGCGGAAGTGTCCAGGATCGACTCGAACGCCGTGCCGGCGGCGTTCGTGTAGTCCTTGACCTGACCCGTCACGGAATCCGTGACGGTCATCGTCAGCTGCACGTCGGTCAGTCCGCCGGCGAAGACCCAGAAGTGGCCGCCCCCGGCGCAGCCGTCGAGCGCCTTGACGAGGACCTCGACGTTGGAGTCGGTGAAGAACCAGAAGTACCCCGAATCCGCGGTCAGCGGCTTCGCGTGCCCGACGCCCGTGTTTCCGTGCGCGTCGCGCCAGCGCGTCTCGACGCGAAAGCGGCTGCCATGGAGGCACAGGCGCGTTTCGGAGGCCGCGCACGGGGCGCGATCGAGGGTCAGGAAGTACTGATCCAGCGGGAGGCCGATGAGGCTTTGAAAGCGCGGGAAGTTCAGGACCGCGGCGAGACCGGGGCTCGCGACCGCCCGGAGGCGATCGAGGAAGGCCGTCATGGACGCGTGCATGTCCTGGGTCAGCGTGGGCGCGCCGTTGCGGGCGAAGTAGGCCTGGAGGGGAGTCTCCCAGGCTCCGACGGCGGCTACGCCCAGGCTGCGCAGCGTGGCGTCGCTTCCGAGAAGGGCGCGCAGCTCCGGGGCGTGCGCGCGATACGTGTCGAAGTATCGCCGGCCTCCGGGGGACGTGAGAAAGACGGAATCGCGCAGCTGGAAGTAAAGCCGAAGCTGCTGGACCACGCGCCGGGCCTTCGCGACGACGCGTCCGAACCAGCTCGTGGACTGCGCCGCGCCGTGGTAGACGCAGAGGAGGTACTGGACGGGATCCTGGTTGTCCGCACAGCCGACGTCGGGGGTGGCGAGATCGGCGAGGTTGTTCGAGGAGTCCGTGTCGAGGCCCTCGCCGCCGATCGACGCCAGGTTGTAGATGGAGAAATCGGAAGGCACGGGGATCTCGGTTCCGCCTTCGCGGACGGTAAAGGTCGCCGTCGCGCTCGCGCCGGGATCGAGCGTGCCCAGGGTGAGGTGGCAGATCCCGCCGCCGATGAGGGGCGCGTACGACGGCGGCGTGTCGCAGGTCCAGCCGGAGGAGCTCTGATCCGCCGCGAACAGGGTCAGCAGCGGCACGTGCTCGTCGATGACCGCGTTGGCGGAGGCCTGGGTGCCGGCATTGGTGTACGACAGGGTGTAGAGGAGGGTCTGCTCTCCGGCGTCGCCGGAGACCTCGACGCTCTTGGACACCGCCAGGTCCGGTCCCGCTGTGGCGCCCCCGGCGTTCACGTAGCCCACGCGGTTGCCGCCGGCCTCGGTGAAGTAGATCGTAGCGCCGCCCGAAGGGCCGAGACCGATGCCGTCGGGGAACGTCGAGGGCGTCGGGATGGCGTACTCGTCCAGGAGCGCGCCGTCGGCGGCGGCGGCACGGCCGATGACGTTGATTCCGTTCTCCGTGAACCAGAGATCCCCCCGGGCGCTCGCCACGATGCCGATCGGGTTGGAGCCGGTCGCGAGGGGGACGAAACCTTCGATGACCGTGCCGTCCGGCGTGACGCGGCCGATCGAGCCGTGACCCCTGTTGGCATAGTAGAGGTTGCAGTTCGGCGTCCTTCCGGCGGCGATCCCGCGCAGGTTCGAGTTCGAGCCGGACACCGGGTACTCGGTCACGGTTCCCGACGTGCTCACTTTGCCGATCCGGCCGCCTTCCTCCTCGGTGAACCACAGACCGGGATCGCCGCACGGGCCCGCGGTGATGCCGAATGGGCGCGCGCCGGGCATCACGGCGTACTCGGCGAGGAGCGTCCCGGAGGTGTTCATCTTGCCGATCTTGTCGCCTGTGTTCTCGGTGAACCAGAGGTTGCCGTCGGGGCCGACCGCGATGCCCTCGGGTTCTCCGGGAGCCGCAAACTCGCCGAGTAGGGACCCGTTGCTGCCCGAGAGCTTCGCAATCTTGTTGACGCCCGGCTCGGTGACCCAGACGTTGCCGTCCGGCCCCACGACGAGGCTCTGCGGCGTGCCGCCCGCGGACAACGTCGTCGAGCCGAGGACGGCGCCGCCGGGGGAGAGTCGCGTCACGCGGCCGCCGTCTTCCTCGGCAAACCAGACGTTGCCATCCGGACCCGCGATGATTCCCTGGGGCTTCTCGAACGTCGTCGGGAACTCGCTGGCGACGTCCGACGTGGCGGCCGCTGCCGCGACGGCGCCGGCGAGCAAGGAGGCCAGGGCGAGAGGGGTTGCCGTGCGGGCGAGGAAGCAGCCGCCAGGGAGGATTGATCCGACGGTCCTCCGCGGCACCCGACGCGAGGCGGCCGCGAGCGCGTCCATATCTCGGAGCTCGTTACTGGGGCGGATCCTATGGCTGCCCCACGCGCGGGTCAAGGCGCGGGCGGTCGTTTGACCGGCGAGCTCGGGCCCCGTATTCTCGACGTCGTGAAAGCCCGAAGGCTTTGGGCGGGAATCCTCCTGGCGGCGAGCCTCGCCGTCTCGAGTGCCTTCCACAACCACGAGGACCTGGCGGGCGGGCTCCAGGCTTCCGCCGTCGACCGGGTTGTCTCCAGTCATAGTCCACTTTCGAAGGCCGCTCACTGGCACTCAGGCGTTCGCGTCAAGGACGACCCCTGTCTGGCGTGTCAGAGCCACCGGCTCGCCGGGCTCGCCGCGGATCCCTGCCGGGAGACTCTCGTTTCGATCTCGCCGCACGTCGCCGAGACTCTCGAAGCGACGCCCGCCTCCCGAACGGTCCTCTCCAACGGCTCGCGCGCTCCCCCCGCTCTCCTCTAGTCCCGCATCACGAACAACGACGGGGCCTGCCTCCTGGCGGGGGCGGCCGGCGCCTTCGCGCACCGGAGGCCTCGATCATTTTCGAGGAGAGCAGACCATGGCGAAAACGCCATCGCGATTTCTTGGGTCGATCCTCGCCGCGGCATGGCTGGCGCTCGGCCTTCCCGCGACCGCGCGCGCGGCCGGGACGTCCGGCATCATCCAGGGACGGATCCTGGGACCCGACGGCCAACCGCTGGCCGCGGTGCTCGTCCAGCTTCGCAACGACATCACGGGCTTCAAGGCCGACACGACGACGGGGCGCGACGGGACCTTTCATTTCTTCAACGTGCCTTTCAATCCCTACGAGCTCCACGTCGAGGTACAGGGGTTCAAGCCCGTCCACCAGAGCCTCGACATCCGGACGTCCATTCCCCGCGACGTCGTGATCAAGCTGGAGATCCCGGCGGTAGCAGAGTCCGTGAGCGTGATCGGGGAGCCCACCGCCGCTCAGCTCGAGACCGACGTCACCACCTCGCACATCGACATCGACAAGTCGTACATCCAGAGGGCGCCGGCCGCGATCCCCATGCGAGCCATGGAGGAGATCGTCACGTCGACGCCGGGTTTTGCCCTCGACGAGAACGGCCGCTACCACTTCCAGGGCGCGCACAGCCAGAGTGAATACATCATCGACGGGCAAACCATCGCGGACCAGACCGGCGTCACGTTCTCGAACTCGATCGACCCGGGCATCGCGCAGTCGCTCGAGGTCATCTACGGCAACGTGCCGGCGGAGTTCGGCGAGAAGGTCGGCGCCGTCATCAACATGTCGACGAAGTCCGGCCTCGGAGCGCCCTTCAAGGGCGACGTCACCGGCACCTATGGAACCTTCGACACCTACCAGGGCGGGTTGTCGCTCGGCGGCGGCTCGCAGAGCTTCGGCGTCTTCGCGTCGTTCAACGCCGCCGGGTCCGACCATTTCGCCGACGCGCCGAACCCGGACTATCTGAACGACAGCGGCAACACGCAGCGCGGCTTCATCCGGCTCGATTCCGCATCGCCGGGGTTCTCCAACGCTTTCCGGCTATCGGCCCTGCTCGGCCGCACCGACCGGGACGTCCCGAACACGTACACTTCGGAGGCGAACGGCCAGGCGCAGAGGGTCGAGACGTACGACCAGAACTACAACCTGGGCTGGCAGAACGTGATGTCCGCCTCGACGGTGCTCGACGTGACGGCCTACGCGCGCCTGGCTCGCTTCACCCTGTACCCTTCGGCCGGCGATACGCCCATCACCGCCGACTCCAACCGCTCCCTCAACAACTTCGGCATCACGCCCTCCTTCACCTGGACCACCGGGATCCACGAGGTCAAGGTCGGCGGCGTTTACAAGGCGTATCCGATGCAGGAGTTTTTCCGATTTGCCATCACGGACCCCACGTTCAACGAGCCTTCGTCGCCCGACTACAACCCGAACATCGCCCCGTACGACTTGACCCGGGGCGGCGCGCCGTTCGTCTTCTCCGACACCAGCACGGACAAGTACTACGCGGCCTACGTGCAGGACACGATCCGCTGGAAGAACCTGACGGCCAACCTCGGCGTTCGGTACGAGAACAACAATCTCCCGGTCACCAACGTCCAGTGGTCGCCGCGGCTTGGCCTGGCGTACTTCATCGAGCAGACAGGGTCGGTGCTGCGGGCAACGTACAGCCGCCTCCTCTACACGCCCGAGTTCGAGAACATCCTCCTGTCCTCTTCGGCCGCCGCGGCGTCGATCGTGCCGCCCGCCGTGCAGGAGTCGCGTCAGCTGGGCGGCGGCGTCCTGCCCGTCAATTCCGAGAGGCAGACGGCGTGGACCGTCGGCATTCAGCAGGCGCTGGGCTCGAAGCTGCGCCTCGATTTCGACTACTGGTGGCGCGATTCGAAATTCTCGGGGGACCAGGATCAATTCCTGACGACGGGAATCGTGTTTCCCATCGCCTTTGCGAGCGGCCACTACCAGGGATGGGACCTGCGCCTCGATCTCGCCCCGACGGCGGGATTCCGGGGCTTCGTGTCGGCAGGCCACGTGCACGCGATCTACGATCCGCCTCCCCAGGGAGGGCTCTTTCTCGACCAGGAGGCAATCGACTCGATCACGGGGGCACCTTTCCTGATCGACCACGACCAGAAGCTTCAGATCCAGGCGAGCCTCTACTACGACCTCGCGAAGACGGGACTCTGGCTCGGGGCGAACGTCCGCTACGACTCGGGCCTCGTGACCGACGCCAGCCCCGAGGATCTCCTTCAGGACCCGGACAATGCCTTCGCCGCGCCGTACGTCAACGTCAACAGCGGCACGGAGCTCGATCCGAATCGGGTCAAACCCAGGACCGTCTGCGATTTCCAGGTCGGTTACGACCTTGCGAGAATGAACGTCCCTCTCCGGCTGCAATTCATGATCCTCAACGCGTTCGACACGAAGGGCGTCTACAACATCCTGTCGGTCTTCGGCGGGACGCACGTCATCCCTCCGCGGCGCTTCGTCGGCCAGGCGGTCTTTGCCTTCTAGCGGCGGATCCGCCCGTTCGGCCGGTGCCCTTCCGGGTGCCGGCCGAACGCTGCTGGCGTAGAGTCTGGACCAGCCGATGCCCCACGCGCTCGAGGTTTCGCATCTCACGGTCAGCTTCGGAGCGAGGAGGGTCCTCGACGACCTCGGCTTCGCCGTCGAGGCCGGAAGCACTCTGGCCATCATCGGCCCCAACGGCTCGGGAAAGACGGTCCTCTTCAAGGCCCTGATCGGCGCCATCCCCGCCCGCGGGACGATCGCGTGGGCGCCGGACACGAGGATCGGGTACGTGCCCCAGAAGCTCGACATCGAGCGGGACCTGCCGCTGACCGGGACCGAGCTTCTCTCGGCGCGGGCCGACGTCGGCGGGCTCGGCGCGAGCCAGATTCCGCGCACGCTCGCGCTCGTGGAGCTTTCGCCCGAGGCGGCCCGCCAGCCGATCGGCACGCTTTCGGGAGGCCAGTTCCAGCGGCTGCTGCTCGCCTTCGCCCTGATGGGACGGCCTTCCGTCCTGCTCTTCGACGAGCCGACGGCGGGTGTCGACGAGCCGGGGCAGGAGGAGATCTATGCCCTTTTCCGGCGCCTGCGGGAGGAGAGCCGGCTGACACTCCTGCTCATCTCCCACGAACTGTCTCTCGTGTACCGGTACGCCGACAACGTGCTCTGCCTCTCGCGGCAGCGGGCCTGGTTCGGACCTCCCGTTTCGATGCTCACGCCCGAGCGGCTGCGGGAGGTCTGGGGCACGCCGATGCAGTTTCACGTCCACCCTGAGCCATGATTCCCTCGCTGACGAGCTTCCTCCTTCCCCTCGTGATGGCCGTGGCCGCCGGTCTCGTCGGATCTTTCGCCGTCATGAAGCGGATGACGCTCGCCTCCGACGCGATGTCTCACGTCGCGCTTCCGGGGATCGGGATCGCGATCCTCCTGGGCTTCAACCCCGTGGTCGGAGGCCTGGCCGCCCTCTTCCTTGGGACGCTTCTGATCTGGGCGGTCGAGCACAAGACCCGCATCCCGACCGAGGCGATCATCGGGGTCGTCTTTTCGGCGGCGCTGGCCGTCGGCAGCATGGTGACCCCCGGCGAAGAGCTCATC
>Ga0326726_10006588_pt1 | contig 10457 bp, 5 predicted proteins | sample MHFenrmetagenome_2_FD_207603 | JGI IMG/M metagenome (GOLD analysis project Ga0326726, IMG submission 207603) | Lab enriched peat soil microbial communities from Michigan Hollow, Ithaca, NY, United States - MHF15MN | ecosystem: Environmental > Terrestrial > Soil > Wetlands > Peat | place: USA... | reverse complement strand
GTGCACCATCTTCCAGTGCGCCACCCACTTGCCGCTTGCCCCCTCGCGCTGCTCGCGGTCGCCGCCGGCGACGGCCCGCTTCATGCCGGCGGCGACACCCGCGGCCGAGCCGACCGGGATGTTGGCCTCCATCCCGCCCTGCCACAGCGCGCACCGGCCGTCGCGGTCGGGCGTGTTCACGGCCCGCCGGACGCGGTCTTCGTAGCGGCGCATGTAGCCGTACGTCATGCCGATGGCGTCGATGTTGGGGTTGACGAACGCCGCGTCCCAGGCCAGGGCGTCGGCAACGCTGTTGATGTAGTCCCAGCGCCCGGTGTTGAAACCGACGAAGTGCTCCCCGAGGGCGGCGCGGATCTCCATCAGCTGAAAGCAGGCCTCGAGCTGTTCGACGAGCACGTAGACCTTGATCGTGCCGACCCGGAGGCCGAGGTGCCGTTCCAGCGCGGCGAGCACGTCGCTCCACAAGGCCGCCTCCTCGGCGGTCTGGATCTTCGGCAGGTAGAGGACGAGCGAGCGGCCCTCGGCCCGCAGGCGATCGTGGTTGTTCGCGACATAGAGCACGGTGTCTGCGATCGAGGCGGAAAAGCCGGCGCCGCCCGACTCGCGCACGTGGCGGTCGTCGAGATGGAGACCGCGGGGACGGAAGATCCGGGTCGTGAAGCCGAGTTGCTCGCGCCAGTCGTCGACGATCGGCCGGCCGAGGAAGTCCCGCGCCCAGCCGTTCATCTCGCCGGCGACCTCTCCGGCCACCCGGAGGAAGACCGGGTCCCCGGCGATGGCCAGCCTGAGGTTGCGCTGGTTGTCGAGGGACATCGTCTCGATCTGGCCGAGGGCGTCCTCCCCGTCGAACATCCAGCCGTCGGCGCCGGACAGCAGGGCGTAGGCAACGTTTCGCAGGCCACTCTCGGCCGTCGCGCGGGGCCGGGTCGCGGGACCGGTCCCCTGGATCCACTGGCGCTTCAAGTCGCCCGGGATCTCGCTGCCGGTGAACCGGCCCTCCCGGGCGTCGCGAACGCGCAGCTCGGTACGGGGGATGAGCGCGTCGGGGTCGCAGAACGCGAGACGGCGGCCGTCGAGGGCTCGCTCGCGCCGCCGCGCGCCGCGCTCCGCCATGATCCGGCGCCGGTCGCGGTTGAGCGGCGCCAGGGCTTCGAGCGCCGACCGCACCGCCGGGCCGTAGACGTCGGCATACGCGGCGAGCAGACCCTGTCGGAACTCGACGGCGCTGGACATCGCGCGGACCCCCGTTTTCGGAAGCAACTCTAACAGGCGGCCGAGAATTTACGCGCCCTCTGCCGGATCTTCGCGGGGATCTTGCCGCCGATTGGTCTGGTTCCACCGTGGAGGGCGTGACATGGACGTGAGACCCGAAATGAGCTGGACCTGCCCCGACTGTCAGTCCCGGAACGCGACGGCCATCGCGTCGGACGCCGAGGCCGGGAGGATCGTCGACGTCAGCTGCCCGGACTGCGAGACGGAGCACCAGGCCTCCGTCTTCTTCGCGCGGTCGCAGGGCGGATCGCCGCTGACGGTCGGCATCGTCTGGGTCTGAGGAATCCGCGCCGGGTTCCCCGTTTCAGACGACCGCGCCGAAGAGGACACCGAGTCCGGCGGTGATGGCCATGGCGAGCGCGCCCCAGAAGGTGACGCGCACGGCGCCGACGAGCACCCCGGCACCGCCGGTGCGGGCCGCAAGTGCGCCGAGCAGCGCCAGGAACGCCAGGGACGTTGCCGAGACGATCGCGATCAGGGTCGGCGGCGGCGACACGGCCACGACCAGCAGCGGCAGTGCGGCTCCGACGGCGAAGCTCGCGGCCGACGCGAGGGCCGCCTGGATCGGGCGCGCGCTCAGGGTTTCGGTGATGCCGAGCTCGTCCCGGGCGTGGGCTCCCAGGGCGTCGTGGGCCATGAGCTGCTCGGCGACCTTTCGGGCCAGCTGCTTGTCGAGGCCGCGGCCGACGTAGATGGCCGCGAGCTCCTCGTGCTCTCCCTGGTTGTCCGCCTTGAGCTCCTTGCGCTCCCGCTCGAGCTCCGCCTTCTCCGTGTCGGCCTGGGAGTGCACGGACACGTACTCGCCGGCGGCCATCGACATCGAACCGGCGACGAGCCCCGCGGCCCCGGCGACGAGGACGCTGTTGTGGGTCCCGTGCGCGGCCGCGACGCCGAGCACGAGGCTCGCGGTCGAGACGATGCCGTCGTTGGCCCCGAGGACGGACGCGCGCAGCCAGCTGATGCGTCCCGTGCGATGCCGTTCCAGGTGGCGTCCGTGCATGGTGTCGAGCCTCCCGCGGGCGTCCGGCGCCCGGGGAGACCCTAACACCGGTCGCCCGGGCGGCGAGCGCCCGCGTGCGGCCGGGCCTCAGGCTTCCGAGTGAGCCGCAACGCCGCCGCGGATCGGGCGGCGGCGCAGGCGCGCCCACCGCAGGCGCAGACGGTCGAGATAGAGGTAGACGACCGGGGTCGTGTAAAGCGTCAAAAGCTGGCTGAAGATCAGGCCGCCGACGATCGCGATGCCGAGCGGACGCCGGAGCTCGGCGCCGGTCCCCACGCCGACCGCCAGGGGAAGTCCTCCGAGCATGGCGGCCATCGTCGTCATGGTGATCGGCCGGAATCGGCGCACGCAAGCCTGGAAGATTGCCGCTTCGGGCGTCTTCTTCTGGCCCCGCTCGGCCTCGATGGCGAAGTCGATCATGAGGATCGCGTTCTTCTTGACGATGCCGATGAGCAGGATGATGCCGATCAGCGCGATCACCGACAGGTCGTTGCCGGTCACGAGCAGTGCGAGCAGCGCACCCACGCCGGCCGACGGCAGTGTCGAGAGGATCGTGAGCGGGTGGATCAGGCTCTCGTACAGGATCCCGAGAACGATGTAGACCGCGAGCAGCGCCGCCGCGATGAGGATGGGCTCGTTGGCGAGCGACGACTGGAAGGCCTGCGCGGTGCCCTGGAAGCTGCCGCGGATGCCCGCCGGAACCCGCAGCTCGGCCTCCGCGGCCTTGATGGCGTCGACCGCGGTGCCGAGGGCGACGCCCGGCGCCAGGTTGAAGGAGATCGTCACGGAGGGAAACTGTCCCTGGTGATTGACCGCGAGCGGCGCGGTCGAAGGCTCGTAGCGCGCAAAGGCGGACAGGGGGACCATCTCGCCGCGGCTGCTGCGGACATACGTCTGCGCGAGCCCGTCGGGGTTCTGCCAGAAGCGCGGCTCGGCCTCCAGGACCACGTGGTACTGGTTGAGCGGCGTGTACATCGTCGAGACCTGCCGCTGCCCGAAGGCGTCGTAGAGAGTGTCGTCGATCAGCTGGGGCGTTATGCCCAGCCGTGAGGCGGTCGCCCGGTCGATCGTCAGCGCCGCCTGGAGTCCCTTGTTCTGCTGATCGCTGTTGGCGTCGGCCAGCTGCGGGAGGCGTTTCAACCGGGCGAAGACGCGGGGAGCCCACTCGAGCAGCTGTGCGGCGTTGTCGCCTTGAAGCGTGTACTGGTACTGTGCGGCGCTCGGCCGGCCGCCGACCCGAACGTCCTGGACCGGCTGGAGGACGAGCGTCGCCCCGGGCACGTGCGAGGTCTTCGCGCGCAGGCGCGCGATGATCTGGTCCGCGGACTGCTTGCGCTGATCGAGCGGTTTCAGCGACACGAACATGCGGCCGTTGTTGGTCAGGCCGCCGCCGAGGAATCCGTTGGCGCTCTCGACCCCCGGGTCGTGCTGCACGATGTCCACGAACGCGTTGAGTTTCGTCTGCATGGCCTGGTAGGACGTGTCCTGGTCGGCCTGGATCGTCCCGGTCAGGCGGCCCGAGTCCTGCTGGGGAAAGAAGCCCTTGGGGATTTTCGCGTACAGGAGGAGCGAGGCGGCCATGGTGGCCAGCGTGACCGCCAGCGTCAGAGGCTGGTGGCGCAGGACCCATCGCAACGACCTCTCGTACGCTCCGTTGATCCGCGCGAAGATCCGCTCGCTGGCGCGGTCGAGCCGGCCCCGCGGCTCGGAGCCCGGCGTGCGAAGGAGGGTCGCGCACATCATCGGCGTCGTCGTCAGGGAGACCGCGAGGGAGACGGCGATCGCGATCGACAGAACCACCGCGAATTCGCGGAACAGCCGCCCGACGATGCCTCCCATCAGGAGGATCGGGATGAACACCGCCACCAGCGACACGCTGATCGAGACGACCGTGAAGCCGATCTCCCGGGCGCCGCGCAGGGCCGCCGCCATGGGCTCCATGCCCTCCTCGAGGTGCCGGGTGATGTTCTCGACGACCACGATCGCGTCGTCCACGACGAAGCCCGTCGCGATCGTGAGCGCCATCAGCGACAGGTTGTCGATGCTGTACCCGAGCAGGTACATGACGCCGAACGTCCCGATGAGGGACACCGGGACCGCGACGCTCGGGATGAGCGTGGAGCGGACGCTGCGCAGGAACACGAACACGACCAGGATCACGAGGAGGATCGAGACCATGAGCGTGATCTCGACGTCGCGCACCGAGGCGCGAATGGTGCGCGTCGCGTCGATGGCGACCGCCAGCCGGATGGTCGGAGGTGTCTGCGCCTGGAGCTGGGGCAGGAGCGCCCGGACGCGGTCGACGGTCTCGATGATGTTCGCTCCGGGCTGGCGGAAGACGACCAGGAGGACCGCGGGCTTGCCGTTGGAGACTCCGGCGGTGCGGATGTCCTCGACGGAATCCGTGACGCTGGCGACGTCGGAGAGGCGGATCGCCGCGCCGTTGGCGTAATGGATGACGAGGGGCTGGTAGTCGGCGGCGGCGAGCAGCTGGTCGGTCGCCGCGAGGCTCCAGGTCCGGCCGCCGTCGGCGAGGGATCCCTTCGGGCGGTTGGCGTTGGCGGCGGCGAGGGCCGCGCGCACGTCCTCGAGGCCGAGGCCGTTGCGGTACAGGGCCGCCGGGTTGACGTCGACCCGCACGGCCGGGAGGGCTCCGCCCCCCACGAACACCTGTCCGACGCCCGGCACCTGCGCCAGCTTCTGCTGGAGGATCGAGGACGCAATGTCGTACATGCGCGCGCGGCTGACGACCTCGGACGTGAGCGACAGGATCAGGATGGGAGCGTCGGCCGGGTTGACCTTGCGGTAGGACGGGTTGCTCGGGAGGCTGGCGGGCAGCTGGCCGCGCGCGGCGTTGATGGCCGCCTGCACGTCGCGAGCGGCGGCGTCGATGTTGCGGCCGAGGTCGAACTGGAGCGTGATGTTCGTCGAGCCGAGCGAGCTCGTCGAGGTCATCTCGGTGACCCCCGCGATGCGCCCGAACTGGCGCTCGAGGGGCGTGGCGACCGAGGAAGCCATCGTCGCGGGGTCGGCGCCCGGCAATCCGGACGAAACGCTGATGGTCGGGAACTCCACCTGCGGCAGGGGGGAGACGGGCAGGACGAAGTAGGCGATGGCGCCGGCCAGCGCGACGGCCGCCGTCAGCAGCGTCGTCGCCACCGGGCGCCGGATGAACGGCGCGGAGAGGTTCACGCGCCCTCCGCCGGCGCGAGCTCCGGCCGCGGGCGCGGCGCGGGCTCCGGGCTTCCTCCTCGGGAGAACCGCCGGGCCAGGCGGTCGAACCAGAGATAAATGACCGGCGTGGTGTACAGGGTCAGCAGCTGGCTGAAGAGGAGGCCGCCGATGATGGAGATGCCGAGCGGCCTGCGCAGCTCGGACCCGATGCCCGTCCCGAGCGCGAGCGGGATGCCCGCGAGTAGGGCCGCCATCGTCGTCATCAGGATCGGGCGCAGGCGCAGGAGGGCGGCCTGGTAGATCGCGTCGACCGGAGCCATCTTCTCCCGGCGTTCTGCGTCGAGGGCGAAGTCGATCATCATGATCGCGTTCTTCTTGACGATGCCGATCAGCAGGATGATGCCGATCAGCGCGATGACCGAAAAATCCTCGCGGCAGAGCATCAGCGAGAGCAGGGCGCCGACACCCGCCGAGGGCAGCGTCGAGAGAATCGTGAGCGGGTGGATGTAGCTCTCGTAGAGCACGCCGAGCACGATGTAGACCGTCACGATCGCCGCGAGGATCAAGAGCGGCGCGTTCACGAGCGACGCGCGGAAGGCCTGCGCCGTGCCCTGGAAGGCCGTCTGGACGCTCGCCGGCATGCCGATCTCGCGCCGGGCCTTCTCGATCGCCTTGACGGCGCGGCCGAGGGAAGTCCCCGGCGCCAGGTTGAACGACACCGTGACGACCGGGAACTGGCCCTGGTGGTTGACCGAGAGGGGCGCCGCGCCCGTCTTCAGTTCCGTGAAGGCGGAGAGCGGCACCGAGCCTCCGCTCGAGGATTGAAGAAAGACGTTCCTGAGGTCGTCCGGACGCGTTTGAAAGGACGGCTGCGACTCGAGGACGACGCGGTACTGGTTCAACTGCGTGAACATCGTGGAGACCTGGCGCTGCCCGAAGGCGTCGTAGAGCGCGTCGTCGAGCATCTGGGGCGTGATGCCCAGGCGCGAGGCCGTCGTCCGGTCGAGCAGAAGGCGCGCCTCGAGCCCGGCGTTCTGCTGGTCGCTCGCCACGTCGCGCAGCTCCGGAAGGCTCTGGAGGCGCTCGAGGAACCGAGGGGTCCAGAGGGCGAGCTCGCGCGCATCCGGATCCTCGAGCGTGTACTGGTACTGCGTCCGGCTGACGCGGTCTTCCACGGTCAGGTCCTGGACCGGCTGGAGGAAGAGCGTGATGCCCTCGACCCTCGCGAGCTCGGGCTGGAGGCGCCGGATGATCTCCGTCGCGCTGGCCTTGCGGTCGGCGAGCGGCTTCAGGTTGATCTGGATGCGGCCGCTGTTGACGGTGGTGTTCGTCCCGTCGATGCCGATGAAGGACGAGAGGCTCTCGACGGCCGGGTCCTTCAGGATGGTCCTCGCCAGGGCCTGCTGCCGCTCCGACATCGCGGCGAACGAGACGGTCTGCGGCGCCTCCGAGATCCCGAGCAGAACGCCCGTGTCCTGGACCGGGAAGAAGCCCTTCGGGATGACGACGTACAGGGCGACCGTCGTGACGAGCGTCGCGGCCGCGACGGCGAGGGTGGCCGTCTGGTGACGGAGCACCCAGGTGAGCGTTTTTCCGTAGGCCTCGATGACCTTCTCGAACAGGTCCTCCGAAAGCCGGTAGAGGCGGCCCCGCTCGGCCGGCTTCCGGTGCTTCAGGAGCCTCGCGCACATCATGGGCGTCAGCGTCAGCGAGACCACGGCCGAGATCAGGATCGTGACCGCCAGCGTGACGGCGAACTCGCGGAAGAGACGGCCGACGACGTCGCCCATGAAGAGAAGCGGGATCAGCACCGCGATCAGGGACACCGTCAGAGACACGATCGTGAACCCGATCTGCTCGGCGCCCTTGAGCGCGGCCGGCAGGGGGGCCATGCCGTCCTCGATGTACCGCGAGATGTTCTCGATCATCACGATGGCGTCGTCGACGACGAACCCGGTCGAGATCGTGAGCGCCATGAGCGTGAGGTTGTTCAGGCTGTAGCCCAGCAGGTCCATCACCGCGAAGGTGCCCACCAGCGACAGGGGCACCGCCACGCTCGGAATCACGGTCGCGGCCAGCGTCCGGAGAAAGAGGAACATGACCATGACGACGAGGGCGATCGTCAGCATGAGCTCGAATTCAACGTCCTCGACCGACGCGCGGATCGTCACCGTGCGGTCGGTCAGGATCCGGACCTCGATGGCCGAGGGCAGCGACGCCTGCAACTGCGGCAGGAGGGCCTTGACCCGGTCGACCACCGAGATGATGTTGGCGCCGGGCTGGCGCTGGATGTTGAGAATGACGGCGGGAGTGGTGTCCATCCAGGCCGCCTGCCGGACGTTCTCGGCGTCGTCGATGACCCGGGCCACGTCGGAAAGGCGCACGGGCGCCCCGTTTCTGTACGCCACGACCAGCGGTTTGTACTGGTCGCTCGTCAGCAGCTGGTCGTTGGCGCCGATCGAGTACGACTGCTGCGGGCCGTCGAACGTGCCCTTGGCCTGGTTGACGTTGGACTGCGCGATCGCCGTCCTCACGTTCTCCATCGTCAGCCCGTAGGACGAGAGGGCGGTCGGGTTGACCTGGACCCGCACGGCGGGCTTCTGGCCTCCGCTGATGCTGACGAGGCCCACGCCGGGCAGCTGTGAGATCTTCTGGGCGAATCGGGTGTCCGCGAAGTCCTCGACCTTCGAGAGAGGCAGCGTCTTCGAGGTCAGCGCGAGCGTGAGGATCGGGGAGTCGGCCGGATTGGTCTTGCTGTAGATCGGCGGATTCGGAAGGTCCCGCGGCAGGTACGTCCCCGCGGCGTTGATCGCCGCCTGGACTTCCTGCTCCGCCACGTCGATGTTCAGGTCGAGCGCGAACTGCAGCGTGACGACCGAGCTGCCGTTCGAGCTGTTGGACGTCATCTGGTTCAGGCCGGGCAGCTGCCCGAACTGCTTCTCGAGCGGCGCCGTGATGGCCGAGGCCATGACGTCCGGGCTCGCGCCGGGATAGAACGTCACGATCTGGATGGTCGGGTAGTCGACCTGGGGCAGGGCCGACACGGGCAGCTGCTTGAAGCCGATCGCGCCCGCGATCAGCAGGGCCGCCATGAAGAGCGAGGTGGCGACCGGCCGGAGGATGAAGGGACGCGAGGGGCTCACGACTTGCGCTTGCGCCCGGCCTCGCCCGAGCCCGGGGATCCGGAAGCTCCCGACCCGCCGCGCGCGGCCACGGCCACTTTGCTGCCAGCCTGGAGCTTGTCCACGCCGTCGACGACGACGGAGTCGCCGGCGGAGAGGCCGTCGACGGCCGTCACGTCCCCTTCCGTCAGCCGGACCTTCACGTCGCGCATCGCGACGGTCGAGTCGGGGCCGACCAGCCAGACGAACGCGGACTGCGGGCTGCGCTGGACGGCCGCCGCCGGGACGAGGACGGCGTCGGAGACAGTGTCGACGAGCAGTCGCGCGTTGACGAACTGATTCGGGAAGAGCGCGCCGTCGGCATTCGGGAAGAGCGCCTTCAGGCGCACGGTGCCCGTCGACTGGTCGATCTGGTTGTCGACGGCGGAGAGCCACCCGGTGGCGAGCTTTTTCTTCAGGTCGCGGTCGTACGCGTCGACGGCGAGGCGGCGGCCCGCGTGCAGCGGACCGAGGACCTGCTCGAGGTGATCGGCGGGAATCGTGAAGAGCACGTTGATCGGCTCCAGCTGCGTGATCACGGCAATCCCGTTCGGATCGCTCGCGTGCACCATGTTGCCGGCGTCGACCGCGCGCAGCCCGACGCGTCCCGTGATGGGCGCCGTGATGCGGCTGTACGTCAGATTCAGCTTCGCGCCGTCGATCGAGCCCTGGTCGCTCTGGATCGAGGCCTGTGCCTGGGTGACGGTCGCGGCCTGCGCGTCGAGTTGCTGCTGGGGGATCAGGCCGTCGGCGATGAGACTCTGGAACCGCGAGAGATCCCGCCTGGCGACTTCGAGCGCCGCCTCGTCCTTGGCGAGCTGGCCCTCGGCCTGAGTGAGCTGGACCTGGAACGGCCGCGGGTCGATTTCGGCCAGCAACTCGCCCTCCCGGACCAGCTGGCCCTCGCGGAAGCGAACGGTCATCAGCTGCCCGTCCACGCGGCTGCGGACCACGACGGTGGCCAGCGGCGTCACCGTGCCGAGGCCCGTCAGGTATTCGCCGAGGTCGCCGGCTTTCGCGATCGAGGTCAGGACCGGAACCGGGCGGGCGGCGGCGCGGCCTGCGGCGGAGCCGGGGGCGCCTTCCGCCTTTCTCGAATTGCTGCGCGTAGACAGCAGCAGGCCCGCGAGGACGATCAGTCCGAGGATCACCCAGGGCCAGCGCCGATGTCCGCGGGCCGGGGACCCGACATCGAGGGGCCCGGGGTCGCGGACCGGACCAGGCCGGGAGTCAGTCAGTTGCGATTTCATCGTCTCCGCTCTTTCGCAATTGGCGCGCCCGTCGCAGGTTCGGGAACGCCGTTCCAGGTCCCTATGCCAAACGGGCCGCGCCGGGCCCCCTATTTCCCCGGAAGACGGAGGGCGACCACACCTCTACAACGTCCGTTCCGAGCGGCAGGTTACAAATGGCACTGTTCGAACGAGTTCCGGCCGTCGAGGTCCTCTGGGGCCGCCCGGCCTGTAACGAAGGACCCCGGGCCCGCGTTCTCTCGGGCGTAGGCCAGATGAACGCTCCATCCGCGCGGCGGTCCGTTCTCGCGCTCGTCCTCCTGGCGACGGCCGTTCGCGCGGACGCCGCCAGGATTTCGGGCCGCCTGCTCGACGCCGAGGGCAATGCCGTCGCGGGAGTCCGCGTCGCGGCAGTTCCGTTCCGGGATCAGGAACTCCGGTGGCTCGACGAGACCCGCGGCTCCTCGCCGACCGTCCTCGTCGAGACCCGGACGGACGCGAGCGGCCTCTTCGTCCTCGAGGTCCCGGCCAACGACGCTTCGATCTCGATTCGTGTCGAGCCGTCCGCGTCGCCTGGAGCCCTCCTGCCCGGGCCCTTCGACTCGCGCACGGCCGTCTCGC
>Ga0326726_10006587_pt1 | contig 10457 bp, 8 predicted proteins | sample MHFenrmetagenome_2_FD_207603 | JGI IMG/M metagenome (GOLD analysis project Ga0326726, IMG submission 207603) | Lab enriched peat soil microbial communities from Michigan Hollow, Ithaca, NY, United States - MHF15MN | ecosystem: Environmental > Terrestrial > Soil > Wetlands > Peat | place: USA... | reverse complement strand
TTTTTTGTGATTGACGAGGCCCACTGCATCAGCCACTGGGGGCACGACTTTCGGGAGGATTACCGGAATCTCAGGATCATCAAAGAAACCTTCAACCCCATTTCCGTTCATGCCTTTACCGCTACGGGGACGGAGGAGGTCCAGAAGGATATTCTGGAAGAACTCCGCCTGGAAAATCCTAAGACCCATATCGGTCCCGTGGACCGCCCGAATCTGACCTACCGGGTAAGGCCCCGTGCCCAGATCATCAGTCAGGTAACCGATTTCCTTAAGAAACACGCCGGGGAAGCCGGTATCATTTACTGCCTGCGCAGGGATGACGTGGATACCCTTTCCGCCAGGCTGAATGCCCTCGGATTTAAGAACCTTCCCTATCATGCCGGCCTGGATGATGATACCCGCCGTCTCCATCAGGACCGGTTTGCCCGTGAAGAGATCGATGTCATGGTGGCCACCATCGCCTTTGGGATGGGGATAGACCGCTCTAACATCCGCTTCGTGATCCATACGGCCATGCCCAAGAGCATCGAGCACTACCACCAGGAAACCGGCCGGGCGGGGCGGGACGGCCTTCCCGCGTCCTGCTACCTGTTCTATGGGGGAAGTGATTATCTCACCTGGAAATCATTGCTGGAAGAATCTCCCCATAAGGAAGTGATGCTGGATAAACTCCAGCGCCTTTATCATTTCTGCTCCCAGCCTCATTGCCGGCACAGAGTTCTGGCCAATTATTTCGGCCAGAACTATGAGAAGGCCTCCTGCGAAGCCTGCGACTATTGTCTGAACGAGCTGGAGATGGTGGAGAACTCCTTGATTGTGGGCCAGAAGATTCTCTCCTGCGTTTACCGGGTGCACCAGGTCAGCGGGATCGGATTCGGGGCCGGTCACATCGCCAATGTGCTGAAGGGGAACCAGAATGACCAGGTGGAGACGTGGGGCCACCATGGGCTGTCGACCTTCGGCCTGATGGCCGACGAATCAGTGGCTTTTATCCGGTACATGATCGAACAGCTGATCGGACAGGGCTTTCTACGAAGGGAGGGAGAATTTTCTACTCTCTCCCTTACCGATTCCGCAAAAAAGATCCTGAAGGGAGAGCTGACCCCCATCCTGGTGAAGCCGCTGGTGGCGGCCAAGAAAAAGGAAATTACCCAGAAAGGCCGGAAGAAAAAGGAAGAAGAATGGGCGGAAATTGACCAGGACCTTTTCCAGGTCCTTAGGGGCAAAAGGGCGGAACTTGCCCGGACCCAAGGGGTCCCGGCCTTCATCATCTTCGGCGATAAGTCCCTAAGAGACATGGCTAGGATCAAACCTACCACCCGCGAGGCTTTCGCCACGGTCTACGGTGTAGGAGACTACAAACTGCGTACCTATGCCGATGCGTTCATAGAGGTAATCAGAAATTTTCTTCACCTGGGAATGGCGTAAACGGAATTCCTTGCCACGCGCAGGCTCCCTCTCCCCTTGCGGGAGAGGGTGGGGCGAGGGGGAATACAAAAAAGGATCATCATCTTGATCGAAGAAGAAGTACTCAGGGAGGCCCAAGAGCGTGCTGCCAAAGAAGGAAGACCCCTTGGCGAATTGATCCATGATGCTCTCGTATCGTATTTGAGCAACAAGGGCCCGTTCCAAAGAGCGCGGGAAGAAGCCTATCACCTCTTTTGCGAGAGGCCAATGCGCCTCAGAAAAAAACAGCTCAGGAAAATATTGGCAGCTGATGCTTATGAATGAAACATTTGTCCTGCAGACCATATTGAACCCTGCCTACCCTGCCTATTTTCCCTTGATGTTCCCCCTTTTTTGATGTATTTTCCTGCATATAATCCATAAATTTCCCAAGAGTATTGCCTCTATAAGCCATTGAGGAAATCCATCGATTTGTTCTGGATAGGAAACTCAATAACCTATTCCTCTCTACTGAACAGGGAATAGAATGTGGCGGGGATTGTTTTCGCTATTGGGGTAGGGGTGATTAAGGTGACGGGAGCGGTTGTGATGAGGATGGAGTATCCATGCTGGCGGGGATAGTTTTTTGACCATCAGCTTTTTTGTATGGCATAACCATACAATTGTAGGGTATAAACATACAATATGAACCTACTGGCCGAGATCCTATCATCAAGAATTAGGTCAGAGATCTTCCGCATGCTTTTTGGAGTGAACGGTGAAGCGCTCCATATGCGGGAGATTGAAAGGCGCTCAGGCTTATCCATTGGAACGATCCAGCAGGAAGTCAAGAAATTGCTTCGCTTGAACTTGATCATAGAGCGCAAAGATGGGAACCGCATTTATTACCAAGCCAACAAGGAACACCCGCTATTTGCTGAAATCCGCAGCCTGGTTTTAAAAACAGTCGGCCTGGTTGATTTTTTCCGGAGTGCCCTGAAGGCCGATCCCAACATCAAGTTAGCCTTCGTATTCGGCTCCATCGCCCGCCAGGAGGAAAAAGATAAGAGCGATGTGGATCTGATAATTATTGGTGACCTTGGGATGAGGCAACTCACCGGGCTACTTTCGGGAGTATCCGGCCAGATTGGCCGGGAGATTAACCCCCATATCTTAAGCATTAGAGAATTCTTGAAGCGAAAGAACGCCAAAGATCATTTTTTAATCCAGGTTCTTGAATCACCTAAGTTATTCATAATCGGAAACGAAAACGAGCTTGCAGAGCTGGCTTGAAAAGGGTTGGCTTCGTCGGCATAAGACCAGCAAGGAGGAAATCGCCGATCTTCTGAAGATTGTCGATCGTGACCTGAAAGATGCTCACCGGTCCTGGGATTGATTTTCCTCCGACGCCTTGCCCCTCGTTATGACCGGGTATCCTTCAACCGTGAGTTGGCCATGAGAGTGCGGAACTGTGAACTTGCCGGATTAGGACACCCGCTGGTGGACGCCTTTATCCGTGGGCTCAGGCAAACAGCATTTCAAGGAAGTGTTTCCGGCATGTTTTGTGAAAATTCAGTTTATGCTCGCTACCTTGTTCAATACAGAATTTCTACGGGCCGACTCCAAGGCCGGCTTTTCAATTTCGTTTACGATCCCCTGGCCAAGGAAGTGAGGACTTTGACCCGTTTTGAGGGCGGGAATGGGATTGAGCCAGGTGGCGCTAAGGAAGGTCCGGATATTGGCAAGGCCCGGGAACGCATCGAGTCCGCCCTCCAAAGCGGCATTTTGGAATGGTTGCCTGATCGGCAGAGCAGAGCAGGGCTGCAAATAACCTTGATTGGGGTGCATTCAAACAGCTAATTATTGGCATAAGGCAGAGGGGATCATGAACATTAAGGTAATCCCTATTCTGGTCAAGGGTGTGGACATCCTCAGGTAACGATACCTCCCAGGCGTTTGATTTGGAGGTTTAACCCATGACTAAAAAGATTACGGAAACGAAGAAAAAGCTGAGTTCATCTGATAAACTGCTTCATGACCTACGGACATTGATCACCGAAACGCGGCAGGATCTTGCCCGAAGCGTAAATTCAGCCTTGGTGATGCTCTACTGGAAAGTGGGCCAAAGAATCAAGCAAGACATCCTTAAAGAGAAGAGGGCCGAGTATGGAGAAGAAATTGTGCCGACATTGTCAGCACAATTAGTCAAAGATTTTGGAAATGGGTTTTCCCCCCCGAATCTATCCCGGATGGTTCGGCTTTTTGAAATCTTCCCCGATCTCAACATTCTTTCGACACTGTCGAAAGAATTAAGCTGGAGCCATTTCGTTGAAATTCTCCCTTTAAAAGATGACCTTCAACGCGATTTCTATGCTGAAATGTGCCGGGTGGAGCGATGGAGCGTCCGCACGTTGCGCCAAAAAATCGGCAGTATGCTCTTCGAGCGCACTGCCCTTTCAAAAAAACCCGCAGAACTGGCCAGGAAGGAACTAACCGCTCTACGGGAAGAAGACAAACTCACCCCTGATCTGGTTTTTCGTGATCCCTATTTCCTCGATTTCCTTGGGTTGAAGGATACATATGGAGAAAAGGACCTTGAGACTGCCATTTTACGGGAGATGGAAGCTTTCGTTCTCGAACTGGGGGTGGGATTTACCTTTGTCGAACGCCAGAAAAGGATTACGGTGGGCGATGATGATTTCCACCTTGATCTGCTCTTTTATCATCGAACCCTTCGGCGATTAGTGGCCATCGAATTGAAGCTGGATAAATTCAAACCGGCATACAAAGGGCAGATGGAGCTTTACCTGCGCTGGCTGGAAAAATATGAGCAAAAACCGGGAGAGGGTTCTCCCATCGGCTTGATTCTATGCGCCAGCAAATCCGAAGAGCAAGTTGAACTACTGCAGTTGGGCAAGAGCGGCATTCGGGTGGCGGCGTATATGACCGAACTTCCTCCCCGCGACCTTTTGCGGAAAAAGCTGCACGAAGCCATTATTCTGGCGAGGGCACGCCTCGCGGAGAAAAAACAGCTTTCCCTCCCTGGAGATTAGAGTTGGGGCCAAATCGGATGAGGGAAGTTGCCGGCGAAAAAATTGGTTTTGATGATGTCTTAAAAAGAGTTTCCAAAGGAGGCTGACCATGGCGAAAAGAACACCCCTGAACGGGACCTGCTCGATCTGTAAAACCGCGGTAACGAGGAGAGGGGTAAAAAAGCACCTCCAGGCCCATTTGGAGGAGAGCGGGAAAAAGCCAAAGGCGGCCGGGGGGCAGAAGCATCCTGCCGCCCTATTCCATCTCGCGGTGGAAGGATCCGGCCTCTCGGGCGACCTGTACTGGATGCACCTGAAGGCCTTGGGTAGCGCCACCTTTCGGGATCTGGATATGGTTCTGAGGGATACCTGGCTGGAATGCTGCGGCCACATGAGCGCCTTTTCCGATAAGGAAGGGGATATCGAAATGGGCGAAAAATTGGAGGACATCCTTATCCCCGGGCAGAAATTGTTTTATGAGTATGATTTCGGCAGCACCACCGAACTGCTTCTGACCGTGGTTTCCGAATTTGAGGGCAGCATAAAAAAAGGCCGAGTGGAAACTCTGGCCAGGAATGAAGCTCCCCGGATAAAATGCAGTCATTGTGAAAAGCCGGCCACGATCATCTGCACGGAGTGCATATACGATAACCAGGGCTGGCTCTGCGGCGATTGCGTCCGGAAGCATGATTGCGATGAGGAGATGTTCCTCCCCTTAGTAAATTCCCCCCGAGCCGGGGTTTGTGGGTACACAGGATAGTGGGAATAAAGTCGCTGAAAAATTCCAAGGCCCTGGAAGTTGTTCGCCGGCTGACGCAAAAGAGAAAGGAAGAAATCTATCTCGTCGGCGGGGCGATTCGGGACTTTCTTCTGGGAAGACCGCTGGGGAAGGACTTTGATTTCGTGATCCAAGGGGAGGTGGAAGACCTGGCCAAGGAAATCGCCCGGGAGATGGGGGGAAATGCTTTTCCGTTAGACGAGACCTTCGGGACCTGGAGGGTGATCCTCAAAAAGAAAAAAAAGAAAACGGAACTCGATTTCTCCCGCCTACAGGGGAAGGATATCTTTGAAGACCTGAGGCAAAGGGATTTCACCGTCAACTCCCTCGCCATCCATCTGAAAGACTTGGCCCGGCCCGGCGAGCCATGCTTCATCGATCCCTTGGATGGGCTGGCCGATATTCGCAAAAGAATCCTGCGGGCCGATTCGGAAAGATCCCTGCGCCAGGACCCCTTGCGGATGCTTCGGGCATTCCGTTTTGCCTCCACCCTAAAATTTTCCGTGGAGGAAGAAACGCTGAAGATGATCCACGGAAACAAGGATCTCATCCGCCGCTCCGCTGGGGAAAGAATCCGGGTGGAGTTCTTCATGGCCCTGGGAGAAGAGAGCGCCGGCTTATTTCTCCGGTGGCTTCATCAGGCCGGCCTCCTGGGAGAAATCTTTCCGGAGGTTAGGGAATGGGAAACCCTGAATGTGGGGACAGGTTCATCTCCGTCCCTGCTGGAGCATGGCCTGCGCACTTTGGAGGCCACAGAATTCGTCTTTGTTCATCTGAAGGACATCTTTTCCGAATGGGCCGATGTCTTGAAAGGCCATTTGTCCCATTCGGAGGAAGAGGGTGTCTCCCGGATAGCCCTTTTAAAGTTCATCGCCTTTTTCCACGATTCGGGAAAGGTCGCCACAGCTTTCCAGGACCAAGAAAGTATATCCATCCGCTTCCTGGATCACGACCAGAAAGGTCAAGAAATCAATATGGCCATTGCCCGGAGGTTGAAACTCAGCCGGAGGTCAGTGAGGATTATCTCCGAGCTGACCCGCCAGCATATGCGCATCCAGAGCCTGGCTAAGGCCCAGGAATTGACCGGCCGGGCTAAGTACCGCTTTTTCCAGGACCTGGGAAAGGAAGGACTTGACTTGGCCATCCTTTCATTGGCCAACGCTCTGGCTGCAAGCTGCCTCGAATTAAGATCGCCTGTGCTTGCGGAAATGAAGGGAGAAGCAAGGAAAATCAAGAAGATAACCGATGACCTTCTGCGCTTTTACATAGAGGATTTTACGCAGAAATCAGCCGAATCCCTGGTCGATGGAAAAGAAATCATGAGAGCCACGGGAATTCCTCAAGGAAAAGCCGTAGGGGCCCTGCTGAACAAGCTCAAGGAGGCGGAGATATCGGGGAGAGTTCGTACAAAGGAAGATGCCCTGCAATTCCTAAAAAATATTGACAAATCCGACTGATTTGGCTATTATATTTTTGGGTCTTTAGGCGGGCGTAATTCAGGGGTAGAATGCAAGCTTCCCAAGCTTGACGTCGCCAGTTCGAATCTGGTCGCCCGCTCCACTAAGCCAATCATAATTCTTTTCTGTCAAGGAATATGGTCTACAGCTAACTAAAATGGGTTGTTTTTTTATGGTCTACTTGAAAAAAGTGGGCTCTCGGGCCCACTTTTTTTTGGTCGAAGGAACAGATTCGATTGAAATCTGAAACGCTGCTGCAAGAAGTCCGTGAGGTCATCGAACCCATCCTGCAATCCCAGGGATTTGAGTTGGTTGACCTGGAATATCAACGCGAGAGTCGGGGCTGGGTCTTGCGGATTTACCTGGATCGCGAAGGGGGCATCACCCTGGACGACTGTACTGGAGTGAGTCACGAAGTCGGCGCAGTTCTGGAAGTGAAAGACGTGATCCCCAATGCTTACGTTCTTGAGGTCTCCTCCCCTGGACTCACCCGCCCACTCAAAAAGCCGGAAGACTTCAATAGATTTCAGAACCGATTGGTCAAGATCAAGCTCTATAAACCTCTCGATGGGCGCAGGAACTTCAAGGGAACGCTTCTGGGGCTGGAGGTAGAAACGGTACGGGTGGAGGCCGATGGGCAGGTCTTCGAGATTCCTCTCCAGAGTATCGCCAAGGCCAATTTAGAGATAGATTTTTGAGGAAGGGGATGTAGCCATGGCTTCGGATCTAAGTCGGATTATTGACCAGGTTGGGAAAGACAAGGGAATTGATCGAAAGATTCTCATTGAGGCTCTGGAGCAAGCCCTCCTGGCCGCTGCCCGGAAAAAATACGGCACCAAGCAGGAGATTGAGGCTCACTATAGCGAGGATTCCGGAGAGGTCGAGCTCTTCCAGTTCAAGACCGTGGTCAAGGAGGTCAAGAACCCTCCTGCCGAGATCTCTTTGAAAGAGGCCAAAGACCTGGATTCGGAGGTCCAGGTCGGCGATAGTTTAGGAACCAAGATAGATGTTTCGGACTTTGGAAGGATCGCCGCCCAGACAGCCAAGCAGGTGATCATCCAACGGGTGAAGGATGCCGAGCGAGAGAACATCTTCGATGATTTCAAAGACCGAAAGGGAGAGGTCATTTCCGGGACGGTCCAGCGGTTTGAAAGGGGGTCCATCATCGTTAACCTGGGGAGAGCGGAAGCGGTTGTCCCGCAGCAGGAGTTGATCCCCAAGGAGACCTACAAGCCGGGAGACCGGATCCGGGCCTATGTCCTGGATGTCCGCAAGACCCCCAAGGGCCCCCAGATTATTCTCTCCCGCAGCAACCCCAATTTCCTGATCAAGCTCTTCGAGATGGAAGTTCCCGAAATTTCAGAAGGCATCGTCAAAATCATCAACGCCGCGCGGGAACCCAGCAGCAGGGCCAAGATCGCCGTCTATTCGCGGGACTCGGATGTCGATCCGGTGGGGGCATGCGTGGGAATGAGGGGCTCCCGGGTCCAGGCGGTGGTTCAGGAGCTTCGGGGAGAAAAGATCGACATCATCCCCTGGAGCGAGGATGCAGCCAGCTTTGTCTGCAATGCCCTGGCTCCGGCGGAAATTTCCAAAGTCATCATCAATCCAGGAGCTAAGTCCATGGAAGTGATCGTGGAAGATGACCAACTCTCCTTGGCCATCGGGCGACGGGGGCAGAATGTTAGGCTGGCGGCCAAGCTCACCGACTGGAAGATCGACATCCGCAGCGAATCGAAAGCCGAAAAGCCCATGCCCACTCTGGACGAGATTGGCACGCGGGGAATGGACACCGTGGAAAAGGTTACCGGCGTGGGGGAAAAGACGGCCCAGCTGCTGAACCAGGCTGGCTTCCTCACCGTGGCCGATCTCAGCCAGGCCAACCTAGATCAATTGACCAAGATCGAAGGGATCGGCCCGAAAAAGGCGGAGAAGCTGCTCGAAGCGGCTCGAGCGCACCTGGATCAATCCGAAGAGAAGAAGGGATAGAGGAGTCTTTACCCGAAGCGGCGGGAAGTCCCGAAGCCGAGTGAAGGGGGTATTGGTGGTGGCAAAAGTCAGAGTTCACGAACTGGCTAAAGATTTGAAGATGGAGAACAAAGACCTGATCAAGCTCCTGGAGAAGATGGGTCTTCCGGTCAAAAGCGTCCAGAGCAGCCTGGACGAATCGGATGTGGAGCGAGTCAAGAATCAGATCAGTCTCTCCAAAAAAGAGGGCATAGTCGAACAACGGGTCAAGCCCACGGTCATCCGCCGGCGGGTAATGAAAGAAGAGCCTGTCCCGGAACCGCCTCCCCCACCACCAAAAGAGGAAGTAAAGCCGACCGTCGAAGCCAAGCCTCCCGTGGCCAAGAAAGGGGAAGTCAGACCTCCGGTTGTCAAGAAGGAAGGGAAACCCGAAGCCGCCAAAGTATTGGCAGAGGCGCCAGCCGAAGTCCCAAAGAAAAAGGTTGAAATCAAAGCCGAAGCTCCGCCCCTCAAAGCGGAAGAGGTAAAGCCCGCTCCCGAGCCTGCGGCCATCCCCGTTCCCCCGGTAGTTCCTCCCCCCGCGGTGAAAGAGGAAGAAAAGAGAGTCGAGACGCCGGTTGGAATAAAACCGGCTCCCGTGGCTGAAATTCCTCCAAAACCCAAGGGAGCGGAGCCCAAAGTCGAGGGAGTTCCCCCGGCGGAAAAACCCAAGCCCCCAGAAAGGCCCCCCAAACCCAAGAAAAAGTATGAACCAGCGAAGATCATCGAGAGGCCCCCTGTTCCCCCTCCGTCCTTAGTGAAGGAGCGGGAACATGTCCCGGTGGAAAGAAGACCTGCGGCCCCCCCCAGGCCTCCGATTATCCTGCAGCGGCCTGCTGCCCCTGGGGCAGCGCGGCCGGCTCCGCCAGCGGCAGCAGCCGAAGAAGAACGGGGCCGGCGGAAGAAGAAGCTCAAAAAGGATGTGGAGGTTGTCGAAGAAGGAAAACCCGGTCGGGTTCGGGTGATTTCCACCAAGAAGCGGGCCTTTAAAGAATATGACTATCAGCGGGAAGAGCAGGGAGCTCGGCCTTTTGTCTTTGAAAGAGAGCCGAAACAGCGGGTGGTCACCCGGACCAAGATGGCCAAACCGGAGATTACCGTCCCCAAAGCGATAAAGAGAAAGATTCGGATTTCAGAGGCCATCCTGGTAGGAGAGCTGGCCAAACGGATGGGGGTCAAGGTCTCAGAAGTCATCAAGAAACTGATGGGACTGGGACTGATGGTGACCATCAACCAGGCCATCGATGCCGATGCCGCCTCCCTGGTCGCCGCCGATTTTGGCTATGAGGTGGAGAAGACCGCTTTGGAACTGGAAGACCTGATTGAGGAGCGGGAAGACAAGGCAGAAGACCTCCAACCCCGTCCCCCCGTGGTCACGATCATGGGGCACGTGGACCACGGCAAGACTTCGCTTCTTGACTCCATCCGGCAGACCAATGTGACCGCCGGGGAAGCGGGCGGAATTACCCAGCATATCGGAGCCTATACGGTCGATGTGGACCACCGCAAGGTGGTATTCCTGGATACCCCGGGTCACGAAGCCTTCACCGCCATGCGCGCCCGGGGAGCCAAGGTTACGGACATTGTTATCCTGGTCGTGGCCGCGGATGACGGGGTGATGAACCAGACCGTGGAGGCGATTAACCACGCCAAGGCCGCCAACGTGCCGCTGATCGTGGCCATTAACAAGATCGACAAGCCCAACGCCAATCCGGATCGGGTCAAGCAGAACATGACCGAATATGGACTGGTGCCCGAAGCCTGGGGCGGCCAGACCATCATGGCCGAGATTTCGGC
>Ga0326726_10006586_pt1 | contig 10458 bp, 12 predicted proteins | sample MHFenrmetagenome_2_FD_207603 | JGI IMG/M metagenome (GOLD analysis project Ga0326726, IMG submission 207603) | Lab enriched peat soil microbial communities from Michigan Hollow, Ithaca, NY, United States - MHF15MN | ecosystem: Environmental > Terrestrial > Soil > Wetlands > Peat | place: USA... | reverse complement strand
TACGACTTGCGGCGCCCGGCGGGGCCCGACCATCCTCCAAGCGCCCACTCCCGGAGAACTGATGTTTCGTCTCGTCGGACCAGCCGCGACGCTCGCGGTGCTCGGATCGGTCGTGCATGCCCAACAACCTGCGGCGCCACCGGCGCCACGCATGGCGGCGAGCAGCTTTGCCAGTGTGGAAGTTCACCTCAATTCGCGGTCGATCGGCGGCGAATGGTACGCGGAGGATGCCGGCTTCACCGGTCCGGCGCGCATCGCCATCACGTACGGCCAACCGCACGCCCGCGGACGCAAGATCGTCGGGGGCCTCATCCCGAACGACACGGTGTGGCGCTTCGGCGCGAACGACGCGGCGACGCTCCATTCCGACCTGGATCTCACGCTTGGCACACTCGAGCTGCCGCGAGGCGACTACACGCTCTTTCTCGTCCACTCTGGCAACAACTGGGATCTCATCGTCAACAGCCAGACCGCGATCTGGGGCACGGACCGGAACCCGGCGAAGGACATCGGGCGCGTCCGCCTCACCGCGCGAACGCTCACCGACTCCGAGGACGCGCTCAGCGTTTACCTCACGCCGACGTCGTCCGACCCGCGCCGGCAGGCGGAGCCCAGCGGGACGCTCCGCATCAAGTGGGGTACGGTGGAGCTCACGGCGCCGTGGAAGGTCAAGATCTGATGACGCTGGCGTCCCTCGCCCTCCTGCTCGGCGTCGGATCGTTCGCCGCCGGTCTGCTCGGATCCCTCACCGGCTTGGGCGGGGGAATCGTCGTCGTGCCGATGTTGACGCTGCTCTTCCATATCAACCTTCGATACGCCGTCGGCGCGTCGCTCATCGCGGTGATCGCAACGTCGTCAGGCGCCGCGGCGGCGTACGTGCGCGAGGGATACACGAACGTGCGCATCGCGATCCTTCTCGAGATCGCAACAACCATCGGCGCGTTGATCGGGGCGATGCTCGCGGGCTTCGCGTCACCCGCATTCCTGTCCGTCCTGTTCGGCGTCGTCCTCATCGCCACGGCGTACCGCTCGCTGCGCCCGCGAGCGGAGCACGTGATCCTGACGACGCCCGACAAATGGGCGGCCCGGTTCCAACTCGACTCGGCCTATCCGACGGCCGGCGGTCCGCAGGCCTACTCGGCGCGCCGCGTGCCGCTCGGATTCGCGCTGATGCTCGTCGGCGGCGTGCTGTCGGCGCTCCTCGGCATCGGCGCGGGGATCATCAAGGTGCTGGCGATGGACCAGGTGATGTCGCTGCCGTTCAAGGTGTCCACCACGACGAGCAACTTCATGATGGGCGTGACGGCGGCGGTGAGCGCCGCCGTGTTCTTGCATCGCGGACAGATCGACCCGGCGATCTCGTTTCCGGTCATGCTCGGCGCCGGGGGCGGGGCGCTGCTTGGAGCGCGCATTCTGACCAGGGCCGACGTTCGGTGGCTCCGACCGCTCTTCACGACGATCGTCTTGGTCGCCGCCGTCGAGATGCTGTACAAAGGGGTCACGGGAACCATCTGATGGCGACTCGCGTTTCGGATCACGCGGTCCAACTGGCGATCGGCCGGCTCCTCCGGTTCGGCGTGATCATCGCCGCGGTCGTCACGTGCGTGGGCGGCGTGCTGTTGCTCATCCAGCACGGCGGCGATCCCGTGGCGCACCGGACGTTTCAGGGCGAGCCGGCGGCGCTCGAGTCGATTGTCAGCATCGTCCGCGGCGCATTCGCGCTCAACGGGGACGCGATCGCGCAGCTCGGACTGCTGCTGCTCATCGCGACGCCAGTGGCGCGCGTGGCATTCACGCTCGTCGCCTTCGCGATGCAGGGAGACCGGAAGTACGTCGTGATCACCTCGATCGTTCTGGCGTTGCTGGTGTACGCCCTGGTATTCGGGAAGGCATGAAGAAGCGTCATCACGCCATCGTCCGCATCACACATTGGGTCAACGTCGTCGCTCTCGCCATCATGATCGGGAGCGGGCTGCGGATCTTCAATGCGTACCCCGCGTTCGCGCGCCGGGGCGAGACCTTTTGCTGCTACCCGTTCGAGCGCACGCCGATTCCCGCCAATCTGACCTTCGGCGGCTGGCTCGCCGGCGCGCGCAACTGGCACTTCGCGATGATGTGGGTGCTCGTCGTGAACGGCCTCGTCTACCTGGGCTTCGTCTATACGCACGGCGAGTGGCGCGACCTCGTGCCACGTCGCGGAATGGTGCGCGATGCCTGGGAGATGGTCCGGTTCTATCTCACGGTTCGAAAGGACCATCCGCGGCAGGGGAAACACAACGCGCTCCAGCGCCTCGTGTACTTCTCGTTTCCCATCGTCGGTGCGCTCGCCGTTGTCACGGGAATCGCGATCTGGAAACCCGTGCAGCTCGCGTTTCTCACCGATTTGCTCGGCGGATACGTCTGGGCGCGCTACTGGCACTTCCTCGCCATGTTGCTGCTCGTCGTGCTGACGTTCGGACACATTTTCATGGTGTTCGCGGTCGATCCGTATTCGATGGTGGCGATGGTGACGGGGAACTACAAAAAGCGGTGGTCGCCGGAAGAGCGAAACGCGCGACCCTTCGTCCGCCTGTTGCCGGCACACGAGCACGCCGGCGGCGCCAATCCTCCGACGCCTCCCGCGGCATGAGCGATTCTCCCCCCCGACCACCGCGCCGGCCGTCGCACGTCGCCGAACGATTCGCCATCGACCGGCGCCGTTTTCTGATGGCCAGCGGCGGCGCGCTTGGCGCCGCGGTGCTGGCCGCGTGCGACTCGATGGGCCCGAAGTCGGCGACGCGACTGCTGAAGTTCGCCGAGCGAAAAAACGAGTCGCTCGAGCGCGTGCTCTTCCGGCACACGGCGATGGACGTGCCCTCCTCGAGCGCGAAGGCGGCGGGCTCGCACTTCCCGTCGTACTTCATCTCGAAGCGCGTGCCGGTGTGGGATGAGGCGACGCGCGGCGTCTGGCGGCTCCAGGTGGGCGGCATGGTCACGCAACCGCTGAGCCTTTCACTCGCCGATCTGGCGTCGCTCCCGCGCACCGGCTATCGCCTCGACCACTTCTGCGTGGAAGGATGGACGGCTGTCGCGACACGGACCGGCGTCGCCCTCGCCGACCTAGCGCGACTTGCCGGTGTACAGCCGGGCGCGCAGTACGTCGACTTCGAGTCGTTCGACGACGACTATCACGAGAGCTGGGACATCGACAGCGCGATGCATCCGCAGACGCTCGTCGTATACGCGCAGGACGGACACTACCTCAACGCCGCGTGGGGCGCGCCGGCTCGGATCTACTCGCCGGTCAAGCTGGGATACAAGAACACGAAGTACCTGACGCGCATCATGTTCCTGCCGCGGCGGAGCGGCGGCTACTGGAGCGATCAGGGCTACGAGTGGTACGGCGGCGTCTAAAGCGACGCGCCGACTACTTGAGCTTGTAGACGAACGTGATCTGCGGCGGCGACACTCCCGGCTCGACGAACGTCAACTGCCCGCTCGTCCACGTCGCCTGGTCCTGCGTGTTGTCGGCGGAGTTCGTGAAGACGATCGTCGACGTGCCGGGGGTCATTGCCCACGTTCCACCGGTGCTGTCGGTGTAGGTGTCGTTCACGCCCGGAAGCGTCTCGCGGAAATTGGTGACGATGGTGAACGTGCCGGTCGCCGTCAGCGTGATCGTGCCGGACGTGACTTCGAGCTTGAACCCGCCGGTGTCGGAGAAGATCGCCACGGGCAGGGGTGCGGCGTTGATCGTGGAGATCGCGTACGAGCCGTTGGGCGACTTTTGCCCGCCAGGGCCCGTCGGCGACGAGTCGCTGCCGCACGCCACGAGGAAAATCGACGCCGCGGCCGCGCACAGCGCGAGCCGGGCGCGCCCTCGACGGGGCGACGCGTTTCTTGCATCATGAGCGAAGCGTCTCATTGGCATATGACTCATCGACCCCTCCGTTTTCTCCTCGTGGTCGCGGCGATCGTCGCTTGTTCGACATCTCCCGACTCGAAGCCATCCGTCAATCAGACCGTCGACATCTTCACCGTTGGCGACGCGTTCAGCCCTGTTTTCGCAACCGTGAATGCCGGCGACACCGTGCGATGGAGCTTTACCGGTGGGTCGGACGGTCAGGGCCACAACGTTCGCTTCTCTCCCGTCGTCGCCGGCGCTCCGTCGGACATCAACGTTCTCAAGACTGGCACCGCGAGCCGCGTCTTCGCGACGCGCGGCACGTTCAACTACGTCTGCGACGTCCATCCTGGCATGAACGGCAGCGTCACCGTGCACTGACCGCCACCCGTCCACCCGTCCACCCGTCCACCCGTCCACCCGTCCACCCGTCCACCCGTCCACCCGTCCACCCGTCCACCCGTCCACCCGTCTACCGAGTAACGCCGAGCGGAGTCGGCGTCCACGACGGGAAGACAAAATCGAGGTTCGAGTTCCCCAGCCGCTTCTGGACGATTTCCGCGAGAATGTCGCGATAGTCCACCGTGACCTTGAGGTCCTGCCCCTGTTCGAGGTTCTCGTGGGCCAGCCCCGGCCAGTTCTTCGTGAGCACGCGGCCGCCAGCGATCCCCTTGCCCATCGCCAACATGGTCGTGCCACGGCCGTGGTCCGTGCCCGCGCTGCCGTTCTCGCGCACGTTGCGTCCGAACTCCGACACGACCACCACTGTCACCGGGAAGCCGGACGCGATGACGTCGGCGTAGAACGCACCCAGTGAGTTCGAGAAGTCGGTCATCGTCTTGAACATCGAGCCCGCGAGCGGGTCCTGGTCGGAATGCGTATCCCAGTTGCCGATGTCCACCTGCGCCGCTTCGATGCCCACATTGGACTTAATGAGCACCGCGACGGACCGCAGCGCCTTGGCGAAGCCGCTGTTGGCGGGATAGACCGCGCCGTTTGCCGGCACGTAGCCCGCGAAGTTCACGGATTTGAGCAGCCCGATCGTGTTCGTCGCGCTCAGCGCCGACGAGCCGACGGGCTCGTCGGCCCCGGTGTAGTCGCCCTGCAGGAACCCGACGCGCGCGGGTTGTGTCGCGCTCGATCCGCCGATCGAATAGTTCGTCGGATCGGCGATCGGCAACGTCAGCGGGGCACCGACGAGCGTCTTTTGCAAGCCGTTCGAGATGCCGATGCCGCGCAGCGGCGCCGTGGGATTGAGCGGCGGGATGCTGGCGAGGTGGCGTCCCAGCCAACCGGTGACGAGCGACGGATCGACGGGCTTGCCCACCTCCATGTACCGCTGCGCGTCGAAGTGCGACCGCGACGTGTTGAGCTGCCCCGTCGCGTGCACGATCAGCAGGTCCTGGCCCTGGAACGCGGGCATGAGACCGCCCGTTCCGGCCGGCGTCCCGCCGGCCATCGCCTGCGGGAACATGAAGAACCCGTCGAGGTTCACGCCCCGCGTCGCCGCGCTGGAATCGGGCCGCGGAATCGCGATCGTCGGACGCGACGAGTAGTAGTTGCTGTCGGCGAATGGAGCGGCGATGCTCAGCCCGTCCGCGCCGCCCCGTTGGAAAACGGAGAGGATGATGTCGCGGCTGGACGAATAGTTCTTCGCCATCACGATCTTCGGGAGCCACGCGGGGAAAAGCGCCGCTGCCGAGACGCCGGCGCTCGTCGCCAGGAACTGGCGGCGCGTCAGCTCGTTGTACTCCTCGCAGCCGCAGTCGATGTCGTGTTCGGTCATCGTCAGCTCCGGGTCAATACCACTGGAACGCGTTGGCGCTGAGGCCGAGCGCGATCGTCTCGCGCACGCGTGCATCGTTGAACGTGCCGGCCTTGAGGTAGGTCGTCAGGCCGGTTCGCGTGGCCGTCGGGATCTCGCCGCCGAAGAAGTTGTTGTTGATCAGATCGATCGCGTTGTCCGCCGAGCCGGCGAGATACGGCGCCGTATCGACCTTGACGCTGTTCGCGTTGTTCTGGCTCGACATCGATATGCCGAACGCCCACCTCGGCACGATGTTGCCCGCCCAGTACTCGATTTTGTCCGGGAAGCCGTCCGGCGTGTCCCACTGGAAAAGCGGGTGGCCGAGATTGTTCATCTGGCCGTTGAAGAACGACGTCGTCGTGACCGTCGGATTGGTCGCGCGAATGGCCGACACGAGCAGGTGGAAGGGCCGCTTGAATTTCATCGGCGCCGTCGGGAGCCAGACATCGTTGAGGACCGCGCGCACGACGGCCTTCATGTCGCCGCCGGTGGCGCGGAAGACCGACGCGATCGCCGCGACCTGCGCGTCCGTCGGCGTCGGCGTGATGAACCACCTGAGCAGCTTCGACGCGATGAACGTGGCGGTGCTCGGGTGACTGGCCAGGAAGTCGAGAATCGTCTCGCCTTCCTTGATTCCCGCCTGCCCCAGCGCGGGCGAGCCGGCGGGAATGTTCACGCCGAGAACCGTCTTCTGCCCCCAGTCGTGAATGGCGGGGTTGAAGATGAACACGCCCTTGCCCGTCGTCGTCCATCCCGTCAACACGCGGGACAACTCGGCGACGTCGGTTTGTGTGTACGGTCCGTTCACGCTCAACGTGTGGAGCTCCATCACCTCGCGCGCGTAGTTCTGGTTGGGCGCGCGACTGTTGCTCGTGTTCTGGTCGAGGTACGTGATCATCGACGGACTGTGCGCGCTGGCCTGGAGCAGATCGCGGAACTTTCCGAGGGCATGCGCGCGAATCACGTCGCGCTGGTCGACGGCGAGCAGGTAGCCGACCTTGTCAATCGATTGGCTGAAATGGTCGGTCCAGAACTCGACCATGCGTTGATAGAGTTGCCGCTGCGAGAACGCGGCGCGGTAGATCGTCGATTCCTTCAGCTGATTCTGCACCGTCCCGGGGTCAGCGCTGAAGAGGACGTCGGCCGTCTGATTCATCAACGGATACCGCGCGGCGACGGCGGCCTCGAGGGCACTGTCGTCGACGCGCGTGTAATTGAGCTGGTAGTTGAGGTATCCCTGCCACCCCATCGCGCTCGCGCGCTGCAACTCGCCGGATGTCATGCCGAGCGTCACGCGTCGCACGAGCCGCGACGTGCCGGTGTCCCACTCCTCGAACGCCGCGACGGACTCCTTCGGAATCACCTCGGTGAATCCGTTCTTCGGCTCCGTGTCGATGGCGCGCTTGCCCTTTTGGCGCGTTTGCGCGCGCGCGCGCTTTGGAAGCAGCGCGGCCGCCGCCAGGGCGCCGAAGAACACGAACGAGCGGCGCGACCGTCGTCCGCCAGTCGGCTCGCCGTCGTCGCGCTGAGCTTCGGTCATTGTCGGGTCGGAAGCCTCGGGCTCACCGGCCACGGATGCATCGGGGATCGTCGTTCGCATGCGGAGACCCTCGTCAGCGAGATCCAGATCTGGGGTACGACGAGTACAGCACCGCGACAAAGAAAGTCGCGCGGGTGGCGATCGGCCTTCATCCCGCACCGGCGCGCGACGTACTTCAGAGAGACGAGCTTCGGCGCGCTTCGTTAAGACGACACACGCCTTCCAATCATCCCTAGTGCAGGACGATTGTCAAAGCCCGGCGTTCCATCCGCATGGCCGAGGCCGCCGTGAACAAAAATTTCCTTTCCCCTGCCTCGTTGCGTGGCAGTGCGGCGGTCGGTCCGTTGTGGATTCGAATCTACGCCGATCGGCGAATCTCCAGCCGGCATTTCGGCGATGCGCCGCCGCGATCACAGCACTCGCGAACGGATTCGCCTGTGACCTGCGCCACAAGCTCGCGGATGGCCTGACACACCGACGGGTCGGCGCGCACGGCGGCGGACAACGGACAGGCGTGGCCCTGCAGCGTGAAGCCGTCGTCGGCGCGAGCGACGTCCACCTCTGCGCCCAGACCTTCAAGGAGCGCCGCGGCGCTCCGAACCCGCGTCTCGAAACCGCGCGCTCCGCTCTCGCCCTGAGAGGCCGCCAGCCGCCGGCCGGTCTCGCGGTACAGCGCATCGAGTTCACGACGCGACATGCGTTCGCGGAGCGTCGAAGCTAGTGCCGCCAGTACGGGTGCGTAGGCGGCTGACAGCGTGCCGTTGGCGTCGGGAGCGATCGTGTAGAGAGTTGCGGGCTTGCCGACCGCCCCGTCTCTCCGGACGCGCGCCTGCGTGACGATCCCCTCGCGCTCGAGGAGCTCGACGTGCGCACGAACGGCGTTGTCGGTCACGCCGAGCTCGGACGCCAGCTCGTCGACGGTTCGTTCGCCCCGCCTGAGAAGGGCGATGATTCGCCCCCGCGCTGCTCCCCCGATGGACGTTTCCCACCACCGCATGTTCGTCACCCCCGCGCGCGTACGTATGTCCGGGGCAAGTATAGCCTCCGAACATTAGTCAGGAAATATCTTGACAAATTAACGTCCGACGATTTAGCATCTCCACCTGTGCCACACACCAGGAGACCCACCAATGCAGATCGCTCGACCAACGACCGCCCTCTTTGCAGCCGCGGCACTTACCGTGATTTCCGCCGCTCGCGTAAGCGCGCAGGCCAAACCCGCGGCGCCCAAGCTCGATGATCCAACCATCGTCGCCATCTTCGACAACGCGAACACGTGGGACATCGAGACCGGGGGACTCGGCGCGAAGAAAGGAACGACCAAGGAGGTTCGTGACTTCGGCGCCCAGCTCGTTCGCGACCATACGAACGTCCGTCAGCAAGGGCGCGACCTTGCCAAGAAGCTCGGCGTGAAAGTCCCGGCGCTGCCGAAGGACTTTCAGATGAAGAAGGACCACGACGCCGCGATGAAGAACCTCGAGGGCCTCTCGGGGAAAGCCTTCGACAAGGCGTTCCTGCAGCACGAGGTGGCCTACCACAAGGCGGTGATCGAGTCCGTGAACACCACCCTGATGCCGGCGCTGCAAAACCAGGAAGTGAAGGACCTGGTGACGAAGGTCGCCCCGGCCTTCAAGGCACACCAAGACATGGCGCAGAACCTTCTCGACAAGCAGACGCCGTAACCGGCCCGAACTCCGCACAGACGCTCGACTCGCCCCAGACTCCGCACGCTGCGCCGCGCCGCCGAGCCCGCATTCGCGGGGCTGGGCGGCGCGGTCTCTTGTCGGATTCACGGCCGCGCCATATCCTATGTGCTTTCGGTCTATCTTCGGGTGCAAAGTGAAGAAGGTCTGGCTCGCCACGGACGGACGGCCGCACGATTCGGTGCTCGCGATCTTCTCGACCAGGGAGGCCGCCCGTCGCTACTGCGACACGCTTGTCGAGCGGTATGCGCTCGGCGAGAGTCTCTCATTGATGGGGCGCCGCCTGGCCGATTCAGCCGATGCCTGGCGCCTGGGGCTCGGACCAACCGTCGTCGAAGGCTCGCTCGACGAGAACCTGGAGTTCCTGCGCGGCGCGTGGGTCGTGAAGGTCGACGAGAGCTGCCGCATGATCGCCTGCGAGTTCAGCACGCAGCTCAGGCCGACGCAGTCGCCGGCGACGTATCGTGTCGGCATTCATCGCGTGTGCCAGGCGCACGGTATGACGCCGCAAGCCGCGCTCGACGCCGCACGCAAGGCGATGGTGGCGCACCTCGGCCGCACCCGCACCTGACTCTCGCCCAGAAGATCGCCCGACGGAATCGAGCCGATCACCGCGCTCGCCCTGCCCCGCCCTTAGCCGAGTCCAATCACGGCGGCCCGACGCGCGGCTGGATGCGCAGCTCCCAGGGGGTCGCGGCCGACGGGACGAGGTTGTGCGCCGGCGGCGTCGGCACGACGTACGGATCGGCCGCGAGAGGATTCACCACGTAGCCGAGGTCCGCCAAGCTGCCGACGGTGATCGCGCTGAGCGGCATCGGGCCGTGGTTGACGAACCCCGTCATGAGCTCGGGCCCAAACACCGATTCGCGCCAGTGCGCGTCGGCCGTGCCGGGGATCATGTCATTTTCAACCGGCACCGAGGTGGCGCACACACTGGCGCCGCCGCCGCCGAGACAGCCCAAGCGCGCCCGAAGGCCGGCGAAGGCCGAGTTCACGGTTCCTCCGGCGAGCAGCAGACCCTTCACGTCCCAGATGGTGCCGAACCCGATGGCGTGCAGCATCTCGTGCGTGATCACGTCCTGCAGGATTCCTTCTGCGGCCGTGCCCGGAAGGTCGTCGGCGTCGAGCAACATCGCGCCGATCGACGGAAAGAACCCGGCGCCCTTGCGAAGCAGACAGGGACCCGATCCGGCGAGGATTCCGCCTGATCCGTCGATCGGCGCGACCGACGCGAAGATGATGATGCTGTGAATCGTCTCGTCGATCGTGGGAAGACCCGGGAGGCCGCACGCGTTCGACACGGACAGCCCGCTGTACGTGACGTCCGGAATCGCGCCGACGACGATCGCGCTGATGCGCGCCGCGGCGTTCGTGAAGAGCGCCTTCTGATCAACGGTCATGTCGGGACCGAAGAAGCGGACGTCGATGTGAAAGTCGGATTGCACCACCGCGGTGACGTCGGCGCTCAGCGTCGCCGACGATGCATGGACGACCTGCGGCAGCGCCGTGCGGCCGAGCGTCCAGCCTG
>Ga0326726_10006585_pt1 | contig 10459 bp, 12 predicted proteins | sample MHFenrmetagenome_2_FD_207603 | JGI IMG/M metagenome (GOLD analysis project Ga0326726, IMG submission 207603) | Lab enriched peat soil microbial communities from Michigan Hollow, Ithaca, NY, United States - MHF15MN | ecosystem: Environmental > Terrestrial > Soil > Wetlands > Peat | place: USA... | reverse complement strand
CGTTCAGTGAGGAGTAAGGGAAAATAGGTGATGATCACGCCCCATGATGCACCGCTGATCATGAATGCAGGAATAAGGAGACGTATTGATTTCATTCGTTCGAACGCATCGGTCGCCATTTCTTTTAACGAATGTTTTTTTATTTCTTTTGGAACAAAAACGAATTCCTTGTTTACATGATAGGTAAGTGCAACACTTACGAGGAGTCCAAGGATGCAAATGCATGCCCAGCCATATAGTGGCACTGTCCAGTTTGTCAGTTGTGCGATCGAAAGCGTGGTAAGGATCGCTAAAAACGCTCCGAGGTCTGCAGATCCGCTCTGGATACCCATGGCCCAATCTAACCTGCCTTTTTTATAGGTCCGTGAAATCCACCCGATCCCTATCGGATGGAAAAAGGAGGTGGCAAACCTCATAAAAAAAATAAAACAGATAAGGGTGATAAATCCGGTGCTGAAGCTGAGTAAAACAAGGGAAAGACTTGTTAACAGTAGTCCTGTGAGCAGAAAGGAATTGACGTTCTTCCCATCAGCAAGTCGCCCTAACACAAGCTGTCCGACAAGGGTAATGAACAATCCTCCGCCGGTGATGATACCGACTTGGGTATAACTCAGATGAAAAATCTCCTTAAAAATAGGGAACAGTATCGAGATGACCGCAATCGATCCGTCGTTGACCGCATGAATAAGGCTGACTGTGGAGAGGATCCGTCCCTGTTGTTTCATGGTTTGGGGAGGTGATAATAACTAAGCAGTTATATTATTTCCTTCGTCGAAGAAAGAGTAAAACATAAACAGACCTATGGGTTATCTCTTGGTATGTCTGCACCGAAAGTATTTGGGGTCTATGGAGAATCAGATTCAGGTAAAACAACGTTGATCGTACAGCTTGTCACACGCCTTACCAAGGAAGGATACCAGATAGCGACCATGAAACAGACAAACAAAGCGATCTCGATGGATACGAAGAACAAAGACACCTGGAGACATCACAACGCAGGAGCGCATCTTGTCGTGTTTTCCTCTCGTAGTGAGACAAATTATCTGCTGAATGAACCTTTAAACACCCCTGAAATCCTCCGAAAAATATCCGCGTTTGGGGAATTTGATTTCATCTTCGTCGAAGGAGCCGACGACCCGGACATCCCGAAAATACAGATTGGCCGAGGGAAAAAACGAAGCAATACCGTTGCCATGTACAACGATAATTTTCAAGAAATATTAGCCCTCATTAAACACGGAGTAAAAGAACAATCATCCACACCTGATATCTCTGTTGAAGTAAATGGGAAAACTATACCACTCACTCAATTTCCCGCCCAGATTATCTCAAACACGATTGTTGGAATGCTTACGTCTTTGAAAGATGTTCAGGACATCAATGAGGTCACTATACAGTTGAAACGATAAAACGAGCATCATGTCATAATCTATCTTACCGACTATGCAAAGGTGAAAATCAAGAGATGAGGGACTTCAATTGCTAATATGACTGTCCTTGGAGAAATCTGGTTAACTCTTTATACTCTCCGTTTATTCTTTTTTTTATGACGCTGAGATCACCTGCGTTGACTGTCGATGGAATTCTTATTGAACATGGTTCCATTCTCCTCATACAACGAAAGTTTCCTCCGTTTCAAGGAGCTTGGGCGTTACCCGGGGGTTTCGTGGAGTACGGTGAGAAAACCGAAGATGCTATGATTCGTGAGATGTTTGAGGAAACCGGGTTGAAAATAAAAATACATACACTCCTTGGAGTATATTCAGATCCACACCGTGATCCTCGCGGGCATACCGTGACAGTCGCTTATCTGATAGAACGGGTGGATGGAGCGTTGAACGCTGGTGATGATGCGATGAGTGCAAAGTTTTTCAAGATGAATGAGTTACCGGAATTAGCATTTGATCATGCGAGTATCGTGAAGGATGCATCCCAGAGGATTTCCTATGGAGTTTTGCCCAAAATGTAAGGTTCTTATGCTTCCACAAGGAGAGTTTTTTATCTGTAACTCATGTGGAGAAAAAAGGAAGAAGCAGGGAACCTCTGTTGTTGTGGAGAAACAAATACAGAAAGAAACAATCGTCCTTGAAAAGAGGATTGATATTTTGCCGAAAACACGTGTTGAGTGTCCGAAATGTGGGAATAATGAAGCGTTTTGGATTTTGCGACAGACTCGGGCAAGTGATGAACCTGAGACAAGGATTTTTACATGTACGAAATGTGAACATCGCTGGCGGCAATATTAAAATGGTTTTTCTCTTTAGATGGTCTCTTTGGTATTCTCACCTGTTCGTTCAGGAATATAGAAAAGTATATTAACAATTGTTAACTACATTCTTGCGAATGAAGAACACCACAGACCTCTCTGACCTCAATCAAAATATTATTGACACCTTTGAAGAAGTTAAAAAAGTTGTGCAAAAAAACGAGAAACGATCCCGTGCTGGACTCATGCTGGGACTCCAGGAGATTGGTGCATCACTCGACGGGTTCATCGGAGCATACTACCCGGTCGCATCCAATATCATCATAGTGAACAAAACACCACTCCGTCGTATCCTTGAGACTAATAAAACACTCCTGAAACCATACATCTTTCATGTCCTTCTTCATGAATACATCCACGCGCTTGGATTCCTCGATGAAGAGACCACCGGAGAAAAAACATACCAAATCAGTAAACAACAATTTGGAGAACACCATATCATCACCCAATTATCAACCAATATCCGAAAGTTCTTCCCTAGTCTCGTCTATCCGATTCACGGATGGCTGCCGCAGAAAACAACACCGCCCATCGAGCTTGTCCAGGGTTTTGATTTTTCAAGCACAAATCCCTATATCACCTAAAAAAGCGCATGAACGAACCTTCTTTTCCATTTTTTCCCTCTTTTCTATAAAATAGAAAATTATATAAATACATCAAAATAATAGATAGGTATCTCAACGAGGAAAAATGAGGTCTCACTATGTATAAAAAAATATTCCTTGCAGGAATCATAACGTTTCTCTTCATAGGAGTAACGGTATCACCAGCGACCGCACAGATGACACAGACAGAAAATACCTCCTATCAAGAAACACGCGCTATCGAGTCTTTCATGGAAAATGTTGAATCCATCGCTGCGAAGACACAAACCTTCTCCGAATTTATACAAGAACTACAAAATCTCTGTCTTTCGAACGAATATATCAAATATCCCATCGTTCAGAATTTGATAGCAAGTATGCTTCAATTCCTCACAAAGGAACGAGCACTCTCTGGTTCAGGATTGAACCTGCTTGATCTTCTTGGTACATTCTCCTCAAAACTTAGCTCGAACTACTTTGTCATCAGTTATGGAGCCTATCACCGATTAAATCCACGCAAGGAAAATTCGATAAACCGGTTTAAAGAAAGACTATCCATGTGGCGGTACTCAGATACAGCGAAACTGCTGAAAGGAAGAACCCTTATTTTACAAAGACAACCGTTCGGGATTCACCAAAAAATGCTTGGTCCACAACTTGGATTTATGAAAGGATTCAAAGGCATCTATATTGATATCGAAAGCAAGCTCACAGGGAATGCATATGTGTTCTTTATAGGCAGAGCCCATCGGATTCGCGCCTTCGATCTGACCCCGCTATCTAAATAAGGATCTATCCAATTTTTCATCTTTTTTTCTTCTTCATTTTCGATTGTTAATAGATAGCCATGGATTGTGTATTAAGAGGAGAAAATCGACAATTGCCTTACACAACGTAGAAAATTATATAAATACTGAAGATAATATACATTTAATCAAAAAATCCAAATACGAAAACGAGGGTAAAAATATGACGAAAATAAAAGGAATGCTTGCAATAGGCGTAATTCTTCTTTTTCTGGGAGTCACATTTAACCCAGTAACAGCACAAACTGCAGTAAAAGACCAAGTTGAAGTAACCGCTATCGGTAATCTGAAGCAATTACAGCTTACCAAAGATGAAGTCACTTCCATGCAACAATTCCTCCCCGCATTGCTAGAGAAAATGTCCGCAGCGACATCCTACGCAAACCTCATTGACACCATCCAAAGTTTCGTAGCGGAGAACGGTCGACATCCTGTTCTTGTTCTCTTACTTTCACTGGTGATTAAAGGGATTGATTTCAACTATAAGATTAATCAACTCCGCCCGCTCAGAAAAAACGTCTTTATCATGAGTTGGGGATTTACCAACAAATTCCTTTCATTAGGGAAAAACAAACTCAACATCGTTCGACCATACACCTTATGGTTATACTCAGGACGATCCAATCTGGTCCTCAACAGCCGAACCATTATCATCGATCCCTATCCCTTTGGCATTAAGATGTACACCGGAAGACAGGTTGGGTTCATGACAGATTTCAAAGGATTATACATCCACCGATCAGGGTCTATCGCTGACAAAGCCATAACAATGTTTCTCGGCTTTTCCAGTACTGTTCGGGGACTGGATCTTTCTCCGATGAAATAAAACGCTCCTTCACTTTTTTCCCCTTTTTTTTCTTTTTGTCTTTTCTTCTCTGCCTATAAAAAATCCTTATAAGATGCTTCTTTGTACCAGTTACTGAAACTATGGGACCTTCTCAAGTAACAGTCATTCGGAGTCGACGCCGAAAGAAGACCATCCAGACAAAGTATGGGGCTGGGCATCTCTGGATATATCTCCCTGCAGGCATGGCTCTAAAAGACGAGCAGAAATGGATTGACCGAATGATTAAAAAAAGTGAACGATGGGAACAGAAAAAAACAGTTAAAGAAAGTGACGGTTCGTTGAGACAGCGGGCACAAGAGCTCAATAAAAAATTTTTCAACGGGACCTTGAATTTTTCAATACGATTTGTTACGAATCAGCACTCACGGTACGGGAGTTGCACCTCCCTAGATAAATCCATTCGCATCTCAGACCGAGTGAAATCCATGCCATCCTGGGTACAGGATTACATCATCATCCATGAACTTACGCATCTTATGTATCCGGATCATTCGAAAAAATTCTGGGAAACGGTCAATCGATATAAGTATGCGGAACGCGCAAAAGGATACCTCATTGCACTCGGGGTAGAATATATCGCCGAAGAAACAGAATCTCCTCTAGAGGAAAATATTTTATCTGAAATATCAGGTGAATAAACAATATCATTCATCTAAAATGAAAATATATATAATCCTGTATCAGATATCGTTCGTGTGTGAGGTTAGGTTATGAAAACACTAATAGATGAATTTGGATGGAATGCTGGTAAGGTCTGGAAGACTCTTAGTACAAAAGGTCCTTTAAAAGAGGATGCATTACTACAAACAACAAAACTAAAAGGCGACGAACTCTGGACCGCTATCGGCTGGCTTGCACGAGAAGGCAAGATCTGCAGAGAAAATAATATGTATAAACTCGGACAGACCAATTTAACCCCAAAGATCGGTTCCGATGCTGGGAAAGTCTGGAACACCGTAGCAAGACAAGGTGAAGTGGATATCTCAACGATAGCAAAGATAGCGCAGATCAGCGAGGTTGACGCATATACAGCCCTTGGATGGCTTGCGAGAGAAAACAAGGTCCAATGCCAAAAAATCAAGTCAAAAGAACCAAAAATCAAAGTGACCTTAATATAGTCAATTGCATGGCTTCTTAACATATACTGGAGGAAAACCTCCTCTTTTATTATCTTTCTGGTTTTTCTTTTGCCCGAACAGATGAATAATGTCTACAAACGGTGTTATATATTGATATCATGGTAAAGTCGACTATGACGACCGGGAAAATATCGATCGTACCTATTTTGAAACACCAAACTAATGAGACAGAATGACAAAATTCATAAGATACAATTGACATCACTTGATGCAAAAGTATATAAAAGAGTGGTTTGTTCAGGGGTCATAAAAGAAGAGAAAATAACATTTCATTTTCCAACAACTCTGGATTTTTGAAATTTATTTTTTTTACTTTACAAATATATACTCTAAGAAAGGAGTTATTCACAATGAATCCAAGATCAAATAATCAACGAAGAAGGAATCAAGAATCATTTACTAAGAACGTAATTAGATGTAACGTTCTTCAACGTCCTGTCTATGAACATGAACACTGTGCGCAATATTCGGTTAAAACAGGATCTGACGCACAAAAGAATTGTAAGAATTGTAGTCATTCTTTTTAGATTCGAGCATATTTTTTGATTTATCTTTTTTTTAATAACTTAAGATAATAGGAGGTGAATGTACTATGAAAGGAAAAGTAAAATTTTATGATATCCGAAAAGGATTTGGTTTTATCCGAGGCGATGATGGCCATACCATCTTTGTCCATAAAACAGCTATCCCGTTTTTTGATATTTTCCTACTTCCTGGTGAAATCGTCGAATACCAGATTGATACAACCGAGAAAGGACTCAAAGCAGTCAATCTGAAAAAAATATAAAAATAGTTTTTTTTACAAAGGTGTTTTTTCTATTGAGGGATGAACTGGGTACATCCCTTTTTTATGTTTCTGGGAGAGGTTCTGATAGACCTCGGCATTGTCTCTTATGACTTCAATGTATGAAGGGTCTTGTTTGATGATCTTCCCCGGGACGCCCAGGACTAAGCTATGTTCTGGAACGACCATTTTTTCAGTGACAAGAGCGCAAGCCCCAATGATAGAACCAGGATGTATCTGTGCACCGTTCAAAACCGTTGCATGAATCCCAATAAGACAATCATCTGCTATGGTCGCACCATGGATTACCGCTGCATGACCAACAGAGACATTTTTACCAATATGTACCTGATGTTCAGCGTCAGTATGGATAACGCAGCAATCTTGAATATTGGAACCATCCTCAATCACAATGGAGTTTTCATCCCCCCGTATAACCGCATAAGGATACACTCCACAGTTCTTCCCGATTGTCACATTTCCGATAATAATAGCATTAGGTGCAATGTAACTTGATTGGTGGATTTTTGGCATAAAGGCATAACCTCCTCGTAGGAAATGTAAAAGTATGTCTTATAGTTTCTCTCGTCGGTATATTCTTCATTCAAAACAAAATCTATATAATCATCAAAAGCATGCTTCTTTTTTTGAGTGTGAGCATTTGAGTGACATTGTTTCATTGTTCGGTGAGCATGCAGGAACTGTTTGGCAAATTCTACATGAGAAAGGACCCTTGGCCGAATCAGAACTTCTCACAGATACATGTCTAACAGAACAACAACTATACGCTGCCATCGGATGGCTTGCTCGTGAAAACAAGATACGCAAGGATAACAACACCTATCTCTTAGGTGAGACAAATCTTCTCACTACGATAGGGAAAGATGCTGGTAAAATTTGGCGGACATTGGAAATCTGGGGGGAAGTCGATGCACAATCCCTCTCACGGTTATCTCGGATCGTTGAACAGGATGTGTTCACCGCGGTTGGATGGCTTGCTCGCGAAGGAAAAGTCGATGGAGCATTTCAAAACATCGATGAGAAAAAGATACTATTCTGGTTGAAATAAAAGGATTACCATTATTCAATTATTCTTTATTCCTTCTTTTGAATATCCCTTTGATTTTCTCACCGATTCCGCCGCTTGATTCAGATTCATCTGATTTCTTGGGACGAAGTCGGGAAACCATACGGATGAGTTTTCCTTTGATACCTTTAACTGGTTCTTCTACTGGTTCCTCTGTTCCTTGCTGGATCTTTTTTCTTGAAAAAAGCCCTTTTTTTTCTTTTTCCAGTTGAGGTTTCTTCATAGGGAACCCGATCAGATTCCCATCGTTATCCAACTGAAGAATGAAGGTGCTCCGATCGATTTGAATTTCCTCTGGTTGCTGTTCGATTTCCGTTGGCTGTTCAAGTTCTATGTAGTCATTTTTTTCCTTTTTCAGAAAAGTAAACCAATGTGTTTTTTCCTCTAATTGTACTTCGGGTGTCTCTATTTTTTTCAAAAATGATTTTTTTGTTTTTTCTTTTTCCCGTAAAGGTATTTCCCTCGAGGGTTCTAAAGGTTGTTGTTCTCCGACAGTGCTCTTTGATATCTGCACTGAGGGTTTTATTTCCCTGAGAACTGTTTCTAAATCGAGTGATTCTTTTTTAAGTTCCCCTGGGTTCTTAACTTTTTCTTCCACAGATTTTACTTCGTGAAATAACTTTAGTATCTCTTCGTGGGTTTTTACCTTTGAAGAATCGTCATTTTGGTCGTCCACGGTATTGTTCGCCCCTCACCGTTTCCTATCTGAGTTACTTATAAGATAACTGATTAATATAAAAAAACCTATCTCTTTGTTTCATTCCTCTCGTACAGTTGTATAAGAGTGCTTCAGATTACCTGTATTTTCTCATATCGTAGTGTCGATTCATCGCAAAACGGACAGTATTCTTCTACAATAATGAGAGAATCGATTTTGCGTACGGGAATCTGTTTCATTTCTTTTTTACATACTTTACAGTATGTCATTCTAATCACCTTACTGACAAAAATAGACAATGCCCTAATAATATTAGTGTCGAACTTATATATAAATATTTCTCCTGTGGGAGTCAAGCATTGACACGGATTAAAGACTCACGTTTTTTGTTCTAATCGATGACAGATTAAAAAAGGTTAGGGTCCTGGTTCTTCAGAACCGATATTTATGAACCCCGTTGGATCGTTTTGATTCTGGTACGAAACGCTAATCCATGCAGAGGATCGAGTTATTTTCGAGAACCGCAGCTCATCAATGGTCCCATACCATCTATATGATGAAGAAGAACTTAGGCATGCGCGCCCTATGTATATCGTGAAACTTCCCGCAGTTGGATTTGTTTGTGTTGTAATGATTGGTGTTCCTTTTATTCCATTTTTATAGGCGACGCTTTCCCCACCTGAACCAGTGAACACACCAACTGTATGTGTCCAAACATCGACAGAAAAAGCATTTGTGAACATACAAACATCAATATTATTTGTATATAAATCTAACCGATCATTATATTGATATAATAAAATAGTATTTGGATTGCTTCCTTCACTCCTGTCAAATATCCGATGTTCCCCGCTTATACTTTTTGGAGTTGCCCATGCTTCAATGGTATATGAAGTCATACCACCAAATGCTGATTGAGTACCAACGTATATTTCACTATTTGTCATATCAAAATATCTTCCGTTTCCTATACACCCAGTCGTGACCGGGGTATAGGTATTCGCTGTTCCATTGAAGTGATTTGATGTGCTGTCTGCAACATTTGTTCCTGATGTTTCCCCGAAATGCCATACAGCCACATAATTTGAATCCCAAGTATGTTCAGGATATTGTTGGCTCAGAGTAGCTGAGTTTCCATAATACATGTAAAACGTTGTATCTTCGTTTGACGAAAGCTGTGTGTTGTTCACCCAAGCGATAAGTGTCCCAGACGTTCCGCCATATTGTTCAATCTCATAGTTCAAACGTGTGGCGAAACCGGTACTGTTCATGAAAAGGATATCGTTGCCATTCAATTGTGCTTTATCTTTAAGATCGTTATCAACAATACTTACTAAAACTGGGAAATTGGTGAGATCCTCCGGGATGTTCGTATGATTAATGGTGATTTGTTTCCGATATTGCCACCCGTGCTCAAAGGGGTCAAACTGAGTGGGGAACCCGGTTTGAAAGGCGAATGTTCTTCGCGTCCAATGCGAACCATCTGTTGTATTCACGTACCATCGGTAGGTTGTGAAATTTAGGAGGCCATTAATTGCTACGGTATACGTACCGTTATGAACACCATTACCGCTTCCGGAACCGATGAACGGTGAGGTTTCAACTGTGTAATCCATTAAGTCACCCTGATACTCTTTCAGAGTGAATTGTAACTGTTGGAGGTTGGTTGGTACATGACGTTCTCCATCTGCTGGGAATGGATTCGAGATGACTGGTGCAATGATTTCTGTATTGAACGTATATGTTTGTTCAATTGTTTGCACATCATCGCTGACACTGATAGTCCATTTGTACTCAGTAGCACCCTCAAGTCCATGAATCGGAATAGCGTAAGTACCAGCAGGTTTCAAACTTCCATTAGCAGATCCAATATCGGGTTCCGTAGTCAATGTATAACTCATAAGATCTCCACTAGGGTCTTCAATGCTGAAACGTAATTCAGCAAGAGATACCGGGACATTTGACGCACCATCATCTGGTTCGGTTCCTATGATTTCCGGTGGATAATCTGGTGGATAGCGTTCGATAGATTGGGCGGTTGCCGATGCAAACAGCGAATACCCAATAAATCCATAGAAAGTTCCATATGGTGTGGCGTATGCAAGACCAATACCCCAGAATCCTAATGCAAAACCAAACTGTGAACCCCCCGCAGTAAAACCTCCGATGGTGAGGAGCTTGCCGACAACGGTTTCCCCATCATGAGCAGACCAAGTGGTGATGATCCGTGGTCGAGGAAGCATGATAAAGGGTAATAAAACCCCGATGCCTTCACCGGAGAGGCTACA
>Ga0326726_10006584_pt1 | contig 10459 bp, 9 predicted proteins | sample MHFenrmetagenome_2_FD_207603 | JGI IMG/M metagenome (GOLD analysis project Ga0326726, IMG submission 207603) | Lab enriched peat soil microbial communities from Michigan Hollow, Ithaca, NY, United States - MHF15MN | ecosystem: Environmental > Terrestrial > Soil > Wetlands > Peat | place: USA... | reverse complement strand
GCACCAGCACACGTCTCACGTCTCACGTCTCACGTCTCACGTTCTACGTCTCACGACCGGGGGCCCACCCTGTCGTCTCTCGACCTCGCCGTCATCTTCGTCTACTTCGCCCTGACCCTGGGCGTGGGAGCGTGGGTCTCCCGTAATCAGCGCACCGCGGGCGACTATTTCCTGGGCGCCCGCGACCTCCCCTCCTGGGCCATCCTGCTGTCGATCGTCGCGACGGAAACCTCTGCCCTTACGGTGATCTCGGTGCCGGCAGTGGCGGCGCGGGGGGATCTCACGTTTCTGCAGCTGCCGATGGGCTACCTGGTGGGCCGGCTGGCGGTGGCCGCGTGGCTCCTGCCCGGCTACTTCACCGGCGAGCAGGAGACCGCCTACGCGCGGCTGGAACACCGCTTCGGCACGGCCACCCGGAGGGTCACCTCGGGGATCTTCCTCGTCACCCGGGCGCTCGCGGATGGGGTGCGGGTTTATGCCGGCGCGATTCCGCTCGCGCTCCTGGCCCGCTGGTACGGCCCCGATGGCGCGCTCCCGGTCTGGAACGTGCCGGCGGCGATCGTGGTGATGAGCCTGGTCACCCTGCTGTACACCTGGCACGGCGGGCTCAAGGCGGTGGTCTGGGTCGACGTGATGCAGCTTGGCGTGTACCTGACGGGCGGGGTCGCCGCCCTGTGGATCGCGGCCCATCTGGCGGGCGGACTGGGGCCCACGCTCGCGGCGGCGGGGGCCGCCGGCAAGCTGCGGTTGATCGACCCGGCGCTCAATCTCACCCATACCTATACCCTGCTTGGCGGGCTGGTGGGCGGCGGGATGCTATCGGCCGCGTCGCACGGCACCGACCACCTGATCGTGCAGCGGCTGCTCGCGAGCCGGGGTCTGCGCTCGGCCCGGATAGCGCTGGTGGGCTCCGGTGTGGTGGTGCTGGCCCAGTTCGCGCTGTTCCTGCTCATCGGCATCGCCATCTGGGCCGCGGGATTCGCGCCGGAGTCCATTCCGGCCGACCAGATCTTCCCCCGGTTCGTGGTGGAGCACTTCCCCACCGGCCTGGCCGGCCTCATGGTGGCGGCGGTGCTCGCCGCTTCGATGGCGACCCACAGCTCGGCCATCAGCGCGCTGGCGAGCTCCATCACCCACGACTTCTACGCGGGCTGGACCGGGCGGACCGACCCCGCCCATCTTCTGCGCGTGGGCCGGGCGTGGACCCTGGTCTGGGGGGTGCTGATCACCGTCGTGGCGCTCCTCTTCCATGCCGTGGCGGGCGGCGGCCAGACCCCGGTGGTGGTCTTCGCCCTGTCGATCGCCTCGATCACCTATGGGGGTCTCTTGGGAGCGTATCTGCTGGCGGGCGGCCCGTCCTGGGTCCAGGGCCGGGACGTGATCACCGCGATCGCCGTCACCGTGGCGATCATGCTGGTGGTGTTCTTCGCGAAGGGGCTGGGCGGGATGGCGGGGCTCGAGTGGCTGGCGCCGGCGGGACGACTGGCCTGGCCCTGGTACGTCCCGCTGGGATCGGCGATTACGGTGGTAACCGGACTCGTACTTGGGTCGCTGCGCGGGAGGAGAGCAAGATGAGCCGGGTGATCGTCGGTGTGGACGCGGGCGGGACCAAGACCGCGGTGATCGTGGCGCGTGACGGAGAGGTGGTCTCCCGGGGCACCGGTCCCGGAGCCAAGATGCGGAGCGGCAGGGGCATCGCCTGCGCCGCCACCATCGCCGAGGTGGTCCGCCGCGCGCTGGCGCAGGCGGGAGCGAGCAGGGGAGACATGCTGATCGCCGGAGTGGCGGGCGCTGGGCGCGAGGCCGAGCGGGAAGAGCTGCGCCAGGCCTTCCGCGCGGAGACTCTGGCCGAGCGGGTGGTGGTCACGGGCGACACGGAGATCGCGCTGGCGGCCGCCTTCGGTGACCGGCCGGGCATCGTGGTCACCGCCGGCACCGGCAGCATGGGGGTCGCGAGAGATCCGTACGGACGGATGCACCGCGCCGGGGGCTTCGGCTGGCAGATGGGGGACGAGGGGAGCGGCTACGCCATCGGCCGCGCCGCGCTCGGCGCGGTGGGCCGTGCGGCGGATGACAGGAGCCCCAAGACCGAGCTTACCCCTTTGCTCCTAAAGGCGACCCGGAGCGAGAACGTCGATGCCCTGATCCGGTGGGCCGCCGCCGCCGGCCCGGCCGAGGTTGCCGGCCTGGCCCCGGCGGTGTTCGAGGGAGCGCACCAGGGCGACACCGTGGCCGCCGGGATCATGGACTATGCCGCGCGCGAGCTGGCCGCGCTGGTCTTCAAGCTGCTGCCGCACTTCGGAGCAGACGAGCGGATGGCTGTGGAGGTCGCCACCAACGGTGGACTGCTGTTCCACGACGGCCCACTCTACCGGATGCTCAAGACCAGACTGGCGGAGGAGTCGCGCATCCGGTTCCGGGACACGCCGCTCGAGGCCGCGACCGGGGCGATACACCTGGCGGAGAAGCAGTGAGCGGTGAGCGGTGAGGAGTGAGAAGTGAGGAGTGAGAAGCGAGAAGTGAGATGTGAAGAGCGCGAGGCGCAGCTCGTCCCCGAGCGCACCGAGGGACCTGTTATCCCAGGCTCAGAGCCCGAGATCGCAGGTCCCTTGTCGCTTGTTCCTGTCACTGGCCTCCAGCAGCCAGATTCTTCGGGGAGAACTCACTGCGGTGGCGGCTGTACAGGAAGTAGATCGCCAATCCAATGGCCATCCAGCCGAAGAAGCGGAGCCAGGTCACCACCAGCAGGCCCGCCATCAATCCGACACAGAGGACGATGGAGATCATGGGGAAAAGCGGGACAAAAGGAACCCGAAAGGCCCGTTTGCGCTCCGGTTGGTTCCTGCGCAGGAAGATCACGCCCAGTGAAACCAGGACGAAGGCGAACAAGGTACCGATGTTGGACAGGTCGGCCGCCTGACCGATGTCCACCACCCCGGCCGGCACACCGACCACGAGACCGGCGATCCAGGTGGACCAGTGCGGTGTCTTGAACGTGGAGTGGAGTCTCGAAAAGAACTTGGGGAGCAGGCTGTCGCGCGACATGGCGAACCAGATGCGGGTTTGCCCGTACTGGAACACGAGCAGCGAGGAAATCATGCCCATGAGCGCGCCAACCACGATCATGAACTGGAAGACCCGGTTCGCCCCAAGATGCTTGAGAGCGTAAAGCACCGGCGCCTGGCTGGCCTCTCCAACCTCGCTGAAGGTGCTGTACCGCATCATGCCGAGGAGCACGATGGCCACACCGACATAGAGCACGGTACAGACAACCAGGGACGCAATGATGCCGAAGGGAATGTCCCGCTGGGGGTCCCGTGCCTCCTCTGCCGCGGTGGAGACCGAGTCGAATCCGATATAGGTAAAGAAGATGATTGCTCCGCCGGCCATGATGCCCGGGAACCCCGACGGGGCGAACGGGTGCCAGTTGGCCGGCTGCACCAGCATGCCGCCAACCACGAGAAACAGGAGGATGGCGCCGATCTTGATCAGCACCATGATGTTGTTTGCCTTGGTCGACTCGCGCACTCCCCGCACCAGCAGAACCGTCAGGACAAAAACGATGAGGAAGGCGGGGACGTTGAAGTAGGAATGGCTCCAGCCGTCCGGTGTCCAGACCGGGGTGGACCATTTGTCGGGAATGAGGATGTTGAACGAAGCAAGCTGGGCCTTGAGATATCCTCCAAAACTGACCGCCACCGCCACGTTGCTGACCGCGTATTCGAGAATCAGATCCCAGCCAATGATCCAGGCTGTCAGCTCACCCAGGGTGGCGTAGCTGTAGGTGTACGCGCTTCCCGCGATGGGAATCATCGAGGCCAGCTCCGCATAGCAGAGCCCGGCGAACACGCACGCCACCGCCACCAGGAGGAACGAAATCGCAATCGCGGGACCGGCGGGCGGCCGGCCGTACATCACGACGCCCGAGATATCGCCATTCCGAATCAGGTGCAGGATGAGATCCAGCACCTGTGCCTTGTAGAAGGAAGGGTCTCCATGCTCTCCGGCGGCGGCTGTCCCGGTGAGCGCGAAGATACCCGACCCGATGATCGCGCCCACACCGAGCGCCGTGAGTGACCACGGACCCAGCGACTTCTTCAGCCGGTGCTCCGGCCGCTCAGCGTCGGAGATCAGCTTGTCAATGGACTTCTTGGCAGACAGTTGGTTGGCCAGAAACGCCTCCTTGGAGAAGACCGGGACCGTTGGCGATCAATTAGGCGATGGACTGGCGGAAAAAACGACCGGGCATGGGAGAGGGGTGAAGAGTACGCAGACGACAGGGCTCAGTAGTTGAGCGTGTGGGTGTAGACGGCGGCAATGGGGGTGCCGTCCGGCCCCGTGGCCGGACGGAAACGGTAGTGCAGCATCGACTCCTTGAGCTTGTCCGCGAACTTGCGGTCCCTGATCTCCGGCTGGACCTCGACCCGCTTGACCGTTCCGCCCTGGTCGATCCAGAACGTCAGCTTGAGATCGACGCCGCGCAACTCCTTCGGCGGGTCCGGCGGCGGGATGATGAGGAAGCGTGGCTCCGGTCCCTTGCCGGTGCCGCCCTCGCCGCCGCCGGTCCCGGTGCCCGGGCCGGCCCCCGGACCGGTGCCGGGACCCACCCCGCCTCCGGTACCACCACCCTCGCCGCCGTCCCGACCTGGTCCTGCGCCCGCGATGCTGTCCGGAGCGGCGGCCGCGGATGGAGTTGCGACAGCGACGGGCTGTGCTTCAGGAACCGGCGGAGGAATCACCGGTGGTGGAGTGGGCGTCGGAGTGACAGGCACCGGGGGCGGTGTCTCCCGCAGCGGCTCAACCGTAACGGCAACCCGCGGGCTGGAGGTCGGCGCGGGCAGCGTAATATACGCCACCCGTCCGGCCCCGCCACCGCCGCCGCCCTGCGGGCCCGGCCCCTGGCGGCCGCCATCCAGCACCCGCGCGAAGTCCTCCCGGATTCGGAGGAACAGCACCGTGCCGATCAGGAGGTGCAGCAGGATGGACACCAGCACCCCGGCCGGCGAGCGGCGGTTGCTGGGGACGACGGCGAAGGCATAACGCGACCGCAGAGCATTCCCTCCCGAAGCGGCGGGGGTCACCCCGCGTTCAACAGGGGGACGTGGCCGCAGTGGCGGCGCACACGGAGTGGGGTGAAACATACGACCGGGGGGCCGTCACTGGGACGACCCCCCGGTCGATCGCCCGGAGGGCGACGGGGCGCGCCGGTGGGCGCGCACAGCTGTGCGCGCCTACCTGCGCGCCTACTGCGACGGCTGCCGCCCCGCCTCGGCCGGGGTAAACCCGATCACCTGCACCCCGGCGCCCCGCGCGATGTCCATCGCGTCGATGACATCCTGGTAGGTCCGGCTGCCGGCCGACTTCACGAACATGAGCTTGGCCGGCCGGGAATCGAAGATCGCGTGGATCTGGGTGTCCAGCTGGTCTTTCGGCACCGGCTGGGTATTGATGGCATAGCCGCCGTCCTCCAGCAGCTCCAGTACGATCTGGTTCGACTGCGCGTTCGACTTCGTCGCCGTCTCCTGCGGCGGCACCTGGATGTCCAGGGCCATGCGCGCGAGCGGCTGCGACACCATGAAGATGATCAGCATCACCAGCATGATGTCGATCATCGGGATGACGTTGGGCTCGGAGCTGACCTGCCCCGCTTCCGCGGATGATCCGCCGGCCATAAGTCAGTTCTCCTTGACGGCCGCGTCGAACAGGCCGCCCTGTACCTTGGGCTCGGTGATCGCCGCCATCACCCGGGCGCCGGACCGGCGCGCCAGCTCCACGGCATCCTGGATCCGGGCGAACTTCAGCTCGTTGTCCGCCTTGAAATACAGGATCTTGTCCTCGGAGCGGGCGGCGTACATCGCCTTCAGCTGCTCCTCCAGCACGCCGGCATCCACCGGTCCCTTGCCGTTGAGGAAGTACTGCCCGCCGGCGTCGAGCCCGAGGATGATCTCGTTCTCGCCTTCGGGCCGGGAGTCCAGGTTCTTGCCCTTGGGCATGGTGGCCTTGAAGCCGGCCGCGATCAGGGGAGTCACGATCATGAAGATGATCAGCAGCACCAGCATGATGTCGATCATCGGGATGACGTTGGGCTCCGCCTTGACGGTGCTGCGTCCGGCACTACCCGCCGATATGGCCATGACCGCTCACCGCCTTCTGGGCCTGGAATTCCTTGGTGAAGATCGACCGGCCGAACTCGCTGCCCACGGACTTGATCAGGTAGTCGATCAGTTCCTTGGAGGAGTAGGTCATCTCGACCGTGAGGTTCTCGATCTTGGTGGTGAAGTAGTTGTAGAACCACACCGCGGGGATGGCGACCATGAGGCCCATGGCGGTCGTAATCAGCGCTTCGGCGATACCGGCCGAGATTCCCGCCAGACCGCCGGAGGCGCCCGAGGCGGCCATGCCGGTGAAGGCGGTGACGATACCCATCGTGGTGCCCAGCAGACCGACGAACGGCGCGGTAGCGCCCACCGTGGCCATGACGCCCATGCCCCGCTTGAACTCGGCCAGGGTGATCAGCATCTGCCGCTCCACCGCCCGCTCGGCCGAGTTGATGTCGGCGGAGGTGATGGTGGCCCGGTCCTGAATCAGCGGCTTGACCTCACCCAGCGCGCCGCCCAGCACTCGCGCGATGTGGCTGCCCTGGTTCTTCTCGGCCAGCGCGATGGCCTTCTCCAGGTTCTCCTCCTGGATCGCGCGGGAGAACTCGGGGGCGAACTTCTTGGTGGCGTTCTGGCTCTTCCGGATGGTGATGAACTTGGTGATGGCCACCGACAGCGACCACAGAGACATGATCCCCATGATCACGATCACGCCGCGGGCGAAGGTGCCGGCCGCGTCCCACAGCTTCAGAATGTCAATGCCGTGTTGCATGTCTCAACGACCTCCGTTGGGAGTTACTGAGCGACCTTGAAGGAAACCGCCTGCTGCACCAGCACACGCACCGGCTGTCCGCGGGACGAACCGGGCTTGAAGGTGCAGCCCGAGGAGGTGATCCCCTGCTTGGCAGGCTCCTCGAACGCCTTGTGGGTGGAACTCATCACCTTGACCGACGCGGCATCGACATGCCCGTCGGTGTTCACGATAAACTGCATGACGACCTTGCCCGGGATGCCCGCGGAGGCCATCACCGGCGGGTACTTGCCCTGGCAGGCAGCCCCGTTGAGGGCCTGGGGCGTCTCGTCCACTTCTGCGGCGAGGAACACTTCGCCCTCGATCACCGGCCCCGTGCCGCCGGCCACACCCGCCGCGATGCCACCTTCGACACCCTTACCGGTGAAATCCTTGGGATCGAACCGCTCGTTGAGATTCACCGGCGGGATCTCGGTCGGGATGTTGTCGGGCGGGGACACCACCTGGAACCCCTGCGGCGGCGGATTGGCGCTCACCACGACCTGCTCCGGCGGAGGCGGGGGCGGGGCGGTTTCTGGTGGCTTCAGGAACACCATGGTCGTGTCCACGGCGATGTCCTTGATCACCTCCGCGGCACCCTGGGTCGCCTTGACGGCGCCGAACAGGATGCCGGCGTGGATGAACAGGGAAATCACCTGTTGCTTGACCGACGGCCTTGGCTTGCGACCAGATTCGATGAGGTGTTCGAACAACTCATCCTCCGTGGGAAAGGCGGTGCGGGAAGCTACGGTGCGGCCATTGCAGCGCAACGCCGCCAACATGACAAATCGATGACAGACCGATTAGCGCTGCCGAGGTTGTACCGGCCTTGCTGCGGAGCCTGCCAATGTAACGCGCAACCGCGTCTCACCTGCACACGCGCGCAGGGGGAAGGGAGTGCGAATATAGGGAAGCGGCGGGATTGCGCCAGACTGGCACGGGCGCACCGTGTCGTCCGTCAGCCGTCCGGGGAGTCCCGGTGATCGGCGACCACCCCTCCGGCCGGAATACCGGGAATGCCTTCCACAGGATCGATCGGGCCACCGGTGGCCGCTCGGGAAGGGCTCTTGGGCAGCGTCACGGTAAACACCGTCCCGCGGGCCAGGCGGCTCTGGACGGTGATGTGCCCGCCGTGCGCCTCGGCGATCCACTTGGTGATGGCCAGGCCCAGCCCGGTGCCGGGCCGCTCCCCGGTGCGAGAACGCGCCGGGTCGACTCGGTAGAACCGGTCGAAGATGTGGGGCAGCTCTCCCGCGGGAATCCCGATCCCGTTGTCTCCAACCACGATGGCCACCGCTTCGCCCTGGTCGACCAGGCCGAGACTCACCTTGCCGTCCGAGGGGGTGTACTTGATGGCGTTGGTAACCAGGTTGAGCAGCAGCTGGCGAATCCTGCTCCGGTCGACCGCCACGATCACTGCCTCCGCGGGCACCTCGGTGCGCACGTGGATGCTGTTCTCCTCCCCCAGGATCCCCGCGGTCTCGGATGCCTCTCCCAGCAGCTCGCGCAGGTCGACTGGCTCCACCGCGAGGCGAGCGTCGCCCTCGTCGGCCCGGGCCAGGGTGAGCAGGTTCTCCACCATTTCGCTCATGCGGTGAATTTCCTGCAGGACCTCCTCCAGGGATTGCAGCGCCTCGGTGGGAGTCCGGGGATTGGTCATGGCCCGCTCCACCCCCGCCCGCAACACCATGAGCGGAGTCTTGAGCTCGTGGCTGGCGTCGGCGGTGAACCGGCGCAGGCTTCCAAAGCTGGCCTCCAGCCGCGCCAGCATCCGGTTCATGGTGCCGGCCAGCCGGGCCAGCTCATCGGCCGAGACCGGGGCGAGCCGGCGGTGCAGGCTCCGGCCGTCGGTGATCGCTTCCACCTCGTCGACCATCCCTTCGAGCGGCCGCAGGCTGGTGTCGGCCAGGACGTAGCCCAGCCCGATGCTGCCGACCAGAATCACCGGGGCAATCACCAGCATGGCCTTGAGCAGCTGCCCGGCCCCGAAGGGCACCGCGTCGATCGGTGCGGCCACGACCATGCTGGCCGTGTCGGACCAGATTCCCGGCAGCGGCACCCGGGCGTAGCGCAGCGCACCGTTGCCCTCGATCTGCACCTCGCCGCTGTGGAACCCGCTCCGCCCGGTCCCGGCAGCGACCGTGGCCAGCTGCGACAGGGCCGCTCCGCTGAACAGCCTGAGCGCGGCGGCGTTACGGTAGATGGGGACCTGGTCGGGGTCGAAGATGACGACGTGGTCCTGCACCGCGCTCAGGTAGCCGCCGACCTGGTCGATCGCCAGGGTGGGCGGCTGGCCCGGCGCGAGGGTCCGGCCCGACTGCCGCTGGAAGGTGATGAAGTACTGGGCCGCGAGGCTCCCTTCGAGCCGGAGCCGATCATCCAGCTCCCGGACGCTCGATCGCTGGCGCTCGAAGTACAGCGCCGACCCGAAGGCGCCCACCGAGGCCAGCAGGGCGATGGCGTACCAGAGGGTCAGGCGGGAGCGGATGGAGGACATGGGAGCCGCCAGCGTTCAGCCGTCAGCCATCAGCACGCCAATCCGGGAGTCCGCCACCAGCGGGAGAGCTGATGGCTGAAGGCTCACGGCTGATGGCTCACGCCTTGATGACATACCCGACCCCCCGCACCGTATGGATCAGCCGCTGCTGCTGGGCGGCATCGACCTTCTTCCTCAGCCGGTTGATGACCACATCGACGATGTTGGTTCCGGGATCGAAGTGATAGTCCCAGGCGTACTCGGTAATGAGAGTGCGGGACATGACCCGGCCGGCGTGGCGCATCAGGTACTCCAGCACCGCGTACTCCTTGGGCGTGAGCTCGAGCCGTCGGCCCGCCCGGGTGACCTCGCGGGTGCCGAGATCGAGCTCCAGGTCCGCCACCCGGAGACTCTTGGGGGCAAGCTGCTTGGGGCGCCGGCCCAGCGCCTCGACCCGGGCGAGCAGCTCCTCGAACGCGAACGGCTTGGTCACGTAGTCATCCGCGCCGGAGCGGAGCGCCTGGACCTTGAAGTCCACTGCATCCTGGGCCGTGAGCACCAGCACCGGCGTAGTGTTGCCCCGGTCGCGCAGGGTCCGCAGCACCTCGAATCCGGTCATCCCCGGCAGGCGCAGATCCAGGATCACCAGATCGTAGTTGCCGTGCGAGCTGGCAGAGAGCGCCTCGTTCCCGTCGGGGACGAGATCGGCCTGGAACCCCTGTTCCTGCAACCCGCGGAGCACATACTGGCCGACGGTGCGGTCGTCTTCGACTACCAGGATCTTCACGTGGGCGGGCTCCTGAGGAGAGGCGTCAGGCGTCGGGCGTCAGGCGTCAGCCAGCAGGTGCTCGGAGGCGGGGGCGGAGACACGCGGCGGGCCGCTCCCTCCCCCGTGGACTCGCCCTCCTGTCGGGACGGGCAGATTCTCAAGCCCAGCGCCGAATGCCGTTCCCTGACGCCTGACGCCGGACGCCTGACGCCTCCCACCTATTCCTTCCCGGCCACCGGCAGGAACACCCGGAACACCGATCCCCGCCCCGGTTGGCTGTCCGCCGCGATCCGGCCGCCATGCTCGGCCACGATGCCGTAGCAGAC
>Ga0326726_10006583_pt1 | contig 10460 bp, 6 predicted proteins | sample MHFenrmetagenome_2_FD_207603 | JGI IMG/M metagenome (GOLD analysis project Ga0326726, IMG submission 207603) | Lab enriched peat soil microbial communities from Michigan Hollow, Ithaca, NY, United States - MHF15MN | ecosystem: Environmental > Terrestrial > Soil > Wetlands > Peat | place: USA... | reverse complement strand
TATTTCGGTCGTTGGCCACTGCCAGCACCAATGACCACGTTCATCCAGCGACTTAACGGCAGAACGGGTTGTTCATCGGGATTCTCTGGATTGACATCGACAACGCTCCAGTGAGTGGAGATCGACCCTTGCACATACCAAAGCTCGTACATCGTCCCATCGAGAATCACCCTCTCGCTGCCATCCCGTCGAGATTCTTCGGCAGTGTGCTTGAGAGCAGCGGCCGAGTCCTCAAGTGCCTCCAACAACGTTGACTGCCACTTGTCTGCCTCTGAAAGAGATACTGTCATTCTGCGCTGTTCAATCTGGATCATCGTTGCCATTCGCTGGATATCTTCCTTGCCAGCTTGCCGCTTGTAGCGCTCAGCAATCGCGTGCGCGTTTCCGTTACGGACGCGATACAAGCGCGCGTCAACTGACCTGTCGGACGCCATCCGAATGACAACCTGCGACTCCGGGCCGTTACCCGATCGCCGCAAGACGATCGAAAACACACCGTTCGAAGTGGACATGTCACGTGGAAAGATTGCATCTAACAGCTTGGAATACACAGTCGGGCTGATAAACACATCCGGTTCAGGCGATCGAGCGGCTTGTTGGGCCTGCAAGCAGGCACCCGCATAGCTCAGCGCTAGTGCCAACCGAATGGACGTTCTGGCTACTTGCACGATGTCCCCCATTCCAGGCCCATGACCGCACCTTCCGTCGGATCGGCCAACGTATAGTGAATCTTAGCGGCCTTGAGGCGACTGAGAAAATCGATCAAATCCCCGATTGTCGCAATTGCATTTGTCAATTTGATTCTGGTTTAGCAACATGCTGGGCAGTGCTTTCGCGCCAGAAATGATCCTGGCTCATCATCATCCACGTCGAGCCGACATCGAGAAGATGCAGCTTGGCGGCTCTTGCAAGCACCTTAGATAAGAAAACAGTTGCTGTTCAGGCCGCTCAGGATCGTCGCAATCGAGTGCGTCCTCGATTACCATCGACCATCAGTTTCCGGACCGAACCGCTCTAGTGGGCACGTGAGGCCAATCTTCCTCCTGATGACCGTCGTCATCCCGTCCCACGCTGATAAATGAGAATCCAACGCGGCATGGTATGCGTTTGATGAGTCGCAGGACATAATCCGGCAAGTCGATCCCGCCGTTCTCACTTTCCGTGATGAGCGAGGCCGAGACCTCACAGTGTTCTGGCTGAAGCCGGAGAGTGTCCATCGTTTGGCAAAGATCGTCAAAATTCATCGCTTCATTTAGTTGGAACACAAGAATTCTTGTTGCTATTGGCTTAGCAGACCTCGGTGGTTTGTAGGCCGACGAAGGTAGTGCCGCTCGGATCGCTTGTTCAGCCGCATCAGACACGTCGATGAATCGCAGCCAGAACTTCTCTTGTCGTGGCACGTCTACTTTCCTCCGTCGGCTAGATAACGTCGGGCAAGCTCTTCGAGCTCGCGGTAGCCAAATTCGCTTGAGCTCCCTCGAAGCATATCCGCTTTGACTTCTTCTATGTACTCACCAAACTTGAATCGATTGATCCCAAACCGACGTGCAATTTCATTCAGATTTCGCTGTTCTCGTCGTTGAGCTCCCCGCGTTTTGTCACGGTAGTCGCCTCCACCGCCCCCCCCGCCGCCGTTGGCAGCAGCCATACAGGCGCCAACTCCGACAACGGTTCCCCTGAGGCCGCCCGTCGCCGCGCCGAGGGGGATGGCCCCCGCTTCTCCGGGCCCAGTCACGGCGGCAGCCACGGCCGCAAACCCCGCGCCGGTAATCGCACCCGCCGAAGCGTACCCGGCCACACACCCCGGATCCGGTGGGTGGTTGAACACGTCGATCACTGGCTGCGCGACCTGCTGTGCGGCTTCGCCCACCGGGCGGAACAAGCTGTTCACGAGAAATTGGAGGAGCCCGACGTCCGGTGCGTGCCCTTCCACGCACGTCGACGTGTCGGTCGGCGGCGGACACTCTCCCGCGTGGCCGGTCGGATCGACCCAGCGCAGCGGGTTGTTGTACGCGTAGGCATACCGGTTCAGCGACTGCGGGTTCGCCGGATCCATGTAGCTCGAGTCGTCCGGCGTGGTGAAGCGCCCGAACATGCCGGCGTAGGAGCGGGCACCCAGATAATCCAACCCGCTCTCGCCGTCGTGCTCCTCGCCGGTGAACATCCGGTGATCCAGCGCCGGCGATCCCCACACCTGTCCGAACGGCAAGTAGTCGTAGCGGACGACCTCTTGTCCGTTGGAATCGGTGATCATCCGCACGGAGCCGACCGCGTCGGTATGGTAGTAGTAGACCTGCTCCGTTTGCGCCATCGCGACGCCAGGCACCAGCCCCACCAGAACCAGGCACAGCACGCCGATTGTCCTTCGCGCCATTTCCGTCGCCTCCATCACAACATCCGGTTTCGATTCGATGGCGTGGCGCATGTTCACGGACTGAGTGTCAGGCTCAACGTCAGATTCCCGACCGCGTCGAGCGTCGGATCGACGACCAGGGTGTAGGTGCCGGTCGACGGCAGCGTCCCCGGCCCCCCGGAGCCGGAGACTTCCAGGCAGACCGACGACGCCCCGGACACCCACGCGTGCGTGGTTTCGTCGCGGATTCCCGCCCACACGTCGCAGCCCCATTCCTGGTAGGCGATCGTGCCGTTCGTGCCGCTGAACGACACGTGCTGGCCCTGCGTGCCAGTGAAGGTCAGATACGCATTCTGCCCTGGCGTGGGCAGCGACACGGTCAGCGCGGTGCCGTTAGTCGGAATCGACGCCGTCACATGCGTGACCGTGTAGAGACGCACCGCCACGCTGCCGGTGAAGGTCGACGCCGGATCCACGATCAGCTGGTAGGTGCCGGCGTCCTGGAGCGTGACGTCCTCCATGAACGCCACCGTGTTAGCACAGCAGCCGAAGGCGCTGCCGCGATTCGCCGCTGTCGGCCCGATCGGCCCGACCAGCGTCATGGTCCAGGAATTGGGAAACCAGGTCGGCGACAGCGCCGTCATCGTCGCGCTGAGGGTCTGACCTGCCGTGGCAGTGAACGTGAGCACGCCTCGCTGCCCGGGGGTCGTCAGCGCCACGTTCACCGCGGTGCCATTCGCGGCAATCGAACCCGTCACGTCGCTGACGGCGTATAGCTGCAGCGACACGCTGCCGGTCAGCGTGCCCGCGGGATCGACCACGAGCGTGTAGTCGCCATCCGACGGCAGGCTCACCGCGTCGAGGAAGTCCGTTGTGTAGCCGCAGCAGATGAACGCCGACGTGAGTTCCGATTGATTCGGACGCAGCAGCCGCAGGTACCACGAGTTGCCGAACGTGGACGGCGATACGGCGGTCATCAGCGCGCTCACGGTCTGATTCGCGTGCCCGTAAAACTTGAAGCACGGGTTCTGGCCCGGCGCGACGGTCACGTTGACCACTGACCCGTCACCGAAGATCGTGCCGCACGCGGTGCCGGGATCCGAGGCCGCCGTCCTGACGATGGCGTTGAGCAGCCGGGAGCCGGCGTACACGTAGTCGCGCGTCGAGCCGTTCCCGCTGCCGGGGTTCGTCCACTCGGTCAGAAGTTCGCCGCCGGCACCACGGAGGAAGTACGTGATCGACCCGTTCGCCGACTTCTTCACGCGCGTGTCGTCCGCGTCATACCCGTACGTGGTCGTCGCGCCGCTGACGACGGCACTCTGGAGCATGTTCTGCGGCGTGTACGTATAGGTCGTCGACGGTCCCGCCGTGCGCATGTTGCCGTTGCTGTCGTACGTAAACGTGGTCGTGCCCTGTGAGGCGAGCCGAAGCGTGCCGGCCTGGTAGGTGTACGTCGTCCCGTAAGCCGTCTGCCAGTTGCCGTGAGCGTCGTACGTGTAGCCCCCGGAGCCGTACAGCCCGCTTGCCGTCGAGAGCCTATCGAGCACGTCGTAGGTGAACGTCTGGTTCGCTCCCTGCCGCGGGTCGGCGATCGTCTTCACGTTGCCCACCTTGTCGTAGCTGGTGTACGCCAGGTGCAGGTTGCCGGAATCGATGGACGTGACCCAGTTCCGCGCCGCGTCGTACCCAATGTTGGTCGTGAGGCCGTTGCCGGCGATGTACGAGGCCAGCGCTCCGGACGGGTGATACGTCATGACGTGTGCGTACGTGCGCCCGGCAGCCGGCTCCGCGACCTGCGTGATCTGATGCACCGCGTTGAGGTCGTAGAAGATGCGCCGGCCCGACGGGTAGATGATCGCCCGCAGGTCGTCGTCGGCGTCGTACTCGTACTGGCTGGTGAACGACCAGCCGTCGATGACGTCCTGTCGCTGCTGCAGCCGTCCGGCGGGGTCGTAGAGGAACGTGGACGACGTGGAGGCGTTGCTCGACGCCTGACGGTTGTCGGAACCCGGCTCGTACGTGATCCGGGTGACCTGGTTGCCGGGCGTGGTGATACTGGTGAGACGATCGTTCAAGTCGTACCCGTAGGTGAAGACCGTGCCGTTCGCATCTGTCTTCGTGGCCATCACGCCGGCGGCGTCGTAGGTGTAGGTCGTCGTGCCGGACTCGGGATGCGTTTCGCTCCCCAGCAGGAAGTGCGAGTTATATGACCACGAGCGGCTCGTTCCACCCGGCGCCGCGACGTTCACGAGTTGGCCCGCGACGTTGTAGGCATAGCCCCACGTGTTTCCAGCCGCGTCGGTCACGCTGACGAGACGAGCGTCGTCCGGCGACCCGAAGGGCAGCCATGTCTGGACCGTCGAATGGCTCTCCTCATCCGTGATCGTAATTGTTGGCAACCCGTTGGCGTCGTAGCCGTACGTCCGCGTGCGAACGGAATGACTGTCGTCGGGATTGGTTCGTCGTATCTCCCGGCCGAGGGCGTCGTAATCGATCGAGACGCCAATGCCCGTGCCCGCACCGATCATCGGATAGCCCAGGAAGTTGACCCGTCCCTCGGTATCGTACGCGGTCGACGTGCGCACCCCTGCAGCGTCGATCGTGGCCGTCGGTCTGCCGAATCCATCCAGCAGCGTCGTCGTCAGGCTGTCGCCACGTGTCGTGACGATCGAGTTGGGGTCGGGGTAGTCGGTCGCGATAAAGTTGGTGCCTCCGGGAGGAATGGTTTTCTTCACACGCATCAGAAGGTCGTACTCGTACGAGGTCGTGCGGCCGCCCTTCGTCTCGGAGGCGATCGTGCCGTCTGAGTTGACGACGTGGCTGATCGAGTACCCCGGCTCCGACGTGCCGATCGCGCTCACCTGACCGAAGCTGTAGTTGTAGAAGGTCGCCTTCTGATTGGCCTTCGTGGCCTGCGACACGTTGCCGAGGCCGTCGTTCCCGAACGTGGTCGCGATGCCGGCGACGGTTTCCGTCTGCCGGAATCCGTTGGACGAATCGTACGTCCACGATTTCGTCAGCGCTGTGCCGCCGTTGATCGACACCTGCTCCGTCGCCGGCAGCCCAACGATGTACGGCAGCGATATCTGGACGAGATGCTGGTACGTGCGAGTGGTCGTGCGCGCCAGGCCAAAGTTGTTGTTCTCGACGATGCTGGAGGGATGGTGATAGTCGCTGAACGACGCGCTCGCGTACGTGTACGTCGTCGCGTAGGTGTGGGTGCCTGACGGCTCGTTTCGCTTGATCGTGCGTGACGCCAGCTCGCTGGTCCCCCACCAGTGGTTGTTTCCGTAATCGACCGACGGCAGAACGGTGTACGTGAGGGTCTCCTCCTGGACCTTCACGTGCGACGCGTCGTACACGTTGGTGGTGGTAATGCCGATGCCCCCGTCGAGCACGAAATTCGCCATCCCCGCCGGGCTGCTGCCGAACTCGACCATCGTTCCTGACGGCGTGGTAATCGTGCCGCTTGACTGCGGCACGTCCCGTAAGGTCGGCCCGGTTTCCAGCGTCCACGTGACAGGAGGGGCTGCCCCGTCGGACATCGTGCGCGAGGTAATCCCGATGAATTCCTCCCCGTAGGCGGGGTCCAGGTTGTGCCCCTGGTCGTAGATCGTGCGCGGCGTGTACTCGTAGTGAATATGGCCGCCGGTTGGCAGCGTGATGTCGCTGATGGTGTCGAAGAACATCCCGTCGTACGCGAACGTCCACGTCAGCCCCGTGGGCCCTGTGAACGTGTGGAGGTCGCGCACCGTGCCCGCCGTGACGTACTCGTACTGCCAGATCCGCCCTTCGTACGTCATGCGCGTCGGGTTGCCGTCCGAATTCAGCCGCAACACCACCTGACGCGACTGGCCGTTGCCGAGGTTTTGTGTGATCGTGCGTGTCGGCGTGCCGTCCGGGTCCGTTCCGTCCGTCAGCGTCACCGTGTTCCCGAACGGATCGGAGAAATCGCGCAGCGTCCAGATCGGGTGGCTGTTGACGTCCACGCTCCCGTCGGGGAGGTAGTGACAGATCGTCCCGTCGGGCATGTATAGCGTTCCCATCAGCTGCGAGACCGCGGGCGGCCGGCTGTACTTCAGGAATTGACCTGAAATCACGGTGATCGCGCGGAGCTGCACGGCGGTGTGGCCGTTGGGCTCGCTCATGTAGGCCGTCGGGTGTTCGGCGCCGTCCGCCATGATGAAGCGAGGCGTGGTGTCCGTGATTACGAAGAGGTTGTCCTGGAAGTCGAAGTAGTCGGGCGGATCCGTCTTCTCGACGATCTTCATCACCATCCCTGGAAACCCGAACCGCCACCGCGACTTGTCGTTGATCCCGTGGTTGCCGTTGAAGACCCGCTGGAAGCGCAGGGCGCGTCCGCCATTCCCGGGAAGCGTCAGATCGGTGAACGTCAGCATGATGTTGCCGGTCGTTGCGTCGAAGTGTTCCCAGTCGAACGGCGAGAACCAGTTGTGGTCTGCGACGTAGCCCTTGCTTTGAAGAAGATTCGCGCCGCTTTGCGCGAGCGCACCTGTCGAAACAGCCACGGTGAACAGATTCGCGAGAACGCACGCATGGATAGCACGCCGCTTCGTCATCGACACACCTCTGTGTGAGCGTTTGCGCGCGGATGCTACCAGACGATTTTCACGACGCGGTTAAGGCTGAGATCGACGAAGATCTGCATGCAAAATCTTCTCGTTGCGTGAACATCTGGCACGAGAAATGTCCAACTGACAGGAGCGGTACGAATGGTCGTTTGTTGCGGCGCGAAGCCAATGGCGTGACCACGGCGGTCAAAAATCTAGCGCGACAGCGCGACGCGTCTCGATGGCTCGAAAAACGTACGGAATTTTCTTGACAGGATCTCTGAGGAAACGGTGGCGCAGCACGACATCTTTTTCTGCCGGGGACCCTTTGTTAGATGGAGACGGCGCTATGAAGTTCAATCACGTCGGCATCCCCACAACGACTCGCTTTGAAGGGGAAATCGATCTTCCCCACTTGCAAGTCACGGTGAGTGATCATCAGAGCAATCCCTTCGGCATCCAATGGATGCGGTACTGGGAGGATGCGCCCTATCCTGACCTCGTCAAGGCCGTCGCGCATGTGGCCTTCGAGGTGGACGACCTGGAGCAGGCCGTACACGGGCAAGAAGTCATCATTCCGCCGAACAGCCCAAGTGCGGGTGTGATGGTCGCGTTCATCAAGGTTGCCGGCGCTCCGGTCGAACTCCTCCAGATAGATCGCACCATCAGAAGGGACCTTTGAGCAGCACGCCGATGGGCAGCTTGGGTCAGCGAGTGCTTCACGTCGTCCACGTGATCATCCTCGGCGTGCAGCAGGAAGGTCGGCGGCGTGTCCACAGACAGACTCCGGTTTCGGGTCGGGCATCGCATCGGGTACTGCGCCGGGCCAGATCGGCACCTGCTACATGGCCGACCGTGAGAACCCTGGAGGCGGCGCGATGAAAGCTAAGTTAACCATTGCAGTTTTCGGGCTTGGCTCAGCTGTGTCGGTTACGCCGGGGCTGGCGCATCACTCGGTCCCAGCGCAGTTCGACGTCGATAGGGAGACTGCCATCCGCGGGGTGGTCACCAGGATCGAGTGGGCGAATCCGCACGCCCGCCTTTGGGTGGACGCGAAGAACGACGACGGCACCGTCTCCGGCTGGGAGATGGAGTTGCCGCCTCCCAACGCTCTCAAAAGAGAGGTCGGCAACCTGGACTTCGTCAAACAGGGCGATCAGGTCAGTGCGAGTCTCTGGCGCGCAAAGGATGGGTCCAGGGTGGCCCACGCATTGACTCTGACTACTCCAGATGGTCGAGTCATGAGCTTCCCTCGCAACGGCGGGTGGCTGCCATCGAAGTAGCCCACTACCGGGTCGCGAGATCGGCGTAGACACGCCCGGCGCGCTCGACGAGCGCGGCGTAGCAGTCGAGCGCGTCGCGGCCAGCGGCGAGTACGGTGCAGACTGGCCGGCCGGCGGCGATTTTTTCGCGAGGGTGCGGCACGTCGCGGATGCCGAGGTCGATCCACTCGCGTGTGTCGCCGACCGTGACGTCGTGTCGTGCGAAGACGATGGCCTTGCCGAAGGCTTGGACGCGCCGTCGTGCCTTGCTGAGATCGAAGTCGCCGGACGCAGGCAGCACGCCATTGATGCACGCCGCGGCATGCGCAGCAAAGACCGACAGGCCGTAGGCGCGCTCCACGAGCTCCATCGATGCCGTCCAGCGCGGGTTCACTTCGATCGCGTACGGAACGCCGGCGCGCGCGACAAAGTCGATACCGTTGACTCCAACCAGCTCGAACTCCTCGGCAATCGCGCCAGCCAGCTCCGCCGCGCCGCGAACTAACGCGCGGTCCCGCGCGAACTGCGCGTCGCCTGCGGCGGCGAGAATGTTTCCGCAGTACTGGAATCCGGCAGCGCCGAACGCATCCTCGCCGACAAGCTGCCTGGACACACCGATCGGTACGGCGCGGCCACGTGCGGCGACGAACACGATCGAGCCGGGCGTTCCGTCCACGAATTCCTGCAAGTAGCACCCGCGTGGAACGCGTCGGCCTGGTTGCCACACCCGAACGCGGCGCCCGCCTCCCGACAGGACGGGCTTCAGCAGCCACCTGCCCGTGCGCGCGGGAGCCATACGGATCGAAGGTACGGCGTGACCGCGTTTGCGGAGGGCCCGAGCCACTTCAAACGGATCACGCACGCGCTGAAGCACCGACGGCGGGTTGCCCCAGAGCTCACGCCCCGAACCAAGCGAGCCGACAGCCTTGGGGTGATTCTCGAAGCTCGAGAGGTACATCACGGCCTCGGACTCAATCGATCGCGCGGCTCGCGCCGCCGCCGCCGCGGTAAAGCGCGCGCCGAAATCGCGAGGCACCGAGAGCGCCTTCACCGACGGATGCTGATCGAGATCGCCGAACGCGTCGAGAGCGGTCACCTCGAACCCGGCGCGTGCCGCAGACTCGGCGGCTGCGCGGCACGAGACCCCGGCCATGAGGACGCGCTTCATCGAATGCGGTGCGGACCTTCAGGTCTGCCGTGACAGGCAGGCCTGAAGGCCTGCACTACTTCAGGCTTTGGAGATCGCGTCGGCGACATCCGCGATGGCTTCTGCGTCGAGGACGAGGTCGTTTTTCTCGAAGAGACGGGCGATGCACGCCTTGTGGATCTTCATCTTCAGGCCGCCGACGCCCAGCGCGCCGAATACCTTCACGCCGTCTCGGTCGGCGCCGTTGTCCATCACCTCGATGCCTTCGACGCCGAGCGGCGGCACCGCGTTGACATCGGCCGCGGCGCGCAGGCCCGCGCGGCCGGCCCAGGCCGATTTCGGCACGAGGCACACGCCCGCAGGACCGGCGTGGAGCAGCACGGCGGCGCCCTCGAGCACGGCGGCAGCCTGCGAGCTGTCCGACAGCGCGACGCCGCGGAGTGCGCCGCCAAAGCGCTTCTGAATCGTGCCGATGAGATTCGGATCCGGTGGGCGCCGCGACGTGATGACCACATCGGCGCCGGCTTTCGCGAGCAGTCCTGCCGCGCGCGAACCGACGGGGCCCGTGCCGGCGGTCACGACCGCGCGCAGGCCGGCCACGCCGCCGGCGGCCTGCTGAAGTTTCGCCACCGCGGCCGCCGCCGTCGTGTTCGATCCATTCGCATCCAGCATCACCGAAACGCGCAGCGGACCGAAGAAGGTCGCGCGCACGGCCTCGAGCAGGCGCTCCCCCGCGGCCATGTCGGTGCCGCCGATGAAGATCGCCGTGTTGTGGAGGTCTTTCGGTCCTCGCGTGAATATCGCGCCATGCACGAGGTCGCGCACAGCGGCGTCGGTCACGCCGCCATAGCTCAACACCTCGTCGGCTCCCCCATCGTAGGCGACCACCCGGTCGAACACGCTGGGATGCGGCGAAGCGTCGAGCTGCAGCAGCAGTTTGCGCACGAACCCGGAACTTACTTGGGGCTGAAGGGGTGCTTGGCCGTCTTCGAACCCGCGATCACATCGGCCACCGAGGGCTTGTGGCCGAGCGCCCGCGCGATCGATTCCTTCGTCGCCTGGTAGTTGTAGTCGTAGATCTTCTTGTCGTCCGCCGCGTCCCAGTGGATGAAGACGCCGACCATGAC
>Ga0326726_10006582_pt1 | contig 10460 bp, 9 predicted proteins | sample MHFenrmetagenome_2_FD_207603 | JGI IMG/M metagenome (GOLD analysis project Ga0326726, IMG submission 207603) | Lab enriched peat soil microbial communities from Michigan Hollow, Ithaca, NY, United States - MHF15MN | ecosystem: Environmental > Terrestrial > Soil > Wetlands > Peat | place: USA... | reverse complement strand
CTGAAATCTTCGATAAGGAGATCAGAAAAGTGATCTGTCCTGAAAAAGCCTCAGCAGAAAGGTGGCTGGAGATCCATGAAGAAGCGCATAATCTTGGGATACCATCCAACGCCACAATGCTTTACGGACATATAGAAAATTATGCTCACAGGATCGATCACATGACAAGGCTCCGGGAACTCCAGGACAAGACCGGCGGCTTTAACGCTTTTATTCCACTTAAGTATAAGAGAGCCAATAATTCCATGTCCTGGATTGGGGAGGTTACCATGACCGAAGATCTTAAAAACTATGCCGTTTCGAGGATCTTCCTTGACAATATCCGGCATATCAAGGCATACTGGCCTATGATCGGCAGAGAAGTCGCTCAGATGAGCCTGATGTTTGGAGCTGATGATCTTGACGGAACCATTGAGGATACTACAAAGATCTACTCAATGGCTGGGTCCCGGGAGAAAAATCCTGAAATGTCAACCGGTGAAATCTGCAAGCTTATCAGAGATGCCGGATTTGTCGCTGTGGAACGGGATTCCGTTTATAATTTTATACATACATTTGCGTTATAACTAAAGTTCCTTCGGCCGCTATGAGCATCAAAGATTTCATCTTCAGCAAAACATTTTTAAAGAGCCTTGGATTAGCAGCAGTAATTGTTGTCGGCTTCATAATGGCATTGCTGATCTGGCTTAATTTCTATACAAGGCATGGACAAAGCAGGCCTGTTCCCAATTTTATAGGACTTACAATGGACCAGACAGTCCGGCTGGCTAAGAAAAGCAAGCTGAAATATCAGATCATTGATTCTGTTTATACCTCTGAAGTTCCACGGGGATGCATTGCTGAACAAAATCCGGTAGCCGGGTTTAAGGTCAAAAAGAGGAGGAATATAATGCTAACAATAAATGCCTTTAATCCTGAAATGGTTGCTATGCCGAATCTTGTAAATATTCCTAAGCGTCAGGCAATTGCACTTCTTGAGAGTGCAGGCCTTGAAATGGGAACGCCGAGATATATTCCTGACATTTCAACTGACGTCGTGCTTAAGCAGTTATACGATGGAAGAGAGATCCGGGAAGGTGACTCACTGCAAAAAGGTTCGGTGATTGATATGGTGCTTGGCAAGGGCCCAAGCAACCAGAAAACTCATGTTCCCGATCTGATCGGAATGAATCTGGAATCTGCTAATGACAGGATACTTGGAGCATCACTTGCTCTTGTTACTTCCATCTACGACAATACTGTCGTTTCAGCCAAAGATTCAGCCGATGCATTTGTTTATAAGCAAAACCCCGATTTCAGCATTGATGCCACCATTGCGCTTGGATCGTCGATATATCTCTGGCTGACAACTGATTCTGCAAAGCTTCCTGTTGATTCAGCTATGGTCATTACCGACACAATACCCGGAAGAATACCCGGAAAGTCTGATTTAAACTGATGCATAAAAAGTTAATCTTAAATATCGTATTTCTTTTATGTTATCCGGTACTCTCACATGCTCAGGAGATAATTACAGGACTGCAGACCAATTCAGCATTATCAGGCCAGGTAAATAAGCAGGTTCAGAATAAAGCTGATGCAGCCAATCCGATTGAATTGCCATTTTTTGATGATTTTACGGGACATTCATTCATTCCGTCATCAAAATGGTGGATCGATAATTATGCATTTATAAATAACACTTATTCCAATCAGCAGGTCACTATCGGAATGGCTACACTGGATGCCCTCGATGATGCTGGAAAACTTTACGAAACTGCCGGATCAGAAGGGTTCGAAGCTGATCATCTCACCTCACAGCAAGTAAACCTTAATTATCCTTCCTCAGAGAATATCTGGTTAAGTTTCTATTATCAGCCAGGAGGACTTGGTGATGAGCCTGAATTGAATGACAGCCTCACATTGCAATTCTTTGCTCCTGAGGAAGCAAAGTGGCATTCTGTTTGGAAAGCTGACACCTCCAGGCAGTTAAAATTTGAACCGGTGATCATCCGAATAGATAATCCCAGGTATTTAAAGAATGGATTTAAATTCAGGTTTGTCAACTGGGCAAGCCTCAGCCCAAACCTGAATGACCCGTCAATGATCGGGAACTGCGATCACTGGAACATAGATTATGTTTATCTTGACAAAAACAGAAATGCAGCCGATACATCCCTTGCAGACGTCGCTTTCCGTACACCTCTGAGGTCAATCCTTAAAACATACGAAGCAATGCCCTGGAAACAGTTCAGGCAAGTTTATCTGCAGGAAATGGGATCAGCAATTCCGATTCACTACAGGAACAATGATATGATTACCAGGAATGTAACCAGGAACTTTGAGATCCGGGATATATTCACCAATACGGTTTCTCATTCATTCTCGGCAGGTGCTGCAAACGTGGAGCCTTTCACAAATGTTGACTATAATGCGAACCTTATCTATACTTTTAATAACAGCAATACTGATTCTGCACTTTTCAGAATAACCTGCTACCTGAAAACTGATGATTTTGATCCAAAGGGAAATGATACTATAAACTATAACCAGGTGTTCAGCAACTACTTTGCATACGACGACGGATCATCTGAAGGAGGATATGGCATTAACGGACAGGGTTCACGGAATGCGATGGCAGCTTACAGGTTTAAATCATACATGCAGGATACTGTAAGGGCGATCCGTATCTGCTTCAACGACAGTTACCTCAACAGCAATCAGAGAGCATTCGATCTGATGATATGGGATGATAATAACGGATTACCGGGGAATGTAATATATACCGATGAGAATGTGCTTGTTGAACCAGGTGATGAAATCAACGGATTCCACACATATATCCTTCCCGATGGAGTAATGGTTAACGGAGTATTTTATGCAGGTTGGAAGCAACGATCCGAGACATTCCTCAATGCAGGTTTTGATGTAAACACTCCTCACCGCGGCAGGCAGTATTACTGGCTAAACGGAGCATGGATGCAATCGCAGAAGGAAGGAAGCATTATGATCAGACCTGTTGTTGGAGCACCGATTAAAACAACCTCATCGGATGGTGAATCTCCTGTTGTTACCAAGAATTACAGAATGTGGCCCAACCCGGCATCTGATTATATTAATCTTGATTGCAGCGATCTGTCTGTTTCACGGACAGCTTGTATATCGATTGTCGATCTGCAGGGCAGGGAACTGATGAAAGTACCTTACAGTGAGCGTATTGATATTTCCCGGCTGAAACCGGGCATCTACACGGTAATTACCCTGTCTGATAGCAGGCGGACCGGTTATTTCAGACTTGTAATTACAAAGTAATTACATATGGCCGAAGAAGAAATTGCAGATCAGCAGGAACTCTTTGAGCATTACAGGTTCAAGGCCGATCCTGGACAGTCATTATTGCGAATTGACAAGTTTATTTTTACCAGGATCGAAAACACTTCACGAACACGAATACAGAATGCTGCCAATGCAGGGAACGTACTTGTCAACAATAACCCTGTCAAGCCAAACTACAAAGTCAAACCTGGGGATATTATCCAGATTGTTCTTCCAACACCCCCGAGGGAGATAGAGCTTATCCCTGAGAATATCCCTATTAATATTGTTTATGAAGATGATGATGTGGTGGTGGTAAACAAGGAACCGGGTATGGTTGTGCATCCTGCCTATGGCAACTATACCGGTACTTTGGTGAATGCCCTGATGTGGCATTTCAAAGATCTGCCTCTTTTTCAAACCGGAGAACTGCGTCCGGGACTGGTTCACCGTATCGACAAGGACACTTCAGGCATCCTTGTGATCGCAAAAAATGAGCTTTCCCTGAACAGGTTATCAAAACAGTTCTTTGACAGAACTACCGACAGGAAATATATTGCTCTGATATGGGGGACGCCAGTACCTTCAAAAGGGACAATAACAGGAAACGTAGGCAGGAATATCCGCGACAGGAAGATTATGCAGGTTTTTCCTGATGGTAGTCAGGGCAAATCTGCAATTACCCACTATAAAGTATTGGAGGATTTAGGTTATGTCTCAATTATTGAATGCAAGCTGGAAACAGGACGTACTCATCAGATCAGAGTGCATTTCAGTTATATAAAACATCCGGTATTCAATGATGATGAATATGGAGGTGATAAGATACTTAAGGGAACAACATTTTCAAAATACCAGCAGTTTGTAAAAAACTGTTTCAAGATATTGCCGCGACAGGCACTTCATGCAAAATCACTTGCGTTTGATCATCCTTCCACAGGTAAAAGAATGTCATTCGATTCCGACCTTCCTGACGATATGAAGCAGGTGATAGAAAAGTGGCGTAACTATACTTCAGCCAGAGATTGAATTTTAGGTTAATGGCTCATGGCATCACCAACTGCCGCCGGCTCCTCCTCCTCCGAAACTTCCGCCACCGAAGCCTCCGAGGCCACCGCCTCCTCCGCCCCCGCCGAATCCACCACCGCCGGAGAATCCGCCCCAACTTCCGTTATGCTTGTTCCCGCCTGAATTCATCATTGACAGCAGTAACCACAAAGGGAGTCCCTTATGGCCTATATTCTTCTGGTTCGATCCTCCGCTGCTGCGCATGAACAGAACTATAATTACAAAAATTATTATAAAGATAATTGGTGCAATATTGCTGAAATTGCTTCCCTTTGATTTGCCATACTGATCAGCAGGAAATTCACCGCTTGCAAGCGACATAAGGGTACTGGTTGCTTTGTCAAGTCCCTCATAATAATTACCGGCCCTGAACTCCGGCAGTATATCATATTCGATTATCTGTTTGCAAGTTAAATCAGGGATTGCTCCCTCAAGTCCGTACCCCTGATCAATCTGTACCTGTCCGTCTGAGTCAGCTGTTTTTGGTTTGATGAGAATTATCACTCCGTTATCAAGGCCCTTCTGCCCGATCCCCCATTTTTCAGCAAGCCTCTGAGCATAATCAGCCTTATCATATCCATGAAGGTCCGAAATGGTTACGATAGCTATTTGAGTTGATGTCGAGTCATTATAGGCAATAAGCTTTTCCTCAAGAGCATAAGCTTCCTGAGAAGTCAGCATACCTGCAAAATCATTTACGAGCCTCGGGGGCAAAGGTTTTTCAGGAAAATCCTGGGCCGCAATTCTGACTGAAAAAAAAGCAGTCAGGATGATTGATGCCGCAACCGATTTAAAGAATATTCCTTTCTTCATAGTTTTTCAGGTATCTCGGTATCATCAAATGAGATCTCATCAGAAAGCTCATTTTTATCATCCTTTTCATGAGGGAAATGTTCCTTAAGCTGCATGCCCGTCCTCAGTATCCCTTCAATAAGTCCTTCAGCATATTTTCCATTCCTGAAATGTTCCTGAAGAGTTTTCATTACATTATCCCAGAAGTTTTCAGGTACCTTTGAATGAATGCCTCTGTCACCGATTATGGCGAACTTTTTGTTCCGCACGGCAAAATAGAATAAGACTCCATTCCTTTTATCTGTTTCGTGCATTCCTATTCTTTTGAATATCCATGCAGCCCTGTCCAGAACTTTCCCGGATAGTTTTGTTTCGATGTGAACCCTGATTTCTCCGGAAGTTTCACTTTCAGCCTCTTTTATGGCATCACGTATCTGTATTTGCTCCTCTCTGGTAAAGAAAGTCGAGGCTTTGATTTCCATGACCTGGTAGTAATTAGAATTTAACTTCGGGAGCTTTTTCAGCTCCTTCCATTGATTCAAAGTATGGCTTGGCCGTGAATCCGAACATTCCGGCAATGACATTCTGCGGGAATCTTTTAATATAAGTGTTCATTACCCGGGCAGTTTCATTGAATTTCCTTCTTTCGACAGAGATCCTGTTCTCAGTGCCTTCAAGTTCGACCTGGAGATCCCTGTAATTCTGTGTGGCCTTCAATTCGGGGTATTGTTCAACAACAACCATTAATCTTGAAAGAGCTGAACTAAGTTCACCCTGTGCTGCCTGGAATTGCTGCATATTCTCTGCAGTCATTTTCGTAGGATCGATTGTAACCTGTGTGGCTTTTGCTCTTGCTTCGATAACCTTTGTCAGGGTTTCCTGTTCAAAATTGGCAGCTCCCTTGACAGTATTCACGAAATTAGGGATAAGGTCAGCCCTCCGCTGGTATTGAGTCTCAACATTTCCCCACTGGCTCGTGACACCTTCTTGCAAAGTAACCATCTGATTATAAATTTTTGTACCCCAGGAGACAACACCAAGCACTACAAGTGCCAGAATGACTCCTACTATGATCCATACTATACAACCTTTTTTCATTTTGATGTTTTTTAGAATTTTATCAAAGGTAAATAATATCTGATAAAATATAATATTTTTATCTGTGCTGATGGAACCTCTCCGAGGTTCATCTTTTATTAGTTAATCCCTTCCATTATTTATGGAACCTCTCCAAGGTTCCATAAGAATATAGTGTTATCCTGTGAATTCAACTGTAAAACAATTCTGAAATTATCCATGTGTATATTAATCATAGAAGGCCTAACTGCGGAAAAGTTTCACAAATACTAAATAAACATCTCCTGAAAAGAATGAACCGCGGAGCGATTCTACAAGTTCCATGGTACAGAGTTATCACGAACTATAAACAGCGGAGCAAATTTACTGGTTCCAACGTAAATATTCATTACAGGTTTTAAACCGCGGAGCGGTTCCAACAATACTAATCAAATGACTCACGAAAACAAAATGAACCGCGGAGTGGTTCCATAAGCAAAAAGGCACCGGGTAACATTTTTTATTAAACTGTCGGAATTCCATTTCTAAAATCTATATTTTTAACAAATAATTTCCTGGAATATGAAAACCATTGCCATCGTTGCAGGAGGTGATTCCTCCGAATATGAGATTTCCGTAAAAAGCGCCCATGAAGTAGGGAAGCTGTTATCCCTGAAATATAATGTGTATATCATTATGATCAGGGGAACAAACTGGTACTGGGAAGACAAAAAAGGTCGGTATCATAACATTGATAAAAATGATTTCACCTTAAAAACCGACGACCTCAGGATCAGGTTTGATGCTGTCTTTATTGCAATCCATGGCACTCCTGGAGAAAATGGCCTTTTGCAGGGATATTTTGATATTATGCAGATACCCTATTCCAGCTGTAGCGCCTTTTGCTCCGCGCTCACCTTTAATAAGCAGGCCTCAAAGCTCTATCTGAAGGAATATGGAATACCAATGGCCAAAAATATACTCTTCAGAAAAGAAAACATTCCTGATCCGGCTTCAATTATAATGCAGACTGGTTTACCATGTTTTGTAAAACCCAACGACAGCGGATCAAGTTTTGGGGTTACAAAAGTCAAAACAAAGGATGATCTGCCAACCGCAATCGAGACAGCTTTTAAGGAGAGCCATGAGGTAATGATCGAAGCCTTCATGGATGGCAGGGAGGTAGCATGCGGAGTTGTTAAGGTGAAAGGCAAAGCCATCATCCTTCCTGTTACAGAAATAATCAGCAGAAATGAATTCTTCGATTATGAGGCAAAATATACTCCGGGTAAATCTGATGAAGTCACTCCGGCTGACATGCCTGCAGATATCACAAATGAAATCCAGGATCTCAGCTCGAAGGTCTACGATCTCCTTGGCTGTAAGGGTATTGTGAGAGTTGATTTTATTGTTGTTGGGAAAAATGCATATTTCCTCGAGATCAACACTGTCCCCGGAATGACGGAAGAGAGCCTCATACCGAAACAGGCCAAAGCTGCCGGGATTGATCTGGCTGAACTTTATTCGATGGTAATTGAAGACCTTTTTGTCTGATCGTAGAGGGTGGGGAGACAGGAGTTTACATCCCCCTACCCCCCCGCCTAAGCGGGGCAGGCTCTTCAAAGGGGGAATTTATACAAGCTAAGAGCCGCGAACAAGGAGTTACTAATTCTCCTTTGCTTTCTTTAATGCCGAGGTAGTCGTATAGTATTTTGTTATCATCCCGGGTACCTCCCAGTCTGGTAGTTTGCCATCTTTTAAATATTCCAGGAACCTGGCGGTCACCTGTCCGAAATGTTCTTCATGAGAAACCCTGTATTTATTCGGCATGTTGATTTTCAATGTTTTGCTGTCAACAGTCTCGACCTGGAGACTATCATACGGCAACTTCCCCAATGCTTCTTTTAATTTTATAATAAAATCAGGCATTGATGATCCTTTGACATTCTCTATATAAAGGGTCGGCAGGAATTTTTCATCAGCAGTCTGTTTGATCACAAGGTTGCATTTTGTACCTTTCATCACAGAATAATGGGTATCACCGCCTCCGGCAGGAGGCATATAGTTCCAGGTCACAGACACCTTTGCCCATATCCCCTTTATCTGATAGATTATCTCCCCGTTTGAATAAACATTCAGCTTGCCATTTTTTACATCTTTCTGCAGAAATTCCGGGAAATCATCAAATCCGGTAACTCCTTTGAACTCTTCCTTAGAAATAACAGTCGGCCATCTTTTTGCTGAAGCAATTGTCACATCCGACGGGTTTAAAACCTGTTCAGGGAAACACTCCCACTGAACCAGGTCAACAAGGTGGGTTGTTACGTCGACAATTCCTTCACCCTGCTGTTCCACATCAAAAAACCATGCAGGACGCTGTAGGGGAGATCCGGATACGATCTTTGAGAAATGATGTACGCTTACTTTGGAGACTGCCGGTTCCTTTATGCTTCCTGACTCAAGAGTGCCGAAAACGGTTTCGTCCCGCGACAGAAGCTTCTGCAAAATTGTGGTGGCCTCAAATCTTTCAGTCATTATATCATACAGCAGGACTTTTTTTTCTTTTGCGACCGCGAAAGCTTCTTCAAGTTTTGGAAAATCATCAGGGGAAATAATCATCGGCTTATCGGCAAGAACGTTTAGTCCTGCATTTATCGATCTTGTTATATATTCGGCTTTTTTCCTGTTATTACCCGATAAAACGACCACATTACCGGCTTTATCAGAAAGCATTTTTTCAAAAAAATCATCACCTTTATATACTATCTCATTCCATGCTGTCGGATCAGGGGTTCTGGTATTATATGATGTAATTCTGTTCAGGTGCTGCTGAATATCTGGCCCTTCAGGAGCATAGACATGTACATCGGGAGAGACCTGGGGATACATAGTCTTTTGTACCAGGGCAGCATGAAAATGGCCCGGGTCTACAGTCAATAGCTTTACCTGATAATTATTTTCCATTGTTTCCAGTGTTTTTTCAGCTGTTTGCTTTTTAGCACCTCCCGGTCCGCATGATGCCATTATCAATGCAGAAACTAAAATTAAAAGTGATCTTTTCATTATATGCTTATTATTTTAATTCTTTAACTGCTTTGATAAAGGCATTGATATTTTCATCCCTGACTTCTGGAGGCATTCCGCCTCCGGCCGACCAGACAATGCGGTCATGATTTACGATCTCTCCCGAAGCTTTTTTAACTGCGTCAGCAACCTGATCCGGAGTTCCTGCTGCCAGAATGTCCCTCGGGGGAATATTTCCGACAAGAACAATATCATTGCCTGCAAGAGCCCTTATTTCACCAAGTGAATGACTGAATGAAAAGTTGAACACATTTACACCCATTTCCTTAAGGTGACTGGCGGTGATCACTCCTTCTGCATCATTATGCAGGAATCTGACCTTTGCACCAGTGCTGGAGAATATTTTTTTAAAATAAGGAAGCACAAATTCGCTGAATTCAGATTCGCCGACAAAACCGATAATATCGTCCAGAAGAAGTATCCCGTTTATTGAGGGGAAACATTCTCTCTGCCATGCGAGCCAGTCGCAGATAAATCCGGTAATTTTCCTCAGCAATCTGTGAGATCCTTCAGGGTCAAGAGCAAGAGCCATCATGAATTCGGTGGTTCCCATAAGAAAGCTGGCAATATTGAGCGGCCCTCGGGCAACGGCGAATCTTATCTGGTGATCTGCTGCCTTAATTGCAGCTTCACTATGTTTAAGCCTGTTGATCATGAACGGTAGAAGCCCGTCAGTCCTGACATTTGGCTGAGGCAGCCTGTCAGCATCTGAGATATCAGCCAGTATCTTCTCTGCATGAGGAAGGGTATTTTCAAGGAAGATCATCCTCGATCCAAAAGCCGAGGGTTCAGTACACATTCCGTATTCGGACCAGAAACCCGGCATGAACCAGACATCAGGAAATGTATTTATTGCTTTCAGGTTAGACTTTAACCATTGTTCATCAGATGCATAATAATCTATTACAGGAATCCCGTACCATCCTGGTATCCACGGACTATCGATAATGAACCCAACCGGGCGGTAATTAAGTTTCTTACCATCAATAAAAGCTTGAAGATCGTTCCAGGATGAATTTCGCATCAGAGGTTCATATTGCTTAATTAAAGTTCGGACAATAAAATTGAGAATTTATTTCAAGAGAAAAAAATTTATTGCATTTTCAGTGTCTCCATCCTGTACGAATCTATCGGATCGCAGGTGCAAACCAGGTTTCGGTCCCCAT
>Ga0326726_10006581_pt1 | contig 10461 bp, 9 predicted proteins | sample MHFenrmetagenome_2_FD_207603 | JGI IMG/M metagenome (GOLD analysis project Ga0326726, IMG submission 207603) | Lab enriched peat soil microbial communities from Michigan Hollow, Ithaca, NY, United States - MHF15MN | ecosystem: Environmental > Terrestrial > Soil > Wetlands > Peat | place: USA... | reverse complement strand
CCCGGTTTTCGCCGTTCGGGACAAGAACGCCGCCCTGAACGATCTTTTGCGGCAGATGATGTTCCAGCTGACCTGGGACTTCCGGCCGACGCGCCAGCGGCTCTAGGGTCGATGCCCGCGGGGAGGGCACCATCAGATCCCGATGATCGAGACAGCAACGTCGAGGGGGACTAGCTCGCTTTCGAGGGCGGGTTACGCCGCTCGATCTTGATGTTCAGGCGGGCTTGAAGGTATTCGGCCGCCGAGGCGATCGACTTTTCCAGGATCTGACGCTCTTTATCGAGCGAGGATTCCGCTTCACTGACGACCCCTCCGAGCTCCCCCGGCGCGCTGGAAACGGACTTGATCGCGGCCATCGCGGCCGCCCTATCTTGGGCGGAGAGCTGCGGCTCGTGGCGGCCGATCCGGAATACGACGAAAGCGCCGACGGCGATAAGGAGGACGGCCATCGCCGCCGCCGGCAGAGGGCGAAGGAACGGCCACGGACGATTCGGGCGTCGGTCGGCCCCACTGACGTTCCCCCTCTCCGTCGCGGGCACCTCGGTAGGTGCGAGAGCGCGGACGGGAAATTCCGGGACGCCATCCAGGAAGGCCGCCCTCTCCGCCTTGAGTCCTGTCGACAAAGACGCGGAGGACCGGGCGAATTCCCGACAGGCGCCGCATCGTTTGACGTGCCGCTCGGCGAAACGGGGAAGCGTCTTCCCGGTATCCTCGGCCCGCGAAACCATCCAGCGGCTGATCTTGCACAACATCCCGTTTCTCCTTCCGGTCATTTTCCGACCGTTTCCCCCGCTACCCCCGGCTCCAGCGCTTTCACGCGTCCCATGCCGGGGCCGACGCGCTCGATGAGAGCGGCGCGAGCCCGATGAAGCAGCACGCGGACCGCCAATTTGGTCCGGCCGATGACGGCGGCGATCTCTTCGATGGACATGTCCTCGCCGTAGCGGAGCCACAGGACCCGAAAGCGGCTCTCGCCGAGCCCCCGGGCCGCGTCCCAAAGACCCGACGCGCCCGCCTCCGTCGGCATCCGGGATGCGGGCTCGGGAAGATCGCCGAGGTCCTCCACATCGACCCTCGCCGTCATAACCGTCTTCTTTCTGTGCGAATCGATGGCCAGCCGGTTCGCCGAGGTGTAAAGCCACGTCGTGAAACGGTAGGCCGGATCGTAGCTCCCGATATTCCGATAGAGCTTGAGGAACGTATCTTGGACCATGTCCTCGGCATCCTGGTCGCTCCCGACCCTTGACCGGAGATAGACGAAGAGCCGGCGCTTGTAGCGGCGCGCCAGCTCCTCGAAAGACCGGCCGGAGCCGGCCCGCGCCTCGCGGGCCAGCTCCTCGTCGGTCCTTTCTCCTATCCGATCATGATCGGCCATGCGCTCCCTCGGCCCGGACGGAAAAGGCCGTCAGGACCTTCGGCCCGAGCCTCAGTCGAAAAAGCTTCCGATCCCGTGCCCGCGGGAAAGGAGGTCGGCGATATCCTTCGACGGCCGCTCGAACTCCAGCTTCAGGACCTTGCCGTCCAGCTTGACCTGGAGGCCGTCGAGGAGGGAGGCCGCCTTGGCCATATCGCCCTCGTTCCCTGCGAGCCTGCCCATGGCGATAATGCCCTGGACCAGATCGAGCATGTTCTTGGCGTTCTCCGGAGAATCCGCCGTCACCTGGAGCCGGATCTGAAGGGCTTCCTGCTTTTCTTGGGCCAGAAAGAACAGGCCGCTGGCCTTTTCCAGGATCTTGGACTGGCTGTTCATTCCGCTCAGCTTGGAGAGATCGGGCATGACGCCGCTGAGGAAGGCGCTCGAGGGGACTTCCTTGAGCGCGGCGCTGAGGGGGGTCGTGGCGAACGTCTTGGCTTTGCCCCCGGCGGTGTCGAGGACCTTTTCGATAGCGGCCCGGTCCTCGGAGAAGACGATGAGGTTGTCGGTGATGAAGGCGCCATACTCATCGCTGCCCGTCGAGTAGAGCGTATAGGAGCCGTAGGGAGTCTCCGCATGCTCCTTGTCGAGGGCAATCAGGGCCAGCAGGCCGGGCTTGTCGAACTTACCGGCGACGGCGAAGACGATCTGTCCTTTGCCGCCGGGTTCGAATCCGAAGACCGTCACGCCGGTGATGTCCTTGGGCACATCGATCTTGAACCAGCGATTGAGGTCCCGGCTCTTGATGTCAAACTTGCCGTCCTTGTTCAGGAACTCGTAGAGCTTGGTGGTGACCAGCTTCTCCATGTCCAGGTGGGCGATCCAGCGGGCGTTTTCCGGGACGATGGACGTCGGGACCGTACCCGGCCAGGCCGGCACGACGAACCACAGGGCGGTCACGAGAAGGACCGCGACGAGCAAGGCTGTTTTCTTGAGCATTCTGATCTCCTTTACGCGCATTTCCTACGCCCTGTAGTACGCTCCCTGGATCCGGATGTTTCACCCGGCGCGGCTAAAATTCAAGCGCGACCGACTCCCCCGCCTGGATCGTCTGGGCCTTCTTGAGCGAGCGCGCCGGGGCGCTCCCCAGCCGGAACGATTTAAGGGTCAAGCCGCCGTGGATGACCTTGAGCTCGGCCGTCTTCGCGCCGGGCCCGATCCGGCACGTCCCCCAGGAATCGCCGTTCGACCAGAAGAACGTCCCTTCGTTCGCGCCGAAGGTCATGGCCTTCTCCCGGCCGTCCCAGGCGAAGCCGGAAAGGGCCGGCACGGCCGCCCAGCTGGCCATGGCCCGGGCATAATGATGGCCGCACTCGGCCTCGTCGAAGGGACTGCGCTTCTTGCCGTCGTAGCGGTCCCGGATGTCTCGGATGACCTTGAGACCGTTCTCGATGTCGCCCTCATAAAGCATCCCGACGGCGGCGGTGTATTCGAACCCGGTCATGACCTCGGTGAAATACGGGAACGGGTTCCGCGGCCGGCCCTTCGGGTAGCTGGCCATGAGGAGGGCCGTCTCGTCGCCCAGGACGAACGAGCGCAGGCAGTTGAAGTGATCGTAGAAGCCGGCTTGGGTGTTGTACTTCCGGATGCTCTGGAGCGTCGTCTTGACGTGGGCCGGGTCGACAAGGTAGCCGAGGCCGCAGATGTGGGCCATATACTGGCCGACGAGCTGGTCGACGAGGCAGCCTTGGGCCAGCTGATAGTCCGGCTCGGTGATGTCCTTGGCGCCCATGTCGAGCCTCAGGCTAGGGGCCACGTCGTCGACGCTTTTCGGCGGCAGTACATGATGCTCGTAGTATTCGCCGTTCCAGAGATTGGCGTCCGTCCAGGCCCGGCCCTTGTCGAAGAGCTCGCGGCAGAGCTTGGCGAAGGGCTTGTCGCCCGTGATCTTGGCCATCTCCTCGGCGGCCCGCAGAGCGCCCAGATACCATATCTCCATCTGCGGGTTCGGCCCGTAGTATTCGACGTCCATGGTGTTGTGCTGGCATCCCTCCATGACGCTATCCCGGTCGGCGTCCCAGCCGCCCTTGATCCAGGCGAACGAGAGGGCCCGCTTGACGCCCGGCCAGAGACGGACGAGCCAGGCGTCGTCGCCCGACATCTTCCATTCGCGGAAGGCCTTCATGATCGTGCCCATCTGCCCGTCGGCGGCGGCCTTGCCGAACTCGCGGGCTCGGGCGATCGGCAGGCGAACGCGGAAGCTCATCAGGCCTTGATCATCGGTCGCTTGGAGGAATTCCGTTTCGCGCATGGAGCGGGCGAGGGCGCCGAAGAGGAAGGCCGTGGCCTGCTCGTAATTCCAGACGTGGGTGCAGGAACCCCAGCAGCATCCGGAAGTGTTGCTCGAGCCCTCGAAGCCGAAGAACCGGCCGTCCGGCGTCCGGAACGAGGTCTGGGTCCGGAGCGTGCTGAGATTGAAGAGGGCGGCCTCCTTGACCTCGGCGGGAATCGAGCTTTCGGCGAAAGCGCGGACGAAATCTACGGTCTGAGACTCGAGTCCTTTCGCCCGGGCGGCGAAATCCTCGGCCGCGGCCCAGGCGTCGGGCCACCGCGTCGCGTAATAATTGCCGATGAGGTCATCCGGCGTCCCCTTGGGCGACCAGGTCCGGCGGTTCGGGAAATGCCAGGCGAGGATAAAGGTCGCCTGGGCGCTTCCGTTCGCGGGAATATCGACCTCGACCGTGAGCGAGCCGAAGGGCATGTCCTCCGTCGTGGCCGGCCGCGGATCGAGAACGCCGTCGGCCGAGAAATCGTCCCAGAAATCAAGGAGCGGTGTCCCCCACCCGGCGGCGATCCAGGACGTGCGGCTCGTGCCGCGGGTTCCCGCCGGGGCGGCGAGAGCGATCGTGCCCCAGGCTTCATGCTTCGGGTCGACTCCGTCGGAGGACAGGAAGAGCCCGCGCAGGCCGCCCGTCGAGCGGAACTCGTTCCGGTTCTTCTTGGGCCCCGAGGTGACCGGATCGTTCTTCCAATCCCGGCTGAGCTCGGAGCCGTCGGACCCGATGAAGTTGGGAAGGGTGCCGCAGACAGCGGCATGAAGCGGCCGGCCCGTCTTGTTCATCAGGACGAACCGGAACATGGCTACCGGCATCCCGCTCGCTTCGGCATCGCCGGGCACGAGCGGGTTCCAGGCTTCGAGACGCACATCCACGGGAGAGTCCGGATCAGAGAGAAGGACCTGACCCAGCGGATAGGCGGCCGCGAAGGAAACGTCACGGAAGCGCGTCAGGCCATGGTTGATGGCCGTCGAGCCGTGCGAAGCCTCATAAACGGAGAGAGGCAAAGGGCCCTCGATGGCTCGCGTGAACGAACCCTCCCCCGACTCGACATGGACGGCGAAGAACGGCCCTGTCTGCTGGCCGCTGTAGGGGATGTAGCCCTTGGCCGGGCGGTTCATGATCTCCCAGTCCATGAGATTGCCGCGGCCGCCGAGCGAGACCGTGCCCGTGCCGATGCCTCCGAGCGGCATCGCGATCTTTTCGACATGGTCGCGGTCGTAGGTCTTAACGACGGGCCAATCGACTCTCCAAGAGTCGGCAGCCAAGGCCATTACTGATAATGCGCAAATAAGAGACCCCGCAAGTATGAACTTAAGAACATGGCATCTCATGGAATTCTCCTTTATGGTTGTTCCGGTCCTCGGGAAACATCCCCTCTTCGGCTGTGCTCGGGGTATCGCTCCTTGCCCCCGCACCCCGGAAACCTTGTAGCTGGTTTCCCCCGCCTCCGGCGGGTCCCCCTTCCCTCACGGGGGCCTTGGATCGACACCCCTCGCCGCCTCACGGGGACGTTTCCCGAGAAAAAAAGCGACCCTTATTATTCACGTGAGATCGAGCTCAAATGGCACGGGCTTTGCGAACGGCGGCCTGCCAGCCGGCGTAGAGCTTGTCGGCCTGGCCTCGGGTCATGGACGGCGTGAACTTCCGCTCGTCGACGGCAAGCCGCTCGATCGCCGCCGTCGAATCCCAGAGCCCCGCTCCGAGACCCGCGAGATAGGCGGCCCCGAGCGAGGTCGTCTCCACCGCCTTAGGGCGTACGACAGGCAACCCGAGGATGTCGGCCTGGAACTGGCAAAGGAAGTCGTTGGCCGAGGCGCCGCCGTCGACCCGGAGCTCCCGGACCCGGAGGCCCGAGTCCTTGCGCATCGTCTCGAGGACGTCGCGGGTCGAGTAGGCCATCGCCTCGACGGCCGCGCGAACGAGGTGGTTCCGCCCGGCGCCGCGGGTCAGCCCGACGATCGTTCCCCTCGCTTCGGCGTCCCAGTAGGGGGCGCCGAGGCCGACGAAGGCCGGGACGAAATAGACCCCGGCGTTGTCCGCGACGGAGGCGGCCGCCGCTTCCGATTCCGCGGCCGCGCCTAGGAGGCCGAGCTGGTCGCGCAGCCACTGGATGGCCGCGCCGGCGATGAAAACGGACCCTTCGAGGGCGTAGACGGCTTTCCCGTACGGCCCGCAGGCAACGGTCGTGATCAGGCCGTGCTTGGACCCGACGAGTTCACGGCCGGTGTTGAGCAGGATGAACGAACCGGTCCCGTAGGTGTTCTTGATCGCGCCCGGCCTGAACCCGGCTTGCCCGAAAAGTGCCGCCTGCTGGTCCCCGGCGATGCCCATGATGGGAATCCCCGCCGGGAGCTTGCCCACCCTGACCGTCCGTCCGAACTCGCCCGACGACGGCAGGACCTTCGGAAGCATGGAGCCGGGAATGCCGAAGAGGCGGAGGAGGTCCTCGTCCCACTCGAGCCGGCGGATGTTGAAGAGCATCGTCCGCGAGGCGTTGGTCGGGTCGGTGGCGTGGCTCGCGCCGCCGCTCAGCTTCCACAGGACCCAGGAGTCCGTCGTGCCGAAAGCGAGTCGTCCCCGCTCGGCACGCTCGCGGAGGCCGCCGCGATCGAGGATCCACTCGGCCTTCGTCGCCGAGAAATACGCATCGATCGGAAGCCCCGTCTTTTTCCGGATGAGCCTGCTCATCCCCGGCTTGGCGGCGAGCTCGCGGCAGCGTCCGGCCGTGCGCCTGCACTGCCAGACGATGGCGTTGGCCGCGGGACGCCCAGTCCTCCGGTCCCAGATGACGGTCGTTTCGCGCTGGTTGGTGATGCCTACGGCGGCGATCGTTCGCCCGGGAACGTTGGCCAGGGACTTCTGGATGGTGCGGTAAACGCTCCGCCAGATCTCCTCCGGATCGTGCTCGACCCACCCAGGCTTTGGGAAATACTGAGGGAACTCTTCGTACGCGGAGGCGACGGCCCGGCCGCGCCCGTCAAAAATGATGGCCCGACTCCCCGTCGTGCCCTGGTCGATGGCCAGAACGTGGCTCACGTCAGACCCGCTTGTCCGTCCAGTCGAGGATGTCCCGGAAGACCTTCTCGCGGCCGAGGTCGATCGAGAGCGCGTGGAACATCTCCGGATACTCAATGAGCGTCTTGTCGGTGAGGGCGAGCTTGCGGAAGACCTTATGTCCGGCCCGCTCGTCGACGAGATGATCGACGCCGGGGACGAGAAAGAGGGTCGGCACCTCGAGCTTCTTGGCCACCCTTCCGGCCTTGGACTGGAGAGGCAGGAATCCGGCCATGAGTTTGATGCTCGCGACTCGGAGCTCGTCCGGATTGGCGTTCATGACCGCGGCATATTCCGGGTCGCGGGTGGCCATCTCCGAGGTGAAGGGAAGCCCGACAAGGAGCTTCGGATTGAACGGCAGGAACAGGACGAGCTTAAGGTAGGTGCTCAGGGGGAATTTCATGCCGTTCTTAAAGGCCGGGGCGATAAGGACCTGGCCCGCGAACTTGCCCGGATTAAGGCCGGCCAAGTGGTAGGCGATGAGCCCACCCATGCTCTCGCCGAGCAGGAAGACCTTCTTCCCCGGGAAGTCCCGTTCGATGATATCCCGCAAAGCCAGGATATCCCGGTCCCAAACCCGGAAAGACGCGACGTGTCCCCTCGGCCGCTCCGGCGCCGCGCCGAAGCCGCGAAGCTCGAGGGCGTAAGACGTGTAACCACGGCCGGCGAAGCTTTCGGCCAGGAAATCCCATCGGGCCGAATGCGCGCCGAGGCCATGGACGAGGAGGAAAACGGCTTTGGGCGCAGCCGCCACGGTCGTCGCGGACGGCTCGGGCGCAGCGTCCCAGCGTCGGTAAAGGAAATCCGTCCCTTGGAGGTTGGTCATGGCCGGATTATAACAAAGGATGCGCGGCCGGCGATAGCGGCCCCAAGCGGCCAGCCCTAAGGGTATGATCACCAGGGCGTCTGAGGCGCAGGCCATCCTGCCGGAGATCTCGTTAGCTAGGTGAATGGAGATGGACTGGCTCCTGGCAGTGACGTCAATCGGTGGCGGCTGAATATTGTTGACCTTCTTTCGTTGTATATATATTATTATCTTTCTATTGACTTATTATTAAGGTTAACATAAGTTAACTATTAATTAATGGAATGTGGGTGAGATCATGAAAGAAGAAGAACTCCCTCGCGGCCAATATTTTTCTATACCGGAAGTTGCCTCGCTTCTCGGCATGAGCAGGATCGCGGTTTATAGGAAGGTTAGGTGTGGGGAGATAAAGGCCATAAAAATAGGAAGGACATTTGGAATTCCCAGGTCCTATGTTTCCAATCTTCTGGGAGATAACATCGACTCGGCCAGGAAGCTGAAGATCCGTCGGGCGGTTAAGAGAGCCGTAAGAGAATACGGAGAATTATTGCGGAAGCTGGGCAGGGAATAGTGCAGAACATCACGGTCGGGGACATCGAGCAGATCTCGTTTACGTTGGCGCGGGAATTGATGACTTATGATGAACCAATCCCCGATTATTCCAGCCGGTTCCCCGGCGTGTTGGAGAGCTGCCTTGCTGCCCCCTTCCAATGGTTTGCCGGACGGCCACTCCATCGAGGCTTGATATCAAAATCGAGCGAGCTCTTTTATCTAATGCTGAAAAACCACCCGTTTCAAAATGGCAACAAGCGCATCGCCATCACCACCTTGCTGGTGTTTCTTCTCATCAACGGAAAATGGCTGCGGGTCGGACTTGACGAGTTCTATAATTTCGCTATTCGCATTGTCGAGAGCGATCCTAAGGCCAAGATCGCCGCCGGAGTGGAAATCAAGAGGTTCATTAAGGCCCATATCGTGGATTCCAGGCCCTCCCAGAGCCGTCCACGGGCTTTCAAGTGAAGACGACGCCCGCCTCCGGAAGGCTTGAACGGCCGGGTAATTCTCTGTATGATAAGGGCGAAATCCGGAATAAGGAGGTCTGGTGGGTAGAGGCAACAGAGCTTTCAAGAGCGAAAAAAGAACTAAAGAGCTGAGAAGACTGAAGAAGCAGGAAGAGAAGCGGCAGCGGAAGCTGGCCAAACTGGCCAACCCCGAGGGGGAGCCCGAGGTGTTCTCTCCCGACGAAGCGCCCGCCGCCCCGCCCAACCCGGACGATCCCGAACGGGAAACGTCCTGAGGCCGTTCGCGAGCGAATTCGTCCATTCTCCACCGGCCCGAAGCCCCTCCCGGGGACGTTATCCGGGGCCGGCAGAATCCCAAAATGAGCCGATGAAGGTGTCCGGCCGCGGGGCAAAGGCCCTTCTGCGACCGACGCTGTTCATCCTATTAGGGGCCGCCGCCGTCCTCGGGATGGCGCCCGTCGACAGGACCCTATTCAAAGACATCCCGCCGGACGACCCGGCGCGGGCGGTCATCCAGACCGTCCTGGGCTCGACGTTCTACTCCATGCGCCGCGAATTCACCGCTAAAGACTGGACCGGTTCGGGCTTCGCCGGCGCCTGGGAGAGGGCGAGGCGGTATTTTCCGGGGCAAACCTACCTCGTCCGCCCGGGGACATATTTCATGACCCACGGCTTCGGCGCCGACGGACGTCTCTTCATGGAGGTCCATGAATCGGCTTACCTTTCGCTGTGCGTGGGGAACCGGATGACCTTCACGCCCGGCTCCGTCGTCGCGGCATACGGTCGGATGCTCGCGCTTCCGGATGGCGGCGAAGCGGCGGCCTTCCGGGAGAAGATCGGATGGCTCGAGCCCTTCTTCCGTGACGAACCCGGCCAGCGCGGACTGAGGAAAGCGCTTGGCGAGGCCCTCTACCGCCGGCTCCTCGAAGACCTGCGCGAGGAGGACTATCACATGCTCGCCGGCGGCCTCATGCACGAGGGCATGCACGCCGGCCTCAACGACGCGCTCGTCGCCCGGCTCCAAGCCGATTTTGGGGCGGGCAAGAGCGCCGTCCAATGGGACGAGCTGCGGGCCTTCATGGCCGAGATCGGCTACCACGGGGCATACGGCCGCTGGGCCGAGGGTGACATGGCGGACGGTTGGCGTCAGATCGAGCGTTCGCTCGGCGATCTCGAACGGTTGCGCAAAAACCCGCGCTTGAACAACGGTCCCGACCTGGCCAGGTTCGAAAGGGCCCGGGCTGATATCTGGGCTTACGCCGCCCTCCTCCGCCTTAGAATGCGGGAGATCTGGCAATCGGCCCGGCGCGTTCAGGCCCTCGCCCAGAGCTTCCGGGAAGACTACATCAAAGGCGCCCCGCCGGTCGATCTCGAGACGCAGTTGAAAGATCTTGAGCGTGCCACAGCCGGTTTCGCCGCCGCGGCAGGCGAGGCCATCCAAGCGAGCGAGATCGCGCTTCGGTTCCTTGAAGACCTCCTGGATGAGTGGAGCGACTGGTCGGCCGGGCGCAGATCCTTCCCTCCTCCGGTCACGGACTCCGCCGCCATCATCAAACAGTTCAAGGGTGTTCGCTGGCCGGAGCCGGCCCTCGCTTCAGCCGGGGCCGCGGCCCTTATGAAGAAGGCGACTGAGGCTCTCGAGAAGGACCGGACGTCCTCGTAAGTAAACCGTCCAATCCCCACGACTTTTCGGCAGCCAGATGGCGCACCGGCTTTTTCGCCGGAACGAACGACATGGCCCGCTCGGCGAAAGCCGTTATTGAAAGCGCCGGGTTGACGCCGAGATTTTCCGGGATCTGGGACCCGTCGCAGACGATCATATTCTCATAGCCCCGGACCCGGTTCTTCTCATTGATGACGCCTTCCTCGGGCGTCGGGCCGAAGGAG
>Ga0326726_10006580_pt1 | contig 10461 bp, 7 predicted proteins | sample MHFenrmetagenome_2_FD_207603 | JGI IMG/M metagenome (GOLD analysis project Ga0326726, IMG submission 207603) | Lab enriched peat soil microbial communities from Michigan Hollow, Ithaca, NY, United States - MHF15MN | ecosystem: Environmental > Terrestrial > Soil > Wetlands > Peat | place: USA... | reverse complement strand
GATGGCCAGCGCGATGCTGCAGACGATGAAGAACAGCCATCGGCGTCCATTGACCACGGCGTTCCGAATCAGGATCTCGCGCACGATCATGGCCGGGACAAACCCCTGCGCAATGTGGCCTAGACGATCGTAGTAGTTCCGCGCCAGGTGAAATTCGTCCCGCAGCCAGCTGAACAGCGGCATCTCGGCGTAGGTGTAGTGCCCACCGATCATCAGGATCGCCGCATGGATCAGGATGAGAACATATACGAGGCTGGTGAACCGGAAGCGCGGATAGATCACCACCAGCACAACTCCTGCGATCATCGCCGGAAAGACTTCCAGGATCCAGGTGAAGTAGTCGTGGGGCTTCCATGCGGACCAAGCGAGAATCGCGAGGCCGACAATCAGCAAGGTAACATGAAGCGATTTGGGTTTAGACATCAGCGGGGTTGTGAGCGTGAGCTGACCTCGTCCACCCTCAGCATGATCGTGCGCTCGTCGCGACTGGTATCCCGCCTGCGCGCGAGGAGGTCCCTCTGGGTTCGATCGGTGCTTGCGCTCGAACCGCCCACCTCGATCCATTCCCCCAAGCGGCCGGACACGATGGTGCTGGCCCGCTGAATGTTCACGGCGCCCGTGTTGGGGTTGCGAACCCGGTCGCGTGCCGTGGCGATCTCGAGAGTGACGCGGTCTCCGCTCACGCGCGGGGTGACGTAGAAGCCGGTGTCCGCATCGACGGACTCGGTGCTCTGTGTGATTTGGGCGGCGCCGGGAGCGCGGCTGACCTGCGTGCTCGTGACCGGCACCGACTGGCCCACGCGAATGAACGCGCTGTTGCCTTCCAAGACCTGCACCGTCTGCGTCACGCCAGAGTCCTGCGCCGAGCGGCTGCTGATCGCATGCCCTTCGACCCGATTGGTTCCGCTCTGGACCACGATTCCCGGATCGCGGCGGGCCCCCGGCGGCGTGGGCACCGTGACCTGGGCGTTGCTGCCCACACCCACCGATCCCGAGACCGACGCAGCGTCTCTTGCAGCGTCCGCCATGGCGCCCTGGCGCACCGAAATCCTCAGCTGCCTGGGCCTCGAGTCCACGACTGCCAGCACCTGCTTCAACTCCGCGAGGTTGGCCGGCGTCGTGCGAATGATCAATCGGTTGTTCGTACCGGTAACTGCACCACCGGGCGCCAGCAGAGGCCGCAACAGTGGGATCACTTCGTCCGCCTGGCGGTAGCCGAGGGTAACCACCTCCAGCACTTGCTGCTGGGCTTGCGCGGCCAACGCGAGCACCAGAAGGCAAGTACCCAGCCATGCGCTGCGACACGCAGTCTTGCCCATGTCAATGCTTCGCGCTCAATGCTCGATGCTCGGTGCTGCGTCCCATCCCCGCCAGCGGATCCTGTCGGTAGAACTGCGAGAGCTGAGCGTAGACCCCCGGGTATTCGTCCTGCACCACGTCGGGAAGCTCGAAGAACGCCTCGCTCAGCACCGCGAAGAACTCCGCCGGGCTCTCGGACGCGTAGGGATCGATAACCGTGTCTTCGCGCCGGTCCACCCGGGCGCAGAAATCCTTGTACGCGGCGCCGAACGCTTCCGCCCAGGCCTGCCGGTGCATGCCCCGGTGGAGCGGCGGGTAACCGTTCGCACTGCCGTTGAGCATGTCCAGCTTGTGAGCGAACTCGTGGATTACCACGTTGACACCGTCCGGGTATTCGATCTGCGCGACATCGGCCCACGACAGGATCACGGGGCCGTGCAACCACGCCTCGCCGGCGTAAGCCTCGTCGCCCTGATGAACGACACCTATCTCATCGGTGTACTGGTGGCGCGGGACGAACTCGGCGGGATACACGATGATCTCGCTCCAGCCGCGGTAAAAATCCAGCCCCAGGTTCAAGATCAGGATGCAGGCCTGAACCGACACGTGCAGCCGCATCGCGTCGGTGAGTTGCAAGCCATGGGCGGTCGAGAAGCGCTTCTCGTGCAGGAACAGGACGGTCAGCTCCCGCAGCCGCGCCCGCGCCTCGGCGGACAGTGCCTGCGTGAATGGGAAGCGCTGCAGGGTCAGGCGCCAGATGCGCTCATCGAGCTGCGCCCGGGCGAGGATGCGATTGCGGCGCCACGCCTTGAGCGCGCTCCACATGGTTCACTTGGGAGGTCGCGATCTTCCCTAGCTGCTAGGGCCGGGCAGCGCCGGCGCCTCGGACTCCCGCAGCGCCTGCTCCATGCGGGTGACGCTCTCCAGGTGCTCCAGCTCCACCCGCTCGATCTGAGAGAAGCGCCGGGAGATCTTGTCGCTGGTGACGCGCACCTCTTCGGCGTCTTGATGCGCCTGGCGGATGTGGTCGGCGAGCTTCTTCATGCGCTGGTCGAAGCGGCTGAACTCCCTGCCCAGCTTGGACAGCTCGTCCTTGATGATGTGGACCTGCCGGCGCGTCTCGACGTCTTTCAGCACAGCGCGCGCGGTGTTGAGCACTGCCATCATGGTGGTCGGCGACACGATCCACACTCGCCGCTGCATCGCATAGTCCACCACCTCGCCATGATGGGCGTGGATCTCGGCGAACACCGCCTCGGCCGGGACGAACATCACCGCGCCGTCCGAGGTCTCGCCGGCGATGATATATTTGCTGCTGATCTCCTCTACGTGCTTGCGCAGGTCCGCTCGGAATTGTCGTTTCGCCGCTAACTTCTCGATGTCGGGCGTTCCGGGCTCGAACATCCGGTGGTAGTTCTCGAGCGGAAACTTGGAGTCGAGCGCCACCATACCGGTGGGCTCGGGCAGCATCAGCACGCAATCGGCCCGCGTGCCGTTGGACAGCGTGTACTGGAAAACGTAGGCGGTGGGCGGCAGCAGATTGGTGATGAGCGCCTCGAGCTGCACTTCCCCGAAGGCGCCGCGCGAGCGCTTGTCGCCGAGCAGCTCCTGCAGGCTCACTACATTGGTGGTCAGGCTGTCGATCTTCTTCTGCGCTTCGTCGATCGTGGCGAGCCGGGTCATGACGTTCACGAAGGTCTCGTTGGTCTTCTTGAAACCCTCCTCCAGCCGCTCCGTGACCTTGCCGCCGATATGCTCCAGCCGGGCATCGGTGGTCTTGGTAAGGGATTCGATGGCGCTCGCCAGGTGCTGAGAGACGTTGCGCAAGGTCGTCTGGATCAGCTCCTGGTCGGCCCGGGCCCGCTCGGCCAGCCGCTCCAGCACCTTGCCCAGAAGCTCGGTGCGCAGCTCGTCGTGCTTCATCTGCAGGTCCGCCGCGAGGTTGCTGAGCCTCTGGCTCATCGTTTCGCGTGTCCCCGACAGCTCCTCGGTCTGGGACAGCTGCAGCACCAGCATGGCGTCGCGCGTCTGCTTAAGGTCCTGCGATACCGTGCCGCGCAGGCGCTCGGATGCGTCGGTCTGGCTGGTCGTCAGGCGGTCGGCCTGGCCGTGGAGGCCGCTGTTGAGGTCCTTGATCATGGCCAGGTGCCTTTCTTCCAGCACCCGCTCCATCCTAGAGGGCAGATCCGCTTGACGCCGCAGCAGGACGCCGAGTCGATAGCCGATCCATAGAATGGCGATGAACGCCGCAACGGCCACCCCGGCCGTTCCCAGCGCCAAGTAGCTCAGTTCCATCGGTTGAGTATAAACCTACATGATCAGGCCGTGACTTCGACGCGGGCCGCGCGTTTGCGCTCGTGCTCGGTCAGATAGCGCTTGCGGATGCGGATGGATCTGGGCGTGATCTCCACCAGCTCGTCGTCGGCGATGAACTCGATGGCCGACTCCAAGGTAAGCTGGATGGGAGGCGTGAGTATGACGTTTTCGTCCTTGCCGGCGGCGCGGATGTTGGTGAGCTTCTTGGTCTTGATCGGATTGACCACGAGGTCGTTGTCGCGGGTGTGAATGCCGACGATCATGCCCTCGTACACGGGATCGCCGGGGCTTACGAACATGCGTCCGCGCGGCTCGAGGTTAAACAGCGCGTAAGGCACCGCCGTGCCCTCCTCCGCCGACACCAGCACGCCGTTGCGGCGCTCGGGCATGTCCGGCTTGAGCGGGCCGTAGTCGTCGAACACGTGGCTCAGCACCCCGCTGCCGCGGGTGAGGTTGAGGAACTCGGTTTGAAAGCCAATCAGCCCGCGCGCCGGGATGCGGTACTCCAGCCGCACACGGCCCTTGGCGTCGGACTGCATGTCGGTGAACTCGCCACGACGCTGCCCTAGTGCCTCCATCACCGCGCCCTGGTGCTGCTCGTCCACGTCGATGGTCACCAGCTCATAGGGCTCGCGGCGCTCGCCGTCGATCTCGCGCATCAGCACGCGCGGACGCGACACGGCGAGCTCGTAGCCTTCGCGTCGCATGTTCTCGAGCAGGATAGTGAGGTGCAACTCGCCGCGGCCCGACACCAGGAACACATCCGCATCGGCCGTGTCTTCCACGCGCAGCGCGACGTTGGCCAGCAGCTCTCTTTGCAGCCGCTCGCGCAGCTGACGGCTGGTTACAAACTTGCCGTCCCTGCCGGCGAAGGGCGACGTGTTGACCTGGAAGTTCATGCTGAGGGTGGGCTCATCGACCGCGAGCATGGGCAGCGGCTCGGGGTGCTCGGGATCGGTGAGCGTGCAGCCGATGGTAAGGCCCTCGATGCCCTGCAACAGCACGATGTCGCCGGCCACGGCTTCCTCTTGCGGCACGCGTTCCAGCCCTTGGAACCCGTAGAGGTGAGCGACGCGCGCGGGCTGCGGCGTGCCCTCAGCGCCGAAAATGAGCACGGCTTGTCCGGCCTTCAGCCGTCCGCGCCCAATGCGGCCGATGCCGATCTGGCCCACGTAACTGGAGTAGTCGAGCGCGCTGATCTGCAGCTGCAGCGGGCGATCGGGATCGCCCGTGGGGGCCGGGACATGCTTCAGGATCGTTTCGAACAGCGGACGCATGTCGGTACCGGGCGTGCGCAGGTCAAGGCTAGCGTAGCCGAGCAGAGCAGACGCGTACACCACCGGGAAATCGAGCTGCTCCTCGCTCGCGCCGAGCTTGTCGAACAGATCGAGGGTGTGGCTCACTACCCAGTCCGGGCGCGCATTCGCGCGGTCGATCTTGTTGATCACCACGATCGGCCTCAGGCCGCGGGCCAGCGCCTTGCGCGTGACGAAGCGCGTCTGCGGCATCGGCCCCTCGACGGCATCGACCAGAACCAGGACGCCGTCCACCATCGACAACGCGCGCTCCACCTCGCCGCCGAAGTCGCGGTGGCCGGGAGTGTCCACGATGTTGATGTGCACACCCGCGTAGTCCAGCGCCGCGTTCTTCGCGAGGATGGTGATGCCCCGCTCACGCTCTAGGTCGTTGCTGTCCATCACCCGATCCTGCAGATGCTGATGGGCCGCGAACACTCCAGCCTGGCGCAGCAGCTTGTCGACCAGCGTGGTCTTTCCGTGGTCGACGTGAGCGATGATGGCAAGGTTGCGGACGGGCCGGTCCATGGGGCGGGGGATGCTGGAGAAAAGCTGGTTATTCTAGCACGCCGCACGCCCGGGGCTCGTGATTCCGTCAGTCGTGACTCGTGATTCGCCAAGCCTACACCGGGAGGTGGCGAGCACAGTTACGAGTCACGAATCACGGCCGTTCCTAACCCGTCTCGCGGAAGATCTGCATGGGCGGTGTGCGGATCACTCGGCGCGTGCCCAGCAGCCCGGCCAGAAGGACACCTGCGGTGCCTCCGGCGAGACCCACCAGCCAGACCCAGGGGCTGACGCCATAGGGCACGCTCAGCACGCGGGTCGCGAGCACCCAGCCCAACAAAGAAGCGCCGATCGCCGCGAGCAACCCCGCCAGGGCGCCGATAGCGGCGAACTCTGCGGCATGCGCCGACAGCATCTGCCGCCCGGTCGCGCCCACCGTGCGCATGATGGCCGCGTCGAACACTCTCTCGTCGTGGGTGGCGCTGATGGCCGCGAACAGCACCACCAACCCGGCGAGCAGCCCGAACAGGAACACGAACTCCACCGCCTTGACTACTTGGTCCATGATGCGCTGGACTTGGCTGAGCACCGCCGCCACGTCGATCACCAGGAAGTTGGGGAAGCGCTTGACCAGCTGATCCGTGAGCGCAGCGCGATCCGGCGAGAGATGGAAGCTGGTGACATAGCTGGTGGGATAGGCCTCCAGCACGCCGGGCGACGCCACGACGAAGAAGTTCACCCGGAACGAATCCCACTCCACCTTGCGCAGCGAGGCGACTTCTCCCACGAGCGGGCTGCCGGCGATCTCGTAGGTGAGCTTGTCTCCCATCTTGATGCCGAGGGTCTTGGCGATACCTTCCTCCACCGACAACAGCGGCCGGCCGCGGTCGGCCTCGTTCCACCAGCGTCCGGCAACGATCACATTGTCCGGTTGCATGCGCACGGCCCACGACAGATTGAACTCGCGATCGATGAGGCGCTTGGCGCGATCGTCGGGGTAATCGGCCGAGGACAATGGGAGCCCGTTGCGGGCGATGAGACGGCCTCGGGTCATCGGGTAGAGTTCGGGCGGCTGCAGACCCTTGTCGCGGAAGAAGGCCTGCAGGGGCGCGAGCTGGTCGGGCTGGATGTTCACCAGAAACCGGTTGGGTGCGTCGGGCGGCAGGGTTTGCTTCCAGCTTGCCAACAGATCGCCGCGCACCAGCGTGAGCAGCACCAGCGCCATCATCCCCACGCCCAGCGCGACGACCTGAGTGATGGTGGCCAGCGGGCGGCGGCGCAAATTGGCCAGCCCGAAGCGCCAAGCGAAACCGCTGCGCGCTCCGGTCCAGGCGAACGCACGCATCAACGCCCACGTTACCAGCGCGCAGCCCGCCATGGTGCCGATACCGCCGCCGAGGACGTAGACGCCGACTTTCGCGTCCTGCGCTTCCCACAGGATCAGCCCGGCCAGCGCCAGCACGCCCAGCGCGTAGCCAGCCATGCCGGCCGTATCCGGTAGTCCCAGATCACGCCGCAGCACCCGCAACGGAGGCACCTTGCGCAGCGCCACCAGCGGTGGAATGGCGAACCCCAGCAGCAGCACGAAGCCGGCGACAAAGCCCTGCAGCACGGGGACGGCCCCGGGCAACGGCAGTTCGACACCCACCAACGGCTTGAGCAGGGCCGACAGGACTGCCTGGCCGGCGAAGCCCACGACGCAACCCACTACACTCGCCGCGAACCCCAGCGCGACGAATTGCTGCACGTGCAAGCGGACGATGAGCCCCTGGCTCGCGCCCAGGCAACGCATGATCGCGCAGCCGTCCAGATGGCGCTTGAGATAGCGGCGAGCGGCCAGAGCCACCGCAACGGCGGCCAGGAACACCGACAGCAGCGCGGACAACCCGAGAAACTTCTCCGCCCGCTCCAGCGCCGAGCGGATCTCGGGCCGCGCATCGCGCACGTCTTCGACCCGCTGCCCGGGCCCGGCCCGCGCCTGGGCGAACGCGCGGAAGTCTCGGATGGCCTGAGCAGTGCCAGTCAGTCCCAGGCGGTAGGTGACCCGGCTGCCAACCTGGATCAAACCGGTGGAGGGCAGATCGGCGAGGTTCATGATCAGCCGCGGACCGAGGTTCAAGAAACCCACGGTTGTCTCCGGCTCCTCGGTCAGCCGGGCGGCAACGCGGAACCTGCGAATGCCGAGCGCGATGCTGTCACCCACGTGCATCTCCAGACGCGCGAGCAGCCGCTCGTCCACCCACACCGTCCCCGACCGCGGAATCGCATCCGGCGGCTTGTCCACAGGACGCTCGCCGTCGTCGACGGTGAGCCGGCCCTTCAGCGGATAGCCCGGGGCGACCGCCTTGATCTCGCTGAGCTGCGATCTGCCCTCGTGCAGGGCCATGCTGGGGAAGCGCACTGTTTCCACCGTGCGCAGTCCGCGACGCTGTGCTTCCGCCGCAAACGCGGCATCGAGCGGACGGTCGGACACGATCACCAGGTCCGCACCGAGCAGCTGGCTCGCCTCAAGGCTTAACGCCTGACGCACGCGGTCGGCAAAAAATGCGACGGTCGTCAGGCTGCTGACCGCGATGAGCAGACCCACGACCAACACGCGCAGCTCGCCCGCGCGCCAATCGCGCGCCAGCATTCGCACCGAGAGTGCCAGTGCGCGCGCCCACGACAGTTCGCGCGGGTCCCCCTCTCCCTTGACGGGAGAGGGTTGGGGTAAGGGTGCCGGAGCTGTGCCCCCCTCACCCTGGCCTTCTCCCACAAGGGGAGAGGAAACAGGGCTACCAGGTCGATTAGGCGCGTTCGCCATCGAGCAGTCTCCCGGCCGCCAGCCGCAGCCGGCGACCGCAGCGCGCGGCCAAGCGCTCATCGTGAGTCACCAGCAGCAGCGTCGTGTCGCGCTCGCGGTTCAAGTCGAACATCAGGTTCACGATTTCCTCGCCCGTGGCCGAGTCGAGGTTGCCGGTAGGCTCGTCGGCAAACAGCAGCCTGGGCGGCCCGGCGAACGCGCGCGCGATGGCCACGCGCTGCTGTTCACCCCCGGAGAGCTGGCGCGGGTAGTGATCCAGCCGCTCGGCGAGGCCAACACGGCTCAGCAGGCTCAGCGACGCTTCGCGCGCAGTGGAGGAACCGGCCAGCTCCATAGGCAACATCACGTTCTCCAGCGCCGTCAGCGCGGGCAGCAGCTGGAACGACTGGAATACGAAGCCCACCATGCGCCGGCGCAACGACGCGCGTCCGTCCTCGTCGAGCGTCGCGAGGTCGGTACCGTCGATGAGGACCTGGCCCGCAGTGGGCACGTCCAGTCCAGCGAGCAGCCCGAGCAGCGTGGTCTTGCCCGAGCCCGAAGCGCCGAGGATCGCCACGGCCTCGCCGGCCGCGATCTCGAAGCTTACGTCCTCCAGGATAGTCAGACGGCTGCGTCCGGTCTCGACTTGCTTGCCGAGAGCGACGGCCTTCACAATAGGTTGCATGTATCGATCACAGCTCCGCTGGATTTGGGCCCTGCCGCTGTGGCTGGCCGCTACAGTCATGGGCGCGCAACCACCCGCGATCATGGTATTGGGCGACAGCCTCTCGGCCGGCTACGGCCTGCCCCAGGGTAAGGGTTGGGTCGACCTGTTGCAGCAACGGCTGGAGCGCGAGAACTACACCTATCGCGTGGTCAACGCCAGCATAAGCGGTGACACCACGCTGGGTGGCCGCAACCGCGTGGCCGAAGCGCTCGCGCAGCACCGACCGCGCATCGTGATCCTGGAACTCGGCTCCAACGACGGGCTGCGCGGGCAGCCGCTAGACGCCATGCGCGAAAATCTAGTCGCCATAGCGCGCGCGTGTCGAGCGGCCAAGGCCAAGGTGCTGCTGGTCGGCATGCGCATGCCGCCCAACTACGGCCTGGACTACACTGAAAAGTTCCACGCCAGCTTCGTTGCCGTCGCCAAGCAGATACGCGCGCCGCTGGTACCTTTCCTCCTCGAGGGGTTCGCTCAGAGGCGCGACCTGTTTCAGGCCGATGGCATACACCCGGATGTCGAGGCCCAGAAGCTCATGCTCGACAACGTCTGGGGCAAGCTGCGGCCGCTGCTCACTCGGTCTGTACACAGCCGATGATCCGCGCGCAACGTGCTGACATGTGGAACATGGCCAACGTAGCACAACTGGCTGAGTTTGACGAGATCATCGACGTGCGCACGCCCTCGGAGTTCGCAGAGGACCACGTGCCGGGCGCGGTCAATCGGCCCGTCCTTGCGGACGAGGAGCGCGCGCGGATCGGAACGCTGTACAAGCAAGTGTCAGCCTTTACCGGCCGCAAGGCGGGCGCGGCGCTGGTGTCGCGCAACATAGCGCAGCACGTCGAGGCCAGCTTCATGGAGAAGCCGAAGTCGTGGCGGCCGCTGGTCTACTGCTGGCGCGGCGGCAAGCGCAGCGAGGCGATGGTGCACATCCTGCGAGAAATCGGCTGGGACGCGCATCGGCTCGAGGGCGGCTACAAGGCTTACCGCCGCACCGTGGTGGCGGAGCTGCCGCAGCTCGCGCGGCGCTACGGCTTCCGTGTCGTGTGCGGGTTGACGGGATCGGGGAAGAGCCGCCTCCTGGAGACGCTGGACAGCCTCGGAGCTCAAGTCCTCGATCTGGAGAGGCTCGCGGCCCATCGCGGATCGGTGCTGGGCAACCTCCCGGACGAGCCGCAGCCGGCGCAGAAGATGTTCGAGAGCCGCATCTGGTGGCGGCTGCAGAGCTTCGACGCCAAGTCCGCGGTATTCGTGGAGTCGGAAAGCAAGCGCATCGGCGCGCTGCAGGTGCCCGACGAGCTCATGAACGCGATGCGGGAGAGCGCGTGCGTGCGCGTCGAGACAGCCACCGCAACGCGCGTTCAACTGCTACAGGAGCAGTATGCGCACTTCCTTGCGGACCCGGCTGCGCTCGGACGGCAGCTCGACTGTCTGGTTCAACTACACGGCCGCCTGACGATCGAGCACTGGAAGGAGCTCGCGCAGCGCGGCGAGTGGGATGTGCTGGTGCGCGAGTTGCTGGAACGCCACTACGACCC
>Ga0326726_10006579_pt1 | contig 10461 bp, 9 predicted proteins | sample MHFenrmetagenome_2_FD_207603 | JGI IMG/M metagenome (GOLD analysis project Ga0326726, IMG submission 207603) | Lab enriched peat soil microbial communities from Michigan Hollow, Ithaca, NY, United States - MHF15MN | ecosystem: Environmental > Terrestrial > Soil > Wetlands > Peat | place: USA... | reverse complement strand
TTTATAGTCAAAGGGATTTTTCATCGGGAAAACAGTTGCTGAAACCAGCTTGTAGTGATTATCCGGATTATTATAGAGGATCCGCGGACGATAATGCTTAAGGACTGATTTAATCTCATCGCAGGAACTGGTATGGATAATTGCATTGGTCTTATCTTTAGCAAGTCGTTTTACGACTGAATAGTTGGACAGATCAAAGGATGAAATGAGAAGAAATGGGGTGATATTCTGGCCATAAAGATAACCGAGCAGTCGCTTCTTAAACGCGATTTCCTGCTCGAACTCCTTTAAATCTGAGGGGGATGTCACTACCTCGGCAAATGCAATGTGGTTATCCGCGTCAACAAGGAGCATATCAAATTCAGCGAGATCCTGCCCATTGCCGCGGACAGTAATATCTCCGTATTTGGAATAAAAAAGTCCATTCTGGCCGAGTTTTACGTCTTCCCGTTTTCTGGGGGCATCCGCACCCTTGCGTGCAAGGTATTTGATACGGTCCGATTTTCTTGAAATATCCAGAAACATCTCGTATACTATGGCTTCGAACCACCTGCCTTCCGCGGTTCGCATCGGTTCAATATCCGGAGAAAAGAGTTTTTTTCGTTCGATCTTATTCATGTGACGAGTGGCATTGAGCGCGATGGCTGCATTCGGTTTAAAATGTTTAAAATTGATAGAGAGCCACGGGATCATGATTGCAGTATAGATCTTCTGCCATCATCGTAAATAACAATCTGTTATCCGATAATTTTGATTTAACAAAGAAATTAAATAATATGGAAGTATACTTCCTCCATAGTATGAAAAATTTCTAGAGTTGTAAAATGCAGGAAATGTGTCCGGGGGTTGAAACAAAAATGCGAACGCAGGCCAATAAAAATGGGAACGGAGCGAGAAGTGGTCATCCCCTCGATGAGATTCCGGTGGAAATTGATATACTATTTAAAAATCTCTATGAATATAGGAAATCCCTGATCGGCTCTTCTCACTACTTTATAAAGGAAGAAAGAGGATGCATTTCCCTATGCAGGATGATCTATACTGGTGGTAAACTGTATTTTTCTGAAATTATTAATCACCGGGGATATGGTATTTCAGATACAGATCTCGAAGAAGCCGTCAGACTGAACTGTCATAATTTATGCTTGGACGATCACTTCCATATCTCGCCGCTTATTGAAAAGAAATTACGGGCATTGCTTGATTTCTCATAATTAAAACAATCATATTTATTATAAAAAAATTTTCATCAATAGATTAAATTATGGAAAATTCCTGATTTCCTCAGAAATTATTTAAAAATATTTCTTAGTAATTTCATTGATAAACTATAAATATGATAGAAAATCACTTCCTTCATATCCTGAGCTATATAGATAGCGAAAGTGGGGATAAAAATAATGGGGAATGAAGAATGTCGAAAGCAAAACAAGTAAACGGCATAGAACCAGTGCCACATTATATAATGCCCGATCGATCCACACCCAAATACGAACTCATTATAGAACAGCTGCAGACATGTGGCAATTCACCGATTGGTTCTGCATATTATTATGTAAAAGCTGATGATAACTGGCGCTCCCTCTGCAGGATTATTCACGGGGGCGGCAAAGTGTTCTTCCATGAAGTTATTGACCATGAAAAGTATTCAATTTCTGATAGGGATATTGACGAGGTAGTAAGACCTGAAAAGGGTATACCCCTATTACCAGGACATTATCAGATCTCGCCAGATATCGAAATGAAATTGCGCGCACTGATAAGTATTCAATAAAAAATTAGAGTATAGTCACATTCCAGCGACTAAAAAATCTCATTTTTATGAATAATACTTACTCACTCAGACGCTCCTGGGGACTCGCCAATGGCTCGTCCCCGCCGCTGTAGCGTCCCCAATTTGCGAAAATTCTCTTTAACTCTCTGTTTCTCCTGTTCGGATTCTGATTGATTTCTCAACCGGCATGACAAAGATCTTGCCATCCCCGATCTTTCCGGTGCGAGCTGATTCAATAAGTGTCGTGAGCAAAGAATCGAGATCCTTTTCTTTGACTACAATTTCGAGCTGGATCTTTGGCAGCAGATCAACGGTCATCAGTCCACCACGGTACTGGAGGGTTATACCTTTTTGTTCCCCCCTACCTTTTACCTCAGAGATCGTCATACTGATGAAGCCTTTGTCTTCAAGAGCTTTTTTGACAAAATCAAATCGTTCCGGTTTAATGATAGCTTTTACCATTTTCATAATAATCCCTCCGGATTAGCATCGCTCACCGTGTTGAGAGATGTCGAGACCGACATACTCTTCCTCTTCAGTGACCCGCAGGCCGATTGTCTTATCGATGACGATCGCGAGGACATAGGTGACCACGAAGGCATAGATTACGGCTGCACCCGCGCCCACTACCTGCGAAATGAACTGACTGACGTTCCCTTCAATAAGCCCTGATTTGCCGTTGACTGCTGCCACGGCAAAGATACCCGTCGCGAGGGCACCCCAGAGGCCGCCCATACCGTGGACTGCCCAGGCATCAAGGCTTTCATCGACTTCTTTTTTCTGCCGGAACAGCATGATGCTGTAGCATAACATACCGGCAATCGCACCGATAACGATCGCTGCCATCGGCGTCACGAACCCCGCTGCCGGAGTGATCGCGACCAGGCCGGCCACTGCGCCGGAGATGAACCCGAGCGAGCTCGGCTTACCCCCGTGAGCCCATGAGACGAGCATCCACGCTACTGCAGCTGCAGCTGCTGCCGTGTTGGTGGTGACGAACGCTAATGATGCCAGCCCGTTCGCATCGACTGCACTACCCGAGTTAAACCCGAACCAGCCAAACCAGAGCAGGGCCGCACCGAGAATGGACCAGGGTATATTGGCAGGTTCCATCCCATACTTGCCGTACCCGACACGCTTTCCGATTACAAGGGCAAGGGCAAGCGCCGCAAACCCTGAACTAATGTGAACGACCGTGCCGCCGGCAAAATCGATCGCACCGAATTGTGCAGTCCAGCCACCGCCCCATACCCAGTGGGCGAGCGGGTCATAGACAATCGTGGTCCAGAGTGCGGCGAAGATCAGGTACGAGCTGAACTTGATCCGCTCGGCAAATCCCGAAGTCACAATTGCCATGGTCACCGTAGCAAAGACAAGCTGGAAGACCATGTATAGCAATCCCGGAATGACCGGACTGTACGGCCCCGGGTCCATGCCCACGTTATTCAGTCCGAGATACTGTAAATTGCCGATGAACCCGCCCACATCCGGACCAAATGCGAGGGAGTACCCGAACAACACCCACTGGATGCTGACGAGTGCAAAGGCAACGAACGACAGGGTTATCATGCTGATGAAGTTTTTCTTCCGGACAAGACCACCGTAGAACAATCCCACTCCCGGTGTCATGATCATGACAAGCGCCGTTGAGGCGAGGATCCATGCTGTTGCTCCTGAATCAATAGCCATTTCTCACTCCTGATCTTTTCCGATCTGCATTGGGAAATGCGATGCATTTGACTTCTTGGATCATAATGCCTTCGCATTCATATTTGTCACAAGAAAACCAATTCCAGATCCCAAATACCGGATGGAAAGTCCGGGAAGTCGACCTGGTTAGGAAATCACCATCTTTTATAGGAAGGAAGTTCTCTTCCTATATTTAAAAAACTAACTATCGAGTTCTATCCTTTACCTATGTTTCTCAGAAAATAACCCATTAAAAATATGGAATAAACTCAGGCGCGCTCACCATGCTGGCAAATATCCAGACCCACATACTCTTCATCTTCGGTGACTCGCATTCCCAGCGTCCGGTCGATAACAAATCCAATGCAATAAGTCATAACAAAAACAAACACCATGACTGCAACTGCGCATACGGTATTTGCTACGAACTGATGTGCATTGCCTTCAGCCAGTCCAGAGAATCCCCCGATTGCCGCAACAGCGAAAATTCCTGTTGCAAGGGTACCCCAAAGACCTCCCATCCCATGGATGGCCCAGGCGTCAAGGCTCTCGTCACATCTTTTCCTGACTCTTAAGAGCATCATCCCATAGCAGAGTACTCCCGCTACGGCGCCGATAAAAATCGAGACCATCGGAGTTACGAATCCAGCTGCCGGTGTTATTGCCACCATTCCCGCAATTGCACCGCTCACCATACCCAGTGAACTTGGTTTGCCGCGGTACCAGCCAGCAAACATCCAGGATAATGCACCGGCTGCAGCAGCGGTGTTGGTAGTGACGAATGCGTTTGCAGCGATACTGTTGACCGCGAGCGCACTTCCTGCATTGAACCCGAACCAGCCGAACCATAAAAGAGCTGCACCGAGAAGTGCCATCGGGATGTTATGGGGCTCAAGGGCATGCTCTCCAAATCCGGCTCTTTGTCCGATTACCAATGCAAGTGCAAGCGCACCGAAACCTGAACTTATCTCCACAACAGTGCCTCCTGCAAAGTCAATAAGTCCCAGGTCTGATGCCCAACCACCACCCCATGCCCAATGAGCAATCGGACAGTAGACCAGGGTAAGCCAGACAAGAACAAAAATAATAAATGATGAGAACCTGATCCGTTCAGCAACTGCTGAGGTGACAATTGTTATTGTCACCGCAGCAAAAAAGAGCTGGAATGCCATATAAATAAGTGGTGGATAGCTTGCGGAGCCCGCATCCGCACTGACTCCATTAAGCCCGATATAGTTCAGGTTACCGATAATTCCCCCGATATCTGGACCAAATGCGAGGGAATACCCGATCAAGACCCAGTGGATGCTGACGAGAGCAAGAATCATAAACGATAGGGCAATCATCGAGATGAAATTTTTCTTCCTGACAAGCCCGCCATAAAAAAACCCGACTCCCGGGGTCATCAGCATCACCAGAATTGCCGAGACCATGAGCCAGGTTGTAACTCCGGTATCCAAAGCCATGTCTTTCTCCTTCGATAACTTTTTGTATACTGGCGATCACTCTGGACAGGGGAATCACCCGATATTTTTTAGGATTGAAGTGTAACAGGAGGATGAACCAAACCGATTTATATGTATCGAGTTTGAACGTCGGCTATCCCTCCCAGTGCCTGTGGGATCCTCTATAGAGAACGATCGACAGTTGGTACCGGATTATAAGTCCGAACCTTGCCGATAAAAATTTTAAAAAATTTTTAATTAGTATGTTGCAAGATACCTGTCCAACTCCCACGGATGAACTGCGAGACGGAATGCATCTGTCTCTGCTACCGCAATGCGGGCCAAGGTCTCAACAATATGATTACCCAATGCATCGCAGAGCACTTTGTCTTTCATAAGAAATTCCTGTGACTCCGCGAGGCTGCCAGGCAGCATTTCAATCTTCATTTTCTTACGCTCCTTCTCGGTCAGATGGTAGATATTGACATTCGTGCTCTCCGGGGGCATGATCTTATTTTTGATGCCGTCCAGCCCAGCGGCGAGCATACAGGCGAATGTCAGATACGGATTACACATCGGGTCCGGGCTGCGGAATTCAGCCCGTGTACTGTTTCCGCGTGCTGCCGGTACACGAACAAGTGCTGAACGGTTGGCTGCACTCCAGGAAATGTAACAGGGAGCTTCATATCCGGGTACAAGGCGTTTATACGAGTTTATTGTCGGATTTGCAACACGTGTGATTGCCTTTGCATGTTTTAGTATACCCCCGATATAATACATTGCTATGTCAGAGATTTGGTTCTCACCATTTGGATCAAAGAAAGCGTTCTTGCCACCCTTGGAAAGTGATCCATGCGTATGCATACCGCTGCCATTGATACCAGAGATTGGCTTTGCCATAAAAGAGGCGTGGAGGCCGTGTTTGAGCGCGAGGACCTTGGTCGCAAACTTATAGGTCATTACTCGATCTGCAGTGGTAACCGCATCCGCGTACTTGAAGTCGATCTCGTGCTGGCTTGCCGCTACTTCATGATGGGACATTTCAATTTCTAGACCCATACTCGTGAGTGCGAGGACTATTTCCCTTCGTACATCTTCCGCTTTATCGTTGGGGGCAAGATCGAAATAACAACCGAGATCTGGAAACTGGGTCGTCGGTTTTTCATCAATAAGATTGAAAAGGAAAAACTCAAGTTCGGGACCGGTGTTGAAAATGTAGCCCATCTTCGCAGCTTCGGCCATAATCTTTTTCAAAACGTAACGGGGGTCTCCTTCGAAAGGCTTATCGCCGTACGTGTAGACATCGCACATGAACCGGGCAACCTTGCCTTCCTGGGGTCTCCAGGGAAGGACTGCATAGGACGATGGGTCTGCCTTGAGGAGCATGTCGGATTCTTCAATCCGGGTGAATCCCTCGATCGATGAACCGTCAAACCACGTGCCCTCAGTAAGGGATTTTTCCGCCATTGCCGCCGGGATGGCAGCATTTTTGGGCATGCCCAATACATCAGTAAACTGGAGCCGGATAAATTTTACATCATCAGCCTCAATTTTCTTGATCAACTTGGATACGTCTGCTGACATAATGGAAAAAAGGTTCCACCCAATCACATTTATAATTTCTGAACTAACATCAGTAGAGAATACTCACATTCAATTTGCATAACGTTTTAGTACTATAGATCGATTCGTGATAACATGTGTGGAATAATTGGAGTCATTGACAAGCGGCGTCAGTGTATAGATGGCTCAGATATAAGAAACTCGTTAACAATGATGGATGAGCGTGGAAATGGCGAGGGTGCCGGGTATGTTGCCTATGGGATTTACCCGGACTTTGCAGATTCATACGCTCTTCATGTCTTTTTTAATGATGTCAATGAAAACAAGCCGGCACTTGATCTGTTGCTTGAAAAATGGGGAACCATCGTCCACGATGAAGCGATCCCGACCTTCGCTTCAAAAATTAAAAAGGTGCACACCCCCTGGAGGTATTTTTTTAAACCTGACCCGAAGCTGGCACCGGAACAGAATACTCCCGCTGATGACATTATCATGCACATTGTCATGAGTATAAATACGGCTCACAACGGTACCCTCATCTTCTCCTCCGGTAAGAACCTCGGGGTATTCAAAGCATCCGGCTGGCCGGAGGAAGTTGCGGATCTCTACCGCATTCAGGACTACAAGGGTTACCTCTGGCTTGCCCATAACCGTTACCCCACCAATACTGCAGGCTGGTGGGGTGGAGCACACCCTTTTAACCTTCTCGACTGGAGTGTGGTTCATAACGGAGAGATCACCTCGTATGGTACCAACCAGCGGTATATCGAGAGTTTCGGGTATAAATGCACGATGTATACCGACACTGAAGTTGTTGCGTATCTTGTGGATTTACTGGTCAGGAAGCACGGGCTCTCAGAAAAAATGGCTGTGCGGGCTCTCGCCCCTCCCTTCTGGGATGAGATCGACAGGATGCCGGTGAAAGCCCGGGAACTCAATCGTGCAATCCGGCTGACCTATGGTCCGGCACTCATGAACGGTCCGTTTGCGATCTGTATTGCAAACGAACATATGCTGATGGGATTTACGGACAGGATCAAACTGCGCCCGCTGGTATCCGGCGAGCACGGCGACCGGCTCTTTATCTCAAGCGAAGAATCAGCAATCCGACGTCTCGAGCCGGATATCAAAGACGTCCATATGCCGAAAGCTGGAGAACCGGTTATCGGGAGGGTCATCGGATGACCATCGGCAGTCTCCCACTCAGATTCAAAGTGGAGATCGATCCCGAACAATGTATGCTCTGCGGACGGTGCGTTGAAAACTGTTCGTACGGTGTGTACCGTTTGGAAGGTGAAAAAATCCGCATTAATTCGCGTAACTGCGTTGCCTGCCATCGCTGTACTGCGTTCTGTCCCCGCGACGCCATCAGCATTTACGAAAAACCCACAGATTACCGGAGCCACCCGGTTTGGACACGCGAGATCCGTGAAGCTGTCTTCAATCAGGCAAAAACCGGCAAGATCATCCTCGCCGGCATGGGAAATGCCCTGCCTTACCCGATGATCTTCGACCGTCTCCTTCTCGATGCATGCCAGGTTACCAACCCAAGCATCGATCCCCTCAGGGAGCCCATGGAACTGCGCACCTACCTGGGGAAAAAACCGGGAGCGTTATCGGTCAGGGAGTATCCCAATGGTGATGTCGATCTCCTGACAGAACTTACCCCCAACCTCCAGATCGAGACCCCTATCATGATCGGGCACATGAGTTACGGTGCAATCAGCCTTCCCGCACAGCAGGCACTGGCAAAAGCGGTAAGCCGTATCGGCACCTTCATGGGTACCGGCGAGGGCGGACTCCATGAGTCACTCTATCCTTACCAGAAAAATATCATTGTCCAGGTCGCATCGGGGCGGTTCGGTGTGGACATTAATTATCTCGAACGCGGTGCTGCTATCGAGATCAAGATTGGGCAGGGAGCAAAACCGGGAATCGGTGGACACCTTCCCGGAGAGAAAATATGCGCTGACGTTGCCTGCACCCGGATGATCCCGGAAGGCAGTGACGCGATCAGCCCAGCCCCCCACCATGATATTTACAGTATCGAGGATCTCAAGCAACTTGTCCGGGGCCTGAAAGAAGCAACTGAATGGAAAAAGCCGGTCTTTGTTAAGATAGCTGCCGTCCACAACGTGGCGGCGATTGCTGCAGGGATTGCACGATCATCTGCCGATGCCGTTGTCATTGACGGGTTCCGCGGCGGTACCGGTGCAGCGCCGGTCGTCTTCCGGGACCATGTCGGGATCCCGATAGAAGCAGCCGTCGCGAGTGTCGATGCCAAACTGCGCAACCAGGGAATTCGCAATGAGGTTTCCGTCATTGCCAGCGGGGGTATCCGCCAGAGTGCTGACGTGGCAAAGATCATCTGTCTTGGTGCAGATGCTGTCTACATTGGGACGTCTGCTCTCGTTGCAATGGGGTGCCGGGTGTGCGGCACCTGCAACCGGGGTGTATGTGCCTGGGGTATAGCAACCCAGATACCGGAACTCACCCGGCGGCTTGACCCGGAGACCAACTCGGTCCAAGTCGAAAACCTGATCCACGGGTGGACCCTTGAACTCGCAGAACTGATGGGAGCTGCCGGCATTAACAGCATCGAAAGCCTGCGGGGTAACCGCGACCGGCTCAGGGGCTACATGCTGGATGAAGGGCTGTTGGATGTCCTCGATATCAAGACCATGGGGGCCTGACGATGAGCACAACAACCATTGATGCAAACCATCTCCATTACACGCCGCTGAACCAGCAGATCCGCCGCGCTGTAGCTGATGGTGTGAAGGAGATTGTTATCAACAATGTCCTTGGCCAGCGGTTCATCGGGGACGGACTTCGCTGCGATGATGTAACTATCATTGTAAATGGCATACCCGGTGGCGATCTTGCCATGTTCATGAGCGGCCCGACGATTATTGTCCACGGTAACGCCGACCATGCCCCGGGTAACACCATGGACAAGGGAACGGTCATCATTCATGGCAGTGCCGGGGATGCAGTCGCCCATAGCATGCGGGGCGGCAGGATATATGTCCGGGACAACATCGGCTACCGTGGCGGCATTCATATGAAGCGTTACCTGGAGAAACGCCCTATTCTCGTAGTCGGTGGCAGCGCCCGCGCCTTTCTCGGCGAATCAATGGCAGGTGGTATCATCATCGTCCTCGGACTCAAAGGTGTCCGGCCTATCTCAGAGCAGGGTGTCGGCAGCGGTATCCATGGGGGGGAGATCTTTGTCCGGGGCTCGGTTGATGAGCTCTATCTTGGGAGCGGAGCCAGACAGGCGCCAATCACTGAAGATCAGAAAGCACTGATCCGTCCCATTATTGAGGATTTCGCAAAATCATTTGGAATTGATGCAGCACCCCTTCTTGCATCGGATTACACGCGGATCGCAGCAACAAGTGCCCGACCATTTGCAAATAAGTACACCTGGGAGTGAGAATGATGGCAGGAAAAAGTTATCTCGATTTAAAAAGTGAGGTCTGGGATACCGGCAGGTGTTCGGGATGTGGTGCATGTGTTGCGGTCTGCCCTGCAGATGCACTCACGTTTGATGAGGGGGAGATGGTAGTATCCCCGAAAAGTACCGGTTACTGCAAACAGGCAATAGATGGTGTGACCTGCGGGGCATGCTATGACTGTTGTCCCCGTACTGGTGATCAGCCTGCAGAAACGCTCGGAGAATATCTGGAACTCTTCACGGCAAAAGCTACGTTTGAAGTACCGCACCGCCAAAGTGGCGGGGCGGTCACTTCGATCCTTGCCAATGCATTGGATGAGGGGTTGATCGATGCTGTTGTCACCGTAAACGAGGATCGCTGGACGCTGAAACCGTCATCTGCTGTAATTACGAAATCCGACGTGCTCCTGCAGCAGGCAGGCAGCAGGTACAGCTGGTGGGTACCACTCCTGGCTGCATTGAAAAATGCGGTTGTCGACCGCAAGCTCAAACACATCGCTGTTGTCGGTGTTCCTTGCGCAATACAGGCG
>Ga0326726_10006578_pt1 | contig 10462 bp, 5 predicted proteins | sample MHFenrmetagenome_2_FD_207603 | JGI IMG/M metagenome (GOLD analysis project Ga0326726, IMG submission 207603) | Lab enriched peat soil microbial communities from Michigan Hollow, Ithaca, NY, United States - MHF15MN | ecosystem: Environmental > Terrestrial > Soil > Wetlands > Peat | place: USA... | reverse complement strand
GAGCGCCTCGGCCAGGAAGGCGGCCGTGGTCGAGATGTAGTTCCGCTCGCCCATCGCGGCGAGCGCCTCGTAGTCCCGCCGCAGCTCGGCCTCGGCGGCGGCCGGATCCTCGGCGATGAGCTCGACCGGGCCGGACGCGATCGCCGACGTCAAGGCGGCGTCGAACCGCCAGCCGAGCTCGTCGAGGGTCGCCCGGCTGCGCCGGTAGAGCGCCCGCGCCTCCTCGAACCGGCCGCGCATCGCCTCGAGGTTGGCCAGCGCCCGTAGGGTGTAGGCCTCGGACTTCCGGTCGCCCTCGAGCTCGGCGAGGACTCTTTCGGCGATTGCGATCGCCTCCGGCACCGGCGTCGGCCCGAGCTGGGCACAGGTCGCCAGGGCCGGCAGGACGCGCAGCTCCAGGGACCGGTCGCCGGCCAGCCGGGCATGCTCGATCATCCGCTCGGCCGCGTTGGTCGCGTCGAGGTAGCGGCACCCCGCGAAGTGGACGTTCGTCAGGACGCGCCAGGCCCGCGAGAGCCCACGCTCGTCGCCGGCCGCCTCGAGGACCGAGATCGCGGCCTCGACCCTGGCGACGACGGCCGCCTCCGGCTCGTCGCCCTCCGTGAGGTAGTGCAGGTAGAGCAACCCCAGCCCGGCCGTGGCCTCGAGGGTGGCGTCTCCCAGCGCGACCGATTCGCCGCGCGCCGCCTCGAGCACCTCGTCGGCGGTCGCCAGCTCGCCGGCCTCGGTCAACGCCTCGCCCGCCTCGATGAGGAGCTGCGGCCGGAGCCGCGTCCCGGTCGGCAGGACCGCGGCCGCGCGCCGGAGCAGGCCGACGGTCGCTGGCAGGTCCCCGCGGGCGAAGGCCCGGCGGCCGGCCGCGGCCAGTCGCTGGGCGGCTCGGACCCCGAGCTCAATCCCGTGCTCGTCGAGCGGCCCGAGCTCGGCCAGGTAGCGATGGGCCTGCTCGAGGTGGTAGCCGAGGATCTCCTCGAACTCGAGCGCCCGCTCGCGATCCGCGTTCACGGCGTCGGCCCACTCGACGAACCGCTCGTGGAGCGCCGCCCGGGTCCGCTTCAACTGGCCGTTGTAGGCCGCGTCGCGGATCAGGATGTGGTGGAAGCGGTAGCTGGGCTCGCCCTCCGCGGCCGACGGATCCGGGTGGACCAGCTGCCTGCGATCGAGCGTCGAGAGGTGGCCAGCCAGGCCGTCTCGGACCGGTTCCGGGGCGAGCCAGCGGACCGCCGCCTCCGGGAAGACCAGGCCGACCACCGACGCCGGCTCGACGACCGACCGCTCGTCGCGGCCGAGGCGGTCGAGGCGCGCCGAGAGGAGCGCCTGGATCGTCGGCGGCACCGGGATCTCGCCGACCTCGTCGGCCAGCCGCCAGTCGCCCTCGACGCGCCGGATCGTCCCCTCGTCGACCAGCATCGAGACGAGTTGCTCGACGAACAGCGGGTTGCCCTCTGCCGCGGTGGTCACGCGGCGCTGGACCGCCACGGGCACGCCCGATCGACCGAGGAGGGCCTCGACGAGCGCGCCGGCCTGGTCGTCGGCCAGGGGGGCGAGAACGATCCGCTCCTCGCGCGGTCGCTCCCCCCAGTCCGGCCGGTCCTCGAGCAGGTCGTGCCGGGCGGTGCAGACGACCAGGGCCGGCACCGCCAGGTCCGCCTCCGACAGATGCTCCAGGAGGTCGAGCAGGGTCGGCTCGGCCCAGTGGATGTCGTCGACCACCATGACGAGCGGTCCGCGCTCGGCCAGGATCTCGACCAGGCGCCGGACGGCCCAGAAGACCTCGCCCAGCGCGAACGCCGCCTCGCTCAGGCCGATGACCGAGGCGATCCGCGCCGCCACCTCCGTGTCACCCACGAGACCGAGGAGCCGGGACCGGGCACGGTCGGGTGGGTCGTCGTCGTCGATGTCGGCGACCGCCCGCACGATCTCGACGATCGGCCAGAAGGTGATCCCACGGCCGTACGGCAGGCAGCGCCCGCGGACGATGTACGCCTCCTCGTCGACGGAAGCGAGGAACTCCCGGGTCAGGCGCGACTTGCCGACCCCCGCGTCGCCGACGATCGTGACCGTCCTGAGCCTCCGGCTCCCGACGGCGTCGCCGAAGACCTCGCGCAGCCGGCCCATCTCGGCGGCACGCCCGATCATCGGCGCCGCATCCGCTCCGTGGGCCGGCCGGCCGATGGCGACCGAGCGGAGCCGATAGGCGGTGACCGGTTCGGCCTTGCCCTTGAGCTCGAGGGGCTCGACCGGCTCGACGTCGACCAGGTCGCGGACGAGCCGGTACGTCAGGTCACCGATCAGGACCTCGTTCGGAGGCGCCGCCTGCTCGAGCCTTGCGGCGGTGTTCACCGGGTCGCCGGTGACCAGCCGCTGGCCGCCGGCCGGGTCGCCGGCGACCACCTCGCCCGTGTTCACCCCGGTCCGGTTGGCCAGCCGGACCCCCCACATTCGATCCAGCTCGTCGTTGAGCGCAGCGAGAGCTTGCTGCATCCCGGCGGCGGCGCGGACGGCGCGCAGGGCGTCGTCCTCGTGGAGGGTCGGCAGGCCGAAGACCGCCATGATCGCGTCGCCGATGTACTTCTCGATCGTGCCGCCGTGTCCTTCGAGCTCGGCGCGCATCGCCTCGAAGTAGCTGGTCATGACCTCCCGGAGCGATTCCGAGTCGAGCCGCTCCCCGAGGTCGGTCGAGCCCTTGAGGTCCGAGAAGACGATCGTGACCGTCTTGCGGATCTCCTGGCCCGACGCTGGCGCGGCGAGCGGCGTGCCGCAGTACCCGCACAGGCGGAACCGGGCGGGGTTCTCCTCGCCGCAGCCCGGACAGATCTGCACCGGGCCCTCCTCAGGCCGCCCGGGTGGCCCGACGAGGAGCCCGGAGCGAGCCTAGATCTTGCCTCTCGGATCGCCCAACGGAACGCTGAACTTCACGTAGACGTTGCCGTTCTTGTCGAACCACTTGAGCAGGACGCACGGCCCACCGGTCGGCTTCAGGCAGTTGAGGCACAACGGGAGGATACCGGCGTCCCCGGCCGCGATCGTCTTGCCGTACTTGTTGACGAAGGTCGAGTTCGGGGAGCTGAAGCAGACCTCGTACTTGAAGAACGGCCGGTCGACCGAGGCAGCGGCCAGCTTGATCGTGATCGTCGTCCGTCCGGTGGCCGGGGTGACCGAGAAGCTGACGGTCTGCGACGTCGCCACGTAGTACTTGTTCACCGCGTTGTTGCAATCGACGTTGTCGAGCCCCAGCGACATCGCCAGGACGCCCCCGTTCGACGTCGCGCTGACGGTCGCGGTCGTGTCGCCCTGGGAGTCCGAGCCCGAGCAGGCACCCGAGCAGACCTTGGCGACGTCGCTCACGTCGAACGTGCTCGAGCTCGTCGGAGCGATGCCCGGTCCCGCCGAGGCGTCGAGCCGGTAGTCGTGGCCCGCGCGATCGATCGTCGGCGCAAACGACGCCAGGCCGCCGGTTCCCGTCGCGGCGCTCACCGTCCCGCCGAGGACGGCCCCGGACGTGCCGGAGCCGGGCGTGATCGCGAGGTCGATCGTCACCCCCGGCTGAGCCGCCGGCCCACCGTTCCCGTCCAGGAGCTGGACCTGGACGGGCGAGCCGGACGGGTCGGCCGCCACGCTCGTGATGGTCACGCCGCTGCCGGCGGCAGCGGGCTGCGCCGCGAAGGCGAGGCTGCAGGCGGCGACGTGCGAGGTCAGCGCGCTTGCCGGGTCCTGGGTCCGGACCTTGGCATAGCTGCTCGCATACAGGTCGGTCGAGTGGGCGACGACGGTCCAGGCGGCACTGCCGGCAGCACCGCACGGGATCGCGGCCTGGACGCTGACCGTCGCGGTCTGACCGACGTGGTGGAGATCGACGTTGTTGACGGTCACGGCCCCGGACGCGATCGACACGGGCAGCGCCGTCGCACCACGTGCGGCCGACGCCCCCGTGATGCTGAACCCGGCGGGCGGCGTGATCCGGACCGACCCGAGCTCCTTGCTCCCGTAGTTGTCGTCCTCGACCAGCTGGGTCAGGGTGATCGTCGACGTGGAGCCCGTGCCGGCGGCGACCCCGCTCGGGGTCACGTCGGCCCGGTAGGTGGGTCCGGAGCCCCCGCCGCCATGGCCGAGCACGGGGCCGATCAGACCGATGACGAGGGCGACCGCCGCGAGACCGGCGACGGTGGCGGAGCGGCGCGTGGGATGGCCGGACGGTCGCATGTGGCACCTCTCTGGTCGGATCCGGGTCGCGCGCTGGCCGCACCCGGGCTCGATCGATCCCAGCCGGAACGCCTCCGAGTCGTCCGGACAGGATAGCGATGTGAGGCCGGGTCGTTGCACCCATCGATGAAACGAGAGGCGGCCCACCGGTCAGCCGCCGGGCGACCGGGCCTCGCTGAGCTCGATCAGATGCCCGTCGGGATCGCGCAGGAAGCAGCGGATCTCCCAGGGGGACTCCCGCGGCGGAGCGAGGAACACCGCCCCCCGCGCGGACAGCGTCCCGTGGGCGGCCCGGCAGTCGGGCACCCGGATTGTCATCTCGTGGCTCACCCGGTCCGGGTCGACGGGCGGGACGAACGCGACCGTCGGCTTGTCCTCGGTCGGGCCACCCGGCGTCACGAGCAGGAGCCACGTCCCGAGGAAGCGGAGGACGCACGAGGTGCCGCCGTACTCGCGGTACACGGTCGCGCCGAGGACATCGCGATAGAAGTCGCGAGCCCGATCGACGTCCCGGACGACGAGCAGGTGGGTAAGCTCCATCGACTCGTCGGGGAACGGGGCGCTCACGACGGGTCGCCCGCCGGCGGGAGTGCGCTGAGTCGGGCCAGCGTCTCGCGCAGCTGCTGAGCGAAGCGCCGGCTTCCGGTCAGCTGGACGATCGCCCCGACGAGCCGGCCCTTCGGGCTCGAGGCGATCCGCTGGAAGTCCACGCTGACGTGGCAGCCCCCGCCCGATCGGGGCGCGATCCGATAGTCGATGACTGTCCCTGGTTGGAAGCTCGCCGCCTCGACGAGGGTCAGGGTGACGCGCCCCGGCTCGGACCAGTCGTACCGCTCGCGCGCCCAGATGCAGCTTCCGGCGACGAGTGTCCCCTCCTGGACGTCGGCCCAGGTGTCCCCGGTCTCGTGGACGGAATAGCACTCGGGCGAGAGGTTCGGCCAGAGCTCGGGCCGACGGCTCGAGAAATCGGTCAGGGCGGCGATGAACCGGTCGGGCGAGACGTCGCCATCGGCCTCGTAGTGGATCCGCGCCATGGCTCGCCTCCTCCGCTGGCTTGTGGCACAGGGTACGTCGCCGTGGCCTGGTGGACCTTGCGGCCGTCTCGGAGGAGGTCGATGCGGGACGACCCGGATCCGGATGTCGATTTCGGGCCGGGCCGTTCGTCGGTCCCCTGAACGGCACCGAGGATCGGTCCGCGACGCAGGCAGGAGGCCACCGATGGCGAGCCACGTGATCCACATCGAGGTCGTCGGCAAGGATGGGCCGGCGATCCAGAACTTCTACAGCGAGGTGTTCGGCTGGCGGCTGGATACGAGCAACCCGGGCGGCTACGGGATGCTCCGCCAGGAGGGTGAGACCGTCACCGGCGGCTTCGGCCCCTCGACCGACGGCGGTCCCGGGCACGTTACGTTCTATGTCCACACCGACGACCCCAAGGCGACGCTCGCCAACGTCGAGCGGCTCGGCGGTCGGGTCATCATGCCGCTGACCGAGGTGGCGCCCGAGACCACGATCGCCCTCTTCAGCGACCCGGAGGGTCACGTCGTCGGCCTGATGTAGCGCTCCCGCGCCGTCGGGCGCAACACCTCCCAGGCGCCGCGGGCTCCGTCGGGTCCCGCGGCGCCTCTGTTTGTGGACGACGCCCTAGACTGAACCCGACGGATCGCCCTCGGCTATCCCTTCGTACCGACGTAGCGTCCGACACGCACGGGAGGCGGATTGGTCCGAACAGTCGGCCTGTGGCGCGCCGTGGTCCACCGCAGCCGCGCCGATTGGCCGGTGGTCGCGGCCGCCTTCGCCCTCCTGGTCTGCGCGATCGGCCTCCTCGCTACCGGCGCCCTGTATGGCGAGGCGGTTGCGCGCGGCGGCCTCCGCCAGGCGGTCCTCGCGGCGCCACCGGCGGAGCGCACCGTGGTCGTCCGGACCGCGGCGGCGCCGGCTGACGTCGCGGCGACCGACGCCAAGGTCCGTGGTGAGCTCGGGACGGCCCTCGCGGCGACCGGCGGCGAGATCGTTCAGGTCGGTTCGTCCGGGACGCTGGCACCCGAGGGCATGACCGCGGACGCTGCCCGCGACCACCTCACGCTCATCTCGAGCTACGAGAACCTCGACCGGCACGCGACGCTGACCGCCGGCCGCTGGGCTGTCGCCGGTGGCCGGCCGCTCGAGGCGACGCTCTCGGACGCGGCGGCCGCAGCGCTCGGGCTGGGACTCGGCGACCGGATCCGGCTGGCGCGCGGACTCGCCGGTGGCGAGGCCATCGAGCTCGAGGTCGTCGGGCTGTGGCGACCGCTGGCCGGCGACCCGTACTTCCTCGGAGACGCGCTCGAGCTCGACGGCGTCCGGCACGACGCCGACCTGACGACGCGCGGGCCGTTCGTCGTTGCCGAGGCCGACCTCGCCGCGACCGCCGGCGGACGCCAGCTCGACCTCGCCTGGCGCGGGCTGCCGTCGATCGACGGCCTCGCCGTCAATCGGATCGACGGGCTCCGGACCGGGGTCGAGGGGCTCCGTCCTGCGCTCCGCAGCAAGCTGCCGCCGCCGCGCGAGGTCTCGGTCACGACGAACCTCCCGTCGATCCTGGCCGCCGCGTCGAGCTCGATCCTCGTCAGCCGGAGCGGGGTCACGCTGCTGACGATCCAGTTCGCCGTCCTGGCGGGCTACGCGGTCCTGCTGGTCGCCGGCCTGCTGATCGAGCGGCGGCGGTCCGAGACCGCCCTGCTCCGATCGCGGGGCGCAAGCTCGGGTCATCTCGTCGCGCTCGCCTTCGGCGAGGCCGTCCTGCTTACCGTGCCGGCCGCGATCGCCGGGCCGTTCATCGCCGTCGCAGCCGTCCGGCTCCTCGGCGTGGTCGGGCCGCTCGGGGCGAGCGGCGTCGTCGCGGGGATCGGCGTGACCGAGGCGACGATCAGCGCGTCCGTCCTGGCGGCGATCGGCTGCATCGTGGTCCTGACCGTGCCGTCGCTCGTCTCGGAGGGGACCCCCGCGGGGATCCGGGCCGCGCTCGGACGGCAGGTCGGGCGGACGATGGCCCAGCGCCTGGGGATCGACCTGGCGCTCGTCGCCCTGGCCGTCGTCGCGCTGTGGCAGCTCCGGCTGTACGGCGCGCCGCTGACCCGGAACGCCCGGGGAGTACTCGGAGTGGACCCGCTCCTGGTGGCCGCCCCCGCGATCGGGCTTCTCGCCGGGGCCGTCCTCGCGACCCGGCTCATCCCGCGCCTCGCCGAGATCGGCGAGCGGACGCTCAGCCGGGGCCGCGGGATCGTCTCGCCGCTCGGCGCCCGGCAGGTGGCCCGACGGCCGCTCCGCTACACGCGCTCGGCGCTGCTGCTCATCCTGGCCGCCGCGCTGGGCACGTTCGCGGCGACCAGCGCCGCGACCTGGGCCCGCTCGCAAGTCGACCAGGCCACCTACCGTTCGGCGGGCGACATCCGGGCGATCCTGTCCGACTACCCCGACCTCCCCGATTGGGAGGCGGGCTCGGCCTTCCGGTCGATCCCGGGGGTGACCGCCGCGACGCCCGTCTCCGGCCTGTCGCTCGACATCGGACGGACCGTGCGCGACGGCCGGCTTCTGGCCGTCGATCCGGAGGCGACCGCCCGCATCGTCCGGTTCCCGCCGGAGGCCGCGGGGGCACCGGCGCTCCTCGACCGCCTTGCCCAGGCCCGACCGACCACGGCGGCCGTCCCGCTCGACGGCACGCCGCGCCGCCTCGCCCTGACGCTCGACGCCGACCTCACGGCCGATCCGGCAGCCTCGGGCGACACGGCGATCCCGGCGGACTGGCAGGGGCTCGCCGCGACCGTCATCCTCCAGGACGCCGACGGCCGCCTCCACCGGGTCGACGCCGGCGAGACCGCCCTCCAGGGAACGGGCGAGCGACTCGAGATCCCGCTCGCCGCAACGCTCGACGGCGTCCCCGTCGAGGCGGCCTCCCCACTGCGCCTCGAGTCGATCGAGTTGAACCTCACGCCGCCGCCGGACCGCGTGATGACCGGCAGCGTCGACCTGGTCGGGGTCGAGACGAGCCAGTCCGAGACCGGTGGCGACTGGGCGCCGGTGTCACTCGACCCCGGGTCGGCGGGCTGGACCTGGACCCGCGAGGACGCCGAGCGCAGCACGGTCTACCGGCCACCCGAGGGATCACCGGGCCGGCTCCAGGCCGGGCTCGGCGACGAGGAGTCGGGACCGCTCCTCGGCCTGGTCGACCGCCCCGGCGCGACGTTCCGGCTCACTGCCGATCCGACCGGCGACGGCACCCTCGCCGCGATCGCCGGCGACCACCTCCTCGCGCTCACCGGGGCTCACGTCGGCGACACGATCGCCGTCGATTCGGCCGCCCAGTCGCTGACCGTCCGCATCGTCGGCAGCGTAGGCGAGTTCCCGCCACTCGACCCGAACGGAGCGTTCCTCGTCGTCGATGGGGCGTCGCTCAATCTCGTCTCGTTCGCGACCTCGGGCTCGGCGGTCAGTCCGACCGAGTGGTGGCTGGCGGCCGACGATCGACAGGCCGCGGCGATCGCGACGACCCTCCGGACGCGGCCGTACTCGGTCGCCACGGTCCTCCGGCGGACCGAGCTGGCGGCCGCCCTCGCCAACGATCCGATCTGGCTCGGCATCGTCGGCGCGCTCGGTCTCGGGGCGCTCGCCGCGGTCGTTTTCGCGACGATCGGGTTCACGGTCGGGGCGACCGTCTCGACGAGCGAGCGCCTCGGTGAGCTCGCCCTCCTCCGCGCGCTCGGACTGTCGGGCCGCCAGCTGTCGCTGTGGCTGACCCTCGAGCAGGTCTTCCTCGTCGCGGTCGGGCTCGTCGGGGGCATCCTCCTCGGGTTGCTGCTGGCCTGGCTCGTCCTGCCGTACGCCACGCTCAGCGCGAGCGGCGCGGCCGTGGTCCCGGCACCGGTCATCGTCGTACCGTGGGCGACGATCCTGCCCGCGTCCGTGGCGCTCGCGGCGCTGCTCCTGGTGATCGTGGCGATCCTCGCCCGCCAGGTCCCGGAGCGACGGGTCAGCGGCGTCCTGCGCGCCGGGGAGACCTGATCGTGGCCTGGCTCGCGATGTCGCTCCGCCGGCTGCGCGACGATCGGGCCGCGGCGGTCGGGCTGATCGGGCTCGTGCTCATCACGGCGTTCGTCTTCGCGGCCGGTCCGCGCCTGCTCGGACAGGTCGCCGATCGCGCGCTGCGCGACGAGGTGGCGTCCGCGCCAGCCTCGGTTCGGGACATCCAGCTCGTCCAGGAGCGCCGGATCGGGCCGGGCGCCGGTGACCCGCTCGGAGCGGTGGACGCGGCCGGCGCCGAGCTCCAGGCGCAGGTCCCCCCGGCGGTGAGCGGGCTGTTCGTCGACCGGGTGTACACGGCCGACACGCCACGCTGGCGGATCACCACCGACACCAGGACGGCGAGCCTGCTCACGCTGCGCGTCGAGCAGGACGTGTCCGATCACATCCGGTACGTCGCCGGGCGGGCGCCGACCAGTGAGCTCCAGACCGTGTTCCCGCCGGGGACCGCCCCGAGCGGGGTGGCGAGCCTGGCTCGTGAGGTGGCGCTGTCGACGGACACGGCCGCGGCGATGGGCGTGAAGCTCGGCGACACCCTCCAGCTGGTCCCCGACTCGACGGACCCGCTCGGACGGGGCCACAACGACCACGCCGCCGTGAAGATCGTCGGGCTCTTCGAGGTGCCGCGGCCGGACGACCCATATTGGTCGGACGACACGACGCTCGAGCTGCCGACGACCCGGGCGCTGACCGCCGACCTGGTGTTCGTGAATGCGATCGCGCTGCTGGCGCCGGATGCCTACCCTGAGCTGATGTCCGCGACCGAGGCCGGCGGCCTGCCGATGCGCTACGCCTGGCGGTACCAGGTGGACCCTCGCCGGCTCGCCTCGGGCGGCGTCGACGACGTGCTCGTCGGCCTGCGTCGGCTCGAGAGCGTCTTCCCGGCCGCGGCCGGCGTGGGCGGCGCGGCCAAGGGCACGATCCTCCGCAGCGGGCTCCTCGCGTTCATCGAGGCGCAGCAGGCGCGCTGGCGATCGGCCGAGGCCGTCCTGACCGCGGTCGCGATCGGGCCCGCGGCGGTCGCCGGCGCGGCACTCGGCCTCGTCGTCCTGCTCGGCTCGGGCCGGCGCCGGGCGGCCCTGGCGCTGTCACGCTCGCGCGGGGCATCGGCGGCGCAGATCGTCGGGGCGACGGCCGGTGAGGGTCTCGCGCTGACGATCCCGGCGGCGCTCGTGGCGATTGCGCTTGCACTCCTGGCGAT
>Ga0326726_10006577_pt1 | contig 10462 bp, 6 predicted proteins | sample MHFenrmetagenome_2_FD_207603 | JGI IMG/M metagenome (GOLD analysis project Ga0326726, IMG submission 207603) | Lab enriched peat soil microbial communities from Michigan Hollow, Ithaca, NY, United States - MHF15MN | ecosystem: Environmental > Terrestrial > Soil > Wetlands > Peat | place: USA... | reverse complement strand
GACGATCGACCATGCAGGGCTGGTGGCGTTCTGGAGTCCCGCCGCGGAGCGGATGTTCGGCTGGCAGGCCACCGAGGTCGTGGGGAAGCCATTGCCGATCATCCCGCCAGGCCGGGAAGAGGAGTATTGCCGCTTTCGCGAGAGCGTGCTGGGTGGCAAGGCCTTCAGTGGGCGGGAGACTCGACGCCTCAGGAGAGACGGCACCGAGCTGGACGTCGCGGTTTCCACGGCGCCATTGCGCGATGCCGCCGGCAACATCCACGCCCTGGTAGCGTCCTATGTGGACATGTCCGGCCAGCGCCGGTTGGAGGAGGAGCTGCGGCAGTCACAGAAGCTGGAGGCGATCGGCCGGCTGGCGGGCGGCGTGGCTCACGATTTCAACAACCTGTTGACCGCCGTCCTCGGCTTCGCGGACCGGGTCTCCCGCGCCCTCCCCGCCGATCATCCGCAGCGTCGGGACGTGGACGAAATCACAGTGGCGGCAGAGCGGGCTGCGGGGCTCACCCGCCAGCTCCTGACCTTCAGCCGGCCGCAGCCGGTTGCACCTCGGGTCCTGGACCTGGGTGGGGTGGTCCGGGCAATGGAACCGATGCTGCGCCAGTTGCTGGGCGAGACGATCGATCTCTCCTGTTCCATCGCCCGGGACAGCGGCCGGATCCTGGCCGATGCCCATCACCTGGAGCAGGTGCTGCTCAACCTGAGCATCAACGCGCGGGACGCCATGCCGCGTGGGGGCCGGCTGCTCATCGAGACCGCGGCAGTCGAGCTCGCGAGCCCCTACCTGGACGAGCACCCCGAGATCGAGCCGGGCGCCTATTCGATGCTCGCGGTCAGCGACACGGGCACGGGAATGGACCAGGCCACCCGGGACCGGATCTTCGAGCCCTTCTTTACCACCAAGGGCGGCATGGGAAGCGGCCTTGGCCTCGCGACGGTGTACGGCATCGTGAAGCAGACGGGTGGCGGCATCCTGGTGTACAGCGAGCCGGGACACGGCACCACCTTCAAGATCTATTTCCCTCGAACCGACATGGCGATGGCCCCGGAGAAGGAACCGGCGCACGCCCCCGCGATCTCCGCGGACGGAGTGAGCATCCTGCTGGTCGAGGATAACCCCTCGGTGCGGAACCTGGCCGTGGCCATGCTCCAGGATGAGGGCTTCCGGGTTCTGGCGCATGCCTCCGCCGAGGAGGCGCTGGAGGCCGCGGCGGGGCAGGAACACTTCGAACTCCTGATCACGGACATCGTGCTCGGCGGCATGGACGGCGCGGAGCTCGCCGCGCGGCTGCGTCAGTCGCGCCCCGGGCTACCGGTGATCTACATGTCCGGATACACGGAGGACACCGAGCTGGTGAGGACGCTGGCTCACCAGGAAGGAGCGCGGTTTCTCGAGAAGCCATTCCGGCACAGCGTCTTGCTCAGGCGAGTCTCAGAGGCGCTCGGCGGTCACGCCCGGGCGCCGGCGCCCGGCGATCGCGCGAGCACAGGAGATCCGGCGACGCGGCCCTGACCCGGTCCCCACATTGCCGCGGGGCGCAAATCTGCCGGAGACCCGACCAGACGTGGTTGACTGGGGATCCTGCAGCGTCAGCCTGGTCCGGTCCGGGCAAGCCCCAGCATCGCCCGCAGGCGATCGAACGACCCCGGCATCGAGCAGACGTCGCACCCGGCGCAGGACTCCTGCTCCTCGCCGAAGTAACCGAGCAGGACCCGGCGGCGGCAGCGTCGCCCGCCCGCGTACCCCACCATCACCCGCAGACGCCCGAGCGCAGCCGCCTTCCTCCGGCGAATGCGGCGCCAGTCGACCGGACCCTCGTGCGGCCGCAGCTCCTGGGCCAGCCGGTCGGCAGAAGCGACCACTCCCGCCGGGTGGTGCCGGCGACGTTCCCGATGCCGCCACAGCTCCTCGACGACCCGACGCGGCGGGAAGGTCACCTCGAGCTGACGCCGGTGGATATCCGGATCGGAACGATGGTGCAGCAGCAGACAGGCGGAGGGCTGGCCGTCGCGACCGGCGCGGCCGGCCTCCTGGTAGTAGGCCTCGGGCGTCGGCGGCATGCCCCAGTGGATCACCAGGCGGACCCGGGGCGCGTCTATCCCCATGCCGAATGCCGAGGTGGCGACTACCACGTCCAGGTCCTCCGTGGTGAACCGGTGCAGCACCTCGGCCCGGCGCTCGCGGGTGAGGCCGGCATGATACGCGGCCGCGCGATGACCAGCGAACCACAGCCGCTGCGCCAGGGCGTCGGCCGAGTTTCTGGTGGAGACGTACACGATCGAGAGGCCGGGCCGGCGTTCGAGCCGGGCCAGCAGCAGCGGCATCCGCTCTCGCCGGTGCCGAACCCTGACAACGCCGAAGCTCAGATTGGGCCGGTCGAATGATCCCAGATGCTGATCGGGACGGGTGAGAGCGAGCGAGCGGATGATATCCGACCGCACGGGGCCGGTAGCGCTGCCGGTGAGCGCGATAGTGGGGGGGCGGCCCACCGCCGCTCGGAAGGCCCCGAGGGCGCGGTAGCTGGGGCGAAAGTCATGACCCCATTCGCTGATGCAGTGGGCCTCGTCCACCGCCAGGAGAGTGGGCCGGACCGCCATGGCCGCCAGATCCTGGGCCAGGCGATCGGCCCGCTCCGGAGATACGTAGAGCAATCGCAGACTGCGATCCGCGAGCCGGCTCTGGACGGAGCGTTGGTCTTCCGGCGATTGCAGACTGTTGAGACTATCCGCCGCGATGCCCCGAGCCTGGAGCGCGAGAATCTGGTCCTGCATGAGCGCCAGCAGCGGGGAGACGACGATGGTGACGCCACCGAGCACCAGGGCCGGTACCTGGAAACAGATCGACTTGCCGCCGCCGGTCGGGAGGACGGCGAGCGTGTCCCGCCCCGCCAGGACCGACTGGACCACCCGGCGCTGGAGCGGGCGAAAGTCACGGAAGCCGTAGCAACCGTGCAGCTGACGACGAGCCTCGTCGAGGCGATGGGCAAGGAGGGACACGGGGAGAGGATACCCCGTGGATCAGCCAGGACAGGCGGCGGAAAAACCCGGTCTGGTGCGGGGGAACGCCGCCCCTGAATCAGCCCGGCTTGTCCGATTCGGGGCCCGGCCCGGAAGCAGGGCGCTGCCCACGGTCGCGGAGCCGCAGGGCGAGGGCGACTGCGAGCGCCACCATCGCGGCCCAGACCAGGGGACGGTTCTCCAGCACCACGCCGGCGAGCGCCAGCAGGAACCCGAGCAGGGCCGAGAACAGCCGGGCGCGTCTCATCGCTGGAGGAACGCCGCGATGGCGGTACGGAAATCCGGATGGGCCCGCACGAGGGCGTTGACCCTGGCTCCGAGCGCAATGCCGTCGTCGAAGGAGCGGCCATCGAGCTCGTAGAACAACCGCTTGATCAGTGCCAATGCGGAGGGGCTGCTCCCCGCAAGCTGCGCCAGGGTCGTTGCGGCGGACGACTCGAGTTCCGCGTCGGGAACCACCCGGGACACGAGTCCCACGTCCAGCGCCTCGCTGGCCGAGAGCAGACGCCCGGTAGCCACCAGGTCGAAGCCGCGCTTCTCCCCGGCGACTCGGCGGAGCATCGTCATCACCATGGCCGGAACAAAGCCGCGCTGCACCTCGGGGTAGCCGAACTGGGCGCTGTGCCCTGCGATCACCAGGTCGCAGGCAGTGGCCAGGCCCGCTCCGCCGGCGAGCGCTCTGCCGTGGACCACGGCGACAACCGGGTGAGGGAGCCGCCGGATAGTGGAGTAGATCGCCCCGAGTCGGCCGGCAGACTGCTGGTTCTGCTCGAGGGACTGATCCGCCGATGCCAGCAGTTCGGCCAGATCGGCCCCGGCGCAGAAGTCCTTCCCCGCCCCGCGCACCGCCACCACCCGCACGGCCGGATCGAGCTCGGCCCGCTCCAGCGCCGCCGCCAGTGCAGCGATGGTGACCGCGTCCAGAGCGTTACGCTTGTCGGGGCGATTGAGCGTGAGCGCTAGGACTCCGGAGTCGAGGGAAGTCAGCAGCATGGACGTTCCGCGTTCCGCGTTCCGGGTTCCGCGTTGGTGCAGCGACGGCCCCCGGCAGCCGATGGCTCGCCTGACTGGGGATGGCATTCTCGCGGAACGCGGAACGCGGAACGCGGAACAGTCATCGTGGCTTCACCACCCGCCGGGCTATGTCGGCAGGCACCGGTATCTCCATCCTGAGGAGCGCGGTCGAGTACACCTTCCCCTGTGCGTCCGTCTTGAGCGAGATGGTGCCGCCGCCGTCCAACGCTCCATGCAGCAGGAAATTCAGCGCATTGAGATTGGGGAGCTCGAACCGCTCGACCGCCTTTGCCATCCCGCGGAAGTGCCGGGCCACTCGCTGACGGGTGACCTGCTTCACCAGCACGGGATAGAACTCGGGCTCGAGGGCGATGAGGCCGACGTTGGCGGTATCGCCCTTGTCGCCGCTGCGGGCGTGGGCCAGGTACCTTAGTTGCACGAGGCGGACCGGCGGACCGGCGGACCGGCGGACCGCTGGGGGTGCCCTTCGCTTGCTTGGTTTTGATGTAGCCATGGCGCCTGCTTCCTCAGTCGCTTCGCGATTGATCACCGTCCGCTCGTCCGCCGGTCCGTCAGTCCGCCCCTAGGGGTCCAGAATCTCCACCCGCACCCCCGGCTCGATCTCCGTCCGGTCAATCAGCGCGGGCCAGTAAGCCACCACCTCCTGCACCTCCGGCCGCCCGCCGGCAAAGCCGGTCACGCTGGGCGGACCGGTGAGCACCAGGGGCGCGATCTCGCGGGTGAACCGCTCCACCGGCGCCTTGTCTCGGGCCCGCACCCCGATCCGCAGCTGCACTTCGGGGATGTCCGGCGCTGGCGGGCCGGAGAGCGGGCCGTGGGTGGCGTCCACCCCGACGAACTCGGTCAGAATCTGCTCGTACTCGAGCCCCAGATCGGCGAGCCGTTGGCGCAGGATCCGGTCGGCGGCCCTGGCCTTGTCGTACGCCTCCGGCCAGCTGTACACCAGGGTACCCACGGCCTTGTATCCGTAGAAGTAGGCGATGGACACCTTGAGCTTGTCGGTTCGTTCCCTGCCCTTGATGCCGCTGACCCGAACCCGGTCCCGTCCCGCCTGGGTCAGGCGGATGCTGGTGAAATCGGCGATGCCGTCGGGAGTGATGTAGCTGTGGGGATCGCCCATCTCGTACACCAGCTGTTCCGACACGCTCGCCACGCTCACCACGCCGCCGGTTCCCGGATGCTTGGTGACCACGAAGCTGCCGTCGGCGCGCGCCTCGACCACGGGGAATCCGGGGTTGGCCAGTCCCTTCACCTGCCTCCACCCCTTGAGCAGGTTGCCGCCGGAGGCCTGCGCCCCGCACTCGATGATATGCCCCGCCACGGTACCGGCCGCGACCTTGTCCCAGTCGTTCCGGTCCCATCCGAACTCGTGGAACAGCGGGCCCAGGGTGAGGCCGGTGTCGGTCACCCGGCCGGTGATGACGACATGGGCCCCACCCCGCAGGGCCTCCACGATCGGCGCCATGCCGAGGTAGGCATTGGCCGAGAGCACCTGGGCACGAATGGTGGAGAGCGGGCGACCGGTGTCCATGTCCTGGAGCTCGTGGCCGCCGGCCAGCAACTGGTCCAGCCGGGGCAGAATGTCGTCCCCGGTGACGAGCGCGATCCGCACCTTCCGGGAGAGCCCCAGGTTCCGCGCCACTTCCCGCACCGCCTCGGCGCAGGCCCTGGGGTTCACTCCGCCGGCGTTGCTGGTCACCCGGATTCCCTTGGCGGCCACATCAGGAAGGATGCGCTCCATCAGCGGCACGAAGTCGCGGGCGTACCCCAGCTTCGGGTCGCGCGACTTCTGTTTCTGCATGATGGACATGGTCACTTCCGCCAGGTAGTCCAGCATGAGGTAGTCGATCGGCCCGCCCTGCACCTGGCGCACGGGGGCTTCGAGCCAGTCGCCCCAGAATCCCTGGCCTGCGGCGACGCGCACGGTTCGCTGCGTCATTGGCTGAGCGGTGTCACGGGGGAAGGAAGTGACGATTCCCGGGTCCAGGCGTGTTCTCCTTCGGGCACCACCACGATACCGAGGGGGAAGAACCCGTCTCCCAGCCGAAGCGGCGGATCGGACCAGGGCACCGTGACGGTCGCCTGGCGTCCGGCGCCGACGGTAACGCGCTGACCCGGCAGCTGGGTTACGTGGGCGGAGTCGGCATACAGCCGAATGGAGACCAGGGCGGTCCAGCGCTGGTCAGGCGCCGGGTCGGCGAAGCCGGGGAACAGGGCGACCTCGGCGTCCCGTCCCGCGCTGTCACGGGTCGGGGGAGTGAGGTCGATGTGGACCCGGCCAAAGGCGTAGTTGAGCGGCGACTGGCCGAGCTGCCGGCCGTCGCCCCCGAACACCGTGACGCCGAAATCAGTGAACCTGGGCCACTGGTCGCGATCCATGCTCACATCAACCGCCGCGTGCACGGCCCACTCGGGCAGCTGAAACCGGATTCGCTCGGTGTCGGAGCCCCGGGCCACGATCCGTGCGCTCCGTTCGGCCCCCACCAGAACCACGAAGGGCGTCGCGGTCACATCCTCTCCCGCGAGATTGGCGAGCTCGATCGCAACCCCATCCCGAGTTCGCTCCGCCCCGATGCGGAAGGGGCTCTGCTGCACCGCGATCGAGGCGGTGGCACCGTCCAGCGGCGGGGCCACGGCGATCGCCTCGTACATCCCGGCCACCACATCTCGGGCGTCCACCACGTACAGACCAGCCTGATCGCCGCTGCCGGCGCCGATGCCGTTCTCTTCCCGGTAGGGCTGCCCGCCAGGCTCGTGCAGGTAGGCGAGCACCTGTTCGCCGGGGTGACGGGTGCTGAAGGCGACGGCGAACGGGCGCCACGCCTGAGTCTCGAAGAACACCCGGGCTTCCCCACCCGCCGGTATGGCCCCGGGATTGGCGACAATGTCACCGCCGGTCTCGGGAACGACGATCGTATTCACCAGGCGGAACACCGGGCCGAGCAGAGTATCCGCGCTCCACCCGGTGACCACGCCGGTGTAGACCCCCGGCCGGCCGAGCATCCGAGGCTGATAGCTCAGGGTGATGCTGTTGGCCCCGCCGCGCAGGCGCACGCCGGTGGGCGCCCTGAGCCAGGGCGTGCTGGAACGCAGCGTGAATGCGGCTTCCCCGCCCGATGCCGGCAGGGTCACATCGAAGGTCTGCAGAGTATCCCCGGTGCCGGCCAGGCCCCGCTCCCGGAAGGCTGCCGTCACGCCGTTGCCGCGGGAGCGCACCGCCACGTCCGGCACCGGGCGGTTGGCCTCGAGCCAGCGCCAGGCGGCCTCCACGTCCGGCAGCCCGGTGCCGTCATCGAGGTAGGTCTCCGAGCCGATCGGCCGGGCAGTGACCATCAGCGCCTGGCGCACCTGCCGCGCGTCCACCACCCTCCCCTGCTGCGTCAGCGCCGACACCAGCAGGGCGGCGAGCCCTGCCGCATGCGGCGAGGCCATGCTGGTTCCCCCCTTCTGCTCACTGCCGATGCTCCACCGGGGAACCGTCGAGTAGGCCATGCCCGGCGTCACGATGTCCGGTTTCGCCAGCTCCCCGCCGCGGGAGCTGAAGTAGGCCACCGGGTCACCACCCTTCCCGCTGGCGCCGATGAAGACCCCGGGAAAGGTGGCTCCGACGGTCAGGGCCCGGGTCACCGAGCCGGGGAAGCCCATGGTCGAGAGCCCCGGACCGTCGTTCCCCGCGCTGATCGCGAAGACCACCTCGGGGTGGGCGGCCAGCACCGAGTCAATGAGCAGGTCGATGCGCGCCTGGCCCTCGGCTTCGTTGCCGACCCCGAAGCTCATGTTGAGCACGAGGGGCAGGCGGCGCTCCGCCGCGAACCGGATGGCGTAGTCCAGGGCCGCGGCCATGCTGCCGGTGGTGGAAATCCCACCCTGGGCGTTGTTCGCGATCTTGAGCCCGATGAGCATCGCGCCGGGCGCCACCCCGTCGAACCCAGCGATCCCGTACATGTCGTTCCCCGCGGCGATGCCGGAGACATGCGAGCCGTGGGCGCTGGTGTCGAAGTACAGATCGAGCCGGGGATTGCCACCGTCGGTGGCGAAGTTGACGGCGAGGGTGGTGGGAGCGGGGCGGCCGCCGCTCCTCCAGCCGAAGGTCTCCCGCGCCACGAGGTAGTCGTGCACCGGCTTCTCGTTGGCCAGACTGCCGTCGCCGTCGGTATCGGCGAAGAGCACCCATCCGTCGCTGGCCCGGACTACCACTACCGCGAGGGTGTCGCTGTCGTCGTGGTCGCCGTTCAGATCCGAGGCGGGCAGATTGCCCAGAGGGATCTCGGCGATGGCGCCGCCCCACATCTCACCGCCCACCGCGATAGCACGCAGCCGGGACACTCCCGCCAGCTCGCGGCCGGCGACCGTCACCCGGTCTCCGGCCGGCTGCACCCGGGCGAGCGAAACCGCGCCTTCGCCGGAAAAATCCCGCAGGTCCAGGATCTTCCGCTGGCCGGTGGAAGTGGTGATCAGGCCCGGTATGCCGGGGTCGAGACCGCTGTCGAGGATTCCGATCAATACCCCACGACCGTCCCACTCGGGGTGAGCCTTGAGGAATCGGTCTACTCCGGTGGCGCTCAGTGGCATCCACCCGCGAGCGAATGCTTCGGAGGGGGGCAGGATCGGCTGGGGTTCGGGGTGAGCGGCCGTGCCCGGGGGAGTGGCCGCCGCAGGGGCGGGGCCAGCGGGCACGGCGGGCCCCGCCCGACCGGCGCAGGCGACGAGAAGGGGCAAAACCACGACCGACGCCTGGCTCCGCAGACTAGTCCGCAGATTTCGCAGATTAGTCCGCAGATTTCGCAGATTAGTCCGCAGATTTCGCAGATTAAGAGGATTACGCAGGTTTTTCCGCCGATTACACGGATTAGGATTGCGCAGATTGATCACGAGATCAGACATCGAGAATGTTCAAGGCAGTTGAATCAACCATGTGTCAAGCCGTCCGAAGCTTTCACTATCGATGACGAAATCTGCGCAATCCCTCTAATCTGCGAAATCTGCGGAACAATCTGCGGAACAATCTGCGGACCAATCTGCGGATTCAAATCTGCGGAAGCACAAACGGGCCGAGATGTGGCCCGCCGAAGCTACCGGTCACCCGGAGCAGGAAGGCGACCATGTCGCGGCTTTCGTCCGCGGTGACGATCGCATCGACAAACCCCCGGGCGGCGGCGTACTTCGCGTCCAGCTGATGCTCGTAGTCGGCGCGCATGGCGTCCGCGGCCGCTTTGACCTCACGGGCCGGCTCCCGTTTCTCGGCCCGGGCGCGGGCAAGCTCCACGCCGTGCACCGCCTCGACCGCCGACTCGCCCTCCATCACCGCCATGCGCCCGGTGGGCCAGGAGAGCACGAAGTCGGGGTCGAACCCCTGCCCCGCCATCGCGTAGTAGCCGGCGCCTGAGGCGTGGTTCACCGTCAGGACGATCTTGGGCACCGTGGCGGTGGCCATTGCTTCCACGAAGCGCGCGCCGGCCCGGATGATCGCCGACTGCTCCGCGTCGGGCCCCACCATGAAACCGCTGACGTCCTGTACGAACAGGAGCGGTAACCGTTCCCGGCTGGCGTTTTCGATGAAGTAGGCGGCCTTCTCCGCGCTCTCGGTGTAGATGATGCCGCCGATCCGGGGCATCTGCCCCGCCTTCCCCTTGATGACCTGCCGCGCGTTGGCGATCACCGCCACCGGGTAGCCCTCGATGCGGGCGTGCCCGCACAGCAGTTCTCGGGCGATATCCGGCTGGAACTCATCCAGGCGTCCCCCATCCAGGAGACAGGCGAGCAACGCGTGGACGTCGTACGACATCCGGTGATCCACCGGCAGCACGTCATAGAGGTCGGTCACCGGGCGGGCGGGGGGCTCCGCCTGCGTGATCCGGTGCTGCACTCCCTGCGGGCGGGGGAGGCGGGCCACGTACCCGCGGATCATCGTGACGCACTCCCGGTCGTTGGCCGCCCGGTAGTGGGCCACGCCGGAGAGCGCGGTGTGCATTTTCGCCCCTCCCAGGCTCTCCGCGTCCACCACCTGGCCGGTGGCGCCCTTGACCAGGTTGGGGCCGCCGAGCCCCATGAAGCTGGTGCCTTCCACCATGAAGATCACGTCGGAAAGCGCCGGGAGGTATGCACCGCCGGCGATGCAGCTTCCCATCACCGCGCTGATCTGGGGCACGTTGAGATAGCGCCGCATCAGCGAGTTGTAGTAGAAGATGCGGGCCGCCCCATACTGTCCGGGGAAGACCCCGCCCTGGTAGGGAAGATTCACCCCGGCGGAATCCACCAGGTAGATGATGGGGATCCGCTGGCGCATCGCCACCTCCTGCGCCCGGAGGATCTTGCGGATCGTCTCGGGCCACCAGGAGCCGGCCTTGACGGTCGGGTCATTGGCGACCACCACACAGTCGCGACCCTCGACCACGCCCAGCCCGGTGATCAC
>Ga0326726_10006576_pt1 | contig 10463 bp, 8 predicted proteins | sample MHFenrmetagenome_2_FD_207603 | JGI IMG/M metagenome (GOLD analysis project Ga0326726, IMG submission 207603) | Lab enriched peat soil microbial communities from Michigan Hollow, Ithaca, NY, United States - MHF15MN | ecosystem: Environmental > Terrestrial > Soil > Wetlands > Peat | place: USA... | reverse complement strand
GAAGCTCAACAGCCACCGCTTATCGGTCATCGGTCCGCTGACACCGTGAAGCAGGCCGACACGCGGCCCCACGAACAGGATCGGCCAGAGAATGAACTCACCGCCCACGTAGGTGACGTTGGGCTTCACCGTCCATGGCTCCCTCCACGTGCGAAGCACGGTGGCCGCGACGGCGAACCCCGATCCGAACGTGCCGTAGCCATGGTCGACGTACGCCACCGATGCGCGTCCGGCGCCGAGGCCGGGTTCGACGAACACGGCGACCTTGCGAGAGTGTTCGCGCCCGTTCTTCTGCCAGTCTTCACCGAGCAGCACGCCCAGCGCCGCGGACACCTTCTGCGGACCGCCCACCCGAATGCCGAACGCGGGGACGATGTGGCCGCGCGGCACTGTGTCTTCGCCATGCTGCGCCTGCGCCGCCGCCGGCATCGACGCGACGGCCGCGACCAGCAGCGCGACGATCGCGGGACGCAGCAGATCCCTCCGCTTCGCATGCCTCGGCATGCGTCTAATGTACGCGCCGTCAGGGTGGGCCGCAGGCAACCACCACGTCGTGCTCCCGGAACCGAACCGGCTGGTCGCTCGCGGGAACGCGCGCCAGATCTACGGGTTGTGTCATGACCGCGGCGGTTGGGCAGCCGGCGGCCGGCGTCGCCACTCGTACGGAGATCTGGATGCCGACCGAGTCCTGTTGGGCGCCCTCGATGATGACGTCGTAGCCGCCGTTCGGTCGCGAGCCGAGGGCTGCGACGACGATCATCTCGCGTCCAAAATCAATCTCGGGGAGCGAGGGCTGCGGCACGAACGGGCGGTTGATTCGCTCCCAGAGCTGTCGCCACGCCGTGGAATCACGGATCACGGCTCGCATCGGGTCGCCGATGCCCGCGTACGACGAGAACGCCGTGGTGCCCTCGCGGAGTCGCGCAAGGGAGACGGGTGCCGCCCGAAGGTTGTGTTGCGCCGCCGCCATCGTGCTCTGACCAACCGTCGCCACCACCGCGACGGCGACGACGCGGCGCAACGTCATCCCAGACGCTTGCCCTTGAACGACATGCGCGGCCAATGCTGGCGCCGCACACCCTGGATCCCGCCGACGAGCGTGATGCAGGAGACGAAGACGATCATCGAGAGCGAGACCAGCAGGTCGCGCGTCGCCGAGATCGCCGCGCTGCGCCGCGCCTCGACATCCATCGAGATGCGCAGAAGCCCGACGGCCTGTCGCGTGTCGAGCGGCAACCGTCCCGCCTCCACCGCGGAGATAAAATCGCTTCGATCGTCCCACGATTCGCTCACGCTTTTCAACACGTGCAGCTGAACGGCCGCGTAGATCAATCCCGCGGCGACAAAGAACAATACGACAGTTGGGGCGATGAGGAGCAGCTTACGGTCGAAGCGCACTCAAGTAATTAAGCACAGGTGCACTTCTGGCGCCGCGAAGAGGCGCACGGGAAACGCGCTGCAGCCCACGCCGCGGCTCACGAGCAGCGTGCGCGGCCGCGTGCCGCCGAGCGCGTGGCGTCCCCGGCTATACCGCCGGTTGAGGGGTCCGCCGGGCATCACGATCGGCGCACCCCATGGGAACGCGATCTGTCCGCCGTGTGTGTGTCCGCAGAGCGCGAGATCGAAATGCCGCTCGCCGATCGCCTCGAGACCCTCCGGTGAGTGCATCAGGACGATCCGCCGCTCAGCCGCTTGGTCTAGGGCGAGATCCCCACGCGGTAGCCCGCGCGTCACGTCGTCGAGGCCGCAGATCGACACCGGGCCGAACGGCGCACGCACCGTGACATGATCGTTCGCGATCAGCTGGACGCCGGAACGCTCCAGGGCGGTCGCGATGCGGCGCTGTCCCGCCCGGATATCGTGGTTGCCGAGGACGGCGAACTTGCCAAGCGGAGCGGAGATCGCCTCGAGCATCGGTGAGACGCGCCCGATGTCCTGGGCCCTCACCGCTACGAAGTCGCCGCCGAGCAGGAGCACGTCCGGCTTGAGCTCGGCGAGCGCCTCGCAGGCTCGCTCGATCAGGCGGTCGTCGGTCAAGCCGCCGGCGTGGAAATCGGAGGCGAACGCGATCCGCAGCGGACGCCGCTTGCCCGCCGCCGGGGCCGTCGAAAGGTCGAGGGACAGCGTCGACGTTTGAAGTCGCCCCTGGAGCCCCACCGTGTACGCCAGGCGCGCTCCCCAGTTGGCTGGCCGGAAGAGCGCCTCGAAAAACGCCTCGAGGGTCCCCCGGTCTCGGGATCCGCGGGCGGCGGCTTCTCTGGCGATGGACAGCGTGGCGTCGGTCATCGATCGGCTTGGGGGAAGTTCCCACGTACAGTATCGGCAGCCGGCGTCAAGATTTCGTCACCGGCCCCGACACCACCGCCGACGGGTCACTTTCTAGCGAATGATGGGGCCCGAGACCTGGATCGTTGCCGCCGCCGAGTTCGTGGTATCGAAGGAATACCGGACCGTGACGATCGTTGTTCCGGGTGTGCCGGCCGTGACCAGGCCCGACTGCGTCACGTTGGCGACCGACGGCAGCTGGGAGGCCCACACGAGCTGCTTCGTGAGCGAGTCGGGGGCGTTGGTGAACAGCTGCTGCTGTCCGCCCACGGCCAGCAGAACGAGCGTGGGCTGGACGGAGAGCGACTCGCGTGGGGTCGTCGCCACGCTCGTCGCCGCGCCGATGTGCGCGATCGTCGGTGTGAGATCGGTCTCGCAGGCGGCGGCGATCGCCGCCGCGGCAAACGCGAGTATGATGATCGGATAGCGTCGCATGCCCGAATGGTGGACATGAACCGTGCCGCCGCGATCCGGGGGCGACGTTCACCGATTCGCAACGTGTGTGCGCTAAGAATCGTACATGTCCTATGCGAGCGCTGCGGTGACCACACAGCTTCATCGAATGGTCACTCATGACGACGATTCTCTTCAGTCCACGCCAGTCATGCCTGATGCCGACGTGGTGCTTGTCATCGACGACGAGCCTCAGATCCGACGCGCGGTGCGGGATGCGCTTCGGGACGTCACCACGCGCGTGGATGAGGCGGCCAACGGCGTCGCGGGCGTCGACGCGGCCACCACGGGCCGTCCCGACCTCGTCGTGCTCGACCTTGGCCTGCCCGACATGGCCGGCGTCGATGTCTGCCGCGAAATTCGGCAGCGCTCGGCTGTCCCCATCATCGTGCTCTCGGCGCGGCATTCGGAGCACGAGAAGGTGGACCTGCTGAACGCCGGGGCAGACGACTACGTCACGAAGCCGTTCAGTGTGCTCGAGCTTGCCGCGCGCGCCAAGGCCCAGATCCGCCGAGCGAAGACGCTGGCGGCGGCCACGGCGAGCGCGGCGCCGGTCACGGTCGGCGGCCTCGTCATCGACACGATCGCCCGGAAGGTGTCGCGCGACGGCGTGCAGCTTCACCTCACGCCGATCGAGTGGCAGATTCTGTCGACACTCCTCGGGGCCGCGGGGCGGACGCTGACCCACCAGCAGATCTTCGACGCGGTGTGGGGGCGGCAGTTCGGCAGCCCGCAGCAGTATCTTCGCGTGCACATCACCAACCTTCGGCGGAAAATCGAAGTCGATCCGGCCGCCCCGCAACTCATCATCACGGAGCCGGGAGTCGGGTATCGGGCCGAATTGGCTCGCTGACGATGGCCGCGCGCCGCGATCTCGTTCCGTGGGTCGTGTGGATCGCGCTGATGGTTGTGGTGACGGTCGTGATGGTGCTGATCCGCGACTCGATGGATCAGGTGCACGTGATTCTCGTGTACCTCCTCGTGGTGCTCGGCGCCAGCACGTCGGGCGGGCGGCTCCTCGCCTTTCCGCTGGCCTGCCTCGGCTTTCTCCTCATCGACTACTACTTCCAGCCGCCGTACGACAGCATCGGGTTCAACAAGCCGCTCGATCTCGTCGCGCTGACGGCATTTCTCGTCACCGCGGTGGTGGCGACGGACCTGCTCGTCCGCGCGCAGACGCAGGCCGCGGAGGCGGAGCGGCGCGCCGTCGAGATCGCGTCGCTGGCGCGACTGGGCTCGGAGACGCTGAGCGCGGGGCGCGCGGAGGACGCGCTGGCGAGGATCGCCGAGGTCATCAAGTCGACCCTCAAAGTCGCCGAGTGCTCGATCACGGCGTGGGATCCGGGGCGCGGCTTCACGGCGTCGACCCGCGGACCGGCGCCCGTGCCCGACCCCGACGAGGCGCTCCTTCGCCGGGCGATCGAGGGGCCGGGTCCGCTCTGGGTCCGCGTGACCGGCGACATCGTCCTCTCGCCGAGCGCCGACCAGCGCGGTCCCACGGCGAACGACCGGGTTGAGAGAATTCTCATTCCTTTGTCGGTGCAGGCGAGGCCGGTCGGTTTGCTCTCGGTCGCGAACGCCACGCCGGTGGAGCTCGATGACGCGCAGCGCCGGTTCCTCGACGCCATCGTGTACTACGCGGCGCTCGCCGCCGACCGCGTCCGACTCGTCGCCGAGGCCGAGCATGCCGAGGCGCTCCGCGAGGCCGACCGCCTGAAGGACATCGTGCTGGCGTCGGTCTCGCACGATTTGCGGACGCCGCTCACCACGATCAAGGCGCTGGCGCAGAGCGCGGCGCTGCAGGGCAACACCGCGGGGGCGGCGATCGAAGAGCAGGCCGATCGCTTGACGCGTCTGGTGAGCGACCTGCTCGATCTTTCGCGGCTCAAGGGCGGAGGATTCGCCGCGGTCCCGGAGCTCAACACGGCGGAGGACCTGATCGGCGCCGCCGTGCGTCAGACGCGCGGGTTGTTCGGCGAGCGGCAGCTGCGCACGATCATCGATCTCCACAGCCCCGCGCTCGTCGGGCATTTCGATTTCTCCCAATCGCTGCGCGTGCTCTGCAACCTGCTCGAGAACGCCGCGCGGTACTCGCCGCCCACGCAGCCGATCGAGCTCGCGGCGGCGCGGGACGGCGCGACGCTCGTGTTCACCGTGTCCGATCGCGGGCCGGGCGTTCGCGAGGAGGATCTGTCGCGGATCTTCGAGCCGTTCTTTCGCGCGAAGCACTCCGCGCCCGACGCTGGACGCGCCGGCCTCGGACTCTCGATCGCGCGCACGCTCGCCGAGCTGCAGGGCGGTTCGGTCACGTACGCCCCGCGCCCGGGCGGCGGCAGCGTGTTCTCGCTGCATCTGCCGGCGACGGAGCTGGGACTCGACGCGCTCGAGCAGCCCGCGTGACGCGCGCCGCCATCGGCGGCCGTACGACGCACCGTCTGGCCGGGCCGGTGTATCGATCCTAGCTTAGTCGGCGCCCCCTCATCGTGACGGCATGGATCTCCGCGACCAGCTCGAGTCGACGCTTGGCCACACCTACTCCATAGAGCGGGAGCTGGGCGGGGGCGGCATGTCGCGCGTGTTCGCGGCGACCGAGACGGCGCTCGGCCGCAAGGTCGTCATCAAAGTCGTGCCGCTGGAGCTCGGCGCCGACGTCAACGCCGACCGGTTCAAGCGCGAGATTCTGCTCGCCGCCAACCTGCAACATCCGCACATCGTCCCGGTCTTGACCGCCGGCGAAACGGCCGGCGTGCCGTACTACACAATGCCGTTCATCGAGGGCGAGTCGCTGCGTGCGCGCCTCGAGCGGGGGCCGGTCGCCATCGGCGACGCCGTGAGCATTCTGCGAGACGTGGCGCGCGCGCTGGCGTACGCGCACGAGCGCGGCGTCGTGCACCGCGACATCAAGCCGGACAATGTGCTCTTGTCCGGCGGCTCGGCGACGGTCACCGACTTCGGCATCGCGAAGGCGCTGGTGGCGGCGTCGGCTCCAGCCAAGGCGGGCCAGACGACGGAGTCGCTGACGGTGCTCGGCACATCGATCGGAACGCCGGCGTACATGGCCCCCGAGCAAGCGGCCGCCGATCCGAGCACGGACCATCGCGCCGACATCTACTCGTTCGGGTGCCTGGCGTACGAGCTGCTCGCCGGACGCCCGCCGTTCTCCGGACTGTCGCCGCACAAGCTGCTCACTGCGCAGATGAGCGAGCGTCCGAAGCCCGTTGCGCAGCTTCGCCCCGACACGCCGCCTCTCTTGGCCGATCTCGTGGCGCAATGTCTGGAGAAGGATCCGGACGCACGGCCGCAGAGCGCGGGCGATGTCGTACGCATTCTCGAGGCGGTCGGCACCGGGACGATCTCCGGGTCGGTCGCCATCGCCATGGCCGGTCCCGGCTCGCTCAAGCGGGCGCTCGGCATCTACGCCGTGACGTTCGCGTCCGTCGTCATTCTGGCAAAGGCCGCCGCGGTGGGCATCGGCGTTCCCGATTGGGTAATGCCGACGACGATCGGCTTGATGTTGGTGGCGCTGCCGTTGATTCTCGCCACGGCGTACGTGCAGCGTGTGGCGCGGAAGACATTGATCGCGACGCCGCGCGGCGCCACGCCGGCGCCAGGGACGACGGTGGCGACACTGGCGCTCAAGGCGAGTCCGTACCTTTCGTGGCGCCACGTCGGCCGATCGATCGCCTCGGCGATCATCAGCTTCGCGCTGCTGGTGACCGTGTTGATGGGGTTGCGTCCACTCGGGCTCGGCCCGCTCGCGTCGCTGATGGCGAGCGGTACGCTGCACGCGCGGGACAAGGTGCTCGTGGCCGACTTCACGTCGACCGGCGCAGACACGACGCTCGGCGGCGTGGTGTCCGAAGCGGTGAGGGCGGACCTCGGGCAATCACCAGTCGTGTCCGTCGTGACACCGCAAACCGTCGCTGCCGCGCTGGAACGGATGCAGCAACCGGCGAACACGCGCATCGACACGGCCGTCGCGCGCAGGATCGCGCAACGCGAGGGTATCAAGGCGGTGGTGGGCGGCGAAGTGCATTCGATCGCCGGCGGCGGCTTCCTCCTCACGATGAAGCTGCTCCGCGCTGACTCGGGTCAGGTGCTGGCATCGCTGACCGAAAGCGCGGACTCGCCGAAAGACCTGATTCCGGCGATCGGCAAGATGACGCGCAAGCTGCGCGGACGGATGGGCGAGTCGCTCAAGCACGTGCAGGCGTCGGCCGAGTTGGCGCAGGTGACGACGTCGTCGCTCGAGGCGCTGCAGAAGTACACCGAAGGCCAGCGGGCGATGTCGGTCGAAGCGAACCTCGACAAGGCGATTCCGCTCTTCAGACAGGCGGTGGCGATCGACACCGGGTTCGCGTCGGCATACCGCGCGCTCGCGATCGCGCTGGGCAACCGCGGGCAGGATCGCGAGGGTCAGATCCGCGCCGTGGAGAAAGCGTACGCGCACTCCACTCGGCTGCCGGAGGTCGAGCGGTATCTCGCCATCGCCGCGTACTGGAGCCAGGGTCCTCGCCCCGATCGCGCGAAGGCGGCGGCGACGTACGAGTCGCTCCTCACGGTTCGTCCGAACAACTATGCCGCGCTCAACAATCTGGCGTTGACGTACGCGCAGGATCGGAACTTCGGCAAGGCGATCGAGCTGCTCCGTCGAGCGATCGACGCGAATCCGACGACGCTCGTGGCGTACGGCAATCTGATGGGGTACCAGGCGGAGCAAGGTCAGATCGCGCCGATGGAGTCGACGTTCACGAAGGAGCTCAGGGCGTCGGGCAACAATCCGCGCGTCGCGATCGGGCGAACGAGCATCCTCTTCAGCCGCGGCGACTACGACAGCGTCAATGCGCTCGTGGACTCCATCGTCCAGGCGAATCCTGGCGACGACGGTTTGGCGCGACAGCGGTCGAACATCCGTCAGGTGACGGCGCTCACGACCGGCAAGCTGACGGAGAGTCTCCGTCTGGCAAGCGTGAACGCGGCCACGGCGATGACGGCCGGGGAGCCTGGGGCGGCGCTCGGCGCGTCATTCGATTCGGCAATGGTCGAGGCCTGGTTCCGGGGGTCGAAGGACAAGGCGCTCGCCATCACGAACGCGGCGCTCAAGCGAACGCCGCTCGGCAGCCTCAAGCCTGGCGACCGTCCGTACGTAAATCTCGCGATGCTCTATGCGCTCGAGGGCCGGCCCGATCTCTCGCGCGCGATGCTGAGCGAGTTCGAGGCCACGGCGTCGACGATGGCGCCCGATGTCGCCGCCGGGGTGCGACACAGTCTGATGGCCGCGATCGCGCTGGCCGAGCATCGCTACGCCGATGCCTCGCGCGAGGCGCGCGCGTCCGACGTCGGGACGTGCACGACGTGCGTGCTGCCGCTGCTCGCGCTGACCTACGACTATGCGGACCAACCCGACTCGGCGATCGCGGTGTACACGCGCTACGTCGAGTCGACGTCGATCCTCAACCGCTTCGGCAACGACGGCTTCTTCCTCGCCGGGGCGTACAAGCGATTGGGCGAGCTGCTGGAGGCGAAGGGGGATCGCACAAAGGCCGCGCGCTACTACACGAGATTCGTCGCGATGTGGAAAGATGCCGACCCGGACCTGCAACGAAGTGTCGCAGATGTGCGTAAGAAGTTGACGCGTCTCAGCGACACGGAAGCGAAACCGTGACGCATGGATATCTTAGTTCGATCTTTGTGTGTTCTTTGTCGACGCGCGCGAGCCCACCCCATAGTTTTTCTCTCGCGTCATCGAGTGCCCCCCAAACGTCTCTCGGTGGCGTGCAAGACGACAGGAGCTTAGGTGTTCACGCCATGAGGGGTGGGTGGGAAATCATGCGTGACGCCTGACTCCTGTTCGTCATTTCTGGACGCCAAAACGGACACCCTCGAGGTGTCCGTTCGTGTTTCTAGCATATGATCATTCCAAACTACTACTTAAGAACTAGTGCGCGACCGCCGGGCTCTCGCGAAATGCCCGCGTTTTCGACAGCGCGAGGATCGTCACCGCAAAGAGCAGGTACGCCGCCGCCCACTGGTACGGCAGCGCGCTCCCGGTGGACCATGGGAAGTAGACGCCGCCCGCCGGCATGATCGAGTGAATGAATCCAAACAGCGCGAGCACGCCGCACGCGCCGAGCGTCACCGCCGCGGCGACCACGCGGCGGTCGATGAGAAACGCGGCGGCACCGCCCCAGAGCATCGCCGTGAGGATGAATCCATGCGCGAGGAGCACCATCACGCCGACCGTGCCGATGAAGTCGGGATTGGTCAACCCGGTCGCCTTCATCGTGCCGGCGGGATCGATCGCCGCGGCCATCAGCGCCCCACCGTACACCTGCGACAGGAAGATCTGAACGAGCTGCGCTACCGACGGGAAGACGGCGAGCGTCACCGCGGCCGCGTGGCGTTTCGGCGTCGCGAGGTAGCTCTGCTCGGTGATGTCGAGCGCGACGAAGACGAGGATCGGCGCCAGCGCCGGCTTGGGCAGCGCGTCGGCGAGAAACGCGATGTATCCGAAGATGCCGCCGAGGCCGATGAAGAGTCCGGTGGCGAGCGTGTAGCCCGCGCGGCCGCCCATCGCCTTGTACGCCGGGTGCCCGATGTACGGCGTCGATTGGCTGACGCCCCCGCACACGCCAGCGACGAGCGTCGCGATGGCTTCGGTGAGCAGGATGTCGCGCGTGCGATAGTCGTCGCCGGCGATCCGCGCGCTCTCCGTGACGTTGATGCCACCGATCACCGTGAGAATCGCGAATGGCAACGCGAGCGGCAGGTACTCCTTCACCGCGATCGGCAAGCCTTTCAGGAACCCCAATGACGGAACCGGAAAGCCGACCGGTAGCCCGCTGCCGGCGTGCGCGACCGGGTGCACGAGCAGCCCGAACGCCCCGAGGCCATAGTAGAGCGCGGCGCCGACGGCGACGCTCACCAACACTTCGGGAGCGCCGAAGGGCAGCTTGATCTTCGCGACAAGCGCGTAGACGATGATCCCCAGCGCCATCATGCCGACGATCGGCTCGCCGTAGATCTCGCCGAGCTGGAGCGTGCCGAGCAGCGCGATGCCGACGCCGCCGATCGAGCCGAGGAGGCCCGCCTCGGGAATTGCGCGCCGCACCGCGTCGCCGAAGAACGACATGACGAGCTTGAACACGCCCATCAACACCATCGATGCCATGCCGACCTGCCACGCGAGCACCGCGGCGTCGTTCACCGGCATCTTCGCCTTCGCCGCGAGGAACGCGGGCCCGAGCACCGTGAGCGCCATCCCGATCGTCGAGGGCGCGTCGAGGCCGAGCGGCATCGCCGTCACGTCGGATCGTCCGGTGCGCCGCGCGAGGCGAACGGCCATGATGCTATAGACGACGTCGCCGAACAGCACGCCGAGCGCCGTGCCCGGGAACATGCGCGTGTACACCAGCTGCGCGGGGAACCCGAATCCCGCGACGAGAATGCCGGCGAGCACGGCCAGGTTGACGACGTTATCGAGCATCAACCCGAAGAAGGCGTTGATGTCGCCCTTCGCGGCCCATCGGTATGGCGCCGCCGGAACGGCGACGCCGGGGTCGTAGTCGCTCCCTCGCTGCGTCGTGATCATGGGGCTCGAAGATAGGATGGCGGGCGCCGCTGGGCCACCGTAGTTTCTCACTCCCGGACCCTCCCACGACATGAGGCGATGATGCGTCACTGTT
>Ga0326726_10006574_pt1 | contig 10464 bp, 17 predicted proteins | sample MHFenrmetagenome_2_FD_207603 | JGI IMG/M metagenome (GOLD analysis project Ga0326726, IMG submission 207603) | Lab enriched peat soil microbial communities from Michigan Hollow, Ithaca, NY, United States - MHF15MN | ecosystem: Environmental > Terrestrial > Soil > Wetlands > Peat | place: USA... | reverse complement strand
GAGCGGGTGTGGCTCGCCCAGCCCCGGCCAAGCGCCGTCGGCAGGTTCGCGAAAAATCAGCGCGCGACACTCCGAAAGTTCGGATGCCAAGCACAGCAATCGGCGTGAACATTCGTATCCAGGAATCCGCCTGGAGACTGTCCATGAAGCCGTTCAAGTCGATTCTCGACCAATCGTTCATCTACGTGCCATCGACCGCCACGTCGGTCGACCAGACCTGGCGCCGATTCGGCTGGCGGCCGAGTTCCGAAGAACGCGCGACGCATGAAACCCACACGGGTTCTGCGAAGCTCTCTTCGGACTCGCTGTCGCTCCAGCAGTGACCGGCTGTGAGGGCCGCCGCCGTATCCGGCACACCCCGCCTGGCGGCGCGGTGAACCACTAGCAAGAGCACTCCCCCGCCTTTGTCGCCGGACGGGTCCACGGGACGACCGGCACTGCCTGGACGTCCGCGAGCTGCAGGGCGTGCGCACCGACGACGCGCATGTTTTCTGCTGTACATCCGCTATCGCCGCGCCTTCGATATCGCCGGTAGGCGCAGCAACGCGGCGACGCGACGTCCTTCGATATGCTGCAGTTCCGTTGTATCCGGAGACCGGCAGTGAGTGAAAAACGATCCGTTCTCGTGGTCGGTGCGGGCGACGCCACCGGCGGCGCGATCGCCCGGCGGTTTGCGCGCGAGGGCTACGCGGCGTGCGTTACGCGCCGTTCTGCCGAAAGACTCGCACCGCTGGTCGAGCGGATCCGAGCCGAAGGTGGCATCGCGCACCCGTTCGGCTCCGATGCGCGCATCGAAGACGAGGTGGTCAAGTTGATCGGCCACATCGAGCGCGAAATCGCGCCGATCGAGGTGGCGGTCTTCAACATCGGCGCCAACGTCCGCTTCGACGTGACGGAAACGACGGAGCGCGTCTATCGCAAGGTCTGGGAGATGGGCGCGCTGGCCGGGTTCCTGGTCGGCCGCGAAGTGGCGAAGGTGATGGTGCCGCGCGGTCGCGGCACGATCCTCTTCACCGGCGCGACGGCCAGCGTGCGGGGCTCGGCCGGGTTCAGCGCGTTCGCCGGCGCCAAGCATGCGTTGCGATCGCTCGCGCAAAGCATGGCACGCGAACTCGGGCCGCAAGGCATCCACGTCGCGCACGTCATCATCGACGGCGCCATCGATACCCAGTTCATCGCGGAGAACTTCCCGGAACGTTATGCATTGAGAGCGCAGGACGGCATCCTCAGTCCGGACGCCATCGCCGACAACTACTGGCACCTGCACCGCCAGCACCGCAGCGCCTGGACCCACGAGCTCGACCTGCGCCCCTGGATGGAGAAATGGTGAAACGCGTCGAGTTCTTCTTCGATTTCGGCAGCCCGACGACCTACCTGGCTTACACGCAGCTGCCGCGCATCGTGGCCGAATGCGGCAGCGAGTTGGTGTGGCGCCCGATGCTGCTGGGTGGCGTGTTCAAGGCGACCGGCAACGCCAGCCCGGTCACTGTGCCGGCCAAAGGGCGCTGGATGTTCGGCGACATCGCGCGGCACGCGCAGCGCTATGGCGTGCCGTTCACCTTCAATCCGGCATTTCCGATCAACACGCTCACATTGATGCGCGGCGCGGTCGGGCTGCAGATGCGCCAGCCCGACGCGTTCGAACGGTACGTCGATGTCGTATTTCGCGCGATGTGGGAGAAGCCCCTCAACCTGGGCGATCCGGGCGTACTCGCCGGGACGCTGGGTGACGCGGGTTTCGACACGGCGGCCTTCATGGCGCTTGTCGCCGACCCTGAAGTCAAGGCGAAGCTCATCGCGAACACCGACGAGGCGGTCGCGCGGGGCGTGTTCGGCGCACCGACCTTCTTCGTCGACCAGCAAATGTTCTTCGGCCAGGACCGCCTCGCGTTCGTGCGCGAGGCGCTGGCTTCGTAGTCGGACACCCTGGAGGGACGCGTCCGGCGCGTGCCCGGCCGAGAGTGGCCGGCCTGGATGGGATCTTGCGCCGCATGCTTGATCGAAATCATCAAGCGACGCTCGACCGCCGGGTATGGTGGCATCAATCGCTCACGGAGGAACAGGGTGAAATCAGTACGCGACGGTTGGCGTCCGCTACAGCGCCAGGAATTGCGCGACGAGCTCGTCCACGACACTTACAAAGCAAAGAAGGGTTTGGCGGAGCCTGCCCGCTGCCCGGACTGCGGTGCCGTCTATCACAGCGGCCGCTGGCAATGGGGAGCGGCTCCGTCCGGCGCTCACGAGCACCTGTGTCCGGCGTGTCATCGCATCCGCGATCATTTTCCAGCCGGCTACGTCACGCTCGCGGGCGAGTTCTTTGTCAGCCATCGCGACGACCTGCTACACCTCGCGCGCAAGCGGGAGGAGCACGAAAAGGCCGAGCATCCGCTTGAACGCATCATGAACATCGAGGATGTCGAAGGTGGCGTGTTGCTTACGACGACCGGCATCCACCTGGCGCGCAATATCGGAGAAGCCGTGCATGCGGCCTACAAGGGACACCTCGAGTACCACTACAACAAGCAGGAAAACCTTCTTCGCGTGCAGTGGAGCCGCTGAAAGCGAGTAGCCCATGCTCGAACCGCACGTTCATCTTGCGTATGCCCCGCGCGGGGCCGGTGTCCTCTGCGCCGCCTTCTGGCTCGCGCACGGGCCGGACTGCTTTGGCTGGTTCACCGGCGCGCAGGCCTACGAACACCCGGCACATTTTTTCTTGCTCGAGAACTATTACTCGACGCACGAGACGGTCTGCTATCGGTCCGCCGATAACGACGTGCGCGGCAAATGGGTGCAGGTGTCGGCGCATGACAGGTCGGCATCGGCGCTCGAGACACCCGGCCCCCTGCCGGAACCGCTGTGCCACGACGTGGAGCAGCTGCAGAATGCATTCGTGCGCGAGTGGCTGTTCTACCGGCATGCGCCGGACTCCGAGCCGGATGCCGCAGCGCTGCGCGCACGCGAGCTGCCGGTGATGGCGCTGAACATCCGCCCGAGGAAGCTCAACAAGCTGCAGACCGGCGCGCCCGTGTGGACGTTCACGTCGCCGGGCGCGGACCTGAATGTCCTCACCTTTCTCGCACGTTACTGGACGCTCGACTACGTGCCGGAATGAGCGGCGCCGCGCGATGCAGGCACGCTGGGAACACGTTTCGCATGAAGCCGACATGGGCGTACGTGGCTTCGGCGCGACCAAGAGCGAGGCCTTCGAGCAGGCCGCACTGGCCATGACCGCCGTGATCACGGATCCGGCCTCGGTCGACGCGCTCGACGCGGTCCAGATCGAATGCGAAGCCCCCCGACGACGAGCTGCTGCTGGCCGAGTGGCTCAATCGGCTGTTCTACGAGATGGCGACGCGCAGGATGCTTTTTAGCCGCTTCACGGTGCACATAGAAGGAACGCGTCTTGCCGCCAGCGCCTGGGGCGAGCGCATCGACGTCGCGCGCCATCGTCCGGCGGTCGAAATCAAGGGCGCCACCTATACGGCGCTGCGCGTGGTGCACGAGGCGCACCACTGGGTCGCCCAGACGGTACTGGGGCTACGGACCGCGCGATGAGCCGCCATCAGGCGTTGCGCACCCGGAAGGGCCGCCAGGTCGTCGACGAACTCGCGCAGCGCGGGATTCTCATCCGCAGCCCGTCGATGCGCGGCATCGCCGAGGAGGCACCCGACGCTTACAAGGACGTGTCGGCCGTGGTCGATGCCGCTGATGCTGCGGGTCTCGCGCGAAAGGTCGCGCGAGTCGAGCCGCTGATCTGCGTCAAAGGCTAGGCACGCGCGCGCGCCGCCACGGTGAAATCCGCCGTCGCTCGAAGCGCCACGCCGCCGATCGGCCCGCCTTTGGGTCGGGCATACATCGGCACCAGCGGATGGAACTATGACAGCTGGCGCGAGACCTTCTACGAAGGCTGCCCAAGGCGCGAGTGGCTGGCGCGCTGCGCGCAGCACTTCTCCGCCATCGAGGTCAACGCGACCTTCTATCGGCTGCAAAGCCTGGAAACGTTCCGGCGCTGGCGCACGCAGACGCCGCCAGACTTCCGTTTCGCGATCAAGGCCAACCGCTATCTCACACACAACATGAAGCTCGCCCATCCGCTGGACTCGATTGTCCTGGAGCGCAGCCGTGCGGCCGGCCTCGGCGCAAAGCTCGCTGCGGTCGTGTGGCAACTTCCGCGCAACCTGCATCGCAATCTGCCGCGACTCGAGGCCTTTGCACGCGCCCTGCGGCATTGGCGCAATACCCGCCACGCGATCGAGTTTCGCCACCCATCGTGGTTCGACGACGATGTCGCCGCCTGCCTGCAAGACCGCGGCATCGCCGTCTGCCAGTCCGACTCCGCCGACTGGCCGTTGTGGGATGCAGTGACGACCGATCTGGTCTACGTGCGGCTGCACGGGCATACCGTGACCTACGCGTCCGGCTACAGCGATCGCGAACTGCGTTCCTGGGCCGGGCGCGTGCGACGCTGGCGACGCGAGCGACGCGACGTGCACGTGTACTTCGACAACGATGCATGGGGCTACGCGCCACGCGATGCCGTGAAGCTCATCGACATGATCCACGCCGACTGATCGCCATTTCGAGGTCCAGACTTCGAGGCCATGACCAGACATCTACCGGTCGGCGCACCTTACGATCGGGCCGCGCCAGCGCGCGCGGGCGCGCGTATGCGCTTGATCGTCTCGCGCATGAACGCCGGCAGGTCCGCCGGATGACGTGCCGTGATGAGATTGCCGTCGATCACGACCTCGCGATCTTCATAGAGCGCGCCGGCATCGCGCAACTCGTCGGCGACGGCGTGAAAGCAGGTTGCGCGGCGGCCGCGCATCACTCCCGCGCTCACCAGAATTTGCGGGCCATGACAAATGGCGGCGACGAGCTTGTTCGCCGCCATGAACGTGCGCGCAATCTCGAGCGCTGCGCCTTGCTTGCGCAGCATCGCGGGCGCGTGGCCGCCCGGAAGGACGAGCAGGTCGTAGTCTTCGGAGCGGATTTCTTCGAGGCGCCGGTCGACTTCGATTTCGTAGCCGTGTTTGCCCCGAATCCGCCCCTGACGGATCGATGCCACATCGACAGCAATGCCCTCCTCCTTCAATCCGAGAAGCGGGATGCGCAACTCGGAATCTTCGAACCCGTCCGCGCTGACGATCAGGGCTTGCATCGGCTTGGCGTTAGATCTCGCGGGCAGGTACGCCATCAACCCCCCAGAGCGTAACGATGCGCGCCCGGTTTGAGCTGCGGCAAGCGACGCGCCGCATCGAGCATGACCCGCGCCGCGAAGCTCGTCGCTTCGAACCGGGCCTCGAAATGAATGTTCTGGTGAGCGCCGGAGTGCGCCGTCCCGCGGCGCTCCACCAATACGCCGTGTCCCTCTTCCTGCAGCAGGGCGACGTTCTCGACCGGGAACAGAAGCGAGCGCGCACCGGCGAAAAGCGGATCCGCATCGAGCCGCGCCTGCACGCGCGCCGGATCGACCCCTTTTGCCAGCTCGGCATAGACGTATCGCGTGAGGCGACCCTCCGCGTCGCGGTACTCCGTGGCGAGCGCGTCGCGCACGCCTTCGACGTTGCGCACCGCCTCGGAGTGATGGAGGCTCACCCCGGGTCGCGTGGTGATTGAAGTCTGTCCATCGGGAACCAGCACTGCGAACGCATGCTGCAGCAGCGGCAGGATTCCCGGGTTCCAGCCCGCCTCCACGAGGGCGGGCACACGATGACTGCGAGCGGCGCCGGCGATCGCTGCGTAGTGTGCTTGCGCCGCCGCCCCATCAAAGATTGCGCATTCGACGAGCGGAACGCGCATCTGCAGGATCTCGCAAGCGATGCTGGATGCCACAGGTGGCGGGACACAAAGTAGCGCTGCATCGACGCGCGCGAGGTCGCGCACGTGGGCGGCGACGGAAATCGCGCTGAACGGCGCCGGCAGTCGCCTCGCAGATGTCGGGCGCCGCACAACTCCAGCAAGCTCCACGTCCGCGTCTTCACTCGCCGCGTGCGCGCACGCGAGCCCGAGGCGCCCGAAACCGACAATCACCAGCCGCTGGCGAACCATTCACTGTTTCCGTTCGGTCATGAGTCGGAAGGTCCAATGCCAGGCGCGGCACACCGCGTGGTTCGGAGCGATGCGGCTGTCCCAGCGTTGGTGCATATCCCGCGCGATCCGATCGGCGAGGAAGATTCAGCGGGCTGCCGCCCGGATTCGTGCCAGGCTCAGCGGACCCGCCGCGCCCCAACCACGCACACCTCGCGGTACCTCGGGTCGGAACGCTTGGTAGAGCTCGAACGCGCGGTGCGCCAGGTCCTCGACGGGCAGCGATCGCGCCAGCGCGTTCATCGCGTCCTCGACCGCGCCGAGCGCAGTACCGAACCTGCTTTCGAGATAACGTTGAACGCTGTCGGGGCTCACGGGTTTGCCCTTCGCGAGCGCCCGCAACCCCTCCGGCGTCTGCACGAGTGGCACCGCGCGATGCAGCAGGGCGACGTGCATTACCGTGTCCGGCGCAAGTCGACTGCGTTCACGCCTCACCGCTTCGGGTACCGGTTTGAAGATGCCGAGCGATCTACCCTTCGTATAGGCGTTCAGTCCGGCAACGACGCGCCCCATCGTCAGCGCCTCGTCCCGGTCGAAGCCGAGTCGCTCGGCGACGACCGCGGCCCAAAGCGTGAGCACAGGCGCACGATTGACCGTGACGCACGGCGAAGGCCCAGCGAGCGCCCCTGCAGCGGGTGGACGCGTACCGAGACGGCGCATGCAAGTCATCCTCTCCAGCCATACGAGGCCAGAGTAGAGGCCGATCGCGCGGTCGCATTGACCCGGATCAATCCTACAGAGATCGACGAGCGCGCAGGATCCTCACACCGATGCGTGATGCGATCGAATCTTTTCGGGACTCGATTCGCAAGGAAGCGGCCGGCACCTTGACGTGCAGAGGCGGCAAGGGAGCGCGGGCCGAGCCTCCCCGCGCCGGCCACTTGACGACGGTCAACTCACGCGCGCAGCGAGCGCCGAGACTTGAAACACCGCGCTGCGGCCTGGACGCATTACTCTTCGCAGAATGACGCACGCACACTACCGCTGCATCTTCGTTGCCGTCGACGGCAGCGCAACGGCGGAGTTCGCTCTTGAGCATGCCGTGCAGCTTGCGAAAAGCCAGCACGCCCGGCTGCACATCGCCCACGTGGTCGAGGGCTACCGGTGCGCGCAAGCCTTCGTCGGGCCGGATGAGCCTGACGTGGCGGCCGCGCTGGAGGCGCTGCGTCAGGACGGACGACGGTTGCTCGCCGAGGCAAAGACCAAGGCCGCCGGCGCCGGCGTGCAGGTGGAGACCGCGCTGCTGCAAACCAGGGCCCTGACCGAGCGCCCGGCCGCCCTTCTGGCGGCCGAGGCGACCCGTAGCCAGGCCGACCTGATCGTGATCGGCACGCATGGCCTGCGCAATTCGGAGCGTGTCACGTTGGGCAGCGTCGCCGAAGCCTTGATCCGCAACACGATGGTGCCCGTGCTTCTGTTGCGTACGGGCGCTGATCGACAAACTGGAGATCGCTCGCAATGAAACTACCGCTGCAAGTTGCCTTTCGCGATGTGCCGAAGTCGGACGCGGTCGAGGCGGATATCCGCCAGCACGCCGCAAAGCTGGAGACGCTCTGCGATCACATCATGAGTTGCCGCGTCACCGTGAGAGAACCGGGCCGACACAAGACGCAGGGCAAGCTGTACTCGGTGCACATCGACCTGAAGGTGCCCGGTGAAGAGATCGCTTCGACGCACCACCACGAGCACGAGGACGTGCACGTCGCGGTCCGCGATGCCTTCGATGCCGTGAAGCGTCGCCTCGAGGACTATGTCCGCCGGCAGCGCGGTCAGACGAAGCCGCATGAACCGCTGGTACACGGTCGGGTCGTGAGTTTGCTGGAGGACAACGGCTTCATCGAGGATGCCGACGGCAACCAGTACTACTTCGATCGCGCAGGCGTGATGCATCCGAGCTTCGACGAACTCGAAGTCGGCACGCCGGTGGAGTTTCTGGCGGAGCTGGCTGCACAGGGCCGTCAGGCCAAGCGCGTGACCCTCGCGAAGTCCGGCACGGCTATGTGATACGCGAGGCGGGTGACCGGGTGATCAGCTCATTCATTCTTGGGAGACCTGCCTTTGGGGCTTGACCGCTGTCAACGTCCTCTCGATGACGCGATGCCAGCATCGCGACACTGCAACCGAACGTCGATTTCAGCGGGAGTGATGAATGCGCAACGCGCTCGAGCTTGCGGACAGCATGGCTGTCTGGGACGAGGAACAGTGAGAGGAATTTGAAGGCGGTGACCCGGTCTCGTCGCAACCGAAGTGCCATGCAGAAGCTCGCCAAGCAAGCCTGCTACGCCGCCATCGAGCGAGCCCGATCATCCACGAAACGCCGCATCGGCTGCAGCAGTGATACCGATTCAATCAGTATTCGATCGAATCCGCTGGGACCGGCAATTCGGCCATGGCGACTTCACGATCGGCTACTACGACCGGATCGTGCACAGCATCATGACGGTGCCATTCGAGAACATCCACGTCGAACCGGGTCACCATTTCTCTTTCACTGCGGTCGAAGCGGACGGGTCGGCCCACGAAGTGCCGTTTCATCGGGTGCGCGAGGTCCGGCGCAACGGGCAATTGGTGTGGCAACGCAAGGTCGAACGCGGCCCACGCTGAACGCGGGCACGCGAATTCTTCATGTTCGAAATCGACGGCGCTTACGGCGAAGGCGGTGGACAGCTGGTCCGCACGGCGGTCGCTCTTGCGGCCGTGCGGGGCACGGCGATACGCGTGACCAACGTACGCGCGCGACGGCGCAATCCGGGCCTTGCGCCCCAGCACGTCGCCGCAGTGCGCGCGGTCGCGTCGCTGTGCAATGCGCAGTGCGAAGGCGTCGCGGCGCGCTCGACGTCGATCGCCTTCATGCCGCGCCGCCTGCACGGCGGAGAGTTTCGTGTCGACGTCGGCACGGCCGGCAGCATCACGCTGGTGCTGCAGGCGATGCTTCCGGCGCTGGTGAACTGCGGCGAGCAAAGCCGGGTGACGATTCGTGGCGGCACCGATGTGCGCGCAGCGCCGCCGATCGACTATTTCCATCTGGTGCTGCTGCCGTTGCTCGCGAAGATGGGCGTACGCGCTGCGCTGACCATCCTGCGGCGCGGTTACTACCCGAAAGGCGGCGGCGAGGTGCAACTGGATGTGCAACCGGTGGCGCGGTTGCTTCCGTTCGTCGTCCAGAGCGCGGGACCGGTCGAACGGGTCGAGGTCCACGCGCACGTGGCGCTGCTCCCGCGCGATATCGCAGAGCGCATGGACCGTGCCGCGCGCGAGCACTTGTCGCGCGGGTTGCCGGTCGAGACGCGGATCGACGTCGGCGTGCCGGGCTCCTCGCTGGGCCCCGGCGGGGCGCTCGTGGTTCGGGCGGTAACCGCCCACACGATCCTCGCCGCGGCACAGGTCGCCGAACGGGGCGTGCGTGCCGAACAACTCGGGCAGATCGCCGCTGAGGCGCTGGTGCGCGATCTGCAAGCCGGTGCGACCCTCGATCTGCATGCCGCCGATCAGATGCTCGTGTTCCTCGCGCTGGCCGCAGGACGTTCCGAGTTTCGCGCAACCGAACTCACCTCGCATGCCCGCACGGCGATGTGGCTGCTAGAACGGCTTGGCGGGTCGCGGTTTGTCGTCGATGCGTCGGAGCGCGCGGTGCGCGTGTTGGTCGAGCCCGAGATGCGCCGTCATGCGCCGCGGCCCCAGAGCCCTTGATCATCATCGCTTGCGCATCGACCACAACTCGATCAGCTCCGTGTGACCGAATCCCTTCTTGTAGTCGAGCACGGAAACGACGAGCGGCACGATCTCGATGAACGTCCAGCCCTTGAAATGATCCGCCGCACCGAGTGCCTTCATCTGCGGAAAGCGTGCGAGCAGGCGCGACTTCGCCCAGACGATTTCGTCGGTCCGCCGCAGTACATGCGCGTGACCCGCGAGCGAAAGGCCGGTGATCTTGCCCCAGTCGGATCGGTCGCGGCCGATCGCGACCGACACCTTGGCGTTGCGACGGATGTTGCGCGCCTTCTGGCTACTGCTGTCCACCGCAATGAACAGCGTCAACCCGTCGTTCGCGAAGGCAACGATGGTCGCTTGCGGAAAGCCGTCAGCACGCACGGTCGCAAGCGTCATCACGCGGTGGCGCTGCAGTTGTTGCAGGATGAACCGCTCGGTGCCCTTCTCCATTTCTTCACCTCTCGGTGTGCTCGCACGCCGTGTTCCGGTCGCTCGCCCGCGCCGTTGCGTCACGCCTCGGTCAAGCCACGGAGCACGGTCTTGAAACCCTGCCACTCGACTGCTGGCCAGACCTCGGAATGCGCGTGTCCGTAGCTGCGAATCAGCGCTGAGACGCGCATCGCCGTTTCCAGGTCGGGCGCGCTGAAGATGTCGACGTAGTCG
>Ga0326726_10006573_pt1 | contig 10465 bp, 10 predicted proteins | sample MHFenrmetagenome_2_FD_207603 | JGI IMG/M metagenome (GOLD analysis project Ga0326726, IMG submission 207603) | Lab enriched peat soil microbial communities from Michigan Hollow, Ithaca, NY, United States - MHF15MN | ecosystem: Environmental > Terrestrial > Soil > Wetlands > Peat | place: USA... | reverse complement strand
CATTTCCGCAAGCATTCGCCTTTACGAAAGGAATGACTCGCTCCGACGGCGTCATTCGATCTGCACCGGGCCCAGAGGGACGACACTCTCGAGCACGGAAGAATGCTTCAGGGCGTGCAGCACTTTCTCCTGCTCCCTGCGGGTTCCTTCCAGCTCAAACTGAAGACGCACATGATTCCGGGTCTCGGCCATCCGGACGTTCGCCATCATGGCGTGGATGCTCTCTAGCGCGGCATTGATTTCTGCCTTCATGTCGTCGGCGTTGCGACCGGTCACCTCGTAGCAGTTCATGGTCAGCTTCAGATTGAGTTTCTGCTCGGCATTTCCCAGCAGGAACAGGCAAACCAGAATTAGCGCAGTGGCAAAAATCGCAGTGACATAAAGCCCGCCGCCCACTGCCATGCCGACTGAGGCGACCACGAACAGGGTAGCCGCCGACGTGAGCCCGGTGATCAGGCTACCCCGACTGTGCAGGATGGAACCTGCCCCGATAAATCCGATGCCAGGAATGATCTGGGCCGCGATACGGGTGTGGTCGCCGAGGTAGCGGACCGCCAGCGCATCCGAGAGCAGAGTAAACATCGCGGCGCCGACACAGATTAAGAGGTTCGTACGCAGACCGGCGGGACGATGCTTGCTCTCGCGTTCCAGCCCGATCACGCCTCCCAGCACCGCGGCCAGCATCAGGCGCAACAAGTACACCCCGGCCGAGGACATCTCGTTCATCAGGACGTCGTGGACATATTGGACGAGTGGCATGGAAGCTTGGGTGGGTGGATTTTATCACCGGAAAACTTCGCCTCCGTAGGCTTCCGTCCCCGCAAGTTAACCCAGATGATTACCGGGCTGGGGCCCGAGTCCTGTAGATCGTCGCCTTCGGCGCTCCCGAAGCGCGAATCACAGCCAGCGGCGTGAGGCCCTGCTTCTGCACTCCTGTAAACACCGCATCGCCCTCGAAGGCAATCACAAAGTCGGCGTACCTCGAGGGATTGGCCAGGGTCCGTTCCCACAATCCGTCCGGATCGTCGGGCTGCTTCCAGGTGCGGTGGTTGCCTTCGTTGATCGCTCGTCGCAGGGGGATGCCGGCCTGCTGCAACGCCCCTACGTGGTCGCCCAGGTACATGAGCAACATCGAATCCGGCGGCAGAGCCTTTATGTAATCGGCAAGTTCGCGTTCCACGGCGATGCGAGCTCGCGAGTTGATTCGGGCTTCGCCAAGACAGATTGGGGCTGACCAGATAGAACCGTAGCTCGCTCCAACAAAGATCACGGCTGCCGCGGCCGCTGAAAGCCTGAAGGCGCGACGTCGCATCAGCCCAGCCGCGAAGTAAACGGCCAGAGCTACAAAAACCGCAAACGCCGGAAGCAGTTCCAGTCCATAACGTACGTTGTAGTAGGAAAACGGCCACCACACCGGCATGAAAATAGGCACACTGCTGTAGGCGACGGAAAGGGCGTAGAACGGTACCGGGACCCAGAGCAGGAGCAGCGGCCACCGCTGACCCCGAAACTGCCTCCGGGCCAGGCCGGCGATCACTCCCGCCAGCGCCAGCACTATCCAGAGTTTCTGCCAGCCTTCCGCCGCGAGGTTCAGCTCCGCCGACTTCAGAAAGTAGCTAAATGCGGTTCGAAGGTCATGGCTACCGGGATGAAACGCGCCTGGCGTCCTTTGTTCGATGGCCTTCGCGGAATACGGGCCGTTGGCGAATTCCAGCGGATTGCGATAGACGACCGCGTTGTAGGCCAGCCAGAGCACAGGGGCGGCTGCCGCCAGCAGAACGAACTTTGTGATTCTGCGAATGAGGGTGCGCCCAGACGGTTTCGCGCGAAGTGCCGCGGCCAGCGCAGCGACACACATCGCAACCGCGAGAAACCACCCGTCGTAGCGGGTCAAGCATGCGGCAGCCAGGCAAATCCCGCACTTGACCAGGGCGGACGATGCGGGGAGCAGAGCATCCTTAGTGGGCTTGTCCCAGGGGGGCTTGCCGCACTCCTGCACGAATTCGCTGAAGTACACCACTGCCCAGATGAACAGGGCCAGGTAAAGCGGCTCGGTCATGGCCGTCGCTTGCAGGTAGATCAGGTTCGGGTTGGCAGCGTAGATGATCGCAGCCAGCCACGCCGTGAATCCGATAATCGGACTGGATTGCGAGGCCGAGCCCAAGACGCCGCGCACCAGGCGGAAAGTTCCGACCGTTCCGAAGATATAGGCGGCCATCGACGGAATCGATCCGCCCACTCCCGTCTTCCACATCCAGTTTGAAAGCAGAAACGGCATCATGAGCAGATGCGGCAGCGGCAGCCAGACTGTCCCCAATTGCAGCAAGCCGGGAGTGCGGGAATCGAAAACGCGGCGCGCAATGTTGATGTGCGCCACCGCGTCGCCATAGAGCAGGATTTCGCCTTGCCGCAGGTAAAACAGAAAGGAGAGGATAGAAACGCACGTGGTGAGCCATGCCAGCAGGGCGGTCTCGCGGTCCCAGCGCCGGATCGGCTGCGCACTCATTCCAGGTGGGTCAGTTCGCGGAAGATTTGAAAGCGGGCGTCAATTTCTTCGCGGGTGAGCGACTGCAGACGCTCGGTGCCAAAACGCTCCACCGCAAACGATCCCATTACTCCCCCGTAAAAGAGAGCGCGTTTCAGGACTTCGCGACTCAGCTCTCCTTGTGAGGCAATGTACCCCATGAAACCGCCGGCAAAGGAGTCGCCCGCCCCCGTGGGATCCTTAACTTCTTCAATGGGCAGTGCGGGCGCGCGAAAGGGATGGCGGCCGATGCCGTACGCGCCTTCACGGAAGAAGATGGTGGCGCCGTATTCACCATGCTTGATGACCAGAGCCTGCGGCCCCATGGCTAGAACCTTCAGGGCGGCCCGCGGCAAGTTGGTCTCTCCTGCCAGGCTCTTGGCCTCGGTATCGTTGATCAACAGCACGTCCACCAGTTTCAGAGTTTCAGCCAACTGCTTGCGCGCATTGTTGATCCAGTAGTTCATGGTGTCGCCGCCGGTCAGGCGCACTGTCTTCATCTCTCGCCGAACCATGGCCTGCAGGTCGGGCTGGATATTGGCCAGAAACAGAAACTGTGAGTCCTGATAGTGGGAGGGAATGTGGGGCTGAAAATTCTGAAACACGTTGAGGTCGGTAAAGTCAGTCTTGGCCTCATTCAGATTGCCGAGATACTGCCCGCCCCAGCGAAACGTCTTCCCTTTCGCATGTTCAATGCCGCGCGTGTCCACTCCGCGCTTCTTCAGAACGTTTTCGTGCTCAGCGGTGAAGTCCTCGCCCACAATCGCGACCACGCGCACGTCGGTGAAATAGCTGGCGGCCAGAGCGAAATATGTGGCCGCGCCGCCCAGAACGCCTTCCACTTTTCCCGACGGACTGGCAATGGTATCGAACGCCACTGAACCGACTGCGACTATGCTCATGCTCTCTTGGCTTTCAAGTATTTATCGAGGATGAATTTCAACTTATGACGGGTGGCCGCAGGAATTTTGCTACGGTCGGTGAGAATGGCGTGGGCCAGGGCTGAGCCGCACTTGCACGCTCGCTCTCGGGGCATGGCAGATACAGTCTCGCGCACCACCCGGGTCGCATTCTCGGCATTTTTCAGCAGCACGGACACGATCTGGTCCACGGTCACCGAGTCGTGGTGCGGATGCCAGCAGTCGTAATCGGTGACCATCGCCACCGTCACGTAGCAGATTTCCGCCTCGCGGGCCAGCTTGGCCTCCTGCAGGTTGGTCATGCCGATCACGTCCATGCCCCAGCTACGATAGACGTTGGATTCGGCTTTGGTGGAAAACTGCGGCCCTTCCATGCACACGTACGTGCCGCCGCGCTTAACAGTGACTCCCGCCTTTCTGCACGCGCCTTCGACGGCCTGGGCGAGTTGAGAGCAGATGGGGTCGGCAAAGGCAATGTGGGCCACGATGCCGTTTCCGAAAAACGTATCTACACGGTGGCGGGTGCGGTCGAAAAACTGGTCCGGGATTACGAACTCGAGCGGCTTATGCTCTTCCTTCAGCGACCCCACGGCGGAGACAGAAACGATACGCTCCACACCTAACTGCTTGAAGCCGTATATGTTGGCCCGGAAATTCAGCTCGGTCGGGAGAATGCGGTGTCCCCGCCCGTGACGGGCCAAGAATGCGACTTTGCGGCCCTCCAGCGAGCCCAGGACGTAAGCATCCGAGGGTTTCCCGAACGGCGTCTTCAGGCGTAGCTCTTTGACCTTGGTAAGGCCGGGCATCGAGTACAGCCCGCTACCGCCAATAATCCCAATTTCGGCTTGTGGCAATGGTCTCCTCGGAGCTAAATGAGTGAGCGACAAAACGGCGATTATACAGGGGGATGGCCGAGTGTGTGGGACCGGGTCGAAGACCCGGTCCCACACACTCTACGAACTATCTGGCCGCTGCGGCCATTCCAAATACTTCCTGCTCCAGCTTGTCCGTCGTGGCCTGATCCAGGCTCTCGGTGACTAAGACCGTGTCGCCCTGCACATCGATGACGACGGGCCCGTCCTCGGTAAGCCAGCCTCGCTTGCCGGTCAAATGGTCCAACGCGGCCGTCTCGACCGCTGGTTTCTTGCCATCGTCCAGCACCTCGTGCACATGCAAGTATCGTTTGCTTAACCCCAAAGCATAGATCGCCGCAAAATTGGCGGCTTTTTCAGGAGTTGACCAGCGCGAGGTGTAGAGCAGCGCCAACGGTGCGGCGGGATCGCTCTTGGGACGCACCGCGTAGTAATAGCCTCCTCGCCAGTGCGGATACAGGTTCTTCGAAATTGGAGCTCCGGCATATTGGTCAATCAGTACGGCCACGTCGAACTCCCCCACCGCGCCCACATCGAAGCGATCATAGTTCCGGAAAACCTGCCGCAGGTCGGGCACGTGCATCGGCTCCAGACGCTCACCTGCAAGGTAGGTCTCGGGCTCCATAATCTGCCGCGTGGTTCGCGGAGGGTTGCGAAAAAGCTCGGCGAAGGCTTTGTCTTTCCCGCCCTTGATCAGCACTTCGGCGATGAAGTCGATGCCATAGCGATAGGGGAAGGTCAACGCCTCTTTCATGTAAATCGGAGCATTGCGGAACTGCACCGAGTCCGCCGTGCCCACCAGCATGCCGTCCTTCAGGGATTGAACCACTTGCGGCGAGTTCTTCAGCGACAGGCCCATCGGCTCCAGCATGTAGTCCACGAGCACGACCATGGCCTGGCCCTCGACCACGGCTTGCCGCGTGGTGCTGACCTCGTCATTCTCGATGTCCTGTGCAGTGATCTCCTTCTTCTTCGCCAGATCGGCGTCAACCGGCTTCATGTATTTTTCAAGATTGAAAGACTGGTCCTGCAGCGCATGGGTCAGTTCGTGCGCCAGAACCGGCTTCTGCTGGTCCGCGCCCAGCCAGTCGAGAAGATTTACCGTCTTGGTCTTGGGATCGTAGTATCCCGCAACCTGCTCCTTTAGCAGCAGCGGCAGAAACTTCCCCAGGTCGAAATCCCGCGGCAGCAGTCCAAATTTCTTGAGCACCAGCTCGGAGCGGCGCAGACGCTTGGCGTCTTCGTCCTCGCTGGTGTGCTTGCTGACGTAGCCTTCCACCTGGTCGCGGCTGACCAGTTGCCGCTTGACCTCATGCTTGATGGGAAGCAATGTATCTTTGCTGGCAAACTGAAGAATCTCGTCCACCGAGCGAAAGAGCTTCTCCGCCTCCTGCGGCGAGATCTTGGGCTCTTCAGCGGCGGCCTGCGTGGTGACTTTTGTGGTGGCGAGGGTGGTGGCGGACGACTCGCCTGCGCCTTTTTCCGCTCCCGCCGGCAGTCCCGCCCGGGCCTGCCCGGAAAACGTGAACAGCAGAAGAAGGAAAACAACTTCAAAAATCGATGCCTGACGGCGCTTGGCACCCATCTTCAATTTAGTCATTGGATATGAGTTTATACTTTTTCGATGAACGTTAATCTCTGGACCTCAGCGGACCACGCGCTGGACTACCTGGGCCGGGCAGACTCGATCCCGCACCGGGTCGAAGGCGAATCCACCCTTCTGGAACTGGTCCCTGAGTCAGCTCACCGCATCCTCGATCTCGGTACCGGAGACGGACGCCTGCTGGCCCTGGTCAAATTGGACCACCCCGGCGCGACCGCTGTAGCGATTGATTTTTCGCCCGCCATGCTGGACGCCGCACACAAGCGCTTTGCCGGCGATCGTTCGGTTGAGATCGTGCCTCACAACCTGGAGGAACCCCTTCCCGAGTTAGGCACCTTTGACGCGGTGGTATCCAGTTTCGCGATCCATCATCTTATCCATGAACGCAAGCGGTCACTTTACGCTGAGATTTATGCCAGGCTGAACCCCGGCGGTGTGTTCTGCAATCTGGAGCACGTGGCGTCTCCTACGTCCGAGCTTCATGAGGAGTTCTTGCACCGCATCGGATGCACGCTGGAAAGCGAAGACCCTTCCAACAAGTTGCTGGATCTGGAAACCCAGTTGCAGTGGCTGCGGACGATTGGCTTCACTCACGTCGACTGCCACTGGAAATGGCGCGAACTCGCCTTGCTGGCAGGTCGGCGCACGTAACTTGCAGATGGCTGACACCGACCCTCGCCAAACCGCCGCCGAGTACTTTCGAAAAGGCTATGAGCAGCAGATGGCCGGCGAATACCAGCAGGCGATCGATCTGTACACTCGCTCCATCGCAGCCTTCCCCACCGCCGAGGCTTACACCTTCCGCGGCTGGACCTACTCCTTCCTCGGCGACTACGACCGCGCCATCGCTGAATGTCTGCAAGCCATCGAGGTGGACCCCGACTTTGGAAATCCTTACAACGACATCGGGGGGTATCTGATCGAACAGGACAAATGGGACGATGCCATCCCATGGTTCGAGAAAGCCATTGTTGCCAAACGCTACGAGGCCCGCTGCTATCCTCATTTCAATCTGGGACGAGTGTACGAGCACAACCACAACTGGCAGAAAGCGCAAGCATGCTACGCCGCCGCATACGCGCTGGACAAAAGATATGTGGCAGCACTGGCAGGCTTGCGACGGCTGAGCGCGGCATGGAATTAAGATGGTTAGCGCGCTTCCTCCGAAATATTCAGTCTTTCTGAATTAGCCCGTTCCGGGAATTCTTGCCCTTCGTGTGATGAACATCACATCTCCACAGCCACAAACAGCCGAGAATCGAACCGGTCTGTGACTTGTTCTGCGACTGCGTCCGTATCTAGGTCCGTGCCTCGGTCTATGCCTGGATTAGTGCGGTAGGCACCACCGTGGAAGCGCACGGCTTTCAGCCGTGCGAACAGAGTCGCAAAAAGGAGGCGGCTTCAGCCGCTGTGGACAACTTCGCCGAGCGCACGTTCTTCATCACCTCCGTAACTTGGGGACGCCGGTCCCTGTTCCAGTCCGAACGTGCAGCAAGCCTGCTTCTCGACACGCTGTTCGCCTACCGCGAGCGCGAGATATTTCGCCTCTACGAATTTGTCGTCATGCCCGATCACATCCACCTGCTGCTCGCTCCTACACCTACTGTCGCGCTGGAGCGAGCCATGCAATTCATCAAAGGCGGCTATTCACATCGCTTCATGAAAGAAATCGGGTCAAGAATGGAAATCTGGCAGCGGAGCTTTACCAACCATCGCATTCGGGATTGGGCAGATTTCGAGAAACACCGGCGTTATATTCATCTGAATCCAGTCCGCGCAGGGGCTGGTTGAATTTCCCAAGGACTATCCATATTCGTCGGCCCACCCGGGATTCTCAGTTGATGACGCGCCACAGCGGCTAAAGCCGGTCGCTTGACTCGTTTATCGGCACGGCTGGAAGCCGTGCCCTTCCACGCTGAACCGGGCGTCCGTGCCGGAACGCGGCTCTCTTGACCCGGGCCGTTCTCCCTTGCGAGACCTGAATCTCAATCGGGCGTTCGTCAAGACCTAAAATCAGACTCTCGAACCACCGTGGAAGCGCACGGCTTCCAGCCGTGCGAACAGAGTCGCAAAAAGGAGGCGGCTTTAGCCGCTGTGGACAACGCGCTCCAGGGCGATTCACCTTGCGACCCTCTTCGCCACCCACTCCCCCGCTTCGTGTGTCCCCAGGCTCCCGCCGATGTCCTGTGTTGTCTTCCTTTGACGCACCGCTTCGAGCACGGCAGCTTCGATCTTGTCAGCCTCCTGCGTCAAACCCAAATGCGCCAGCATCATCGCCGAGGTGAGAATCGCGCCCAGGGGATTGGCGACATTCTTTCCCGCAATCGGCGGCGCGGAACCGTGCACCGGTTCGAACATTGACGTCTTTCCGGGATGAATATTTCCGCTGGCGGCCATGCCCAGCCCGCCCTGCAACCCGGCGGCCAGGTCGGTGATGATGTCGCCAAACATGTTGTTGGTCACGATCACGTCGAATTGCCGAGGATCGCGCACCATCTGGGTGCAGAGCGCGTCCACGTACATGTGCTGCGGAGTGATCTGCGGATACTCCCGGCTCACCTCCTTGAACACGCGCTGCCACAGTCCTCCGGCGTGGGTCATGGCATTCGACTTGTCGCACATGAGCACCTGTCGGCGAGGACTCCCATCCTGCTTCTTGTGGCGTTCGCAATATTCGAATGCGTAGCGGACTACGCGCTCCACGCCTTTGCGGGTGTTGATGTCCTCTTGCACCGCAACCTCATCCGGCGTGCCCTGCTTGAATACGCCGCCGGCATCAACGTAAACGCCCTCGGTATTTTCGCGCACCACCACGAAATCAATGTCGCTGGGCTCGACGCCTTTCAGCGGGCACAGCGACGCGTCCAGCAAGCGCACCGGGCGCAGGTTGGCGTACAGGTCCATCTTGAAGCGCATGCCGAGCAGGATTTCTTTCGCGTGGATGTTCGAAGGCACGCGAGGGTCGCCGAATGCGCCCAGCAGGATGGCGTCGAAATCGCGTTCCAGCATGGCGAAGCCGTCGGGCGGGACAGTGACGGCGTCGGCCAGGTAACGATTGGCGCTCCAGTCGAAATGCGTCAGTTCGACATCGGCGCCCGAGGCCTGCATGGCTCTCACCGCCTCGGCAATAACCTCCGGGCCTATGCCGTCCCCGGGGATGATCGCGATACGCTTCTTTTGGCTCACGGCATGGAAGACTATCAACTCAGTCGGCGCTTGTCATTCTAACCAAGGCTCGCTGACGGGGGACGGGCGTCCGGCCCGTCTCGCGGCAAACACGGGCGGGGACGCCCGTGCTCCATCGGGGCGCTATAATCAAAGCAAGAGAAAATGAGCGTGACCGCACAACAAAACAGCGTGGAAGCGGCCCCTTCGACCACGGTCAAACCACCGGCCGACCTTGGTGACGTCCGCTCCGAATTCCAGGCGCTGGTCTCTGCATCCGGAGTCTACGACCTCAGCTCACGCGCGAAGATCTCGCTCACTGGCGGCGATCGCGTACGCTGGCTGAACGGCATGGTCACCAACAATATCCGCGATCTCGCACCCGGACACGGCGTGTACGCTTTTCTGCTCAATCCGCAAGGACATATCCTGGGTGATTTGTACGCCTACAATCGGGGAGAGTCGTTGCTCGTCGATACCGACGAATCGCAGCGAGAGAAAATCCTCGCCGTCTTCGACAAGTACATCATCATGGACGACGTAGAATTGGCAGGCGAGAAGTTGGCAGCCATCGGAATCGCGGGACCAAAGTCCCGAGACACCTTACAGGCAGCCGGTTTCGCAGTGCCCGACCTCACGCCTTTGCAATTTGTCCCAGCCACTTGGCAGCAAACTGCCGTGACTCTCGTACGTGGAGATAACCCGTGCGTGGAGGCTTCTGAATTATGGCTCGCGCCCAGCGACCTGGAGCGAGTGTATGAGGCAGTAGTCAAGGCCGGGGCCAGGCCGGTGGGGACGCAGGCGCTCGACCTGCTGCGCATCGCTGCGGGAATTCCGCACTATGGCACTGACATCCGCGAACGCGACTTGCCCCAGGAAACGGAGCAGGAGCGCGCCTTGAATTTCTCCAAGGGCTGCTATGTTGGCCAGGAGATCGTCGAGCGCATCCGCTCGCGCGGCCAGGTGCGCCGCAAATTCACCGGCTTTGAAGTCAAAGGGCCGTTGCCCGCCGCGGGAAGCAAGATTCAGGTGGAAGGCAAGGACGTCGGCGAAATCACCAGCGCCGCTTCCCTGCCCCTGACCGGCGCTGAACCCAGGGTGGCGCTAGGCTACATTCGCCGCGAAGTAGGGACGCCCGGCAAGCAAGTCGAAGCTGACGGGAGCGCCGCTATCGTGTCGAACCTGCCGTTCGCTGAAGTATTCAAGTAATCCAAGGACAGAATTATGGCTGAAAAGAAACAAGAAAGCTTTACTATAACCGACCGGCGACTGTTCACTGCCGAAGGTGAGTTGCGCCAGGAAGTCAGCGAAGAAGAAGTTTCAACCTCGAAACCGGTCCCGCCAGCGGCCGCAGAGGCGAAGCCTGTTGCGACTGAACCTT
>Ga0326726_10006572_pt1 | contig 10465 bp, 9 predicted proteins | sample MHFenrmetagenome_2_FD_207603 | JGI IMG/M metagenome (GOLD analysis project Ga0326726, IMG submission 207603) | Lab enriched peat soil microbial communities from Michigan Hollow, Ithaca, NY, United States - MHF15MN | ecosystem: Environmental > Terrestrial > Soil > Wetlands > Peat | place: USA... | reverse complement strand
AGGTGGCTTCCCGATGTGGGGCTCAAGTCGTTCGGGTCGAGGGAGAATGGGGGAAGATTGTTGAGCCTGAAAGGGTGATCAAGGCGTTGAAGGAGCATCCCGAGGCAAAGATATGTGGAGTCGTTCATGCCGAAACCTCAACGGGCGTGAGGCAACCCCTTGAGGAAATCGGAGCTTATTGCAAAAAGGTGAATACAGTCCTTGCGGTGGATGCCGTCACCTCCTTAGGGGCGTGCAATGTGAAAGTGGACGAGTGGGGGATTGACGTTTGCTATAGCTGTTCCCAGAAAGGGCTTAGCGTTCCCCCGGGACTTTCGCCAATTACAGTGAGCCCCAAGGCCATGGAGGTCCTTCGTTCTCGCAAGACAAAGGTTCAGAGTTTTTATCTCGATTTGATTTTACTCGAAAAATATTGGGGAGAAGAAAGGGTCTATCACCACACCGCGCCTGTTTCCATGTTTTACGCCTTGAGAGAGGGGCTGAAGATCGTTTTTGAGGAAGGGCTCGAGAGCAGATTTCGGCGTCATGAGGTGCTGGGCGATCGTTTAAAGATGGAGCTGGAGGGCTTTGGATTCAAACTTTTTGCGCAGGAAGGATATCGCCTGCCCATGTTGACCTCGGTGGTTCTTCCGGATTGGGTTGATGACGCTAAGACGCGGTCGAGGCTTCTGAACGAGTATAACATCGAAGTCGGAGCGGGATTAGGCTGGCTGAAAGGGAAGATATGGAGGGTCGGTCTCATGGGAGAGACTTGCAAGACCAGGTATATCCATTGTTTGATGGGAGCGCTGAAAGAGATACTGTCGTAGTTAAGGATGGCTGATTTGAATACCTGCCTGCAGCCGATTTCTCGGGTCAGTCTCTTCTTTTCATCAGTTCGAAGATGGCACCGCCAGGGCCTCCTGCATCCAGATAGGCGAATCGCCCCGGATCGTGGATGAGCAGTGTGGCTCCTTCTCTCACCAGTTTTTCCGCTTCTGCGTCGACGTCGTCCACATAAAAACCGAGGTGATGAACACCTTCTCCCCACTTGTCGATGAACTTCGACTGGAAGATTCTCCCCTGCAGACACTGAACGAGTTCGATCTCTACGGGTCCTAAGTAGGCAAAGGCCATTCGTATTTTCCAAGGCCGCCCTTTCGCGTCTGTGCCGCTGTTTTCCTTGAAGGTCCACGGCCCAATGCCGTATAGGCGTGACCACGCCTCGACGACCTTATTAATGTCGTTTACGGCATAGCTGATGTGATCAACCGATTTAATCTGCATTGCCTTTCCTCCTGTCTCGGTGTCGAATTAGTTCTTTTTCACATGCGCGGGTTCGCCGTGGACACGGCCGCCGTCGATCACGATCGTTTCCCCTGTGATGTAGCTTCCCGCATCGGAGGCCAGGAACACGACGGTGCCTGCGATTTCTTCCGGCTCGCCGAGTCGCATCAGGGGAACCTGGGCAACCGCTTTCGCACTGACCGCCGGATCTTTCCACAGGGCCTCGCTGAGCCGTGTCTTGATGATCCCCGGTGCGATCGCATTCACTCTGATGTTGTACTGTCCCCACTCCTTGGCCATGACCTGGGTGAGCATGATGACAGCGGCCTTGGTGACACAATAAACGCCCAGTTCGCCTGCCCTCAAGCCGCCGATGGACGAGGTATTGATGATGCATCCTCTGCCCTGGGCCTTCATGACTCTCGCCGCCAGCTGGCTCAGAAAGAAGAGACCCTTCAGATTGACATTCATGGTGATATCATAGGTCTTCTCATCCTGGTCCATGAGCGGGCCGTAGTAGGGGTTCGTTCCCGCATTGTTCATGAGGATATCGATTCTTCCGAATGCTTTCGTGACCTGTTCGACCAGCGCCTTGGAGTCTTCCATCTTGGCGTTGTGGGCTGCTATCGCCATTGCCTTGACGCCTTTGGCTTTTAATTCCTCGGCCACCGGTTCGAGATCAGCGATTTTTCGACTGCTTACCACCACGCTGGCGCCGGCGTCGGCGAGGGCAAGAGCACTGGCACGTCCGATGCCGCGGCTACCACCGGTTATCAGGGCTACTTTCCCTTCAAGAGAAAACTGTGAGAGATTCATGGTCTATTCCTTTCATGGGTGTAATGTTGACCAATAACATAGCACTTCATGGTTATTTTTTCTTAGGCGTCTTCGGAATGCTCTGATACGATTCATCCACGTCAGGCATTTTTACCTGTTCTTTTGTTTGCAAAAGCTTTCCGTAGGTGGGATCATCCTGCCAGCCATCCACGTGTGCGGCCCGCTTTGCAGCCGATTTGAGTTTTTTCCAGTCCGCGCTGCCATACAAGAACATCTCCTGAGCCGCCATGGATCCCTCTCCATGAATCGTATCAATCTGGTAAAAATTGCAGGTCATGTCTTTGCAAAGCCGCATCACCCTAAGCCGATCTTCCGTCGGAACACCATCCTTTGCGCTCAAGTATTTTTCAATGTAGGGCCGTATCTCGGCATTGTTCCAATCCCGGAACGTCGGGACGGTGGTTGACAGTCCTCCGGCGATATCCTGGAGATTCTGGCACATCTGGTGAAAGTTACTGGCGAAGGTGTACTTGGAGGCATTAATGGCCATCCGGTTGGGCATCACCACGTCGCTCCCGAATTCCTTTGTAGGATCGAGGCAGGCCGCCTTTCCCAACTGGGCCACCGTTTCAGTGATCATGGCCATCCAGGCCAGTTTTTTCCGGACATGACTGACATTCTCAACCCCGTTATACTCGGCGACCAAGGCCGCCGCCCCGGTGATGATTTCGAGCTTTCCGATCATTTTACAGGTGCCGAAAAGACGGTGATAGCTGGCAAAGGCATAAGCCAGGTTGCGGCTGAACTGCCACTCCCCGCACATGAACACACGCTCCCAGGGTACAAACACATCGTCAAAAACAATCAGACACTCCGTAGGCTGGAGCTTGCTCGTGCTGGGATAATCAAATTCACCTTCTTCCCCGTATGTGCGTGACACCGGCTCCACAGCGATCAGTTTGATCCCGGGTGCATTGAGCGGGGTGGCAAAACCCAGGGCATAATCCTTGTCTTCTTCACCATGGGTCCGGCAGGGCAGGCAGAGCGCTTCGTTGGCGCAGGGCGTCGCGCTGATATGCACCTTCGCCCCTCTCACCACGATCCCATCTTTCCGTTTATCCACGATTCTCAGGTAATAATCCTTGTGTTGCTTCTGTTTCGAAGGGTGCAGGCTCCTGTCTCCTTTTACATCCGTAATGGCCCCGGTAATGGCTAGGTCCTGTTTTTGGAGTAGCTTCCGGTAATTTTCCACCCGCTCCGTATAATGGGTTCCGATTTCCTTATCCATCACCTTGGCTGCAACCGTAAAGGCGGCGAGCGCATCGGCGCCCATGCAATGAACAATGACACCTCCGCCGGATCTTATGCCGACAATGTAGCATTCTCTTCTTCTTAAAAGGTCTTCCGGCGTTTTCGGAGAGGTGAGCAGGAAATTAGTTTCCTCTCCGTCTTCGTTCTTCGTCACGAACAAGTCCCGGAAATCAGGATGGTTGGGCAGGACATAATCCATGGAGGCGGTTTTGATGATGCTGCTGAGGGTAGGGTGGGTCCGGACATCGGATACCTTTTCCCCCAGACACCAGATTTGCCTGCCGTCGTTCAAGCTTTGAAGATACTGTTCAACTGTTTTGATCATGGTTCGCTCTCCTTTCCTCTGGAAGGAAACGTGGACAGATGTTCATTATTATTACTTTTCTTACGCTTTCAGTATGATATTAGCATCCACGGCCAGAGGGCTTCCTTTGCTGACCGCTAAAGGATTGACATCGATTTGCTCGATCTGTGGATAGGCAATGCCCACGTCGCCCAACTTGACCAGGATATCCGCCATGGTTTCTTGCTTGAGAGGGGTCATCCCCCGGAAACCTTGCAAGAGGCGCTTGCCGCGAATTCGGCCGATGAGTTTCAACGCACTCTCCCTTACCAAGGGCGCCATGGCAAATACCACATCCGACTCAAGTTCTGAAAAGATTCCTCCCAGGCCGAACATCACACAAGGTCCGAATTGATCGTCACGGAGAAAGCCGGCGATCAGTTCATACTCTGATTTGACCTCTTTCTGAATCAGGATTCTCCCATGATGGTCGAGTTTTTCTTGAATATGATGATATGCAGCCTCCAAAAGGGTCTTGTCCGAGATTCCAAGGTGTACCAGCCCCTGTTCGGTCTTATGCACCTTACCGGGCATCAATCCCTTTAAAACAACCGGCAAGCCCATTTCCCGGGCAGCCTTCCAAGCCTCGTTAAGACTGTCAACCAGCCTTTCTTCCGCCACCGGAATCTTCCAGTCGGAAAGGAATCCTTTACTGTCAAATTCATCCCATATTTTTCCCCTGGAAGGGAAAGGGGGTTTTTCAGGAAAGGACAGTGATGATGGCGCAGCGTCTTCATTGATGGCCTTCACACTGAGTTTGTGGCCTCTGAATCGAGATGCTGCCGACAAACACTCGGCTACCCTGGGGACGTCATCATGAACAGGGATACCAAGGGCCCGAGCCTTCTGACGGAATCGCTCGCATCCCTTTCGACGCCCCATCAGCCAGAAAAAGATCGCCTTTCCAGAACGATCAGCCTTTTTCTTTATGTTATCCAGGTCTGGGATATTTTCATCCAGCCCCGCCACAAAATGGATGAGGAGCACATCGGTGTTGGGGTCCTCCAGGACAGCAGAAATGGTATGATCAAAGACCACGTCCCGGCCGTGTAATCCTACCGAAGGAAAGAGGTCTATTGGATTCGTGACAGGCATCCAGACAGGAAAGACCTTGCCGACCGTTTTTTGCGTCTGTTCTGAGAGCTGGGCTACAGGAACTCCGTGGCTTTCGAGCGCATCACAGGCGAGAACGCCTGCCCCGCCGCTCAGGCTAAGGACAGCTGTACGACAGGATGGATTGACATGGGGGATCGCAGTCAAGACATTTGCCAGGTCCATCATCTGATAGACGCTATCGGCCAGGATGACTCCCGATATTTCCAAAACACTATTCAATAGACGAGAGTTCCCTGAAAGGCTGTACGTATGGCTCTTTGCCGCCAGGGCCCCCGATTTACTTCTACCTCCTTTCAACAGAACGATGGGTTTATTTGATCCTTCAGCTATTTGAGCAAAGAGTCTGCCACGGGGAATGGACTCCAGATACAAGGCGATCACCTCTGTGTCGGGGTCCTTCAGCAGGTACTCCAGGATATCACACTCGTCCACATCTACTCTATTCCCGATAGAGCAGGCCTTAGTAATACCAATGCCCCTTCGGCCCAACTCTGCGAGGAAAATGGCTGACATCATCCCGCTCTGGACGATCAGAGAGATCCGGCCTGGAAGCAGGCCTTCCTCACGCACACCCGGATGCATAAAGGTGAAGAAATGCTTTTGGTGAACGTCAACGAGCCCCATGCAGTTCGGCCCCCAAATCCGCATGCCGTTCTGTTTTGCGATAGCGGCGCACCGGTCTTGCAGCGCCAGGCCCTCCTCGCCGGTCTCAGCGAATCCCGCGCTTTCGATAATCACCCTTCGAATGCCTTTCATGGCACATGCCTCCAGCACGGAGGGAACGGATGAAGCAGGCACCAGGACGATTGCCAGGTCAACAGGGTGAGGGATGTCTTCTGTGGAGGGGAAACAGGCCAGGCCTTCAATTTCCTTGTAGTTGGGATTTACTGGATAAATCCCTCCTCTGAATCCGAGGAGCAGATTTCCGACCACAAAGTTCCCAATACCACGGTTGCTGGCTCCAATCACTGCGATAGAGCCGGGGTGGAAAAAAGTGTCCATGGTCGAGAGTCCTATTTAGTCTTTGACGGCGTCGCCGTGCTCTTTTCAAAAACCTGTCTGGCGATCTCCAGGCCCTCGAGGCAAACCGGCATCCCACCATAAGTGGACATTTGGAGGATCACTTCAGCCACCTCTGCCTTGGTGGCGCCGGCACGGATCGCGGCAATGACGTGGCTCTTCAGTTCATTCGCACGATTCAAAACACACAGTGCAGCCACGGCGCAGAGTTCCCGCTCTCGCTGAGTCAGTACGTCGCGTGCGTAGAGATTGCCGAACACGTGATCGATAATCTTGGCCGGTATATCAAAGTAGGCGAACAGCTCTTTCATTAATCGGGTTCGCGTTTGGCCAACGAGTTTTTTGGAAACTTCAACTGGGTCGTCACCCGGGCGGATATTCGAAGCTATGGCCATGTTCATCTCCTTTCTTCTTACTGTATCGGGATCTTTTTTGGGGTGGCACTCAAAAGAACCATTTCCATTTTTTAATATTTTCTTTATCTTAGCAATCCCCCACTTAATTTCTTTTCTCCCTCCCCGTATCTTTTCAACTCCTTCCACCGTGTGCTGTAAGAGGTGTCACCCATTAGGAGGCACCTGTCAAGAGAAAGAAAACACTTTGTGTTAGCAGAGCAGAAATGTCCCCATGGAACGGCAGAGGATGCTTATGGGACAGAAGCAGTTATAGAGGTGGCCTCTGACGAAGAGGCGAAGGGAGATTGAAGAATCCAAGGGAAGAAGTGGGCAGTGGGATTGAGGTTCCTCAGCCCCAGTAGAGAAATAGATCATCATAAAAGTAGAAATTTATTTTTCTATGGACGTTCCCATCGTTTTGAGGAATAGAAATTGATCACACGTCTAATCATCTTCCGAATGGGAGAAAAAAATGAGAAACAAAATGGTTGACATCTTGGAGACAATGAGATATTTGCATTATCATGCCGATGAGGCGGAAAGATCATCTCTTGGCCCGGCGATTTACTTTCCGAAAATCTCTTACCCGCCTGTGTGACCAAGAGCATAGACTCTGTTGCCGAGTCGTCATCGGCGAGGGGTGAAGAGCGGGGAGGTCTAATCGCGCAGAATTCAAATAGTGTTCTTAAACATTTTTGCCAAAGGAGGAAATGAATATGAGAAGCATGAAAAAGTTTTCGCCGTGGTTTGTCTGTTCGCTCATTATCTTGTGTGCTTTTATGTTTTCTCAACCCGTTCTGGCTGCGGGACCCAATGTCCTCGACCCCAGCTACAAAGTTGTCAGGCTCGTCAAAGACACCCTCTTTCCAGGCTGCAACGGGGCCACGATCGGTGTGGACGGTGCTCTTTACGTTGTGCATACCGCAACCGGCACCACGACGCGCATTGACCTGAAGACGATGAAGGCCACCAACTTTGTGCCTCCTTATGCGGGAACCTTTATTACCGACGATATTACGTCAGATGACAAAGGGAATTTTTACAGTACAGGTACGACTCCGATTGTGGGCGAGGTTTATCGCCTCGACAAGAACGGCATGAAGACGGTTATTGCGAAGGGGTTACTCGCCCCCAACGGCATCCAGTATAACAAGCGCACGGGGCGGCTCTTCACGAGCGAGTGCTTCCAGGCAAACCGCGTCTTTGAGCTTGATCCCACGGGAATCAAGGAGCCGAGACTTTTGGTCAAAGAAAACGTCATTGCGGTACCCGAAGGCTTCGGCTTTGACCCAGATACCAACGATCTGATCATACCGGATATGGGTACGGGCAAGATCTTAAGGGTCAATCCGGATACAGGCGACATTACAATGATTGCTGAAAAATTTGCCGCCCCCATCGCCCTGAAAGTGGGACCAGACAAGATGGCCTACTTCCCGGAGCTCGGCGGAGCAGTGTACCGGCTTAGCCTGGATGGGCAGAAAAGGGAGAAACTCGCCCAGCTTCCGCCCGGTCTCGACAATCTGGCCATCACCCCGGAGGGCCGCCTTTTTATAACCAGCTACTGGGATGCAACGGTTTACGAAGTGGCCACGGACGGTAGCGGCAAATTTAAGACCCTTTTCCCAAAGGGTCCAAACCAGATCAACGGTATTCTCGTCAAGAACAATAAGATTTTGATCAGCGATGCCATTATGATTCGCAGTGTGGAAAAGGGCCACTACGTTCCAACCAAGCTCAATGCCTGGGCCGCTCATGGAATGCCCTTGCCTATTGGCTTAGCCAATGGGCCGGGCGAGCAGGTCTTCTGGCCCGACAGCGTTAATAACGCCGTTGCGATCGGCGATCCTGCCAAGGGCGAATTCAAGGCAATAGCCGGGGGACTGAACCGACCCATGGCTGTGCTGATGAGCAAGACCGAACCCAAAATATATGTGGCCGAATATGGGGCGGGGCAAATCACCGAAGTCAGTCTTACCGATGGAGCTAAGAAGGTATTGGCCACTGGCCTCGAAGGTCCTCTGGCTCTCGCCATGATTGACAACACGCTCTATGCGGCTGAGGCGAAGGCTGGAAGGATCAGCAAAGTGGACCTGGCCAATGGCAATAAGGAGGTTTTCCTTGCCGGAGTTGTCGGCAAGGTAGGGGCTTTGGCAAATGACGGTGCCGGAAATCTTCTTGCCCTGGACGGCGCCAGTGGGAGGCTTTTCCGAATCAATCCCAAAAACCTGGCTATTTCCATAGTAGCCCAAAATCTTCCTGTGGGGTATGGTATGGCCGGTAGCTATCCTGCTGTAGAATTTCCGACGGCCATGACCGTCAGTCCCAAGGGAGATATCTATATTCCCACAGCGGATCGCGGGTTGATCATGCTGCAAAAGATAAAGTAAGTTTCCATACGCTTCGACGCACAGCGAATGACAAAAACCCCTCAACCCCTCTTTTACAAAAGAAGGGTTGAGGGGTCAATTCTTTCTTCGCGCTATTCTGATTTTACCTTTCTCCATGTGTCAAGACTTACAATCAACAAGAAGATAGCTATAACCATCAGAAAAGCCCCGATGATGGAGTAAAATATTTTACCAGTAACGTAAGTAAAACAGATTTCGAATATAAGAAACAATACAAGAGCACATACAAATATAACGTTCCGAAAAGCCCGTTCCTTTAAACTTAGCATAAACTTTCTCCTAATGAACCATCTTACGAGTCACCTTCTGAGGGGTCGCGTAGAATTTAGGCTCTCTCGGATTCTCTTCCGGTTTTCCCATCCCACCCTTCTTTGTCTCTTCAGTCCAATAGGGTAACTCATTCAACGCGTTGCTCATCTGCTTGCTCGCAGTCTTATCTCTTCCGCTTGAATGATTTGTCTGTTCACACCACAACATGATTGATTAAGACAATTTCAAGAGAATTAAGCTGGAACGAAATCGGCAGCTCGGACCTCTTTGAGCTGCAGCGCCTCGGTGGGGCAGGAGACGGTGCAAACGCCGCAGCCCATGCATTTTCCGGGATCCACTATGGCCAGATTGTCCTTCACGGCAATGGCATCGAAAAAGCATCGCTCGAGACAGGTTTCACAACCCGTACACAGATCGGGATCCGCTATGGCCTCGAAACGGCTGGGGGAGACCCATTTCTTCGGACCCGCCATGAGGGTCCAGTTGAGACAGCAGTCCTTGCAGCAGTTACAGATGACGTGGCCCACGACCTGGCGATTATCGACGACATGAACGAGTCCTTCTTTCTCGGACATTTTTACTATTTCAATGGCCTCCCCTTTGGACAAAGCTCTCCCTGTGCCCCTCTCCAGGTTGTATTCGGCCGCGCGATCCACCTGTATGCAGACTTCCAGCGGTTTCCCGCACGAGCCGTCGATAACACGACATGAACACCTCGTAACAGAAAGGGTTTTGGCATTCTCGATGATTTTGACTACGTCTTCATAGGCGAGTATCCGCGATTCCGGACGGATACTTTCGTTTACAGGAATCACACGCACAAAAGGACCGGGAAGGAGATCCACGATTTTCCGGCCGTATTCCGGCCATTCCTTCTTCATATAGGTTTTCCAGAGATCCAGAACTTCCCTCGATACGCCGCGGGTAAGGACGGTGGCATCGTGCATCTGAGGAATGTTTTTCACGCGATAGTACTTCATCTCTTCGCCCTTCTTCGATTTGAATATAAGCCCCCTGCCAAACAAGGATTCGATCATTGTCTTGATCGTTCCCTGAGGGAGTCCCGTTTTCTGGGCGAGCTCCTCCGTTGTTGCCGGCGGCGCCGCTGCAAGCAAAACCTTTGCCTCATCATCATTGACAAGGGCCTCAAAAATCTTCTGAATCAAAGGAGATGGGTCTCCACTCACCGCTTCCGCCAGTTGCCGACAAAGTATCCTGTCCGCCATTTCTTCTGTGCTCCTCCTTCCTCTCCTGTTTTAGCTAAGTATCAAAAATAAAAACCTGTGTGTCAAGGGCAAACCGATAACATGGTAATACTTTGAAATATCCTCGTAATGGTATTAAGATGGCGTAATAGAGCCGAATCATTTTAGTACAAGAAAGGAGAGATACAGGCACGCACGAACTTCCCATCACCGAGAGCATTCTGAAGATTGTGCTGAAACACGCCGAAATGAACAGCGTCAGGAAGGTGATGGCCATTCACCTGCAGGTGGGCAAGCTCAGCGACCTCGAAGACGATTGGATTCAGCGTTATTTCGATTACCTTAGCAAGG
>Ga0326726_10006571_pt1 | contig 10466 bp, 9 predicted proteins | sample MHFenrmetagenome_2_FD_207603 | JGI IMG/M metagenome (GOLD analysis project Ga0326726, IMG submission 207603) | Lab enriched peat soil microbial communities from Michigan Hollow, Ithaca, NY, United States - MHF15MN | ecosystem: Environmental > Terrestrial > Soil > Wetlands > Peat | place: USA... | reverse complement strand
GTAAACTCAAAACTTTTTTTGCTTAAAGATACAAATTCCCCTCGCAGATCACCTGTGCCCGACCCTCGAGGTAAACGCCGCGGAATCCCTCGCTCCCGCGCTCGAAGGAGACCGTAAGCTTCTCTCCGCCCCGGGTCAACACTTCTACCGGAGAAGAGACGAGGCCGAGCGAGCCCGCGATGAGCGCGCCGGCGACGGCACCCGTTCCGCAGGCCAGGGTCTCGCCCTCGACCCCGCGTTCATAGGTCCTTATCTTGAGATTGTGCGGTCCCTGCACCTGAATAAAGTTCACATTTGTGCCCGCGGGCTTGAAGATTCCATGGTAGCGCGTACGCCTTCCGACGCCGTCGACGTCTTCGGTATCGAGGTCACGGGAAAGATAAACGAAATGCGGCACCCCGGTATTGATGAAATGACCGGTGCGCGCTCCATCCTCGAAGGGGACAACCACCTGTTGCTGCAAGCCGCTCGCACCCGTAAGCTGCACCTTGACGGTGTTTTTTTTGACCTCGGCATGAATGGTCCCCGCGAGCGTCTCGAAGGCCATATCCTTCTTCGCAGTCTTTTTAAGGTATGCGAACCGTGCGGCGCAGCGCGAGCCGTTACCGCACATCTCAGCCTCGCTCCCGTCGGCATTGAAGAACCGCCACTTGAAGTCCGCTTTTTTCGACGGCACGATGACGATGAGGCCGTCGGCGCCCACAGAATAGTGGCGATCGCAAACAGCGGTTGCGAGGTCCCTGAGATTCTTTCCTTTCAGGATCCCCCTGCGGTTGTCGATCAGGATGAAGTCGTTACCGCTCCCCTGCATTTTATAGAAAGGTATTTTTTTTAACTTTGAACTTTGCACTTTCTTACCCTTATCCTTCGAGCCACCGGGGGACCTTTTCATTCCTGATAAGGTCATTGTAGGTCTCGCGTTCGCGCACAACGAAAAATTCCTTTCCCTTGACCATCACCTCAGCCACGCGCACCCGGGAATTGTAGTTCGATGACATGGAGAACCCGTATGCGCCGGCACCCATCACGGCAAGGAGCTCTCCCGGCTTCACATCCGGCATCGCACGGTCTTTGGCGAGATAATCGCCGGACTCGCAGATGGGGCCGACCACGTCGAACACTGCCGTGTGAGATGATGCAGTCTCGACGACCGGCTTGATCTCGTGATAGGCCTCGTACAGGCTCGGCCGGATGAGATCGTTCATGCCCGCATCCACAATGAGAAACCGCTTCTCACCGCTCTCTTTATGATACAGGACGCTCGTCACGAGGATCCCTGCGTTGCCCACGATCGCCCTTCCCGGCTCGAGTACGAGCGTACAGCCGCAATCTTTCAGGAGCGGGTGAATGGCCTTCGCCAGCTCCTTGGGTAGCGGGGGGGTCTCATCCTTATACGTAATGCCGAGGCCGCCGCCGATGTTGATATATTGTATGCTCACCCCGGCCGACCGGAGGTCCTTCACGAAACCGACAAGCTTCTCGATGGCGTCGACAAAGGGCTGGAGTTCGGTGATCTGCGACCCGATGTGCTGGTGTATGCCGACCACTTCCACGTGTGAAAGATTTTTTGCTGTCTGATAGTGTTCGAGCGCCTGCTCGATCGGGATTCCGAACTTATTCTCCTTGAGTCCCGTGGAAATGTAAGCGTGCGTTTTGGGGTCGATATTTGGATTGACCCGCAAGGCGATCCGCGCCTTTGCCTGCATTTCCTTCGCGGCCCGATCGAGCGCCAGAAGCTCTTCTCCGGACTCGACATTGAACATGAGGATGCCGATCTTGAGCGCATACTCGATCTCGTCCCGTCGCTTGCCCACGCCGGCATAGACGATCTTCTTCGGAGCAATGCCCGCGCGAAGTGCGCGGAAAAGCTCGCCGCCGGACACAATGTCCGCCCCGGCCCCTTCCCTGCCGAGCAGCCGCAGCACAGCGCCATTGGAATTGGACTTGAGCGCAAAGCAGATAAGGTGCGGAACACCTTTAAAAGCGCCGGCAAAAGCCTTGACGTGGTTCGCGAGCGTGTTGCCGCTGTAAAGATAAAAGGGCGTGCCGACCCGCTGGGCCACGCTCTTTACGGGAACCCCTTCGCAGTACAGCTCGCCATTTTTATAGACAAAGTCATGCATAGAGGACTCTCGTCCGAAAAAAATTAGAAATTTAAATTTTGCTTCTTACTGTTTCATTTTCCAATTTACAATTCGTTACCGCAGCTTTTCAGCGTATGCCTTCTGCTCCTTGGACAGCGGGCTTTCGTTCCCCGAAGTATCAACTGCGGCAATCGCATAATAATACAAGATCCCGGGCGTTACCGTCTCGTCGGAATAGGTCGAGCGGTTAATCGGCTTGTCCGTAAGACGCTTAAACTCTTTGCCGCTCTTTGTTGACCGGTACACATAGTAACCGGCAAGATCCCGTTCTCTGTTTTCGTTCCAGGTGAGGAATATCCTGCTCACGCCCGGCACAACCGTTAGTCCCGTCGGACTCCCGGGCGGCGTCAGGTCCCTGGACATGGCGGAGGCCTCGGGTGAATCGAGACTCTCCTTCCAGGGCCGGATCGGGCTGTCCACAGCGCGGACCGTATAAGAATAGGTCTTGTTGTTCACCGCTGCCGTGTCTTTGTAGGTATTCGTCCGGAGCGGTTCTTTATTGAGGGGCATCTCGTCATACCGGCCCTTCTCGATTCCCCGATATGCGTTGTATCCTACGAATCCCTCGTACTTGCTTCCGTCCGCCCGCGTGGTCACCGGGTCCCAGCTGAGAAGGTTATACCCGTCCCCCCCGATGGCGCTCAGCGTCTTCGGCGCGGCGAGCGACAACAGCGGCGCTACCCGCACCTCCTCAGAGGGTTGACTCATCCCGCCCCGCACGTTCACAACCCTGATACGATAACCATAGACCTGACCGTATCGCAAGTTCGGGTCGCTCCAGAAAACTCTGCCGCTCCTCACCTCAGCCGGCGCCGGCTTCGAGAGAATGATCTCGGCGACCAGCTTGTACCGGGCTCTTTTCCTGTCGCGCTCGATCTCCGCCCGGAAAACCCGGAACCCGAGAATTTCGGCGGGGCTCATGTCCTTGCCTTCGACATTTTTGGTCGGGATCGGCCAGGACAGGAACACGACTGCATCGCGCACTATGGCCCTAACCTCTTTGACTGCCTCAGACCGCGGGCTGGGCGGCGTGAGCGGGTCGGTCTTTCTACCGCAGGATGCGACCAGCGCCAGGCAGACCAGCGCCACACAGATAAGCGCACAGCGCCGACGGGATCGTGTGGTCATCGTTTCTTCTTGAGCATCGCGAGGCGCTTCTTCACGTTCGCCGGGGCCGTGCCTCCCTGCGACGTCCTTCTGCTCACCGAGGCTTCGACGGAAAGGGCCTCGTAGACATCATCGCGGATCAACGGCGAAAGCTGTTTGTATTCCGCAAGCGGCATGCCTCCCAGACCGCACTGCAGCTCTATGGCGCGCAGCACCGCCCTGCCCACGACCTCATGGGCTTGACGAAAGGGCATGCCCTTCCTCACGAGGTAGTCTGCAAGGTCCGTGGCCGTGATGAATCCGTCCTCCGCCGCCCGGCGCATCGTTTCTCGATGTATTGTAATGCCCTTGAGCATTTCAGTGTATACCGAGAGCGAAAGCGTGACCGTATCCGCAGTGTCAAAGAGCGGCTCCTTGTCCTCCTGCATGTCGCGGTTATACGCGAGCGGCAGTCCTTTCATGATCGTCAGGAGCGCCACGAGGCTGCCATACACCCGGCCGGTCTTGCCGCGCGCGAGCTCCGCCACATCGGGGTTTTTCTTTTGCGGCATGATCGAAGAGCCGGTCGTGAAGCCGTCGGAGATCGTGATGAAGCCGAACTCGGACGAGGACCAGACGACGAGCTCCTCGGACAAGCGCGAGAGGTGCATCATGATCTGGGCGCAGGCTGAGACGAACTCGATCGCGAAATCCCTGTCCGAGACAGCGTCCATGCTGTTCTCGCACACGCCGCTGAAGCCGAGCTGTTTGGCGACGAACTTCCGGTCGATGGGCAACACCGTTCCGGCAAGGGCCCCGGCGCCAAGCGGCATCACGTTCACCCTGCGGAAGCAGTCCTCGAGCCTTCCCCGGTCGCGCTCGAACATCTCATAGTAAGCAAGCAGGTGGTGACCGAGCAGCACGGGCTGCGCCCGCTGCAGGTGCGTGTAGCCCGGCAGGACCACGTCGCGGTGCTTGCCGGCGAGGTCGATGATGACCCTCTGGAGCAACGTGAGCAGCTCGTGGATCTCCGAGATCTCATCGCGTAAATACATCCGGATGTCGAGCGCTACCTGGTCGTTCCTGCTCCGAGCAGTGTGAAGCTTGCCGCCCACGGGGCCGATTTTTTCGATCAGGCGGCTTTCGATGTTCATGTGAATGTCTTCAAGCTCCACGGCAAACTCGAAGGTTCCGGAGACGATCTCTTTAAGAATAGCCTCGAGCCCGCGGGTGATCCTGCGCGACTCCGCCTTTGTAATGATACCCTGCTTGCCGAGCATGGCCGCATGGACCATACTCCCGGCAATATCGTAGGGGTAAAGCCTCCAGTCATAGGGTATCGAGGCCGTAAACTCCTCCACGAGTTCATTCGTGGCCTCGGTGAAACGTCCGGACCAGAGTTTGGCTGTCTTGGCGGCTTTGTTCGACGTCTTCGGCTTCTTAGTTGTCTTCGTTTTCTTTGCCATGCGTATGCTCATTGACGCGGAGATACGGGGACAGGGTGACGCGGTGACGATCTGTTGCACCCGTCTCCCCTTCACCCCTTCACCGGATCATCGTTTCTCGATTTTGCTCCCCACTCTGAGCCTCAGTGCGTTCAACCGGATAAAACCTTCTGCGTCCTGCTGATTATAGACCCTGTCTGCCTCAAAGGTCGCGAGCTCGGGATTGTAGAGCGAGACCGGCGACTTGCGGCCCACGGTGTCGCAGTTTCCTTTATATAATTTGACACGTGCGGTGCCGGTCACGTTCTTCTGTGATTCGTCAATTGCCGCCTGGAGCATGGTTCGCTCGGGAGCGAACCAGTACCCGTAATACACAAGTTCCGCATACCGCGGAACCAGGCTGTCCCGGAGATGCATGGCCTCGCGGTCCATGGTGATCGACTCAACAGCCCGGTGCGCTGCGTGCAGAAGCGTGCCGCCCGGCGTTTCGTATACGCCGCGGGACTTCATGCCCACGTAACGGTTCTCGACAAGGTCGACACGTCCAATACCGTGCGCTCCGGCAATCAGGTTCGCCTCGGCCAAGAGCGCGGCCGGTGGAAGCTTCTTCCCGTTGATGGCCACGGGATTGCCTGCCTCGTATGCGACCTCGACATACTCGGCCTTATCCGGTGCCTTCTCAACCGGCACGGCCATCGTGTACATGTCGCTGGTCGACTCCTTCCATGGATCCTCGAGAATGCCGCCTTCGTAGCTGATATGGAGCAGGTTCCTGTCCGTGGAATAGGGCTTGGACTTGGTGGCCGTCACCGGGATCTTGTGCTTCTCTGCGTAGGCGATCAGCTCTTCACGGCCCTTCATGGTCCATTCCCGCCAGGGTGCGACGATTGTTACGTCGGGCTTGAGCGCAAAGTAGGTCAGCTCGAACCTGACCTGGTCGTTTCCTTTGCCCGTGGCTCCGTGGCAGACCGCATCTGCGCCCTCCTTGACGGCGATCTCGATCTGGCGCTTGGCGATGAGCGGACGGGCAATCGAGGTGCCGAGAAGGTAGCGTCCTTCGTACACGGCGTTCGCCCTCAAAAGAGGGAATACGAAATCCCGGACGAACTCCTCGCGGAGGTCGTCGATGTAGATTTTGCTCGCACCGGTCTTGATCGCTTTCTCACGCAGCGGTTCGAGTTCTTCGCCCTGGCCGATGTCAGCCGTAAAGGCGATCACCTCGGCGCCGTAGATCTCCTTGAGCCACCTGATGATGACCGACGTATCGAGCCCGCCGGAATAGGCCACGACGATTTTTTTGATGTCCTGCTTCAAACAAATTCTCCACAAAATCTTTGGACGCAGTTTTCCGTAGATGCACGCAGATTGAAATGATTAAAAGCTTTAACCTTTATTCAGCGTGCTTCTGCCTACTTACTTTCCTTCTACGATTTTGACTTTCATCTCGACGCGTTCGTTCGGGTTGTCGTTCGGGTCCCGGGGCTGAGAAACAATCTTGTCTACGGCCTCCATGCCGCTCTCCACCTCGCCGAATACCGTGTACTGTTTGTTCAGGAACGGCGCGTCCTTCACGCAGATAAAGAATTGCGAGCCCGCGCTGTCGGGGTTCTGGGCCCGCGCCATAGAGAGCGTGCCGCGCGTATGCGGACGATCATTGAACTCGGCCTTGATCGTATAGCCCGGACCGCCCTGGCCGTGTGTCCTCTTGTCCGGGTTCTTCGAATTCGGGTCCCCGCCTTGGATCATGAAACCGGGAATCACGCGGTGGAAAGTGGTCCCGTCATAAAAACCCTTCTTGGCAAGGTCAATGAAGTTCTTCACGTGTCCCGGGGCAACGTCGGGGAAAAATTTCAACGTAATGTTGCCGAATTTCGTTTCGATAATCGCTTTGGTCGTTGACATTTTCTTGATCTCCTGTGCGGAAAAATTTTTCGGTGACTGCTGAGCATACCCCTGAAGCCCGGTGAACATAGTGAGAAGGAAAAACAATGCAATAATTTTTTTCATCAAACTGCCTCCTGAAGTAGGTACCGTACCTGGTTGATCTCAGAATGAAAACGATCAATGTATTGTTTTACCAGAAACCCCGGGGGATGTCAAACAAAACATAGGTTTGCGCTCGATAAAGCACTCGCCGGGCATGGATTTCGTCCTTCCAGCGGTCCAGGCGGACTCCGGAGAAAAACGGGCGGTATCGTTGACGGTAGCGCGGTTCCCCTGCTATACTAGAATCTAATTCGGGAAGTTGAGGGATGTCATTTTTTCCGGCCAGCAGCCGCCAGACTGACGTTTACCATTTTTCCCGCAGCTATGATACTATTCAAGCTGGGTTTCACACACATTCCCTCACATGAGGAAAGGAGATGATCATGGTACAGAAAGCAAGCGCAACATTAACAGACATGATGAACAAGGCGATAGCACGGGAGATACAGGTGAGCGTCCAATATATGTGGCAGCATGTCATGGCGAAGGGCCTGGAATCCGCCGAGATCGCGGATGTGTTCGAGGACACGGCGATCACGGAAATGAAACATGCGGAAAAGATCGCTGAGCGGATTTTTTATTTCGACATCGTCCCGACCACCAAGCCCGATCCGATCAAGGTGGGCGGCTCCGTTAAAGAGATGCTCGAGTTCGACGCGAAAGCCGAGGAGGAGGCAATAGACCTGTACAAGGCAATCATCAAGCAGGCGCAGTCGGAAAGCGATACCACAACGCGGCTGCTCTTCGAGCAGATCCTCGCGGAAGAAGAAGACCACCACGACACATTCACAACGCTGCTAGGGAAATAATCTCTAAATAAGATCAGTTAAGAAAGCAAAAAGCCGGGGCATGATGCCTCGGCTTTTCATTTCCTGCTGATGTCCGTTTAGCAATATATGGCGGGGCGGACGGGGATCGAACCCGTGACCTCCGACGTGACAGGCCGGCGTTCTAACCAGCTGAACTACCGCCCCCGATTATAGTTGGGAGTTTAGAGTGTGGCGTGGGGAGTTAAAACCCCGAACTCTGAACTGTATTTAATGGTAGGCGGAACAGGGATCGAACCTGTGACCCCAGCCTTGTAAGGGCTGTGCTCTCCCAGCTGAGCTATCCGCCCGGTTCCTCAAAAAAGGAAGTATAAATATCTATTATTCTCCGCAAAAAGTCAAGCGAAATTTATCCCGCTGTCAAGTTCGTAGAAGCGTCCACCCTGTCACTTTTGAACCAACGTGCCGGCAATCAGGAGGATAATACCGTCGACAAGGAGAACAAGATTAAGCGCCGCGCTAACGCCGTGCAGTCTCATGAATTTTTTCCGCGCCGGAGAATCGGGAGCTTCTCGTTCGAAGGAGGTAACCTCCTGCTTCACCTTGACAGCCTCGGGATGGAGCTTGAATACGATAAAAACATTTATAATAAGTGCTGTCGAGAGGAGAACAAGCGAAAGCCTGGAGGCGAACGTGGTACGAACAGCCGCGGACAGGAAGAACAGTGCCAAAGCTGCAGCCGCAAGGATAAGGTTGTAAAGAAAATATCCAGGGAGGAGTTCCCCTACGATCCTGCCTGCCAGGTCCCGCGCGAAGGACCGGAAAATGACCGGCGTAACGATGAACGTGAACAGCGCCATGCCCCCGACCCAGAGGGCGAGGATAAGGGTGTAGAGTGAGAACCATGTAAGCTTCATAGAGTAAGCACCAATTCCCAGGTTCTAAATATCAATATCAAAATTATAAACGCTTTGAAACTTGAACTTTGGAATTTTTTTGACATTTTGGATTTTAAATTGAAATTCGTTCTTTCTCGTTAGTCCCTGAACGACATTTTGAGTTCGTACATCCCGCTCTCGGCGCGTTTCTCGATGATAAACCCCATTTTTTCGAAGAGTTGGAGCATCTGCCGGTTCTCCATCAATACCTGTGCCGTGAAACCGAGAAGGCCGCTCTTCCTTGCCAGATAGGTCACATAGGTGAGCAGCTCCCGGCCAATGCCCTTGCCCTGGTGGTCATCGCGCACTACGAAGGCGACTTCTGCGGTGTGTGTGGTCTCTTCGATCAGGTACTGGGCCATGCCGACGATTATCTCCGTCTCTTCGTGTTGCAGGACCGCGAGGACCACCATCTCCCGGGTATAGTCGATCACCACGTAAGGCTGGAGCCGGTCGTGGTGCATATCGGTGCGCGTGGAGATGAACCGGCGGTACAGAGAGTCGTTCGAGAGGGCATAGAAGAAGTCCTTTAAAAGATGCTCATCGGAAAGCTTTACCGGCCTCAGCAGGAGCTGCAACCCGGTCCGCGTGGTCTTGTACGCCTCAAGCTCCTCGGGATATTCTCCCTTCACTCCGGGGATGAAGGCCTGGTCCTTATAGATGAGCCTGCGCTCCTTTGCCTCCTCGATGAGCCGTTCCCGGAACTTGGGGTGCGCGATCGCGATCAGGTCCATGGCGCGCTCGCGAATGTTCTTCCCATGGAGGTAGGCGATGCCGTATTCGGTAACGACATAGTGGATATCTCCCCGGGAGAGTGTCACGCCCGCGCCTTCCTTGAGGAACGGCACGATCCTCGACACCGCGCCGTCCTCGGCCGTGGACTGGAGCGCCAGGATGGTCTTCCCCCCCGGCGACAGGACCGCGCCGCGCATGAAATCCGCCTGGCCCCCGATGCCGCTGTAGAAGGTCTTGCCGATGGACTCGGCCGTTGCCTGGCCAGAGAGGTCGACTTCGAGCGCGCTGTTAATGGCGGTCATGTTCTTCTGGCGCGCCAGTACCGTAGGGTTGTTGGTGTAGTTCACCGGCCGGAACTCGATGGCCGGATTGTCGTGGAGAAACTCGTAGGTATCGCGCTTGCCCATGCAGAAGGCGGCCACGGTCTTTCCTCGGTTCAACTCTTTCAGGGTGTTGTCGATGACACGCCTCCTCATAAGGTCCACAATCCCGTCGGTCAGGAGCTCCGTATGAACGCCAAGGTGCTCCTTTTTCTGGAGGTGTGCCAGGATCGCATTCGGGATGCTCCCATACCCCACCTGGATCGTGTCCCCATCCTGTACGATGCGGGCGACATAGGTGCCGACCTTCTGGGAGATCTCATCGGACACCGTGTCCTCGTACTCGAGGAGCGGCTCGTCGCACGGGATGATGAAATCCACGTCCTTGATGTTGATAAAGGTGTCGCCGAGAACACGCGGCATGTTGGCATTCACCTGGGCTATGACGAGCGAAGCGTTCTCGGATGCGGCCTTCACGATATCCACGCTGATGCCGAGGCTCATGAAGCCGTGCTCATCCGGGAGCGAAGTCTGGATGAGCGCCACATCCACGGGCACCAGCTTTTTCTGGAACAGGCCCGGCACCTGGGAGAGGAAAACGGGGGTGTAGTCGGCGAGGCCGTCGTTCACTGCTTCGCGGATGTTGTTGCCGATAAAAAAGGAATTGTGGCGGAAGTTATCCTTGAATTTCTCGTCTGCATAGGGTGCAACGCCCAGGGTCCAGACCTGGAGCAGCTCGGCGTCGAAAAAGGCCTTTGGGTGGGAACGAACGTAGTTGATAAGCGCCCGGACCAGACACTGGGGTTCGCCGCACCCCGTGCCAATGAAGATCCGGTTTCCCGGGTGGATATTGCTGAAAATCCGTTCCTCGGTCGGAAATTTTTCCGGATAGATCGCCCTCATCGCCGCCAATTTATTGTCTAATTCCCGTACAACCATAAAATCGCGCCCTCTTTTCCCTCTTGAGGAAGTATAGCAGAAAGCGGGCGGTTATCACCGAGCATACCCCTTGAAAACAGTGAGTAGGGGCAGTTGACCGTATATC
>Ga0326726_10006570_pt1 | contig 10468 bp, 3 predicted proteins | sample MHFenrmetagenome_2_FD_207603 | JGI IMG/M metagenome (GOLD analysis project Ga0326726, IMG submission 207603) | Lab enriched peat soil microbial communities from Michigan Hollow, Ithaca, NY, United States - MHF15MN | ecosystem: Environmental > Terrestrial > Soil > Wetlands > Peat | place: USA... | reverse complement strand
CAAATATCCATATTAAAATGTATTTTGTTGAATAAACAGGTACGTTAAAGGAAAACATTCCAATGACATGAATCAGTAGCAGAGATGCCATAGCTTTGGCATAATCATTATTGCTGCTGAAGAACCCGAGAAAACTTGCTCTTAATAAAATTAGCATAAAAGGAATCAGATAAAGTAAACCTCCCTTAAGCAATAACATTAAAAATCCATTCTCAATAAAATCTGCATTTTGATTTTCGAGATATATTGCACGAAATACTGTTCCAAGCAATCCCCGGCCAAAGATCCAGTCGGAAGTTGAATTGAAATCTACAAAAAAGTTAGAAACAACTACACCTCGCGATTCTTCAAATGCTTCTTTGGTAAATCCCCTTTGGAAAACAAAACTTGATGTAATTAAGTATCCAAATATCAGAATCAATATTATCATAATTAACCCTGCAAAATACATCTTTATGCGGTCATTGAAATTGAGGAAAGAACTTCTCAATCTGAAAATGATCATGAAAAATATCAGGAGCATATATTCCGTCACCATTCCTCTTCTCCCGTATTGAGCAAATAAGAAAATCATCAGAACAGCATAAATCAAGGCTGAATTGAATATGTATCTTTTTTTTGCCAGATGAGCTGTGAGGAGTAAAAATCCGCTGCCTAAATCAAATATGCCTATTCCGTTTACTTGCTCCGACCATTTATCTATAGATATACCGGTAAGAATAACAAATAATTGAATAAGAATAGCAGGAATAATTAATATAAAACAGTAATAAAAATAATCATTGAAAAATTCCAAGTCAAATTTTGTAAACAAAATAATTATTGGTATCAGATACGGAAGGAAGAATAAATCCTGAGCAAATACTCTTTGCAAATAAAACAAATTGTTAAACCTGGTGGCAGCAGAAACTAATATTATCAAAGACCATATGACGAAAATAATTACAAAAGGATAAAATAATAATCCGGGAGAGGGTTTTGACGGATTTAAAAGCTTATAATAAATGATTGTACCAAGAGCAAAAACAGATAAAGAGTATTTAACAATGCTTGGAATGCCATAGGTTGATTCGACAAGCCAAATCCATGAATAAATATTTAGCATAAAGAAAGAGAAAATAAGTAATTTATTATCTCGTTGCATAAATTATATATTACATGTTTGATGCGACATTTGATTTTTCAAGATTTTTATAATCATATTTAGCTCAGCGAGTTTAATGAAGACTGTTTTTCCAAAGCTTCGCCCCGTCAGTCCCAGATATAGACTAACAAGGTTTTTAAAAATGTTATAGATTAAAACCTAAAATGCCCCAGAATCTTAGTTAAGCAAATGAAATTTCTTTATTCCGGATTTTATATTTAATCGGGTATTATTTTATCATCAGCTTTTTATCTATTGCCGGTCTGTTGCGTTTAAAAACGGTAATTATAATTCATTTATTTCAGGCTGTTGAATATCTGATGCCCGCCGCCTGCTTTCTAAAGCCTAAAAGGAGAATTGGTGGAATCGTTTTGCCCTTTCCTGTGCTTTATTTTTTTTGTTTTACCTTTATGGTAATATCCATAACCATATCCATACTGATCCTGGAAGTGTTTATTATCATTCAAAACAATGCAAATATTGGAGACATTTTTACTCTGCAAATCCTTCATTATTAAAGAAAACACATTTTTGAATGTAGAGTCCTGGCGGGTAACTATTATTTTAATTTCAGCATGTTGAATAAGGAGAAATGCATCTGTAACCTGTGCCAATGGAGTAGTATCCAGGATAATAATATCATATTCATTCTTCAGGATGGTGAATAGCATTTCAGTTTTCTCAAGGGCAATTAATTCTACAGGATTTGGAGGCAGGATCCCGGCAAGTATATAGTCGAGTTTTTCATGAGGTGATTTTTTTATGATATTTTCCAGAGGAGTTTTATTAATCATGTAAGAGCTTAATCCATCCTGTGATTCTTCATGTTCATCAAAGTATGTTTTAGGTTTCCGCATATCAAAATCCACCAGAATTGTCCTTCTGCTTAATTGGGCATAGCTCATCGCAAGATTCAGTGCAACAAACGATTTCCCTTCATTTTCAAGACAGGAAGTCACCATGATTATTTTCTTGTTTCCTCCCCTGACATAAAAATCAAGGTTGGTTCGAAGCGCCCTGAATGATTCTGATATATTCGATTTGGGATATTCAAACATAATATTAGTGGTTTTGTATCTGTTATGCATGATTTTCCCCAGAACGGGCTCATTAGTGAGCCTTTCAATGTCATCTTGAGATTCAATTTTTTTATTTAATACACTCTTTATCATTAAGAAACCAAAGGGCATGGCTAATCCTAAAAAAAATGCAATTAAATAGTTTTTTCTGGTATTTGGTGAAATTTGTCCTTTTCCCATTGCCGGTTCAACTACAATATCATCCGGTAAATTTGAAGCTTTGGTAATTTTGGCTTCGGCATGTTTTTCAAGCAGATAATTATAAATAGCATCGCTCAGGCGATATTTACGTTCAATACTTCCTAATTGGCGTTGGGTTACAGGCATACGACTTATTTCACCCTCAATCCTCCGGATTCGTTTGTTCATTTCATCAATTGATAAGGTGGTAGTCTTGCTTACAGCGGCAATATTGTCTGAAATAGTTTTTTTAAGATTTTCAATCTGTATAGCCAGTTTTGGCACCAATGGATTCCTTTCCTGATTATTTTTAATAAGATTCTCCTGTTGTGCCTGTGCAGTAATAAGATTTGACATCAGAGTATTCAACAATTGATCCTGAATCCCTAAAGCTGCAGGCAACATCATGTTTGAAAAATTGTCATTCACTAAAAGTTCCGAAATATGGTCATAATATTGTTTCATGGAAACCAACTCAGCAAGCTGGTTTTGCAAATCCCTGTACTGGGTAGATATTTCTGTTGCCTGGTCGGAAATATTTAATAACTGCTTTGATGACCTGAAACTTTGAAGATTTTCTTCAGCCTGACTTAATGAATCGGAAATCTCATTTAATTGTTTTTCAATGTAATTGATAGTAATGCTGGCAAGATGATTTTTCCGTTCCAGGTTTTGATCTGAGTAAACTTCCATCAGTTCATTCACAATCTCTGTCCCTTTTTTTGGGGACTCACATTTCAATGATATCTTGATTACGGTTGCTAACCTGTCGACTATACTGAATTCCAGATTGCTCCTAATTTCGGCTCTAATTGAAGCGTTAGTTTTGAATTCAAATGCATAAATAGAATTTCCTGTTGCAATAATTTCTCTTGTACTGTCAACTGGTTCAACGGTAAATGCAAGGTCGGGTGTTTCAATTAACTCGCCTAACTTGCCATTGCGTACAAATACCCACTTGTTCTTTTCATGTGTTATTTGTTCAATCTCAAAATTATAAAATGAGGCCTTTTTTGATTCAGCTTGTACCTGAAAGTAACCTTCTTTCAGGAATTGAATCTTGAATTTGACAAATATCGGTTGTGAATGATTCCTGACAAAAGATATTTTAAAAGGAACATTTTTATATGAATCAAAATAATTAAACTTTACCTTATTGTAGTAATTAACTGCTAAATCAAGATTACCTACCGTTTTTTCAACGATAGGAGCTGATTTTATTACCCACAATTCATTTTGAAAGTTTTTATCCTGACCAAACAAGCTGCTGTTAAGATAATCATTTATATCACCTCTGGATCGTTGCGACTCTTCTTTGATTAGAATTGAAGCAGAAACATTATATATAGGAGTCGAATAGCGATTTTTTAAAAATGCCAGTCCGAGAGTAACAATCAGACCGAAAACAAATAATTTGTAGTTTCTTAATACAAGATCCGATATTTTCTTAAGATCGTTTTCTTCCTGAAGATTAAAGTTTTGGGTGTGAGCCATTTTATGGATTTAATTAATTACCTGGTTACATTATAAATCAATAATCCTGTGGTTATAGTAGAGAATATAAGGGTAAATGGAAATTGCCTCATCCCCCAGAATTTATTTCTTAACGGTTTAATATAAACAATATCGTTAGGTCTCAGATTATAATAACCCGATGAAAGGATATCTGATTTTGTCAGGTTCAAATTAACGCGATAGTTCTTCCCGTTTTCGTTTCGCAAAATGATAACATCCTTTCGATTGGCATAATCGGTAACATCTCCAGCTAACCCCAATGCATCTAAAACATTTAATTTTTCCTGAGAATATGAAAAATGTCCGGGTCTGTTGACTTCTCCTAAAACTGTAATATAACGATTTACAAGTTTGATACTAACAACGGGCTGACTTAGTATATGATAAAGAGAATCCACAAGAACAGAACTTACCTGAGATAATGTTTTCCCGCTCACAGGAATTTCTCCTATTATAGGAAGCAGAAGATAACCTTCTTTATCAACTGAATACGACATAAGTGAAGCACCATATGGATCCATTCCTCCAACAGGTGTAGATGTTTGACCCTGAGAGGCAGTAAATACGTTTGCAGCTCCTTCATCCAGACTATTGACACGAATAAAAAGCTCATCATTTGGTTTTAATGTATAGTCTGAAAATTCAGATTCATCAAAAGCTTTGAAATTCTTGTTTTTGTCCTGAAGGTATTCAACCTTACGTTGTGTTACACAAGATGTTAGGATCATAATAAAGATTGCCACCACTAACAAATGTCCGTGTCTGACAGTGCTTAAATACATTGGAAAGTAATTGTTCTTCATTACGGATTGGATTTAACAAGTAAACTAACAGCAATAAGCGAAATTAAGGAATTTAAATCAAATTTTTTTTAAATAGTATCCATATTTGATAAGAGATTATTTTCAAGGGACTAAATATTCTTGAAGAATGATTAATAGCTTGTTAATAACATGTCGATATCTTTTCCAGATTAGTGAAGATTTTTGACTTAAATGTCTAAAATTGCCTGTAAACTTTTAAGAATAAAAAACTATAATTGCAACAAATTTTAAAACCCTACGTTAAAATGAACATTAGTCAATGAAATTAGTTTGTTAGTCAATTGAATTTTATTATTGGTCAAAAAATGAATTCAGTAACAAAGGCCTTAATCCCATTGTTTCTATTGTGTAATTCGTTGGCTTCTGCCAAAACATTTTATGTTTCTAAGACAGGCAGCGATGGTAATCCGGGCACTATTGACAAACCATGGGCAACGTGGAATTATGCATTTAATCACACAACATCTAGTGATACCTGTTATTTTAGGGGCGGAACTTATATAACTTCTACTGAGGTTAATTTAACAAGTGGTACAAATAACGGCACACACGCCCATCCTACCTGTTTTTTTAATTATCCCGGAGAAGTTCCTATTCTTGATTGTCAATCTAATTCTGGCAGTGGTTCAGTAACTATAGGAATGTATTTCGTACAGACAAGAAATATTTATGTAAAAGGATTAACAGTTAAAAATGTAAGACAACACTCTTCCGGTGAACAAGCATACGGTATTTTATGTGCTGCAAATTATAACTCTTCCTATGCTTGTAATAATGTCAGGTTTGAAAACTGTGTTACTCATGATATTGGAGGAGCTGGTTTTTATGCTATGTATTATGACTCAATATATTGGGTTAATTGCGATGCTTATAATATCTGTGATAATTTGACATCTTATGATCCGGGGGGATGGGGAACAGGGTTTACATTTAACAATTCAAGTGATTTTACAAGGGAGAAAACATCTTATGGTTATATGTACGGGTGCAGGGCATGGAATTGTTCAGATCAGGGAATTACTCTTGCATCTAATGGATTATGTGTAAACGATAATTGCTGGGGAATCCGTAACGGATTCTTTGATATACCCGGAAATGGAAAAAATGATGGGGAAGGGTCAGGATGGAAACTTGGTATATGTGATTGTACTGGTGGTACCTTAACTACTGGTCTTTTAAGATTAATAAGGAACTGTCTGGCAGTAGATAATGAATATTATGGATTTACCGTAAATGATGGACCAGGAGGTTATGAGGCTGAACCAGCAAAACAGATACACATATATAACAATTTTGCATATCGGAATGGTTATACAAGTCCCGATGGAGGTAATAGAGGTTTGGGATTTGTTGATTACACAAATTCAGATGCAACTGGTGCTTCAGATCACTGGTATAGAAATAATGTTTCATTAGCAAATCATAATGGTGATCTAAGTGAAGGTTTTTTACATACAGAAAATAACCTGTTTCAATCGGGTAGTACAGTTACGGCTGCTTATTTTTTAAGTCTTGACACAACAGGATTATGTGGGGCAAGACAAGCAGATGGTTCATTGCCATTAACAGATTTTGGTAAACCTGCCGTGGGGAGTCCTTTGATAGATGCCGGAACAATCAAAACTGGATTTTCATATAATGGATCGGCTCCAGATATTGGATGGTTTGAATCATCTTCAGGAACTCCGGCAATTCCTGCTTATCAAAGCTCAGCTATTGAAAATACGACGCCTTCAATAGTTGCAATGACCTATAATCTGACACTAGCTAATATTATTCCTGCAACATCTGCATTTAGTGTAATGGTAAATTCTGTTGTAAGAACTGTAAGTTCAGTAGCAATATCAGGGACAAAGGTACAATTGACTCTTACCAGTCCTGTAGTATATGGAGATATTGTGACAGTAGCATATACAAAGCCTTCCACAAATCCATTACAAACAGTAGCCGGAGGACAAGCAGCCTCATTGAGTGCACAATCGGTTACAAATAATGTGAGCGCTCCTGCTCCAGTGTATGTCAGTTCAGTCGTGGAGAATGCTACTCCTTCTGTTATTGGTATGCTGTATAGTTTATCTCTGGCTAATATTGTTCCTGTTACATCTGCCTTTGCTGTTACGGTAAATTCAATAGCAAGAACTGTCAGTAGTGTTGCTGTTTCAGGAACCAGGGTCTCATTGACACTCTCGGGTCCTGTAGTTTATGGTGATGTGGTAAAAGTTGCCTATACTAAACCCTCAACAAATCCTTTGCAGACTTCTGCAGGAGGACAGGCTGCAACAATCATTGCTCAGAGTGTGACAAACAATGTTAGTCCGGTTGTTTCTTCTTATCAAAGCTCAGCAATAGAGAATCTAACACCAGCAATACTTGAAATGACCTATAATCTGGCACTTGCTAATATTGTTCCTGCCACATCTTCATTTACTGTCATGGTTAACTCTGTTTTAAGAACTGTAAGCTCAGTTGCTGTTTCAGGTACAAAAGTACTATTGACCCTTTCAAGTGCTGTTATATATGGCGACATTGTGAATGTAGCCTATACAAAACCAACGACTAATCCCTTGCAGACAGCATCAGGAGGACAGACAGCATCACTTAACACTCAGTCAGTGACGAATAGAGTTAGTCCACCCGCTCCTGTTTATGTCAGTTCAGTTGTGCAGAATGCTACTCCTTCTGTCATTGAAATCACCTATAGTTTATCTCTGGACAATATTGTTCCTGCTGCATCTGCTTTTTCAGTTATGGTAAATTCATCAGCAAGGACTGTCAGTAGTGTAACTGTTTCAGGAACTAAGGTCTCATTGACACTCTCTGGTCCTGTAATTTATGGTGATATGATAACTGTTACCTACACAAAACCCTCAACAAATCCGTTGCAGACTTCTGCAGGTGGGCAGGCTGCAACAATCAGTGCTCAGAGTGTGACAAACAATGTTAGTCCGGCTGTTCCTTCTTATCAAAGCTCAGCAATAGAAAATCTAACACCAGCAATACTTGAAATGACCTATAATCTGGCACTTGCTAATATTGTTCCTGCCACATCTGCATTTACTGTAATGGTAAATTCAGTTGTAAGAACTGTAAGCTCAGTTGCTGTTTCAGGAACAAAAGTACTATTGACACTTTCAAGTGCTGTCATATACGGTGATATAGTTACTGTGGCTTATACAAAACCTTCAACCAATCCTTTGCAGACGGCTTCAGGAGGTCAGGCTGCTTCTTTCAGCACCCAGCCGGTAACTAATAAAATAGGTACAATCAGTCCTCTTTATGTAAGTTCTTCTGTTGAAAACACTGCTTCATCAGTTATTTTATTGAGCTATAATTTAGCTTTAGCGACCAACTTTGTACCTTCAACGACGGCATTTACTATCATCGTTAATTCAGCGGTAAGGACAGTTAACTCAGTTACAATCTCAGGGACTAATGTGTTTGTGACGCTAATAAGTCCGGTAATTTTTGGAGATGAAGTAACAATAGGGTATAATGTACCCTCAGTGAATCCCTTACAAACGCCAGCAGGAGGACAAGCTTCAACTCTTGTTGCACAGAGTGTAACAAACAATGTGCATCCGTTACCTCCGGTTTATGTAAGTTCTGTTATTGAAAATGCCACTCCTTCAGAATTGGGAATAACATATAGTTTACCATTAGCCCATGTAGTTCCGCCTGCCTCTGCATTCATCGTTTTAGTTAATTCAATAGCAAGAGGAATAACTACCGTTGTCATTTCTGATACAAAAGTATTACTTACTCTTTCATCCCCAATTGTATATGGCGATGTTGTGACGATAACATATATTAAACCTGAAGTAAATCCCTTGCAAACAATCTCAGGAGGACAAGCTGAGACTATCAGTAGTCGACCGGTTACAAACGGGGTAAATCTGGCAATACCAGTTTTTACAAGCGCTTCAGTAGAAAACTCTACTCCTTCAAGGATCGATATGAACTATAGCCTTGGTTTGGCAAATATTATACCTGCTACCTCAGCATTCATCGTGCTTGTTAATTCTTCTCAAATACCAGTTATTGCAGTTACAATTTCAGGTGCAAAAGTTCTGCTGTCTCTTGCAGGTCCTGTTTTTAATGGAGATATTTTAACACTTACATATACCAAACCTGCATCAAATCCTTTACAAACTGCTTCAGGAGGACAGGCTGTTTCATTAAATGCCACAACTGTTGCAAACAATGTCACTACTATTAATATGCCACCTGTTATTGTAGTAAATTATAAGTCAAGCAGTTATTCGGGATTTGTAAGCGAGCTTAATGCCAGTGGAAGCTATGATCAAAATAAAGACAACCTTACATTTGCCTGGACAGTGCCTGATAATGTACCTGTATCATCTTTAACAGGTTCGACCATTCAATATCTTGGACCCAGTGTAAATTCATCTCAAACTGTTGAATTTGTCTTAAGAATAAGTGATGGGAAAACAACTGAATCTAAGGTTATTCCGATTAAAATTCTTCCTTATAAACCAGAACTTGAAGTGGCTGAAATTTCTAACGTTGAAGCGAGTAGTTTTCTTGCTCCTTATTATCCTTACAACATTATTGATGGTAATATTGGGACAATGTGGTCCGCAAATGGGGACAATCAGTGGTTAATAATGGAACTCAAACACCCATTTGATATACAGCATGTTAAATTAGCCTTTCAACCAGGGCAGAAAAGAGAATCATACTTTGATATTCTTGGTTCAGTTGATAAAGTAGCCTGGGAACCAATATTGACTAAATCAGCATCCTGTGCTTTCTCTGGAGATCCTCAGGTTTTTGAGTTTCCGGCCTCCAAAACAGGAATTGACTTCAATTATGTTAAGATAGTGGGTCGATGCAGTTCGACTGATACATGGAACTATATCTCAGAATTAAAAATATTTGGGACCAGACATCTCCCTAACGCAGAATATGAGAAACTGGCAGTAAAGATTTATCCAAATCCAGCAAAGGACCATCTAACAATGCGGATAGATGATACAGCACTTTTACCTGATTTTATACAGTTACTTAATCTATCAGGAAAAGTTGTTCTCAGGTCTGTGGTGGATCCGGATATAAGGGAGTTTACAATTCCCATCAACCTTAAGAAGGGAATGTACATTGTGCAGCTTGGTTCTGGTTCCCTGACTCTGTTTACCCAAAAATTAGTTGTTGCAAACTAAGATAATAATATACCTGCTCCGGAGGAAACCATGAAAAGTACTTGGATCATTTAATTGGCCTTTTTAATAATTATGTCAAAACTCATTCCAGCAGATTTAAGGATGAAATAGATCAATATATTTACATTGTAATATTTTCCACATATAAATTATAAACAGATAACTTTGCAATCATAAAATAATATTTATTTATTCTAATATGCGGAATATATATATTATAGCATTTCTAAACCTTTTTGTTTTTGTTTTTATTTCAGGTTGCAGCGAATCTGATGACTTGATTCCGATTAATGCCGAAGCTATTATCATAAACCATTCTTCTTCTGACAAACTGAATTCTATACCATCTGAGTGGATTAATAAAGCTAAAGCCAGCCTTCACATCGCATTTGAACATTCTTCTCATGGTGAGCAGATAACAGAAGGAATGACTGGACTTTATGGATGGAAAGGCAATACCTATGAATGGAATGATGGAGGATCAAATGGAGCGCTGGATATCAATGATCACGGAATAACAGGTGGATCTAATTTAGGTGATCCGGA
>Ga0326726_10006569_pt1 | contig 10469 bp, 2 predicted proteins | sample MHFenrmetagenome_2_FD_207603 | JGI IMG/M metagenome (GOLD analysis project Ga0326726, IMG submission 207603) | Lab enriched peat soil microbial communities from Michigan Hollow, Ithaca, NY, United States - MHF15MN | ecosystem: Environmental > Terrestrial > Soil > Wetlands > Peat | place: USA... | reverse complement strand
TTCGCATGAAGGCTCTGCGAGGTTAATACGAGAGTATACGGTAATTGCATCGTCAAATAATCCCTGGCGGTCCATAGCCCGGGCAAGGCCATACAATGCGGTAAGATCATCGGGATTTATTATGAGAGCACTTCGGAATGCATCAACCGCCTCAGGGTTACGGCCGAGTGTTGTAAGTGCTCTTCCTTTCTGGAGAAATGCATCGGCAAAATCAGGCATCAGATGGTTTGCCTGTTCGAAAGCTGCAGCAGATTCTGATATTCTCTGTGCTTTGGCAAGAGCGATTCCCTTATAATAAAATGCCTCCCCAAATTCAGGTTCCAGGACAAGTGCCTGATCGAACGTGCCTATTGCATCGTCGAAATTATCAAGGCTGAGATGTGCCCTGCCTTTAAAGAACCAGGTATGAGAGTTTTTTGGATCAATTTCCAATGAGGTGGTATACGCAAGGATAGCTTCCGGAAACTGATCAATTGCAAAAAGACAGAATCCTTTAATAAGCCATGCATGAGCGATCCCGGGTTTAGCATCAAGCGCATGGGAAAGATCGTTAATCGCATCGTTAAATTCACCCAGCTCGGCGAAGGCAAGTCCTCTATGGTACACCGCATCCGTATAACCCGGATCTATCTCAAGGGCTTGGGTAAATGCACGTGCTGCTTCATCATGATGCCCAAGGGCGGCATGGGACAAGCCATACTGGTAAATTATATTTGCATTTACCGGATCGAGAGTAATGGCTGCTTTAAAGGCTGCAATAGCTTGTTCATAATCTTCGAGGTGTGCAAGTGCCATCCCTTTCTGGAAGAGCGCCAGGGGATCATCCGGAGTAATTTCGAGGGTGATTTTGAAAGATAACACTGCTTCATCGTACATACCGATATTTGCAAGGGCGATACCCTTATTGAAGAATGCTGGTGCAAAGTTGGGTATCAATTCCAGCAGACGATCAAACGAAGCAACTGCCTCAAGATGCCTGCCAAGATGTATCAACGCCAGACCTTTATCATAATACGCCTGGGCACTACCTGGATCGAGGTCGATGGTCTGCTCGAAAGCTGCGGCTGCTGCGTCATAGCGCTCCAGCTCTGCAAGGGCTTTTCCCTTTTGATATACTGCTTCAGTAAAGTCCGGTTTAAGTTCTATCGCCCTCTCGCATGCGGCAAGTGATTCTTCATTTCGACCGAGATCATGAAGTGCGACACCCTTTCTGAATGCCGCTTCGGCTGAATCTGGATCAAGTTCCAGTGTCCGGTCAAATACATCTATTGCCTCCTGGTAACGGCCTGAACCATACAATGCCAGTCCTTTCTGGAAAAATCCTGGAGCATAGGTCGGAAGCAGCGAAAGTGTTTTGTCAAATGCGATAATCGCTTCGCTGAACCTGCCCAGCTTTGCCAAGGCAACACCACGGTTGTATTGTCCAACGCCAAGTTGGGGATCTATCTCCAGCGCACGATCGAATTCAGGAATTGCCTCTTCGAAATGGGATAATTCGATAAGGGCGAAACCCTTATGGAAATGTGCGTCGGCAAAATCCGGTTCCTGCTCAAGTGCTCTGTCATAAGCATAAATTGCCTCGGAGGTGTTTCCTGAATCGAAAAGGGCTCTTCCTTTCTGGTAATATGCAGAGTAATTTTTGGGATTATCAGTTAGGATCTTGTTAAAATCCTTTACGGCTTCTTTAAATTTTCCAAGATTATACAGTGCGATACCTTTCCGCATCCGTGCTTCCGCATAATTCGGTTTTAACTGAAGCGTCTTTTTAAAAGCAAAGATTGCCTCGCTGTAGCGGTTCAGATCCATGTATGCCCTGCCCTTATGATAAAAGGCAAGTGCATTATCAGGATCATATATGAGTGCTTTATCAAAAGCCTCAAGAGCCCCTTCGGGTCTCCCCAGTCGTGATAGTGCCAGACCCCGGTTATAGTGTCCCAGTGCATTGTCGGGATCCTTCTCCAGATTTTTATCGAAGGATTCAATGGATTCGGCATATTTTTCCAGTTTCAGAAGCGCGTATCCCTTATGGTAATATACTTCCGTGAACGAGGAGTCAATTTCCAATGCCCGGTTAAATGAAAAAATTGCTTCGGAATATTTGCCGCTCTGGTTTAAGGATTTCCCTTTGTTGTACCAGGCGGGTGCGAAGGCAGGCAGGATATCGGTGGTCTTTTCGAATGCGGCGATAGCATCGCGGTGATCACCGAGCTTGGCTAATGCAAGCCCCTTGTGATACTGTGCGTCATAGTTTCCCGGATCGATTTCAAGGAGCATTTCAAACGTGTGTATCGATTCGTCGATCCTGTCCACTTTTTCGAGTGAAAGTCCCTTATAGTAGAATGCCTCAATGCATCGCTGGTTTAGGGCTATGGCATTGTCAAAAGAATCAATTGCGTCCTGATATTTTCCAAGGGCATAGAGGGCTTTTCCATTTTTAACCCATCCCTCAACCTGATCGGGATCAATTTTTAACGATTTGGTATAAGAAACGACAGAGTCTTCAGTTCGCCCGAGCTCGTTTTGGGCATCACCTTTTTTCATCCAGATATCGTGGAGAGCGGGATTAATTTCAAGGACACGGGTGTAAGCAAACACGGCATCCTGAATTTTATGAATATCATAGAGCGCATTGCCTTTTTTTATCCAGCCATCCGCGAAATTTGCGTTGATCTCTAACACTTTTGAATAAGCAAGAATGGCCTCCTGCTTTTTCTGAAGAGAGAAGAGTGCATCTCCCTTCTGCATCCAGATCTCGATTATTGTCGGGTTGAGCGATAGAATCCTCTCATCGGTGTCGATCGCTTCAGAATACCGGCCAAGTTTTACCAGAGACTTAGCGCGACAGATGAGTGCTTCGATTAGCGATGGGTTTGCCAATAAGCTCTGATCCAGTAAGGGAATAGCTTCTTCGTAACGGGTTAATTCAGCATTGGCAATACCCTGGTACATGTAACTTTCTGTAAGGGTTGGATCAATATCAGTCGCTTTTTTGCTTGCATCGATCGCATCTTCGTATTTTTTCAACTGCAGATACGAGAGCCCCAGATAATAATAATTTGATGCATCTGAAGCGTCCAGGGAACGAGCTGTTTCAAAGGACGTTACCGCATCACTGTATCGTTCCCGCTGGATAAGGGCAACGCCTTTGAAATGATGGGCAGATGCATATGACGGATTAAGCTGAATGGCTTTATTAAATGCCTTTATTGCATCGCTGTATCGTTCTTTTCCGGCAAATGCGACACCCAGGAAGTAAAAACCCAACGCATTTTCAGGCTCTATCTGAAGGGACTTTTCGAATGTCCTGATGGCATCGTCATATTTCTCGCGCTGGGTGAGAGCGATCCCTTTCTGATATAATATTTTTGGATCCTTTGGTGATATTTCCAGTGCCTGATCATAGGACACGGCCGCTTCCAATGGCTTACCCAGATGCATAAGGGCATTTCCTTTCTCAAGAAATGCACGGGTACAACGACGGTTGATTTCCAGAGTCTTATCAAATGCACCAACAGCTTCTTCAAATCGTTCAAGGGCAGACAGCCCTATGCCAAGGTAACACCACGACCAGATATTGCGAGGAACTTCTTCAACTGACCGGGTGAGGATCCGAACTGCTTCTTCGTAAAGGTGAAGTTTGATGAGTTCGATACTTTTTCTCACCTTTGCTTCAGAATATTTCGGATTTAACGCAAGTGCCTGATCAAAAGCAGCAACTGCTTCGTTATGCAAGTTGAGATTGGTCAGTGCGATACCCTTATTAAGCCATAATCCAGGATGTGACGGAATATGTTCGAGCGCTTCTCCAAAAGTATCGAGCGCTTCCTGAAACCGGAAAAGGCGCAAAAATGCTCTGCCTTTTTCATATAGCGCTTCAGGATCCTGAGGGGATAATTCAAGGACACGATTAAAAGCATCGACTGCATCGGAATATTGTTTGAGATGCAGAAGCGATATTCCTCTGAGAAAAATTGCCGGAGTATATTCCGGATCAATTTCAATTGCGTGACCTAAAACATTCAGTGCTTCAGTATACTTTTTTTGTTGAACAAAGGCAAGTCCCATTTTTTGGTAAGCATCAATAAAATCCGGTTGAAGCACAAGAGTATTTTCAAATAACCTGATTGCTTCATCGTATTGTTTCAGCTGAACGAGAGAACATCCCTTTTGGAAACTAATTTTTGGATCTTCGGGACGTAACTCAAGGGCTCGATCAAAGGCCTCAATAGCATCCTGGTGCCTGCCCAGATGGGACAGCGCATTTCCCTTTCCATAAAATGCAGGAGTGCAGCGGTTATTGATCTCAACGGTCTTATCGAATGACTGAAGTGCTTTCTCGTGCTGACCGAGTGATGCAAGAGCAACGCCCTGATAACACCAGAGAAGGGCATCCTGAGGACAGTCCTCAAGCGAGCTGTTGAAAACTCCGATCGCCTCCTCATTCCTTCCCAGTTTGACAAGCGCAATTCCTTTCTGGACGGAAGCTTCTCTCCATTTCGGATCCAGGTCGATCGATCGATCAAAAGCAGCAACTGCTTCGGCATATTGTTTTAACTGCAGATACACAATTCCCGAATAATAATACGAAGATGCAAAGTCAGGATCGAGCGTGATTGCCCGATCGAATTCTAAAAGAGCTTCGTCATAGCGAGCCAATTCGATTAGGGCAATACCTTTAAAATGGTGTACGAGGGAATTCGATGGATCCAGGACAAGAGAGTGATCAAAAGCAGTTACTGCCTCGAAGTACTGTTCAGATCCGGCATATGCCACCCCAAGATAATAATATCCGGAAGCATTTTCCGGTTCATAGGTCAGAGCATGTTCAAACGTATCGATTGCATCATTATAACGTTCCTGGTGAAAGAGGGCAACTCCTTTCAGGTAGATGATCTTTGAGTTATCGGGCTCGATCTCTAAAGCACGATCGTAAAGAATTACTCCTTCTGACAGGTTTCCAAGGCTGGAAAAGGCATTCGCTTTCTCATAGAGTGCACGCGTACACCGTGGATTGATCTCGAGTGCCTTGTCAAATGATCGAATCGCTTCTTCAAAGCGTTCGATAGCGGAAAGCGCGATTCCCTTATAACACAACGCCCGGTCATTGCCCGGTTCTGCTTCCAGAGCGCGATTGAGAATTGACACGGCATCATCATATCGACAGAGCGTGATGAGTATGATCCCTTTACGAACTGCTGCCTCAGCATGCTTAGGATTTAATGTGAGTACTTTGTCGAGTGATGCGATAGCATCGTCAGGTAATCGCAGGTTACTGAGGGTTATCCCCTTGTAGAGCCAGCCCTCAGTGAGAGCAGGGTTCTGTTCGAGTGCTTCGTTAAATGCCACCAGTGCCTCCTGGTGCCGTGAAAGGTGAAAAAAAGCCAATCCTTTGTTGTACCATGCACCGGTATTCTGAGGTACCTGTTCGAGTACTCTGTCAAAATCTACAATGGATTCAGCATAGAGACCGGTATGTAGGAAGGCAGATCCACGTTGATAGAGAACCAGTGAATTCGTCGGATCAATTTCAAGTGCCTGGTCATAGGCATAAATAGCATCTTCGAATCTCCCCAGCTGAATAAGTGCTAGTCCCAGGTTATGGTAGGCATTGACGTAGTTGGGATTGATGGCAATAGCGTGTTCGTACGCATCAATTGCCATTTCGAATTTCCCGAGTCTGGCTAAGGCAAGCCCTTTATCATAAAATGCCTGGGCGTAGCTAGGCTTAATCTCTATGCTTTTATTGTAAGATTCGATTGCATCGGAATATTTTCCTAGTTTTGCGAGCAAAAATCCTTTCTGATGATATGCCTGAGCATTTTTTCGGTCCTGCTTAATCGTCCTGTCAAATTCCTGTATAGCTTCGTCGACATTTCCCAGTTTTGCGAGCGCAAAGCCTTTATGAAAGTATGCATCTGCAAACTGGGGATTAATCTTTAATGTTCTGTCATAGGCGGAAACAGCCTCTGCATACCTGCCGAGGCTGGCGTATGCTATTCCCTCCTGGAATGCTGCCTTGGAACACCCCGGATCCATACGAAGTGACTGTTCGAACGATTCAATCGCTTCTTTATGCCTGCCAAGTTTGGTGAGTGCGATGCCCCGGTAATAAAACGAGGCAGGATGGTCCCTATTTTTGAGCAGGGTCTGGGTAAACGAGGCCAATGCTTCATCATACCGGCTCAGTCTGATACAAGCAACCCCTTTCAGATATAAAGCATCGGAATTTTCCGGCTCAGACAAAAGAGTGTGATCAAAATCCAGAACCGCATCCCGGTATTTATACATCTGAGTATACGCAATGCCACGATTGAAATACGCAGGAGTATTTCCCGGGCTGAGTTCTGTAACTTTATTGAATGCAACGACCGCGTCGCTGTATTTCCCAATCATGTTAAATGCAAGTCCTTTATACAGCCATGCATCTGCCACCATCGGATTTATCTCAAGGGACCGTTCGAGTGAAGTAACAGCCTCATCATATCTGCCAATTCTAAAGAGTGAAATTCCTTTAATAGCCCAAATATCGGAATGGCCCGGTTCCTCCTCGAGAAATTTATCAGCTGAAAGGTTAGCTTCTTCATACCTTTCCTGTTTTGCATGGATAAAACTGCGATAATACCAGACCCATATATCAGTGGAATCTATTTCATATGCTTTATTGAATGCTGCCAAGGCATCATCATACCTTCCGATGTCATAGAGTGAAATACCTTTATTATAGAATGCCTTTGAATAATTAGGCACAATCTCAATAGCCTTATCATACGCCAGAATTGCTTCAGAGTGCCTGTTAAGATCGGCGAGCGCGATTCCTTTATTGTAATAAACTTTTGCGTGCCGGGGATCAACGGTAAGTGCATGATCGTACGCACTGATCGCATCTTTAAAACGCCCTAATTCATAGAATGCAATGCCTTTAAGGATCCATCCCTCTGCGTTGTCCCACTTGATTGCGAGTAAACGATCGCATGCTTCCAGAACTTCTTCATTCCTCCCCATTTGGGCAAGGGTCGCTGCTTTATTGTACCAGGCATTTGCATCATTAGGTTCGATGGCAACTGCATGATCATAGGCATCGACAGCATCGTCATATCTGCCGAGATCATACAGAGCAATGCCTTTGAAATAATAGGCTTTAGAAAGATTAGGGAAGAGGGCGAGCGCACGATCAAACATGACGATGGCTTCCTGGTATCTGCCAAGATCATAGAGCTCGATGCCCTGTCGCAACAATGCCTCAGCATCACTCTTATTCATGGACTTCTTACCTCACAGTTAGTATTCCGGTATTTTCCGCATTGACCGTTTAAGTGTACCGGTTTAATAAGGCGGCATATACCTTTTCTGGTAAATATATTGGTAAACATTATTTATCAATACTATTTTTATACATGTAAGATCCGTATTTTCCCACGGTTTTCCGGAACACCGGATGGGATCTGCTCTTCGCCGTTGCCTGAAGAGAATATTAAAAATTTGATCACCCTATTATGCAAGTTGCGTTCTCGGAGCGTCCTGTAATAATAAATTCCCTGTGACATTTTTCTGCAATAAAAATGGGAATCTGTCGAGAAAAATTCTGATAATAGTATTAAGAATCATTCTCGTTATTTCATCCAACCTGATTTGGGCTACGCATTGATAGCGCCGAATCAAATACAGTTCCCGGATAAGTTGTTAGTTGAAGAGATGTCAATATGATTATAGATTGCAACGAAGTTGAAGGCTTCTCCAAAACTATTAGTCCGGGCAAAACGTACTCCTGCCTTTGCGACAATCAAGCCGATGATAATAGCGACGACAACAAAAATAATCGCACCGAAGAGGATTGCTGCCAGAAGACCAATTATTGCACCCGGATCCACGATGGGTAGGTTCACTGATAGTAACAGTGCCACACCAGTACTCCCGATGAGTACAACGCCGATAATGAAAATGGATATCGAGTAGATCAAACCGACAATAAGGAGCTTGATCCCATCAATAAACATTTCTCCCCAGTTGTCGACCGCAGGTAATGGCTTTGCCCCACGATAAATCCGCAACATAAAACCCATAAACAAGGGAAAAATTATACAGCTGATTATCAGGAAAAGCCACGTATTCCATCTTCCAACGAGACCTTCTTTTGTGTAGACAAAAGAATCATCGATTATCTTACCAATTTCCATTTATGCACGTTATTTTAAAATTAATAATTTACCGTTTGATTTTACTCTATAAAAATCCAGTATTCCTCATTCAGAGAACTAAGAAAAATTAATTTTTTCAAACGTTCATATTCGCGTTATGTTGGCAGATCGCACATGATCTGGTAGTTTTCATGTGGCAATATCAAAAAGTCTCAGGGTTTTTTGTTGTGATGCGAGCAACAATATTGGAATCAATCTGATAACCTCAGCTTACAGATCGGGCAATATTGCCAGTGAATTGTGTACAAGGTTGCTTCTGATCAATTGTCAGTTTGATGTGTGCCCGGCACATAGCTCCGTTATTGTTCGGACTTTATTCGATATAGTTTTGCATAATCATAATTGTTATTATATAGCCGCAATGAACGCACGGTCAAAAAATACACCCCCCTCTCATTTTTCTTAACATACAATATGTACAATTATACCAAAGAGAAATCCTTTCCAGCCCCAACTTAGATCAACAATGAACCATAACGATTATGCATCGCATTCAAAAATGAGAGTTCAAAAAAAATAGAGAGATGTAGGATTTTTCTTAACACATAGTATTTACAGCTGTACCAAAGAATAGATCCAGATTGCCCCCCATACCCCCAAAATGCAAGTTTTGAAATTATATTGTACACGGACTTATCCTGGTCCTTACACAGCACTACCAACCACCTAGATGGCGCTGGTACTGTTCTGTTCTTTTAATTAGGGGGGAGGGGAGAGGGTACCGTCAAGATGGTCCGGTAAACTGAAAAAGGAAGAAGAGCGACAAAGACAAGCGAGAATCAATCAAGCAACATCATCTTGCATCCCGGACAGTACTGCCACGGGATTGCGCGCCACGATTGAACCTTTTCTTTTGTCTGTTTGATGTGGCAACGCTTCATGGCGCCATGACCATTAGGACACTGCCGGGAAGGTGACTTCATAGGATAGTATACTATTTTGAAATACAAAAGGTTAATCGAACAAAGAAAAACGATTCAATTCACTAAAATAATAAAAAGGATATGGACTTTTTAATTCAAGCCTGTGGCGAGATTTGAACTCGCGACTTCCTCCTTACCAAGGAGGCACACTGCCGGGCTGTGTCACACAGGCAATAACATGTTCATAATGCAACTGGGACTACGGTCGGAATTGAGCATCCTTGTGAGAAAGGAACAACAATACCACTAGGCCACTGATGCAGATTGCCTTGATATGTTGTTAGTAATCCCTATAAAACATTGCGGAACTTGAGGGATAGTTCAGAATCAGGAAAAGATCTTTTTGAAAAATATTATCTCGGTAAGGTTTGAATTTATACAAAATTAGAGTGTAATGAGCATCCGGATGCTTTTCATTACTCCGTCGAATGTGGCAACTTCAATGATCGGTATGACGTTATTTTTTTGTACCGCTTTCATCACCGGTCCAAAATCTATAGTTCCGTCTCCCAGTGCAAGATGCGAATCTTCTTTTCCTGCATTATCATGAAGGTGAAAATGGGAAGCTGGGACCCGTAGGAATTCCGGAAGACAGAGATTCTGGTACGCATGACCCACGTCAAGGGCAAAAGGGGTATTGCCAATCAAATGAAGCTCATCCGGAGTTTTTAAAAAGAAATATTCCCAGTTTCCCATATTTTCGATAAAGTAGCGTACTGAATATTCCTCGCCGAGACGGGAAAGATCCGACAACGATTTCGCAAGCTGCCGTTCAGCCTTTGCGCGCTCTTCTGACCATGCAAAATATCCTGGATGAACAACAACACCTGCATTCACTTCAGCGGCAATGGCAAAACACTGCGTTATCACTTCAACACTGGCCTTTCGTATTGGTTCAAGAAGACTTGCGATATTGGTTCCCCTGCAGGGTGCATGGATGGAATATTTCACCGAGTAACTCAGAAGAGGTTCAGTTGAATTAAGAAAATGCAGCCCTTCATCCATAATTTCAATAAAACCGGTGATGGGACTTATCCGATCAAGAGCCGCCGTGAGGGGTATATCATGGAGACAAAATGTGGAGATGCCAAACATTGTGCTGAAATAGATACGGAAGTACAATAAATGTTCCTTTTATAAAAAATTCAAAAAGAGATGAAAAAATTTCAGGTCCGCATATGAATATCAACCTGCTGGAACGGAATTTCAATTCCCTCTTTCTCGAATCGTGCATTGACTCGCCGGTTTATGGCATCTTTTACTTCATCGGGTGTATTATATGCCTTTGACCAGACCCTGACGATGAATTTTAAATCCGATGCACCGAATTCAACAAAAAAAACCCCCGGCT
>Ga0326726_10006568_pt1 | contig 10469 bp, 9 predicted proteins | sample MHFenrmetagenome_2_FD_207603 | JGI IMG/M metagenome (GOLD analysis project Ga0326726, IMG submission 207603) | Lab enriched peat soil microbial communities from Michigan Hollow, Ithaca, NY, United States - MHF15MN | ecosystem: Environmental > Terrestrial > Soil > Wetlands > Peat | place: USA... | reverse complement strand
AATCAATGCCAAGTGATCGAATGTCAAATTACATTTGAAATCTGTTTCATTTGAACTTTGAACTTTGGCATTTGACATTGGTCCACCAATGAACATCTGCATCATTACCTCATCCTTCCCATCCCGTCTTGATGATTTGGCACAGGCTCCTTTTCTTGGGGATTTCATCACGGGACTTATAAAAAGAGGGCACCAAATCTTCGTCTTCACGCAGGACCGAGAAGGGGCAAAGGAGGAGGTTTTAGGGGGAGTTAAAGTCAGGTGGTTCCCCTGGAGTAAATCGCCGAAACCCCTTGTCCAGCTCAATCCCTATAGCCCTGTCGATTTTCTTAAAATCCTGAGCCTGTTTTTCAATGGAAGGAAGGAGTTATTCTCATTTATGAGAGAGAATAAGATAGAAACGTGCCTTGCCCTCTGGATTCTTCCGGGTGGTTATTTTGCTAATCACGCATTCCGGCAGGCCAGGATTCCATACTCCGTCTGGTCCCTCGGCTCGGACATGTATCGATATGGAAGAAATCCTTTTCTCTACCCAATGATGAAGAGGATTATTCAAGAAGCCAAAGCTGTTTTTGCTGACGGGTTTGACCTTTCGAAGAGAATAGAAGATCGATTTGATAGAAAATGTTTTTTTTTAGCGACCACTCGGACGATTCAAAAAAAGATACCAGAGAAACCAGACAAACCAGAGAAACCAGACAAACCCTACCGCTTCCTGTTTGTGGGAAGGATCGAGAAGGTGAAAGGGATCGACCTCCTGCTTCAATCGATGGCATCTCTGAAGGAGGAACGGGTAAATGCTCATCTCACCGTTGTGGGGAAGGGAGGGATGGAGGAATGGGCAAAGACCTTTATCGAGGAGAAAGACCTTGGGGGAAATGTTTTATGGATGGGAAATGTATCGGATCCGGCGCTGGCCTCTCTCTATGAATCATCCGATTGTGTGGTGATTCCTTCGCGTTCTGAATCGATTCCCCTGGTATTTTCAGAAGCCTTAAGTTTTAATAAGGAACTGATCGTCACCGATGTGGGTGATATGGGGACCTTGGGTCGCCAATATGGAGTGGCCTGGATCGTCCCTCCAGAAGACATTGTGGCGCTGAAGGAGGTCATGAAGAAGAGAATTGCGCTAAAGGATAATGGGAAAGAAGAAGGGATTGAAGCGAAAAAGGAAGAATTGAAGAGACTATTCGACATCGAGACTTCCGTGGAAAGATTTTTGGCAGATTATAAATGATTTGCGGGCACGCCTGCCTGGCCCGCCCTCGGTCTATTAATAGTGCGGGACCGGCGCCGGTAGGCAGGGACATGAAAAGGAGTTGACATGAAGGCGATCATTCTGGCCGGAGGGAAGGGGACAAGACTGGCTCCTTACACCTCAGTCCTTCCGAAGCCGTTAATGCCTATCGATGGGATACCGATCCTCGAAGTCATCGTTAAACAACTGGTCCATTTTGGGATTAAAGACCTGATCTTCACCGTCAGCCTCCAGTCAGAGCCTCTTCTCTCTGCCTATTTCGGGGACGGGAAGCGATACAAGGCTAGGATCCTCTATTCGAGAGAAGAGAAACCCCTGGGGACTGCTGGTCCCCTCTCTATCCTCAAGGATCTGCCTGAGACCTTCTTAGTGATGAACGGGGACATTCTCACGACAATCGATTACCAGAAATTGATTCAGTACCATGGCCGGCAAAATGCAATGGTCACGATTGCCATGAATCAGAAGAAGATTAGATTGGAATTGGGAGTCATGGAATTCAAGCGCAACCATCGATTGACCCGGTACATCGAAAAACCCACGCTCTCTTACTCTGTCAGTATGGGAATTTATGTCTTTGAGAAGCGCGTGCTCAATTGGATCCTGGGGAAAAAGTATCTCGATTTTCCTGATTTGATCCAAGAACTGATCAACGGAAGACAGAACGTGGTATGTTATCCGAGCAAAGATTTTTGGCTCGACATCGGAAGCCATGAAGACTACGAAGAGGCACAAAAGAAATTCAAGAAGATGAGGAAGAAGTTATTATATGAGAAGTGATAACAGGAAAACGGCAATTCCAAATTGTCGGCAGGCTGGAATGACAAAATCCAAAATGACAAATTTGATTCAGAAAATAGGTGATCTCAAAATATAAACCAATGTGAGGAGGGTTATGTCTAAAGTTCTGGTAACCGGGGCAGGGGGATTTATCGGTAGCCATCTGACCGAGGAGTTAGTCAGACAGGGAGAAGAGGTGAGGGCCTTTGTCAGATATAACTCGAGGGATGAACGAGGTCTTTTGGAAGATTCGCCCGAAGAAATTCAGAATCAGGTGGAGATCGTTCGCGGGGACCTGAAAGACCCTGACGGGGTAAGAAAGGCAGTGAAGGGATGTTCAAAAGTATTTCACCTGGGCGCCCTGATTGCGATTCCTTATTCTTATGTTCACCCATTCGATTTCATTCAGACCAATGTGGTCGGTACTTCTCATCTTCTGAATGCCTGTCTTCAGGAGGGCGCGCTGGAGAGGTTTGTTCATACCTCCACCAGCGAAGTCTACGGGACTGCTCAGTATATTCCCATCGACGAAAAGCATCCTCTTCAAGCGCAATCTCCCTATGCTGCGAGTAAGATCGCCGCAGACAAGTTGGCAGAGAGCTATTATCTCTCCTTCGGTTTTCCGGTCACGACGATCCGACCTTTCAATACGTTTGGCCCCCGGCAATCCCTCAGGGCCGTGATTCCGACCATTGTCTCCCAGGCGATTGACGACAAAAAGATTCGGTTAGGAAATACCCAACCGAAGAGAGATTTCCTTTTTGTGAAAGACACGGCGAGGGGTTTCATCCAAATCGGGAAGTGTGACGAAGCAGTGGGAAGGGTTGTTAACATTGGAAGCGGAACGGATATCTCTATTGAAGAATTGGTTACGAAAGCTCTTGGTCTGATGGAAAAGAAGGGAGAGGTTGAGGTGGAGGACCGGAGAATTCGGCCAGAAAAGAGTGAAGTGATGCAACTCCTTTCCGATACCCGTTTGGCCCAGAAACTTTTTCAGTGGGTCCCCCGCTATACGCTTGAGGAAGGATTGAGAGAGACGATCGAATGGTATCGGAAGCATTTGACCCGATTTAAGGTAGGAAGTTATCCGTTATGAAATGGCGTTACCCCCTTTCCGATATCGATCTGGGCAAAGAAGAAGAGCGAGAGGTTCTGAGGGTTTTGCGCTCACGGTGGCTCTCATCAGGGCCGGTGACGGAAAGGTTTGAAACGGTCTTCACCGAATATCTTGGAGGGGGATATGCAACGGCTGTTTCGAACGGGACGGCTGCTCTTCACTTAGCCCTGGCAAGCCTTGGTGTACAGGAAGGAGATGAGATCATCCTTCCCTCCCTTACCTTTGTCGCCACGGCCAATGCAGTGCTTTACGTCGGAGCAAGGCCTGTCTTTGCAGATATCGTCAGCACGGAAAACCTTAATATTTCTCCGGAGGAGATTGAAAAAAAGATTACGAAAAATACGAAAGTCATTATGGTGATGCACTACGGAGGGTATCCCTGTGACATGAAAGCCATCCTTGAAATTGCTAAAAGACAAGGTCTTTCTGTGATTGAGGATGCAGCCCATGCACCCGGGGCAGAATATCACGGCAAAAAGTGTGGCTTAATTGGAGATATAGGATGTTTCAGTTTCTTTTCTAACAAAAATTTAGTGACCGGTGAAGGTGGCATGGTGATGACTCGGAATAAAACATTGGCGGAGAGAATTCAAAAAATGAGGTCTCATGGGATGGAAGCACTTTCGTGGGATAAGTACCTCGGCCGCATCTCATCCTATGACATAAAAGGACTGGGGTTTAACTACCGCCCTACGGAAATTCAATCTGCGCTGGGTTTGGTTCAGCTAAGAAAATTGGATCGAAACAACAGAAGAAGGAAAACATTAGTTGAAACTTACGTAGCTGGACTTCAAAAAATCGAAGAAATTTCCATCCCCTTCTCCAAGCCCGAGGATCATCCTTCCTACCATCTTTTCCCGATTTTGGTAGACCCGTGCATTGAAAGGAATAAAGTGATGGAAAGGCTTAAGCGGTTTGGAATTCAAACAAGTGTTCACTATCCTCCTGTCCATCTCTTTTCTTTTTATCGGAAGAAATTTGGTTTTAAGACGGGAATGTTTCCTAAGACCGAAGAGGTAAGCAGGAGAGAGGTTACCCTTCCACTTCACCCCAGGATGAACGCGGAAGATGTGAAGTGGATTGCGAAGAAGGTGAAAGAAGCCATCTATCGGGAATAATGGAATGATGGAATATTGGAAAGATGCAAAGAAATTAAAAAATCAAAGTCCTTCTAAACCCATTATTCCATTCTTCCAGTATTCCATTGTTCCAACCATGAGCGGAGCGAAATAAGTGGAATTAGGCGTTTTCGAATCACCCGGAAAGGAATGGGACGAGTTCGCTTTCCAATACACCGATCTGATCTTCTACCAGTCGATCTGGAGCGAGGTGTTGAAAAGGGGGTTGGGAGGACACCCCCTTTATTTTTACCTGAGAGAAGGAGGGAAGATTCTCGCGGGGCTGCCGGGAGTGCTTCTCAACTTCAAAATTTTTAAAATCCTCTATGCCTCCATTCCCTACGGTCATTTGATCGGTGAGAAGTCCTATTATTCAGTTTTTTTAGCCATGCTGGAGAAAGAATTTAGAAGAAGGGGGATCGATCAGGTGCGCTTGACCGAATCACCTTTTTCTGAATCCTACCCACTCGAGTCTTTTCACCCCATCCCTACCAAGTGCACTCTATTGGATTTGAGGGGCTATGATAAGGAGAAGATTTGGGAAGGGTACCGCAGCGAAGCGAGGCGTGCCGTTCGAAAGGCACAAAAACATGGATTCTCCATCAGGAAGGCCACAAAGAGGAATGAAATGGAAATATTCTACCAACTCTATCATTCCTCGATGGAACGGAATCGTGCCGTCACAAAATACCCCCGCCATTGGTTCACTACCCTCTTCGATATACTGATCCAGCAGAAAAAAGCTGATGTGTTGTTTGCCATAAAAGATGATCAATATGCGGCAGGTGTCGTTTTGGTCTATTCGGACAGTTCCGCCCATTACCTTCACAATGGATCATCGAAATCCTATCTGGAGAACCGCCCGAACGACCTGATTGTGGACTACATCATTCGCCAGGGAGTGGAAGAACGAAAATTCACTTTGGACTTTATGGGCTCTGACCCCAACGATCTCCCCTTACTCCGATTTAAGGAGAAATGGGGAAGTCACTCCACGGACCTTTGCACGTATGTGAAAGATTACCGCCCATTTCGATCCAGGATCTGGGAATTGGGAAAGAGATTTGCCGCTTCGAATCTCGGATCAAAGGTGACGAGATGGCTTCGAAGGTAGGCACCCGTCTTAAGAAGATGAAGGGATAAGCTGTGTAATAAGACATCGGGAGTGAAAATATGGTAACGAGACCCGATTGGAACCAAAGGGCCAAAAAAGGATTCTTGCCTTCGGGTATTGATCCTTACGACAGAAAAGGCCACAAGAACCAGTACATCGATTTTCTCCAGAAGAAAGCTTTGGAAGAGGCTCTGAGAATAAAAGGAGATGAAGTGGTCTTGGATTTCGGTTGCGGGAGCGGAAGATTTTCTTACTGGATCGCTCCGAAGGTAAAAAAGGTCGTCGGGCTGGAAATCACCCCCGAGATGATTGATTTGGCCGAGGAAAGCCGGACCGCTGAGAACGTCGAATTCAAGGTTTACGACGGCATCCATTTTCCCACTTTTCCTTATCCCTTTGATCTTATTCTTTCCGTGGGGGTCCTGCAAATTTTCAGGGGGGAATTGTTGAAAAACATCCTTTCAAACTTGGCCCGATATTTGAAAAAAGAGGGGAGGCTTTGTCTGATTGAGCAGGCATCTGACAACCCGAAAGTGAAGAGGCCAAAGGTTGAAGAATATGTTCAGGCCTTTGAAGAGTCGAGCCTGGAGTGTCTTCGATATTACTCCATTCGAAACGGCCGCTGGTGGATCCTCTATCTCATCCGATATGGCATGATTCCGAAGAGATGGCTTTCCCAAATCGCCCGTTATGAGCTAGAGAGAAGACGGAGAGAAAAAGGGCCTATCCATTTCTATAAAGATATTCTCTTTCTGCTGAGGAAGGGATGATGGGAAAGATCTTGGTGACAGGAGCAGCAGGATTTATTGGGTCTCATCTTTCCGAAGCGCTCGTTCGGAGGGGTCATCACGTGGTCGGGCTGGATAACCTCTCCTACGGAGTGATTCAAAACCTGTCTGGCATCGTCGAGGATCCACATTTTGAGTTCGTTCACGGCGATGTTCGAGATTCTGAGCTTCTGCTCGACCTGGGAAGCCGCGTGGACACGATCGTCCATCTGGCGGCGTACAAGATACCGAGGTATGGCAATGCGCTTGAAACCTTGGAGGTAAACGTTAAGGGAGTGGAAAACGTATTAAAGATTTCCGAAAAAAGGGGTTGTCAGGTTTTATTCGCTTCCACCTCGGACGTTTATGGGAAAAATCCAGAACTACCTTACGGAGAAAAGAGCGAGTTTTACATGGGATCTCCCCAGATACAGAGATGGAGTTACGCCATCTCGAAGATATTGGGTGAGCATCTCTGTTGTCTTTACGCGAAAGAGCGTGGTGCTCAAATCATTATCCTTCGTTATTTTGGTAGCTACGGCCCGAGACAAAACCTAACCTGGTGGGGAGGGCCCCAATCCATTTTCATCGACTGTGCGCTGAAAAAGAGGCCGATGCCGATCCATGGCGACGGACTACAGACGCGGAGTTTCACCTATATCCAGGATACCGTTGAAGGCACGCTGCTTGCATTGGAGAGAGAGGAAGCCAGTGGCAGAGCGATTAACATCGGGAACGTTGAGGAGATCTCCATCTTTGAATTGGCAAAGAAGATTTGGAAATTGGTTCGAGGTTCTGAAGAGCCACAAATCGAGTTTATTCCGTATCGCCAATTTCCCGGCAGGTATGAAGACGTCAGGCGAAGAGTTCCGGATATTCGGTTGGCTAAAGAGCTTCTCGGTTTTATACCAAGGACATCCATCGATCAGGGGCTCATCCCTACCATCGAATGGCAGCGAGCCGTCACGGAGGAGATCGAGCAAGGAAGATGAAGACAGTTTTAATTACGGGAGGAGCTGGATTTTTAGGCTCTCATTTGTCCCACGCTCTCGTTGAAAGGGGCTTTAAAGTCATCGGTGTGGATGACCTTTCTCACGGGAGCATGGAGAACCTATCCGATTCACTCTCTTCGCCTCGGTTTGAGTTTTATCGGAGAGATGTCCTGGATAAGAAATTTCTCATGGAAATTTCCAAGGAATTGGATATTCTCGTCCACTTCGCCACGTACAAGATTCCGAGAGAAGGAAGCTCCTTGAAGACGGTCGAGGTCAATACGAGGGGAACGGAGACTGTGTTGGAAGTAGCGAAAGAGCGAAAAATCTCTCTGATCTTCGGGTCGACGGACGATGTCTACGGGAGAAACCCAGAGCTTCCTTTTTCAGAAGAAAGTGGTTTAGTGATTGGAAATTCCAGTTCGATCCGCTGGAGCGATGCGATTTCGAAGATCTACGGCGAGCAATTATGTTTTGCGTATCAAGAGGCTTATCGGATTCCGGTCAATATTTTGAGATTCTCCATTATTTATGGTCCGAAGCAACACAGAGACTGGTGGGGAGGTCCTCAAGGAGTTTTCATCGAGAAGGCTCTGAAGAAGGAACCGATTCCAATTCATGGAGATGGCCTTCAGGTCCGAAATTTTGTCTATGTCTCGGATGCGGTGGAAGGAATCTTGCAGGTGATCGAGAAAGAAGAAATTCGTGGGGAGGTCTTTAATATCGGCTCGCCGGACCGGATCCGGATCCTTGACCTGGCTTATCAGATATGGTCATTGGTCGGAAACTCGGGAAAGCCTGAGATTGAATTCATTGCCTATTCCGACCTCTGCAAAGATTATGAAGATGTGAGGGTGAGGGACGTAGATCTGACCAAGGCGAGATATCTATTGGATTATACCCCTAAAATAGGAATTGAGGAGGGGCTGAAACGAACCATCGAATGGTTTCGGAGGAGTAGATAGTTAGACGGGAAAGATGATCTATTTCTTAATGCCTGCTTACAACGAGGAGACCGAGATCGGTCCTCGATTGCGGAATATTTCGGCGTTGATGGCTCAGAAAGGCTTTGCCTTCGAAATCTGGGTGGTGAATGACGGAAGTAGGGATCGAACCGTAAGAATTGTTGAAGACATTTCCGGAGAGATACCTGTCCGGATGATCCATCACGACAGAAACAGAGGGATTGGCGTTGCCTTCTCAAACGGCCTCAAAGAACTGGTCAAATTGGCTCGGGACGATGATGTGATTATCACCCTCGATGCCGATAACACGCACCATCTTAAGACCGTCGAGCTCATGCTGAAGAAGATCGATGAGGGATATGAAGTGGTGATCGGCTCCTGCTTTACGACCGGAGGGATGATGATCGGCGCCCCTCTGCTCCGGTATCTCCTCAGTTACTTGAGCAATTCGGCTTATCGGATATTATTCCATGTAAAGGGAATTCGAACCTATACGGGTTTTTATCGAGCCCATAGGGCGCTTGCCGTTAAAAAGGCCTTCAGGGCATTTGGTGATCGACTGATCGAAGTAACCGGCTTTGCCGCCATGGCGGAGATGCTCATCAAGTTCCACCGGATCCCTCTTTTGATGACCGAGGTTCCGATGGTGGTCCGATATGACAGGAAGGGCCGGGCCAGCAAGATGCGGATACTTGCTACCATCCGGGAACACCTGGGGGTGATTGCCAGAAATCTGTTTAAGGGGAGAGTCGTGCAGGGATGAAACAGAAGAGATCCAAGTCCGCCGGTCTCAAGAGAAAAGCTCCCCATCGGGAGGAAAAACAGTTCGTCTCTTCATGGATCTCCTCAGGACTCCTCATCCCTCTTCTCCTCATCTTGGCCGGCATCGTCTGGTATGGCTTTTTTGCTATCCATACCAATGACGTTTCAGGATCCGATGACCGCGAATATGCGTCCGTTGCAAGAAATATTGTCAACGGGAAAGGGATTGTCAGAAATTTCGTCTACCCCATCGACATCAATTTCTTTGCAAAATTGCCTGTGCCTGAATTTATGCACCCCCCCGGATACCCGCTCATCATCGCCGGCTTTTTTAAATTATTTGGAGTCTCCGATCGGGCGGCCGTCCTCCCATCCTATTTATCCTATTTCATTCTTGTCATTCTTTTCTTCTATTTTACTAAAACTTATTTGGAACTCGGAACGGCAGTGCTCGCGACGGTGATACTGATCTTCAGCAAAGTGATCTTAGATGTCAGCATCGTTGCATTGAGTGAGGCAGTCTATACTCTTTTTTTCTTCCTATTTTTCATGGTCTTTATAAAAGCAAATTCTCTAGGAGATATCTTTCTTGCAGGCATCCTTTTAGGGGCCAGCCACTTGATCCGGGAAAATATCTATCCTTTTCTGATTCCGCTTTTTGCCTTCCTCTATTTTTATCCCGATCTTCCTCGCTCAAAAAAAATGATTTTTTTCGCTCTTGGGATCTTGGTCCCCATCCTTCCCAATATCCTAAGAAGTTACATCGATACGGGTTCCCCCTCTTTTTCTTATGGAAAGTTTGTTTTAATGGCTTTCACAGAGAAATATCCGGGACTAAGTATTTATCGGGATATCCAGAATCCTTCTCTGGTTGATTTTTTAAGGGAGGTCCCCGGCCAAATTTTTATAAAATATTTAAGCAATCTCGTGAACACATTCAAAGAGATCCTCTCGAATTTTAATCCCTGTTTGCTTGTCTTTTTCATATTGGAGATGTTTTATTGGAAAGTGAATCCGGCGTATAAGCGGATCAAAATATTATTTCTTTCACTTTTTGTCTCGCAAATTCTTTTCATTTGTCTTTTTACCTCTACCCATCGCTTCTTCATCCCCTTTTTGCCGATGATGATCGTGTTTGCTTCTGAAAGTGTATGGAAACTGTCGAATATCTTGGCCGCTCAGGTAAAGGTCCATTGGAGAAGAGGAATCCTCTTGCTGGGTCGTTTCGCATTTTTAATGTTTCTCATTGTTCCGACGGCCCATCTCATCGTCACGTCAAAAGGGCCACCACAGCTAGGCTTCAAAATTCCACAGACCTTTTATTTAATGCCGAGAGAAGAGGCCAAGAAGCTCATTCGCTTCCTCGATGAGGAGTTAAAAAAGGATAAGGTGGTTTGGACAGATCTTCCTGAGGTTCTGGAATGGGAGGGAAACCGTTTTTGCGGCTGGTTGCCCACACGGATTGAAACCATCTATGAGATTGACAAAAAAATCCCGGTGGATGCCATCCTGATTACCAATTTTGGGACCACAGTTCGCCCGTTAGGAGAAGGATGGAAAGAACTCCTACGAAGTGAGCAAAGTTTACCACACTTC
>Ga0326726_10006567_pt1 | contig 10470 bp, 7 predicted proteins | sample MHFenrmetagenome_2_FD_207603 | JGI IMG/M metagenome (GOLD analysis project Ga0326726, IMG submission 207603) | Lab enriched peat soil microbial communities from Michigan Hollow, Ithaca, NY, United States - MHF15MN | ecosystem: Environmental > Terrestrial > Soil > Wetlands > Peat | place: USA... | reverse complement strand
CAGGAGATCGCATTCCGTATCGATGCAACAACGTTCGATCTCGGCCAGCCCACCTTCGATATAGGCGGCATGAGCCCAGGCGATATCCCTGAAGATATTGTTGTTACCTCTTCTCATTGCATCCAGATCCTGAAGCATGAACTGTTGTGCAGCAAAACGGTGCAGGACTGCGAGGGGATTTTCCGAACCCACCCGCTCAGGGGCGACCAGCATCTCTGCCATCACTATTGCCACGCCGACCTGCCTGGATGCAAAGGAGGCCATGCCGGCCCATTTGAACGTCTCTGGATGTTCGAGGTACCACCCGGCATATTTCGCTGTAATCGCCCGGTTACGCTCTGAATATCTTTCTTCAGGGGGCATCCCTGATTCTACAAGCTGCAACCACTCTTCTCTGGTGCGCATCATAAGTCTCCGATGAACCATTCTGTAAACAAAACCTAACAGGATATCAAGCCAAATAATTTTGACCTCACTTGCCCACCAAAAGCCATGCGACGAGGAATCCCCTATGTACGTGGCACAATAATCATGATTTACCTGTTTTTCGTATTATACAATGTTGATATCGTGCAATGAATGCTCTACCCATGAACACCTAAACTCTGACTTCCATGACAACCATTCAAAAAATTACCAAACCGACAGCACTCCTGCTCCTGCTTACAACGGCCGGACTCTCGACAGGATGCGAATCATCATCGAACGCAGGGCGAGGCGCCGGAATCGGAGCCGCTGCAGGAGGCGTGCTCGGCGGACTTATCGGCAGCAAGAACGGAAGCTGGGCAAAAGGAGCCTTGCTTGGTGCCGCAATCGGCGGTGCGGCTGGGGCCGTCATCGGCGACTATATGGACAAACAGGCCGACGAGATCAGGCATGACGTCAGAGGCGCCAACGTCGAACGAGTCGGTGAAGGCATAAGGGTCGTGTTCGACACTGGCCTTCTCTACTCGACCGGATCATCGACCCTCAATTCAGACAGCCGCTACAATATCGAAAAGCTTGCCAGGATCCTGAACAGGTACAACGACACAAACGTGGTCATCGAAGGACATACCGACACCATCGGCAGTGAATATTCAAACCAGATCCTTTCCGAACGCCGTGCCGAATCGGTGTCGACGCTCCTGAGGACCTATGGTGTTTCCGGCAACCGTCTCAGCTCGGTCGGATACGGCCAGACAAGGCCTGTCGCTACCAATGAGACCGAAGCCGGACGCCGCCTGAACCGCCGTGTCGAAGTACTGATCTATGCCAACAGCGATCTGAAGCGGCATGCCCAGACAGGAGAGCTGAAGATCTGACAACCAGCATTACCTCAACACTTATCCAGCCTGTGCGTCTTGCGATTCACAGGCTTTTTTTTGACTCCTCCGGAACACTCTTTTCATGAATCCGAACCGTGCTGCCTGCGATTTTGAATGCAACGGCGGAATTCCGGACGACTTCCGGACATCAACAAAGCTGCCCATCCGAAAGAAAAAAAATGCTTACCTTCATACCGTCGACACCATCTCACCCGCCCTCAGGCTTGGGAACATCGACAGAACAGGGTTCTTTCTGCAGTATCCATGGCACCGTTGCTCGTCGGCAAATGTGTCATACAGAATCTTGACCAACACAACATGAGTCCAGCCATGCTCTACCAGAACGCCGAAGATGTCCTTTCTCAATGGATATCCGGAATCTGCACCGGCACCATCGATGAGGTCGAAGCCCTCTATCATGAAAACGCCGTGCTTGTCCCGACCTTTTCACCGCATACCGTCAACACAACCCAGGGCATCCGCCAGTATTTCGACCAGCTCGCCACAAGGGACAAGCTTCAGGTCCGGCTGTACGACAAATCACTGAAAAAACAGTTCCTTGGCGGCAATGCCTGGGTATTGAGCGGTATCTACGCCTTCGAGTTCGAAGTCGATCAGCTCCTACTGACGTTTCCATCCCGGTTCACCTTCGCCGTCGACCTGTCCAGTGAAAAACCGATCGTACACCACCACTCATCACAGGTTCCGAGAAACCTCTCCTGAACCAAAAATGCAGCAGGGAGGACGAGAATCTTTAAAGTGATCTCTTTCTCCCTGCAAGCCGTCTGACCCGTCCTGACTCCCTACCAATACTTTTTACTTTATTGTCGACAGACAGATCATGCCAGATTCTTCATCGACATCTGCCTGATCGTTATGGACTGGAGTAATTCCCTTTATTATTGATACTTACCAAAATCCAAAGACACTACCCGCAGGGTCAGGCAGATGCAATGACTCCAAAGATGCTCTCCGGTTGCTCATGATCAGCAGTATTTATACTATTATTTTACTTGCATTAATTCGAATATTTTACCATATATCAAACAGCTATATCTGAAAAACCCGATTGAGACGACTCACTCAGCCCAGTATTCAATACTGACTGTCCAGCGATAGACCCTGCGACCTGACGCCAGGATAAGGTCCCTTCTCTCTTGCTGGAAAACGCTCTCGACTTCGGGCAAAGTTCTACCCCTATTAGAACTCAGTAACATGCAGGAAATGAGCCTTTACCCGGGTATCAGGGAGAATGCACTCACCCGTATTCCCGCCAAGCCAACGTACACCGTGTTGTTCGACGGGGATAAACTTCCTCTGAACACCGATACTTTGCAGATCATCACGGTGCAATCGGTTGAAGAAGCTGCCCGATATTTCATGTTGCTCGGCGACTTTTGCGAACTCCGGATCTCTCCGGAGTACCAATATGCCCATCCCGGCCTGTACGAAAAGATCCTGGTGCACTCCAATACCATTAACGCCAACGAGGCTCCGTTCGACACCGAGACAGCCGCTTGTCTCATGCAAAAGCTGCCTCTCGATATAAAGAACCTTCTGAAAAGTCCGCTTGCCCTGAAAGAGGGTGAAAAAATGCCTCCGCCCATCAACAAGGGCCTGGTACATAAAACCAACGAAGCAAATGTCCTGATTTCCGAGCCTTGTTCCATCGGATGGCTGCACCATTTCAATATGTTCCAGGAGACTGCAGAGCTGACAGATCATACCTCAGGCCACGTTGAGGGCATGCTGGTCATCGAAGCCACAAGGCAAGCCAGCACCGCGACCGCACATCTGCAGGGTATGCCTCCTGACGGGAAAATTGCGCTGTTGAACTATACCACGAACTTCTTCAACTTTCTCGACAGAAATGCACCCATTATCCTGAGGGTCTACAGCAGTTTCACGGCAAGTGAAACAAGCGAAGACAGAGTTGCACCCATTTACATTCAGGTCATGCAATGGGGCAAAGTGTGTGCAGAAGCCAAACCCAAAGGGTTCGCTTACATGCACAATCAGTGTTATCAGCAAAAATCAATGTTGATTGAGAAAATAGCATCGAGAAGCAAACTGCAATTCGATACAAAACTCAACAGGATTCTTGAATCAGAGTCTGCAGACTGATGCGTATTGCAGTCATCGGTGGAGGCATCTCGGGAATAGCCTCAGCATTCTACCTGATGCAACATAACGTTGCCATCGATCTCTATGAATCGGAAAAACTGATCGGCGGGAGAATAGGCAGCGAACAGATGCAGGGCCGATGGGTCGATTTTGGCGGCAAGAATATCGGGAAACATTACCGTCTGTTCCGGAACTTCGTCAGTAGTCACGGCAATCTGGAATTCGAGTACTTCGGTTTTAACACATCGCAACTGATAAACGGCCGCATTGTCGGAATCAGTAAAGAGCGGGCCAAACTCTTCAATACGCTCAGGATGTTGCGCCTGTGCGGTCTGGAGTCTGCGCTCAAACTCTACCCCCATATCAAGGCGATTCTGGACGATCGAAGTCAGGGTGTGCTCGGAAGCGAGCATTTCCGGAAACTTGCCGTCCGCCATGACCACCTTACTCTTGCAGAATACCTGAAAGGGCGATGTGTTGCTCATGTAGTGAGGCCGGTGACCGTCAGGATGAACGGTGCAGAACCCGATGAATGCTACCCCGGAAATTTCGGTTCGAACCTTGCACTGGCACTCGACAGCTATGAACAACTGAAGGATGGCATGCATGGCTTACTCGATGCATTCCGGGATAAACAGGCCCCAGGCCTGCTCAGAATTTTTGAGGATCATCGCGTAACCTCAGTTTCAAATGACCCTGAAACAGGCTCGGTCAAAATCGAATACATAAAGAATGGCACTGTGGCTGCGTCATGCTATGACAAAGTCATATCGGCTTTACCTGCCCACCGGATTGCTGCAGTGCTTGAGGAGAGCCTTCCCGGGGCCTCGGCACTACTCCGTCAGATACGGTATTATCCTGTAGCTGTGGCAATTGTGAAATACAAACACAACGTATTCCAGGAAAACCGGCGGGCCATGCTGTTCGATCGCTCCTCCCCCCTGAGCAATGCCGGAGCTTATGGCATCAACGACCTCGATACGGTTCGTTATACGTTCAGCGGAAGGACTTCGAGATCGGTCATTTCTGAACAATCATTGCCTGAAGAAGTTATCCGGCTTGGGGAACAGATCACCGTTCCTTACCTGGGTGTACAGGCGAACCCAAGAGAGGCGTTTGTCTATCGATACCTTTCCCAGGGACTATGCGCATACTCTCCCCGGCATCATCTGCTGCTTGACAGGATCGACAGGGAGCTGGAGCAAATAAAGGGATTGTCAGTTACTGGCGACTATAAACGTGGTGCCTCGATCGAGGCCTGTTTCAGGTCCGCCGGTGAATGTGTCGACAAAATAATTGGGAATATGAAGTGAAAGTCTTGTCTCATATCCGGGAGTATATCAAGGACAGCACCCTCATTGCGCGTTCCAATACCCTGGCGGCAGGACTGATCGCGGCACCGGCCCATTTCTTCTTTTACTTCATTTTCAAGTACGGCATCCATCTCCCATATGAAAGCATCGGACTTCGACTGATAGCGACCCTGCTGTGCGTCAGCGTAATGCTCAAGCCACGACTCCCGGACGTTCTGCAGTCCTATTTCCCCATATACTGGCATTTTGCCATCATCTTTGTCCTGCCGTTCATATTCACGGTCAACCTGATCATGAACAACTTTCATGAACTCTGGCTGTACTGGGAAATATTCATGGTCTTCATCCTGATTTTGTTTGTTCCGCACTGGCTGATGTTCTTATTGGATCTCTGCATCGGGGTCCTTGGGGCAATCCTGTTCTCTATGCTTTCCACCCCTCACATCATCCTCCACCCGACGTTCGATATACCGCTTTACTCGATAGTGGTCGTATTTTCCATCATTGCAGGCTATGCGTTCAACTTCAGCAACTGGCAGGGCATGAAAAACGAGGAAATTCGCAAAGCTGAAGAAAAAAATCTTGCCTTGCAGGCTCTGGCCGGCGGAATCGCCCATGAGATGCGCAACCCGCTCGGTCAGATACGCCACAATCTCGACGAGATCCTTCAGGAACTGCCATCGGGCAGTTCCGACGGCGCGGTCGCACAGGTCACCATAAAAAATATCGAAACCATCAGCAAGAGAGTGGCCCAGGCACAGATGGCACTCAACAGGGGTCTGCACGTCATCGACATGACGCTCGAAAATTTCAGGAATGACGCAGTCTCAAAAGAGAATTTTACCTGTATTTCCGCTGCCGCCGCAACCCGAAAGGCCATCGATGAATACGGCTATGCTTCGGGACTTGAACGCCAGATGGTGCATCTCGAGTCAGATGAGGATTTTATGTTCCGGGGTGACGAGAACAGTTACATCCTGGTGATCTACAACCTGCTGGTGAACGCGCTCCATTTTCTCAAGACAGCACCTGATGGCCACATTGATATCCGCATGGAGCAGGGTACAACCGAAAACAGAATTATCCTCAGGGATAATGGCCCCGGTATTACATCAGAAAACCTCTCCAGAATTTTCGATCCTTTTTTCACCACCGGAAAAAAAGGCGGAACCGGCCTTGGCCTCGCTTTCTGCAAACGGATCATGCGCTCTTTCGGAGGAGATATCATCTGCAGATCCGAGAGGGGACAGTTTACGGAATTTACCCTCAGCTTCCCGATACTCGACAAAGCCATGATCGATGAATACGAAGCGAAACTGTTAGAAGAGTACAAGCCGATTTTTTCCGGCAAAAAGCTTCTGTTCGCCTGTGGCATCTCTGAAAGTCATAAATTGATCCGACGCCAGCTCACACCTTTTGGTATGGAAACAATAGTCGCCTCTGATGGTGCCCAGGCTTTAAATATGATCGTATCAAGCCGATACGACCTCCTGCTCGCCGACATCGATCTCCCGTTCCTCAATGCCGCAGAGCTGGCACAAAAAATCAGGAAAAACGGCAAGGAAATTCCTGTCGTAGCCTATATCTCCTCTAAAAATCCGGTACCCGGGAAAAAGCTGGCGGAAACTTCCGCCATTGATGCATGGATTTCCATGCCGCCGACGCTTTCAGAACTGCTTTATGCATTGAAAACCGCCCTTCAAACGGCCAGGGAAACGCTCAGGGAGTCGCTTGACGGCAAAACGGTGCTTGTCGTCGACGATCTGGACTTCAATCGCAGGGTGATCAAGTCCATGCTCAACAAGCTTGGCGTTACGATTCATGAGGCATCAGATGGGCAGGATGCGCTCGACAAGCTGAAAATGCACCACTGCGACCTGCTGATCATGGATATGAGAATGCCTGTGCTTGACGGTTTTGAGGCCGCAAGGCGAATCCGGTCAGGAATCAGCAACTACCGGAACATACCGATACTCGGCCTGAGCGGTAACCTGGATAACGCCACGTTGAACATAGCAAAACAGAGCGGCATGAATGATTGCCTCATCAAGCCTGTCAAACTCAAGGAGTTCCTGCAGAAAGTCGCCGTGATGCTGAAGAATGACCACCCGATTGCATCACAAGAGGCAACCTTGTAGCAAGAAGGTCACTCCCCATCCCGAATATATTTGCTCGCACTGAGAAATATCTGACCCGGCGAGCCATGACAGGAACATCTCCAGGCCAGCCGCGCCCCTCATGCACGCATAGCCGAAGAAATAACCTGCCCGGAACTCAGGGAAAATTATATAAGCCCCCATATTGTCCGGGAAATATGCCTGTTTTGAAAGGCAGCTCCAGATACTACAAGTCGTTTACCGAAAAGCAATGGGACAAGGTGTTCGATCACCCTGACCCCCCTTGCGCAAACCTGACACATTCGAAATCGGAATCCGGGATATGAATCTACACTCCTTCAACAGCCTGGTTCCCTGTCATCAAGTCCCGAGCATTGGTTGCCTGAAGTAATTACAGGTTTTGGGGAACAGATTACTGTTAAGTATTTTTCCAATCAGGAGAACCCATGAGAGTACTTCGTTTACCTGTATTTTGCCAAGGGATCATACGACTGATCTTCCCGGCATCATCTCCGGCTCTACAAGACAGAGCCTGGCCTCAATAACAATACAGGATCAAGGCTGCAGGCGATAATCGCCGGAAAGCTTTGTTCCTGTATTGTTCAGAGGGGACGGCGAATGCGTCGACAATGCAATTGGAGATACCCCTTGAAGATTTTATCTCAATTAAGAGAATTCATTACCGAAGGCACGGTAATCGATCGGTCCAATACGTTGGCAGCCGGTTTGATTGGCGCACCTGGCCATGTGCTGTTTTATCTCATCTACAAATATTGGTTCCACCTCCCCTATGAGAACCTTGGACTTCGGCTTATCGCAGCTTTGCTGTGCCTGAGCCTGCTGTCCAAGTCACATCTCCCTGCAGCGTTAAAGCCCTATTTCCCCATTCACTGGCATTTTTCCATCATCTTTGTGCTGCCATTCGTCTTTTCAGTCAACCTGATCATGAACAACTTCAATGATCTATGGCTGGACTCGGAAATTTGCATGGTGTTCATGCTGATCATGTTTGTCCCGCACCTGGTTTTGTTTGTTTTCGATCTCAGCATCGGGGTGTTCGGGGCTTTCCTGTTCTGCAGGATTGCATACCCTGACATCGAGTTCCACCCGACCGTCAACATCCAATGGTACTCGACGGTAATATTGTTTTCAATATTCGTTGGCCATGCGTTCAGTTTCAGCAACTGGAAAAGCATTAAAAACGAGCAGAGACGGAAATCCGAAGAGAAAAACCTGGCGCTTCAAGCCCTCGCAGGCAGCATTGCCCATGAGATGCGAAACCCCCTCGGTCAGATCCGCCTCTATCTCGATGAGATCATGCAGGAGTTGCATCGAAGCAACTTAGACAGCACTGACACGCCGACCAGCACCAAAAACATCAACTCAATCAGCCGACGGCTTGCCCAAGCTCAGCTCGCCCTCAACAGGGGCCTGCACGTAATCGACATGACACTCGGAAATTTCAGGAATGAAGACGTCTCAAAGGAGGACTCCCCCCCTGTCTACGCTGCGGCTGCCACGCGCAAGGCGATCAACGAATATGGCTATGCAACGGAGCATGAGCGCCAGATGATCAATTTTGATTCAAGCGACGACTTCATGTTCCGTGGTGACGAGAACAGCTACGTTCTGGTGATCTATAACCTTCTGGTCAACGCGCTTCATTTTCTCAAGACAACATCAGACAGCCGCATCGATATTCGGCTGGAAAAAGGAAAAACCGAAAACAGGGTTTATGTCAAAGACAATGGTCCTGGGATTTCTCCAGAAAACATCTCCAGAATCTTCGCTCCCTTTTTCACATCCGGGAAAAAAGGGGGAACAGGCCTTGGCCTTGCTTTCTGCAAACGAACCATGCTCTCCTTTGGTGGAGATATCATGTGCAACTCTGAAAAGGGAGAGTTTACCGAATTTGTCCTGAGCTTCCCTGTGCTCGACAAAACTCTGGTCGATGACTTCCAGGCCGGGCTTTACGCTGAATACCAGCCTGTTTTTTCCGGAAAAAGGCTTCTTCTCGCAGGAATCTCCCCTGAAAACATTGCGACAATCCGACGACAACTGACCCCCTTCGGCATTGGAACCGATAATGCATCTGATGGAGCCGAAGCCATGAAGATGATCATGTCGAATCGATACGATCTTTTGATCTCCGATATAGATCTCCCCATCCACAACGCTTCCGAACTGGCTCAACAAATCAGGGGAATCGGCAAAGAGATCCCTGTCGTTGCCTATATTTCCGCAAGTCACCCGGCACCAGGGAAAAATCCGGTGGAAACCTACGATATTGAAACGTGGATCTCAATGCCACCTGCGTCTTCAGAACTGCTGTTCACGCTGAAAACCTCTTTCCAGACGGCCCGAAAAACCCTGAAGAGATCACTGAACGGCAAAACAGTGCTGGTCGTGGATGATCTGGATTTAAACCGCAAGCTCATCAAGTCGATGCTGAACAAGCTTGGGGTAACGATACTTGAGTCCTCAGATGGACTGGCCGCACTCGACACTCTGAAAACGCACAACTGCGATCTGTTGATCATGGATATGAGAATGCCTGTTCTTGACGGTTTCGAGACCGCAATGCGTATACGCTCAGAAACCAGCACCTATCGAAACATTCCGATCCTCGGCATGAGCGGCGATCTGGACAATGCATCACTGAAATTGGCGAAAGAGAGCGGTATTACGGACTGCATCATCAAACCATTCAAACTCAAGGAGTTCCTGCAGAAAGTCGGCGCCATGCTGAAAAACGATGAGCTGATCGCCTTATAAAAACTCATTCGTATCCACAACTCTCATATCCGCGTTTGTACACTCAAACATACGGGACAGATCGTGCGTACCGGTACCGACGATCTGACTGTTATTCAAGTGCCTCTCCGCGATAATCAAACCTCAGGCCGGGAGTAAGTCAAGTCGCAAAACCAGTACCAGAGCTGAAGTACACTGGTGCAGTGAGGCACTCATATCATTGGGTTTGAGGTGACGCGACCAACTGCGTCACTATCACCGATGATCTGTACAATGAAAAGCGGATCTTACAAGATTGCACATACAGGCTCTCAAACACCATTCCTGATCCAATAACCCCGTGAGAAAAGAAGATCCGTCATTTAATCTCTTCATCACCGCATACTCCCTCTTCGGTCAACAACACATAGCTATTGCACATTACGTCATTTCCGACAAACAGATCATGCCAATTGCAGAAACAGCAGTATCCGCCAACTATCACCGATTGCAATAAATCATTTCATTTATAATACTTATCATAAAATCAAGACACTATTCAAAGCGTGCAAAGGCAAAAGCACACGATTTCTGACGAAATTGAGAAAAAAAAAGTAAATTCTCATTACGCCACACAAAAGAAAAGCTGGCGAATATTCGGCAAATTGAGTATATATGATAATAAGTTATGCCTGAAAAGCAGAATACAGGCTGCGTATATCCGGTTTTTTCACTATCGACTGCCAAGCGATAGAAACTGTGAGTGATCCTGAGGACAAGTAACATACAAACTTGCTGAAACAAACTCTCGAATCTGGAGATTGTTCTACCCCCATAAGCACTCAGTACGATGCAGAACACGAACAACCGCCAGGG
>Ga0326726_10006566_pt1 | contig 10471 bp, 8 predicted proteins | sample MHFenrmetagenome_2_FD_207603 | JGI IMG/M metagenome (GOLD analysis project Ga0326726, IMG submission 207603) | Lab enriched peat soil microbial communities from Michigan Hollow, Ithaca, NY, United States - MHF15MN | ecosystem: Environmental > Terrestrial > Soil > Wetlands > Peat | place: USA... | reverse complement strand
CGACGAGCCGCTCGCGGCGCTGGACGCCAAGCTGCGCGGGCAGATGCAGATCGAGCTCATCAATCTGCAGAAGGAGGTCGGGATCACGTTCATCTACGTGACGCACGACCAGACCGAAGCGCTCGCGCTCTCGCACCGGATCGCGGTGATGAACGAGGGGCGCATCGAGCAGCTCGACGAACCCTCGAAGATCTACTCGTTTCCCGCCAACCGGTTCGTCGCCGACTTCATCGGCGAATGCAACATCCTCGATTCGAGCGTTGCCACCTGCGACGGCGGCGTTTGCGTACTCGAGCTCGCCGGAATCGGCCATGTGCGCGCCGCCGCGAGCACGGCATCGGTGCGGCCCGGCGCCGCCGGTGCGCTGGCGCTGCGGCCGGAGAAGATCGCGATCAACGCGCCGGGCCAGTCGGCGGCCGACGGCGAGAACCACCTCACCGGGCGAGTGATGGACTTCCTGTACCAGGGCGACGTCACGATCTACAGGGTCGAGCTCGCCTCCGGCGCGCGGCTCGAAGCGATGCGGCCCAACTCCGCCTCGGGGCGTGCCCGCTTCTTCGACCTGGGCGATGCCGTGGACGTGTCGTGGAAGATCGACGCCGGCCACTTCCTGGTCGACTGACGTGAGCGGCGCCACGCAATCCTCACAAGCGCGCGGCAAGTGGCTGGTCGCCGGGCCGCCGCTCATCTATCTGATCATCTTCTTCGCCATTCCGACACTGCTGATGGTGGCGGCGAGCTTTCGCCTGGCCGGCGAATTCGGCGGGCTCGCGCCGCTGCAGTCGGAAAACGGTGGCTGGAACCTGACGTTCAGGACGTACGGGCGCTTTTTCGAGAGCCCGATCTACCTCGAACTGTTCTTCAAGTCGTTCCTGTATGCACTCGCCACGACGGTGCTCTGCCTCGCCTTTGCTTACCCGGTGGCGTGGCTGATTGCGCGCAGTGCGAAGAAGTACCGCGATCTGCTGCTGCTGCTCGTGATCCTGCCGTTCTGGAGCAACTTCCTCATCCGCGTCTACGCCTGGATGATCATCCTCGGCCCCGAATGGGCGCTTGCACGCGCGATCAACGGCGTGCTCGGCCTGTTCGGCATCGCGCCGGTGACACTGATGTTCTCGCCGGTGGCCGTGATCATCGTGCTGGTCTACGTGCACCTGCCGTTCATGGTGCTGCCGCTGTACGCAAACCTGGAGAAGCACGACCCCGCGCTGCTCGACGCGGCGCGCGATCTCGGCGCGTCGGCGTGGCAACGCTTCCGCTATGTGACGTGGCCGCTGTCGCTGCCCGGCGTGTTCGCCGGCTCGGCGCTGGTCTTCATCCCGGCCTTCGGCATCTTTGCCGTGCCCGATCTCGTGGGGGGCACCGACGGCATCATGATCGGCAACGTGATCAAGCAGCAATTCCTCGAGGCACGCGACTGGCCGTTCGGGTCGGTCCTCTCGATCGTGCTTACCGCGAGTGCACTGGCGCTGACCGGCCTCGCAGCCCTCGCGGCGCGGCCGCGCCGGAGCGTCACGTGAATCGCGCCGTTCCCCACTGGGTGCTGGCAGGCGCCGTTGCGGCGTACCTGTTCCTGTATCTGCCATTGCTGGTCGTGGTCGTCTTTTCCTTCAACGACAGCAAGCTCAACGCGGAGTGGGTCGGCTTCACGACTGCGTGGTACGCCAAGCTCTTCCGCAACGGCGAAATGCTGATCGCCGCGCGCAACTCGCTGCTGATCGCGCTGCTCGCGTCGCTCGTGTCCACGGTGCTCGGCACGATGGCGGGCTTCGCGCTGCATCGTTACCGGATGCGCGTGCTGCCGGTGCTGGTGGTGGCGCCGATCGCGATTCCCGAGATCCTGATGGGCGTGGCGCTGCTGATGTTCTTCGTCATGTTCAACGTCACGCTCGGCCTGGTCTCGATCACGCTCTCTCACATCGCCTTTTGTATCGGTTACGTCGCGCTGGTGGTGCGGGCGCGTTTGGCGGGAATGGACGAAAGCCTGGTCGAGGCGGCGCGCGATTGCGGGGCCACGCCGGCCGCGGCGTTTCGCTTCGTCACGCTGCCGCTTATCCTGCCCGGGATCATCGCCGGCAGCCTGATGGCGTTTACGCTGTCGATCGATGATTTCGTGATCACGTTCTTCACGGCCGGCGCCTCGGCATCGACCCTGCCCTTGCAGATCTACTCGATGGTCAAGATTGCGGTGACGCCGGAAGTAAACGCCATCTCGACGCTGCTGCTGATACTGACGCTCGTCTTGATCACGGTCGCCTCGCGCATCGCGCCGGGGCTGCTGCGGATGAACGATTAGTCGACACTGGAACCCCGGAAGGAACCCCGATGACCTGGAGCACCCTGCGCGTCCTGTCGATCGCCGCGGCTTGCGCTGCGCTGCTGGCGGCCTGCGGCAAGAAGGAGGAGGCGGCGCCGGCCAAGAGTGCGGCGCCTGAGACCAAGGCGGCCGCCGCCACGCCGACCGGCACGCTCAATCTCTACAACTGGAACAACTACATCGCGCCGGAGACGATTGAGCGTTTCGAGAAGCAGTTCAACGCCAAGATCGTGCAGACGTACTTCTCCGACAACGAGGAGTTGCTCGCCAAGCTCGCGGCCGGCGCCAGCGGCTACGACATCATGGTGCCGACCAGCAACGCGCTCGAGGTGCTGATCAGGAAGGGCGACGTCCAGCCGCTCGATCAGACGAAGCTGCCGAACCTCAAGAACATGAAGCCCGAGTTCCTGAATACGTCCTTCGACCCCGGCAACAAGTTCTCGGTGCCGTACGCGTATTCGACGACGGTGGTCGGCTTCAACGACAAGCGGATGAAGGCGGCCGGCATCGACCCGAAGGGGTTCGAAGTACTGTTCGACCCGAAGATTGCGTGCAAGGTGAAAGGCCACGTCACGGTGCTCGATTCGCCGGACGAAGTGTTCTCGGCCGCGTTCATCTACCTCGGTTTCGATCCGAACACCACCCGCAACGAGGACTACAAGACCGCCGCGGAGACCATCAAGAAGGCGAAGGGCTGCTGGGCGGCGTTCAATTCGTCGTCCTATATCAAGGAGCTTTCGGCGGGCAACATCTGGCTCGCGCTCGGATACTCGGTGGACTTCTGGCAAGCCAATCAGGACGCTGCGTCGGCAAAGCAGGACTTCAAGATCGTCTCGGTGATTCCCAGCCAGGGCGCGGTGCTGTCGGTCGACAACATGGTGATCCACAAGTCGGCCCCCAATCCGGCGCTTGCGCATGCGTTCATCAACTTCATGATGGAAGGCAAGAACGCGGCGGAGCTGTCGAATCTCATCGGATCGGGCAATGCAAATGCGGCGGCGATGGAGTTCATCAAGCCGGAAGTGAAGGCAAATCTCTCGGTGTTTCCCGACGCCGAAACCATGAAGAAGCTCAAGCAACTCGGACTGTTGCCTGCCGAGCAACGGCAGGAGCGTGGTCGCCTCTGGACTGAGATAAAAGTGCGTTGACGGGAACGCGCGCGCCCGGCGCGCGCGGCCGTCAACCCGAGCGCGTTGTGAGGGCGGACGACCGGAGGTCGCCGCCCATATCGCGCGGGGGCCTGAGCGGTGATATGGCGTGGGCTCGCTTCGTAGCGCCGTTGCGACGCGGCACATCGCATCTTGTCCACGACGTGTACGCGCGGTGCGGTGCCTGCATCGCGCAGGCACGGGGTGTCGGCGCTTCGGCGGGGCCGCTTCCTATCTACCGGCCTATGATTTCCTTGGGCTCGTTCCGGGCTCTAGGAGACATCATGGCCAAGAAGAATGTAGACAGAGAAAGCGGCGTCTATCGCGTCACGGAGATCATCGGCACCAGCACCACCTCGTGGGAGGACGCGGCGAAGAACGCGGTCGAAGCTGCGGGCAAATCATTGCGCGACCTGCGCATCGCCGAAGTCTCGAAGCTCGACATGAAAGTGGAAGACGGCAAGGTGGTCGCGTATCGCGCGCGTATCACGCTGTCGTTCAAGTACGAGGCGTAGGGGGCGGGAGAACGACCATGACACTTTGCCCGATCGCAATCGCCGTGGGATGCAAGAAGTGCCCGGCGTACTCGATGTGCCCGTTGAAGGGCGTGATTGGCGACTACAAGAAGGAAGACGAGAAGGCGGGCGCTTCGGCCAGCGGCGGAGGCGCCAAGCCTTCGAAGTGACGGCTACGCCTCGACCGGGATGCTGCGCACCGACAGCACCCCGTTGATCGCGGCGATCTCGTCGATCACCTTCTGTTCGACCGCGCTGTCGACGTCGACCAACGTATACGCCATCTCGCTGCGCGACTTGTTGACCATGTTGTGGATATTGAGGCCCGCGCGCGCCATCGTGGTCGAGATCTGGCCCAGCATGTTCGGCACGTTGGCGTTGGCGATCGCAACGCGGAATACCGATTCACGCGCCATCTCGACGTTCGGGAAGTTGACGGCGTTCCGCACGTTGCCGTTCTCGAGGTAGTCGCGCACCTGGTCGACCACCATGATGGCGCAGTTCTCTTCGGCTTCCGCGGTGGACGCGCCGAGATGCGGTAGCGCCACCACGCCCGGCTCGGCGAGCAGCTGCGGCGACGGGAAATCGCAGAGATAGGCCTTGAGTTGTCCGCTGCGCAGTGCCGCGACGACGGCAGTCTCCTCGACGATCGCGTCGCGCGCGAAGTTGAGCAGCGTAGCGCCGCGCCTGAGCGCGGCGAGCCGGCGCGCGTCGATCATGTGGCGCGTCACCGGCAGGAGCGGAACGTGCAGCGTGACGAAGTCGGACTGACGCAGCACTTCCTCGACACTCTCGGCCTTGCGCACGTTCGATGGCAGGCGCCAAGCCGCGTCGACCGTGATCTCCGGATCGAAGCCGAGCACCTTCATGCCGAGCTTGAGTGCGGTCTCCGCAACGAGTCCGCCGATCGCGCCGAGGCCGATGATCCCGAGCGTGCGGTGCGGCAGTTCCACGCCGGCGAACTGCTTCTTGCCGTCCTCGACGCGCGCCTCGAAGTCCGGTGCGTCGGCAGGCAGCGCGCCGACGAAGCGCAGCGCCGGCACCAGGTTGCGCGCGCCCATCAGGAGCGCCGCAAGCACGAGTTCCCTGACGGCGTTGGCATTCGCACCGGGCGCGTTGAACACCGGCACGCCGCGCTTCGACATCTCGCCGACCGGGATGTTGTTGGTTCCCGCACCGGCGCGGCCGATCGCCTTCACGCTCGGCGCGACCGCGCTGCCGTGCATGTCGTGCGAGCGCACCAGGATCGCATCGGGCTGCGCGATGTCCTTGCCTATTACGTAGTACGCCTTGGGCAGGCGCGCGAGGCCGTGCGCGGAGATCTGGTTGAGGACAAGGATCTGGAAACGATTCATCGGTGCACCGCCCGTCAACCGTTCTTCTTCTCGAATTCCTTCATGTAGTCGACCAACGCTTGCACGCCTTCCTGCGGCATCGCGTTGTAGATCGACGCGCGCATGCCGCCCACCGAGCGATGCCCTTTGAGTTGCACCAGGCCGCGCGCCTCGGCGCCTTTGAGGAACGCGCCGTCGAGCGACTCGTCGCGCAGCTTGAACGGCACGTTCATGCGCGAGCGATCCTCCCTGCGCACCGGGTTGCGGTAGAAGTCGGTGGCGTCGAGGAAGTCGTACAGCAGGCGCGCCTTGGCGACGTTGCGCGTCTCCATCGCGGCAAGACCGCCAAGCTTGAGCAGCCACTCGAACACGAGTCCGGCGATGTAGATCGAGTACGTCGGCGGCGTGTTGAGCATCGACTCGTTTTCCGCCTGCTCCTTCCAGTGGAACGCCGATGGCGTGATCGGCAACGCCCGCTCGAGCAGGTCACGCCGCACGATGACGAGCGTCACGCCGGCCGGCCCGGCATTCTTCTGCGCGCCGGCGTAGAGCACGCCATAGCGCGTGACATCGAGCGGGCGCGACAGGATGTGCGATGAAGCGTCCGCAACCAGCGGCACCGGCGCGGTATCCGGGGTCCAGTGATACTCGACCCCGCCGATGGTTTCATTGCTGCAGATGTGCACGTAGGCCGCGTCGGGTGAGAGCTTCCACGTTGCGCGCGCCGGGATGTAGGTGAAGTTCTTGTCCTCGGCCGACGCCGCCACGTTCACCTGGCAATACTTCTTCGCTTCCTTGATCGACTTCTTCGACCACTCGCCGGTGTTGACGTAGTCCGCGACCTTGCGGTCGCCGAGCAGGTTCATCGGAATCAGCGCGTTCTCCGCGATCGCGCCGCCTTGGAGGAACAGCACCGCGTAGTCGGCGGGAATCGCGAGCAGCGTGCGCAGGTCGGCTTCCGCCTTGGCCGCGATCGACATGAACTCCTTGCCGCGGTGGCTCATCTCCATCACCGACATGCCGCTGCCGTGCCAGTCGAGCATCTCGGCGGCGGCGCGTTCCAACACCTCGCGCGGCAACACGGCGGGACCGGCACTGAAATTGAAGACCTTCATCGCGATGCGTCCTTCTTCAGGTGTGCTTGGGGCAACTGCGATTCTCGCATCGCGAGCGCGCCGCGCCGGACCGGCCCGGCACGATGCGGAACCGGCGATGACGGCGGGGATGCCGGCACAATGGGCGGATCGTCTTCACTTCCAGGGTGCGCAGTGATGAAAACGATCCGAGACAGGCTGTGCGCAGGACTGGCGCCATTGCTCCTGGCGTGGGGCGCTACGGCACACGGCGCCGAAATCATTCTCGAGCGCACCGCCGTCGATCGCCTGGTGCAGCAGGCGCTCTTTACCGACAAGGGTCGCTACTTCCTGCAGCGCGGCGCCTGCTACGCCTACCTCGAGGATCCGGTCGTGTCCCTCGCCGGCGGCCGCCTGGTGTTGAATGCGAATCTCACTTCGTTCCTCGGCGTGATTGTCGGCACGCAATGTGTCGGCGTGCCGCTCAAGTCACGGGTGACCGTGTCCGGAAGGCCGGCGCAGCAAGGCGGCGTGGTGCGGCTGGTTGACCTCAGCATCGACAACATCACCGATCCCTCGACGCGTGCGTTCGTGCAGTCGGTCGTGCTGCAGCGGTTTCCACAAGCGGTCGAGATCGACGTTGCCACGGCGCTTCGTTCGATGCTCAAGCAGCCGAACATTCCGTACACGAGTGACCTCGAGCGCCTCGACATCACGGCCGTTTCCGCCGAGTCGGATCGGCTCGGCGTGACGTTCGACTTCAAGCTCGTCGCGAAGTAGACGTCGTCGGAGCGCAGCGCAGCATCGTTGCGCGCGATGTCGGCTGCGCTTACACATCGTCCGAGCGGACGAAGCGCGTCTCAATTCAATCAGTGACTTGGGCCCCTGGAACGACCCTTGCACTCCCCTGCTCCGCTACGGCACCGGGCGGCGCACTACGGAGGAGAGGTGTTCACCGCGAGCGAGGTCTTCGACCCGCACTCGCAACCTTGCGCCAGAGCCGAAACATCGGCCGTTCCGGGTTCAGTCAACCGAAGTCTGCTTCAAGGCAGGACTGCCCATGGGTCATTCCCGCGCGCCGACGCGTCTCACGATTCTGCGAATCGTGTGCTTGCTGTGTGCAGCGTTGCTGCTCGCGAATTGCGGCGGCGGCAACACGCCGGATGTTTCGCCCGATCCGCTCGTCCGCGCACTGGCGCAAGTGACGCCGACCGGCTTCCCGGCGGGTCCGATTCCGGCGGACGCGTATCAGAAGGGCATGTGGTCGCCGGTCTACGACTGGCCGGTGATCGCGGTGCACGCGGTGCTGATGCCTGATGGTCGCGTGCTCACCTACGGCACCGACGGCACCGGCAAACAGACCGGGTTCTTCATCTACGACGTGTGGGATCCGAGCGCAGGACCCGGCGCGGGCCACATGACGTTGCCCAACGCGACGTCCACCGACATCTTCTGCAGTTCGCAGGTCGTGCTGCCGCAAAGCGGTGCGGGCGTGTTCATCGCCGGGGGCGACAACTGGACCGGCACGGCCACCACCAACACCGGCAACAACAACTCCAATCTGTTCTCCTACAGCGCCAACACGCTCACGCGCGGCAACAACATGAACCGCGCGCGCTGGTACTCGTCGTCGATCGTGCTCATGAGCGGCGAGGTCTACACGCAGGGTGGTTCCGGGGGCACGGACCGGCCCGAAGTGCGTGGCTCGGACGGTACGTTCCGCCTCCTCAGCACCGCCGACACGAGCACGCTCGACTTCATGTACGCGCGCAACTTCGTCGCGCCCGACGGCCGCGTGTTCGGCTACGACAGCAACGGCCGCATGTACTTCGTCGATCCGAACGGAACGGGCGCCGTCACGCTGCTCAGCCAGTTCGGTTCGGCCTACCGCGGCAACGATGCGAGCGCGGCGATGTTCCGGCCCGGGCGCATCCTGCAATTCGGCGGATCGAGCAACGGCGCGATCGTGATCGACATCACGAGCGGCACGCCGGTCGTCACGCCGACGCAGTCGATGTCGTCGCAGCGGCGTCTGGTCACCGCGACGATCCTTCCGGACGGCCAGGTGCTCGCCACCGGCGGCAGCGCCGTGTGGAACGACCTTACGGGCGTCAACAACATCGCCGAGATCTGGAATCCGCAGACCGGCACGTGGATGCAGGGCGCGCAGGGCGCGCTCGCTCGCTTGTATCACTCGACGGCGCTGCTGATGGCCGATGGCAGCGTCCTGGTGCTGGGCGGTGGCGCGCCCGGCCCGCTCAACAACCTCAACATCGAGGTCTACTACCCGCCTTATCTCTTCACCTCCGCCGGCACGCTCGCGCCGCGGCCGGTGATCGCCAGCGCGCCCGACACGCTCGACATCGGCAAGACGTTCGCGATCGATTTCGCCGACGCGGCGACCATCAGTCGCGTCGTGCTCGTCAAGGCGGGCTCGGTGACGCACAGCTGGAACATGGAGCAGCGCTTCGTCGATCTCACGTTCAACGCAAGCGGCGCGCGCCTGAACGTGCAGGCCCCGGCGCACGCGGCCGATGCCACGCCGGGCAACTACCTGCTGTTCATCCTCGACGCGAACGGCGTGCCGTCGGTTGCGAAGATGGTGCGCATCAACGTGGCCGCGGTGCCGAACCCCGCGACCGTTCCCACGCTGGTCAACCCCGGAAACCGCACCGACCAGGCCGGCGCGAACGTCAACGTGCAGCTCAACGCGAGTGACCCCAACGGCGACACGCTGGTGTTCGCAGCCACCGGGCTGCCGTCCGGCATCTCGATCGACAGTGCGACCGGGGCGATGACCGGCACGCCTACCGTGCAAGGCTCGTTCAACGTGACCATCACCGCGAGCGACGGGGTCAACGTCGCAAGCGCGAGTTTCGTCTGGACGATCAGCGTCGGCGCGCCGCTCACGATCGATCCGCTCCCGCCGCCGTTGCCGCTGCAATCGGGCACGACGGTGACGTTCACGGCAACCGCGAACGGATTCAACACGCTTTACAAGTGGAACTTCGGCGACGGGACGCCCGAAACCGCCTGGTCATCGTCGGGCAGCGCGACGCACCAGTTCGCGCAGGCAGGCGTCTTCTACGTGACGGTCACGGCAATCGACGATCGGGGCGTCGAAACGCGCCAGACGTTCCTGCAGATCGTGTATCTGCCTGCGAGCGCGCAGCGGCCGAGCGCCTCGTCCAACATCCTGTACGAGACACCGGCGAGCGGCAACGCGCGTGTCTGGGTCGTCAACCAGGACAATGACTCGGTCACGGTGTTCGACGCGGTGACGCGTGCCAAGGTGCGCGAGATTCCGGTCGGCGCGGCGCCACGCTCGATCGCGCGCGCCAGCAACGGAATGATCTGGGTGGCCAACAAGGCGGGGGCGTCGATCAGCGTGATCGATCCGGCTTCGCTCGCGGTGAACCGCACGATCGCACTGCCGCGCGCATCGCAACCGTTCGGCATTGCGATGGTGCCGGGTGCGGGCATGGCGTTCATCGCAACGGAGGCAACCGGCCAGGTGCTCCGCTATGACACGGGCGCATACACGCAGACGGGTGTTGCGAACGTCGGCGCCAATCCGCGCCACATCGCCGTGAGCGCGGACGGCGCCAGCGCGTACGTGACGCTGTTCATCACACCGCCGCTGCCCGGCGAGGCGACCGCGACGGTGCAGACCACCGTCGACAGTATCCCGGCCGGCGGCCAGGTGGTGCAGGTTTCGACGAGTTCGATGGGCATCGTCCGCACCATCGTGCTTGCGCACAGCGAGCGCGCCGACTTCGAGAACCAGGGGCGCGGTTTTCCGAACTACCTCGGTGCACCGGCGCTCTCGCCGGATGCGACGCAGGCCTTCGTGCCCTCGAAGCAGGACAACATCAAGCGCGGCGCGCTGCGCGACGGTACGGGGCTCAACTTCCAGAACACCGTGCGGGCGATCAGCTCGCGCATCGATCTTGGCGCGGGAGCCGAAGATCTCGCCGCACGCGTCGACCACGACAACGCCAGCCTGGCAAGCGCCGCGATATTCGACCCGTATGGGGTCTATCTCTTCGTGGCGCTCGAGACGAGCCGCGAGATCGCAGTGATC
>Ga0326726_10006565_pt1 | contig 10473 bp, 7 predicted proteins | sample MHFenrmetagenome_2_FD_207603 | JGI IMG/M metagenome (GOLD analysis project Ga0326726, IMG submission 207603) | Lab enriched peat soil microbial communities from Michigan Hollow, Ithaca, NY, United States - MHF15MN | ecosystem: Environmental > Terrestrial > Soil > Wetlands > Peat | place: USA... | reverse complement strand
TCGCGCATGTAAGCCCGGCCGGCCCTCCGCCGATGACGGCCACACTCTTTCCCTTATCAGGACCGGTCTCAGGGATCGGGATCTCTCGTTTTGCAACTTCATAATCCGCAACAAATCGTTTCAGGGCGCAAATCGCTATGGGCTGGTCCACTTTGCTGCCGCGAAGGCACTCTTCTTCACAGGGATGGGCACAGACCCGCCCGATGATGGAGGGAAAGGGAAGCCGCTCCCGTATGAGATCAAGGGCCTCAAGAAACTTCCCCTCAGCAATGAGGCCCACGTAATCACGGGCGTTCAGATTCACGGGACATCGATTGACACAGGGCGCAATCTCCCTGTCAATCATGTAAGTCGAAGGGATGGCCTGGGGAAAGTTTATGTAGGTGGCACTCCGTTGGGACATACCAACATTGTAATCGCTGCTCACCTCCAAGGGACAGTTCGGGGCGCAAAGCGCGCACGATGTGCACTTCTCCGGCAATACCCGCCGCGGTCGTCTCCGGAGGGTCACCGTAAAGTTACCGGGCTCGCCGGCAAGGTCAATTACATCGGTATTCATCAGGAGTTCTATGTTGGGATTTCTGCCAACCTCTACAAGTTTTGGCGCCATGATGCACATGGAACAGTCATTCGTAGGGAAGGTTTTATCGAGCTGGGCCATCCGTCCACCAATGTTCGGCTTCTCGTCGGCAAGATAAACCCTGAAGCCTGCATCGACGAGATTCAGAGATGCCTCCATGCCTCCTATGCCTCCGCCGATCACAAGGACTTTGCCTATCTTGTTGGTCTTCTCCATCACTTTTCCTGTTTCCGCTGCTTTTTCATTTTCGCGGGGTTTTACCGTCTGATCTTTCTGAATATAGCGTCTCTATCTTCATGCCCACCGATCTCTATCATATTTCTCTTGAGGAGATCTTTCATGTGGCTAAAAACCTGATCCGGCTTCATTCCCGTTCTTTCGGACAGGGCTTTGATGGTACCGTCACGTTCTGCCAATACCTCAAGGATACGTGCCCTTTCGAAGGCGGCCTCCAAAAGCGGGCCAAAAACGAGGGAGAATTGCCTGTCTGTCATCCTCTCGCCATACACATTCCCAGTTTTCAAGGCGTCCTTTTTGCCGAGAAGCCTCGTCAGCTTTTCAGCGCCTTCCGGGTAGTGGTTCTTTACGTAATCAAGTTTCTCTTCAATTTCCATATATGCTCCGCAGCCACACGATGAACAACCATTCGCCCCGCGTAGCCTGAACCCAATCTAACACTTAACGAGGCGCCCCTCTATTTAATCTCTTCACCTTCCTTGCCACCTCGTCCACAGGTATGACGTGAGAACCAGTACCCGACAACTTTCCGAAGAGGGCAAGTTCAAACACCTCGGACAAAAATAGGATGGGTAGATTCTTTTGGCTCCGGCCGAGATACGGCAAAAGGTCGAGGTTCAGCTGACACAGGGGACATGGCGTTACAATAGCGTCTGCACCAAGCAAGACTGCACGGTCCATGATCTTGCTCGACAGAGTCAAAGTCATATCCTTATCCGTCAGGGTCTTGCTCGCTCCACAACACTCCATCTTGTATGGCCAGCTCACCAGTCCAGCCCCCAGGGCCCAGAGCAAAGCGTCCATACTCGTGGGATTCTCCTTGTCGTCAAAGGCTTCCATCCCCATGACCCGCGTCAGGACACAACCATAATAAGGAACAACCCTGAGTCCGGAAAGATCGTGCTCCAGCTTTCCGGCAATGCGTTCTATCCCCACGTGATCAAGAAGCACTTCAATGATGTTCTTTACCTCCACGGTGCCGAGGCACTTCAAGGGCGATATAACGCTATTTATGTCTTCCCTGAAGGTTTTGTCCTGTCGCAATCGTTCGTTGGTGACCTTCGATCGGATGTAGCACGCCGAACAGGGTGCAAAAAAATGATCATCCCGATCCTCTGCAAGAGCCAGGTTCCTTGCTACCAGGGCATGAGCAAGCCTGTCATCTACTGTATGGGCTGCGGAGGCCCCGCAGCATGACCAGTCATTCAGTTCGTGGATTTCGATCCCGTAAGACGAAAAAACCTGTTTGATGGACGTTTCATAGAACTTGCTTGATGTTTTCAGCGAGCAGCCGGGGTAGTAGGTGAGGGTTGACATGGCTCAGGCGACTCTCCAGGCTCTCACAGTTCCAATCCGCTCATCTACCGAAATTACTGACCGCATTTCTTGAATATCTCCTTCAGCTGCTTTCTGTCTTTCACATTGTGCGGAAGAATTCCCATTCTTCCCTTGAGAAACATCTGCATGCCCATCTTCGCATCTTCAAAGAAATTCTTCTTCTCCATCTTATACTGCAGAATGGCCTCGATCTCGTGGAGCCTGCCGTGTCTCTGAACACTGTCAAGAAATGCCTGGTCGAAGGTCCATGTATCCTGCTCGCCTGTTTTTTGTTCCTTAATGGCGATCTTGCGCAATGTGTCAAAGACGTGGGCGATATCTATGTCGTTAGGGCACCTTACGCTGCATGTGACGCACTGAAGGCAAGTCCACATTGTCTTAGCGCTGAGTACCTTCTCTCGCTCGCCGAGGACAATGTAGCGAATAATCCGGTGAGGATAGATATCCATCTGGGTCACAACCGGGCAGCCCACTGTGCATTTATAGCACTGATAGCATGCTGATATCCTTTCTCCCGACAGTTCTTCCAGTTCCTTCAAAAATGTGAGATTATTCATGCGAAATCCTGAGGTTTTTCCTTAAATACAAGTATAAATGGTGCGACTTTGTTAATTTCTTTAGTCAAGATATTATAAACGAAAAACCCCGGACTTTCAAGAAGAGGGCCGGGGACATTGCCTGCCGGCCCTTCAAGGGTAATCGAACTCAGTACATATCAAACCGACGAAACCAGTCAGTCGGAGGTCCGCGCTAACGGGCACCGGCCTTCTTTGAGGAGATGTTCGACTCTGAGTTGAGGATGTTTTTGGCGCTTTCGTCAAAAACATCGGTGATGAAAGGTATCTTCGTCTCTGCCTCGGTCTCCCTGTTAGCTGAAAAGATATCGTTTCGCGATATTTCCGGTATACCAAAACGACGGGCACCTGCCATCAACTGCTGAAGTCCGGCGGCGAGTTTATCGGCCAGAGTCCACATGGCAATAGCGCCATAAGGAATATTCTTCATCTCTTCTTCCCCGACTTTCTTCTGGACATCGTAATAGCTGGCAAAAATCTCATCTGCAGAGAGACCCACCTCCTTCACTGACGGAGGAAGCTCATCCCAGTTGCCATTCACTTTTGCCTTGCGATCTGGGTTGAGAACACCTTCTATGTTGGACCCTAAGAAACCTGGAATCATGGCAGCCCTTCCCATGCAGACTAGCTTGGTAAAAGGAGCGCCAAGGGCCAGGGCCTTGAAGATGTGATCTTCCCGAGCCAGGCCACCTGCAAATGCGATATCCACGACCTTCGTGCCCTTCGATGCAAGCAGTGAAGCATATTCGTAGGTCTTGCTATGGAGTAGGATAGACGGCACACCCCAGCTCTCCATCATGTTCCATGGACTCATGCCTGTTCCTCCACCTGAGCCATCCACCGTCAAAAGATCGAGCCCTGCATCGCTTGCGTACTTGATGGACATAGCAAGGGCTTCCATGCCATATGAGCCGGTTTTCAAGGATATTCTCTTGTAACCTATGGAACGAAGGTATTCAACGGAAGCCATGAAAGCCTCCTCCACCTGATCTGCAGAAGAGAGATCCGTATACCCGAGCCTGCTGTGACGGGCAAAGGTCTTGATAGAACCTCGTTCAAAGGCTTTCTGCACTTCCGGTTTTGTCGGATCCGGGTCAACTACGTAACCCCGATCCTTGAGGAAGAGGGCATAGCCGAGGCTATCGACCTGGATTTCTCCACCGATGTCTTTAGCGCCCTGGCCCCACTTCAGTTCAATTATGACTTTATCTCCATATTTATTGATCACATACTCAGCAACCCCATTCCTCGTATCTTCAACATTCATCTGGACAATAATTGCTCCATAGCCATCAAAGTAGCGCAAATATGTCTCGATTCTTCGATCAAGCTCGGGAGCTTTGGTTATTTTGCCATCCTTGATGATAGCCTCTCTGTCTATGCCGACTACATTTTCCCCGACCACGATCGGTATACCCACAAGTGCTGCGCCAACAGCGAAGGAATCCCAGTACTTCGCCGCAATGAAGGTGGACCCAAGGGCACCAGTCATGACAGGTATTCTGCACTTTGTCTTTACGTCGGCCCCAAATTCTGTCTCAATGCTCACATTAGGAAAAATACAGTCATCTGCGGAATTGGAAAGCCCGTTGGGAAGACCACTCACACCATAGTTATATCCCTGAATCCTCAATGAATTGTAGGCAACGCCCACATGGAAAGTGTTGCCGCTCCCTGCCGTTACCCCTCCAAAATCTCTTGGGTACAGCATCTTTCTGCCCTTGAGACTGGAAAGAAACGTTTCGCATTTACCCTTGCAGTCTGCACGGCAGAGGGTGCACAAACCCGACTCAGCCGGATTTCCACGGTTGACGGTTCCCAGTACATCGTTCGATTTTGGCCATTCAATCATTTAGCACCTCCTGTTTGTTTGCTTTTTGGTACTCTTTTGCCAGATGCACGGCATGTTGTTGCCATACCTTATCACCCGGCTGGTTTAGAATTCTATCAAGCCACACCGCGTTTTGTCAAGTATTTGCTTGGCCTTATAGGCATGATTAATTCTGTCTTGATTTCAATCAAAATTGGTAGTATGATAGCTTATACGGCAATATTGCCGTTAATGTCATGTGAGGTTGCCAAAGAATGGATGTTACAGAAACCGGGGTATTTTGTCATGGATGAAAAGAAGAGAAGAAAAGGACTCCTCATTCTCAATGTTCTGAAAAATTCTGAAATAGCCCTCACAAGCGGCAGAATTGCCGAGGAACTTGTTTCTCTTGGGCAAGAAATTAGCGAAAGGACCGTGCGACTCTATCTGCAGTATATGGATGCCGGGGGTTTTACCGCGGGCAACGGCAAACGGAGGCACCAGATCACTGAGAAAGGACTCAATGAGCTGGACTCCTCGAAAATCATCGAAAGAGTCGGGTTTCTGTCTGCAAAAATAGATCGCATGACCTACCAAATGAATTTCGATCTCAACACGACCTCGGGTAGTCTGGTCATCAATGTGACTCTTGTAGAACCAAGGCTTTTTGCAAAGAATATCCCAATGATCAGCAAGGTGTATGCTGATGGTTATGCCATGGGCAACCTAATGACCTTTCTTGCCCCCGGGGAAACCCTTGGCCATATCACTGTGCCCCAGGACAGGATGGGCATTGGAACCGTCTGCTCAATTACCCTGAACGGGGTCCTGTTAAAGCATGGCATCCCCACCACCTCCCGCTTCGGGGGACTCCTTGAGATTGCAGATAGAAAGCCTATCAGGTTTGTAGAAATTATCATGTATGATGGAACAAGCATCGACCCCCTTGAGGTATTCATCCGCAGCGGCATGACCAACTATATGGGGGCCGTGCAAACAGGAAATGGCAGAATCGGGGCAAGTTTCCGGGAGTTTCCTGCTGAAAGCAGGGCCAAAGTTGAGCAACTCGGGGAAAAACTGAAGAGAATTGGCCTAGGAGGGCTTGTCAGGATAGGCAGGCCAGGCCAGGCTGTTCTCGACATCCCTGTCAGTGAAGGCAGGGTGGGGGCTATTGTAATAGGCGGACTCAATCCAGTATCGATTCTCGAGGAAACCGGGGTTAGGGTATATTCAAGAGCACTGGCAGGACTCGTGGACTTCAGCAGACTATTCCGGTCCGAGGAAATGGAGAGTCGCGTCCAGCAATTCCTCTAGCAAATGCTTTGTTGTTCCTCGATTCCTGGTATATGCTTAAAGGCAATGCAGTTAAAATTGCGGTTGGGTCTTGTATCAACAGACCAGCCAAAGAGGTAATCAGCCATGACGTCATCTTTTCCAGCAAGCACCGGTCTTCCGGGCCTCGATGATCTTCTCAACGGCCTCCGCCTTGGGGATAACGTGGTCTGGCAGATTGACGACATCGAAGATTATCGTCACTATGTGATCCCTTTTGTTGAGAAAGCCGAGCAGGAAGGGCGGCGGGTTGTCTACATGAGGTTTGCAGACCATGAGCCTCTCTTGGCGCAAACGAGGGGTGTGAAGGTCTACACGTTGGACGCCAACAGCGGATTCGAATCCTTTACTACAGAGGTTTACAACATCGCGACAGAAGAAGGAAAAGGCGTATTCTATGTCTTTGACTGTCTTTCTTTCCTGCTTTCCGCTTGGGCGACGGATCTTATGACAGGCAACTTTTTCGTCGTCATGTGTCCTTACCTCTTCGAACTGGACACAATAGCATATTTTTCGATACTGCGGCACAACCATTCATTCAAAACCATCGCCCGTATTCGCGAGACAACCCAATTGCTGCTTGAAATCTACAACCACCAAAATAATTACTACGTCCATCCCCTGAAGGTCTGGAACCGTTATGCTCCCACCATGTTTTTTCCTCACCTTGAGGAGAACGGCACCTTCACGCCCATCATCAACAGTGTGGACGCAACCCAGCTCTTCTCCGACATATCAAGACGCGAAGCCCAAAGTGCCCGACGATACCTCGACTATTGGGACAGGCTCTTCCTGAAGGCCGAAGACCTTCTGAAACGGTCTGCTAAGCCGGAGGAAAGACAGGAGATGATCGACGAGCTCTGCCGCGTCATGATCGGCAAGGAACCGAGGATGCTATCCCTTGCAAAGGAGATTTTCTCGCTCGAAGATCTCCTTGATATCAAATCCAGGCTGATCGGCACAGGTTTCATTGGCGGCAAAACAGTAGGAATGCTTCTGGCAAGAAAGATCTTACAGAACGATGAATTTTTGAACTGGGGTGATTACCTTGAGCACCATGATTCATTCTACGTGGGTTCCGACATCTTTTACACCTACATTGTTCAGAATGGATTATGGAAATTGCGCATGGAGCAAAAGACAAAAGAGGGGTATTTTGAGGCTGCAGCTCCCCTTCGGGAGAAAATGTTAAAAGGCGTGTTTCCTGACGAGATCAAAGAGCGGTTTCAACAGCTCATAGAATACTTCGGCCAGTCCCCTATTATCATCCGTTCGAGCAGTTTACTTGAAGATGCATTCGGGAATGCCTTTGCAGGCAAATACGAGAGCATTTTCTCGGTGAACCACGGCTCGCCGGAGAAACGCTATGCTGATTTTGTCAATTTTGTGGCAAGGGTCTTCGCAAGCACCATGGATGAAGATGCCCTTACCTACCGCCTGCAGAGGGGCCTGGATCAGCAGGATGAACAGATGGCTCTTCTGGTCCAGCGGGTTTCCGGATCACACCAGAAACATTACTTCTTTCCGGACCTCGCCGGCGTGGGTATCTCCTATAATACGTTCGTGTGGAAACAGGATATGGACCCAAAGGCTGGTATGCTGCGATTGGTTGCCGGGCTCGGCACGCGGGCAGTGAATCGCGTTGAGAACGACTACCCGCGGATAGTTGCCCTTGACAATCCTCTTTTTCGTCCCCACGCAGATATCGAGGATGCTCACAGGTTCTCTCAGCACGAAATCGACCTCCTCAATATCGACGAGAATAAGCTGGAGTCGGTTTCCTTGCAGCACGCAATAGACGGCGGCCTTGATATGAAGCTTAACCTCCTAGCCACAAGGGATAATGAAACAACGCAGAGAATGAGGGAAGCTGGCATGAAAGGCCAAGAGGCGTGGATCCTTACCTTTGACAGCCTCCTATCTCGCACTTCTTTCCCCGGGGTTATGCACCGGATGCTCAAAAGACTCGAGACTATGTATGATTATCCGGTTGAAATAGAATTTACCGTCAATTTTACTCGGAACAGCAATTACAGGATAAATCTCCTCCAATGCAGACCCGTCCAGACAAAAGGGCTCCCGCAGCCGGTCGAAATTCCCCGTGATTTTGAGCAAGATGTGGTTCTTTTTGCGTCAGAGGGGCACTTTTTGGGGGGAAGCATCTGTCAGGAAATCAAGAGGATCATATATGTCGAACCTGACTATTATACGAAGCTGCCCTTGTCCGACAGGTACGATATTGCCAGGCTTGTGGGAAAACTTAACAAATTGACACACTCAGCAGATACCCCAACCATGCTGCTTGGTCCCGGTAGATGGGGAACAACTACCCCGTCCCTGGGTGTACCGGTAAGATTCTCGGAGATCAATAATGTTACCATCCTCGGAGAAATCGCCTACTCAACAGGAAACCTGATGCCCGAACTCTCTTACGGAACTCATTTCTTTCAGGACCTTATAGAAACCGGCATCTTTTACCTGGCACTCTTTCCCGATACCCCCGGCGCTATCTTTCATAAAGAGCAACTGCTCCGGTTTAATGACATCCTAGAGGAACTGATACTGGATGGTCACAAGTATCGGGATGTTGTCAAAGTCTATGAGGTGACCGGGGAAAATCTACGACTTGTGGCGGACATCACATCCCAGAAGCTCGTCTGTTTTCTTGATAAAGAAAAGCGCTAACAGCATCGTTGAAATTCAAAAGTTTTGAATACTCGATCAGGGTGGACATGGCCCTGCTCTCGGTGTCAATTCCGGTCTCCTCGACTGCGGCAACAGGGTTTAATCCTCCGGCAGCGATCATGCCGATCTTGTCAACCCCTACCGGAATGTCCAGCAGGGGTTGATTCGGCTTGCCGAAAAGAATTTCTCCGCCAATTCCTCTTCTGCGCATTTTCTCTCTTAGGTTTTCCGCCTCGTTGATACTGACAACCGGGATCTCGCGCAGACTCCCCAGCACTTTGCCGGTATTCTGTTTCATTACACCTGTCAAATCCGTCATCCTACTTCGTATGAAGATCTCCATGGGATCCATGGATGAGCCTTCGTAACTTATCAATGAGGTGAACCGCCTGGGTATTCCATCCTCGATCTCAATCACCCCGCCGTACCGGGACGTAACAGGTATACCGGCCTTCAGGAAAATGCCGTTTAAGGTAATGCTGCAAACAGTCCCAAAACCCACACAACCTCTGGGTATGCCAACATCGCCGATCCGTTCTCCACCTCGCGCTATTGCAATCCTCCTACTCATCACGTAAGGGGAATCGAACACTCTGGCCATCACTTTCAGTACATCACGCAGTCGCTTCTCGGGGAAAAAAGAGATATTCAAAATTACATTCCCCTTAAGGGTATCGAGATTAAAATCTGTAAGATAGGCAAGGCTGTCGATCCTGCTTATGACAAAGTTTACTCTGTCCGATACGAAAGCCTTGCCCAGTTCCCCCTTCCCCCTCTCTGTGATGATTCTTCCCTTCTTGGCCTGCACCTGGGTTAAACCCTGTTCGTCAAGAAGCTTGAGATAATGGCGCACCGTCCTCTCGGAGAGTTCAATCCCATGGGACAAGAGTTGTCTCGACAACTCGGTGGAACCGACCGTGCCCTGGTATTTATCCAGGACCCTGAGGAGGGTGAACATCGTCTTGTTCATCAAACAATACCGTATGCTAGCATTGACCTTGCAACCTTCATGAAACCGGCCACATTGGCTCCGGCCACATAGTCTCCCTTCCTGCCATAGACTTCCGCGGCTTCGAGGCATGATTTGTGAATGTCCTTCATGATCTTCAGGAGCAGTCGGTCAACCTCTTCTCTTGTCCAGGACATTTTCAGACTGTTCTGGCTCATCTCCAGTCCGGACACTGAGACACCGCCGGCATTGGCAGCCTTGCCCGGACCAAAGAGTACGTTGTTCTCCTGGAAAACCCGCACTGCCTCAGGGGTTGAGGGCATATTTGCACCTTCAGCCACGCAGAAGCATCCATTCTTGACGAGAGCTTCTGCGTTTCTCCCGTCAATTTCGTTCTGGGTCGCGCAGGGTATTGCAACATCGACCCTGAGTCCCTGTTGCCTGATGACCTCCCAGACACTCTCTCCTAAATAGCAGACTGACCCATACTTGTCCGCATATTCCTTAATTCTCCCTCGTTTCACATTCTTTAACTCTTTCACGTAATCACATTTGTCGCCGCAAATGCCCTCTTCATCAACGACTGTTGCGTGGGAATCACAGAGAGTTACAACCTTGCCGCCCAACTGATTCACCTTTTCCATAGCGTACTGGGCGACATTTCCTGAACCGCTAATAGCCACAGTCTTGCCAGAAAAATCCAATCCCCTCGTGGCCAGCATTTCTGCAGCAAAATAGATAGCGCCATAGCCGGTAGCCTCAGGCCGTATCAAACTCCCACCATACTCAAGGCCTTTTCCCGTAAAAACTCCGGTATGGTCATTCCTTATCTTCTTGTAATATCCGAACATGTATCCTATTTCCCGGCCGCCGACCCCTATGTCGCCGGCAGGCACGTCAGTTTCGGGGCCGATGTGTCTGAAGAGTTCTCTCGTAAAAGCATGACAGAACCTCATTACCTCATCGT
>Ga0326726_10006564_pt1 | contig 10473 bp, 9 predicted proteins | sample MHFenrmetagenome_2_FD_207603 | JGI IMG/M metagenome (GOLD analysis project Ga0326726, IMG submission 207603) | Lab enriched peat soil microbial communities from Michigan Hollow, Ithaca, NY, United States - MHF15MN | ecosystem: Environmental > Terrestrial > Soil > Wetlands > Peat | place: USA... | reverse complement strand
TTGAGGCCGGCTTCCACCACCGCATGCTCGGCAAGCGCTTCTCCACCGACTAGCGAATACAGCGGCAAGCGCGCCGCGCTCGTCGGCAGCCCGTTCGCAGGATCGATGATGCGATCGAGCGTTGCACGCACTTCCCTGCGGCGCTGCGCGAGATCCGGCACGACGATCGCGAGCAACGCGGTGGCGTCCCGTTCGAGCCGTGCGCGCGCCCAGGACGCCGCGGCGATCAGTTCCTGGTGCGGGTCGACTGCCGCAAAGCGCACAGCGTGCGATTCAACCCTGGGTGTCGGCAGCAGCTCCGCGTTTGCTCCGCGCTGAACGAGTGCCCGCAGCAGTCGCTCTATGACAGGCGCCCGCTCCTCGAAGCCGAACAGCGCGATGCGCTCGTGCTTGATCGATTGCGGCGGCGCCGCCGCAACGAGCGCGCCAAGCTGTGCGCGATCGATCCAGCCCTGGTCGAGTTGCTGCTGCCGGAGCCTGCGCATCCATTCTTGAAAGCTGCGTTCCTCCTCGGTGACGCCCGCCACACGCTCGAAGTCGATACACCAATCCTGTGTGCGCCGCCAGCTGCGCATGGCCGCCCGCGCCGTAGCGTCAACATTCAGCAGTGGTGCCGCGGACTCGCCCTCGATGATCGCCGCCAACACGCGTGCAACCTGCGAATCGGCCAGCAGAATGTGCGCATCGCGCCGCTCGATGCGCGCTTCCTGCCAAAGGGTCGCAAGCCAGTCATCGAGCGTGAGCACCCGCGCCGACGGCCAGACGGTCCGTCCCGCGGAACGCTGCCGGCGGTCGTACGCGTGGCGCAGGGCACGGACCGACTCGCGCGTCTGCACGATCAGGAGGCCACCCGCTTCCAGATGCTCGTAGGCCCGTGCGTCTGCAGTCATCAATATTTATATATCAATGTGTTACGAGATGTTCTTCGAGTGATACCAGCTTAGGTTCAGCGCCCATCGATAGGCCTCAGGCAGCGACGCTAACGTATGACGCCGCTGCTGCGGAGTCTTTCCAGTTCAGCGGTGCTCATGGCGAGATGCGCCCTCAGGACCGCATCGGTGTGCTGTCCCAGGAGCGGCGGAGCGGCCCGGTATTCGAGGGTCGTGCGCGAATAGAGCGTGGGATTGCGAGTCCCGGGCGCCGTTCCGGCCAGTGGATGAGGCAGATCGATGCGCATGGCACGGTGCCTCACCTGCGGCTCGTCGAACGCCTGCGCGATGTCGTTGACGGGACCGCACGGCACGCCGGACCCTGCGAGGGCGTCGAGCCAGGCCCGTGTAGTCCTGGTCCTGAGCAGAGCCTCGAGCAACGGCACGAGCGTTCGGCGATTGGCGACGCGTGCTGCATTTGTAGCGAAGCGCACGTCTCGCGACAGGTCGCTGCGATCGGCGACATCGCAGAATCTCGCGAATTGACGATCGTTCCCGACGGCGAGCATCAAGTACCCGTCTCGCGTGAGGAATGACTGATACGGGACGATATTCGGATGGGCGTTGCCGTGCCGGGTCGGCGCGCGGCCGGTCGCAAGATAGTTGAGGCCCTGATTGGCAAGCCAGGCGACCTGGGCATCGAGCAGCGCCACGTCGATGTATTGACCCACTCCCGATTGCTCACGCTCGTAGAGAGCGCCCAGAATGGCGCTGAGCGCGTACATGCCCGCCATAAGATCGCTCACGGCAATGCCCACCTTCTGCGGTCCCCCGCCCGGCTCGTCGTCGGGCCGTCCGGTCACGCTCATCAGTCCGCCCATGCCCTGGATCATCGCGTCATAGCCGGGAGAAGCGGCCTCCGGTCCGCTCTGGCCGAATGCCGAGATCGAGCAATAGATGAGGCGCGCATTGTGCGGAGCGAGATCGGCGTACGCGAGACCCATGCGCGCGAGGCCGCCGACCTTGAAATTCTCAACGACGATGTCGGCGCGCGTGGCGAGCCGTCTGACGATATCCTGGCCCTCCGGGCGACTGAAATCGATGGCGACGGACTGCTTGCCACGGTTGGTGCTTGCAAAATACGCGGACTCGGTGGTGTCGCGACCGTCCCGTCCCTTCAGGTACGGCGGACCCCAGCTACGGGTGTCGTCGCCGGTATCCGGGCGCTCGACCTTGATCACTTCCGCGCCAAAGTCCGCGAGTGCCTGAGTCGCCCACGGCCCGGCCAGGATTCGACTCAGGTCGAGAACCGTGACGCCGCGCAGCGGCCCCATATCTCTAGCCTTTTCCCGCGGGAAGTTCGCGCCAGCGGTGACACGCTACCTGCCGCCCGGGCGCCACGCTCTCGAGCACTGGGATCTCGCTGCGGCACCGCTCGACGGCGAACGGACAGCGTGTATGAAATACACAGCCGTGCGGCGGGTCGAGCGGCGATGCGGCTTCGCCGATCGGCACGGCGCGAGCCCGCCTTGCCTCCAGCGGATCGAGCGCCGGAATCGCCTCGAGCAGCGCGCGCGTGTACGGATGCAGGGGCGCCTGGAACAACGCATCCCGGTCGGCAAGCTCCATCGTCCGGCCAAGATACAGCACCAGCACGCGGCTCGCGAAGCGGCGCACGACGGCCAGATTGTGGCTGATGAAAAGCAGGCTCATGCCGAACTCGCGCCTCAGATCGGCCAGCAGATTCACGATCTGCGCCTGAACCGACACGTCGAGCGCACTCAACGGCTCATCGCACACGAGGAGCAGCGGTTCGGCGATGACGGCGCGCGCGATCGCAATGCGCTGGCACTGCCCGCCGCTGAATTGATGGGGATAGCGGTTCATGAGATCGGCGCCGAGCCCGACGCGTGCCAGCATGGCTGCGACCGCTGTAGCGCGATTAGCGCGTGACAGCTCGGGCCGAAATACGAGCAGCGGCTCGCCGACGATGGCGCTCACCGTCATCCGCGGATTGAGCGAAGCGAACGGATCCTGAAACACGATCTGCAACTCACGGCGCGTCGCGCGCATGTCGCGTGCGGCGAGGCCGTACAGATCGATCCCCCGCCAGCGCACCTCGCCCCGGATCTGCGGCAGCAAACGCAGCACGCTGCGCGCGAGCGTCGATTTGCCGCTGCCAGACTCGCCCACGACCCCCAGCACTTCGCGCGACGCCAGCGTGAATGACAGGCCGGTCAATGCGTCAAGACGCCGCCTGCGCACCGGATAACTCACGGAAAGATTGCGTACGTCCAGAAGCGCCGCGCTCATGCCCGTGTCTCGCCGAGCGGATGATGGCAAGCGACCGTACGGGTGCCGCTGCCGTCGGCTGTCAGCTCCGGGCGCTCACGGCGACAGTGTTCCGAGGCGCGCGTACATCGCTCGGCAAAACTGCAGCCTGCTTCCCAGGCGGCGGGATTCGGCGGCTGGCCCGGGACGGCCTGCATCGGCGTATCGGTGCTGTCGTCGAGCCGTGGCACGGCCGCCAGCAGGCCGTGCGTGTATGGATGGCGCGGCGTGCGCAACAGCGCGCCCACCGGCGCCTCTTCCACAATGCGGCCGGCATACATCACGGCCACCCGGTCGCAAAGGCCCGCCACCACGGCAATGTCGTGCGTGATGACGACCAGGCTCAGCCGCGATTCGCGGCGGAGTTCCCGGAAAAGCTCGAGAATCTGTGCCTGAATCGTGACGTCGAGCGCCGTCGTCGGTTCGTCGGCGATCACGAGCTCGGGATCGCACAGCAGCGCGCTCGCAATCATGACGCGCTGGCGCATGCCGCCGGACAGTTCGTGCGGATACTGCGCGAGGCGCGTGGCGCCATCGCCGATATGCACGCGCTCGAGAATCGCAAGCGCCCGGCTGCGTGCGACCCGCGAACCGAGACCACCGTGCACCTCGAGCACCTCGGCGAGCTGCTCGCCGATCTTGAGGTGCGGCGCGAGCGAGGTCATCGAATCCTGGAAGATCATTCCCACGCGCGCACCACGGATCCGATCGAGCGCGGCACGATCACAGGTGAGCAGGTCGAGGTCACCGAATCTCGCCGTACCGCTCACACGTCCGTTGCGCGCGAGCAGCCCAAGAGCCGCGAGAAAGATCTGGCTCTTGCCCGAGCCCGACTCGCCGACAAGGCCCACGCACTCGCCCGCGCCGACGCCGAAATCGACGTCGCGTACTGCCGCCACCTCGCCCTCTGGCGTCGCGAAGCGAACATTGAGCGCGGCGATTTCGAGCAGTCTCTGCATCAGCGCTCGCGGGGATCGAGCGCATCGCGCAAGCCGTCGCCGACGAAATTGAAGGCGAGCAGCACGAGCGACAGAAATCCGCCGGGGATCAGCAGCATCCAGGGCGCCGCCTGCATATGAGCCGCGCCATCGGCAACGAGGCCGCCGAGGCTTGCGAGCGGTTCACGCACGCCAAGACCGAGGAAGCTCAGCAGGCTCTCGAGCAGGATCATCTGGGGAATTGTGAGGGTGGCGTACACGATTACTGGCCCGAGGACATTTGGGACAATGTGCCGCGCCAGAATGCGCGGCGTCGATACTCCACACGCGATCGCGGCTTCGATGAACTCCCTGTGCATGAGGCTCAGGGTCTGGCCGCGGACGATGCGCGCCATCACCAGCCAGCCAAAGGCCCCGATGGTGACGAACAGGACGATGAGATTCTGGTCGAACACGACCGCCAGCAGCAGCACGAAGAAGAACTGCGGCATCGCGAACAGCAGATCAACCGCCCGCATCATGAGCTCATCGACGCGGCCACCGAGGTATCCGGCCACGGCTCCGTAACTCACCCCGATCAGTACGCTGATCGCCGTCGCGATGAGACCGATGGCGAGCGAGATGCGAAGCCCCAGCATGCTGCGCACGAAGAGATCGCGCCCGAGATCATCGGTCCCGAACCAGTGACCGCTCTCAAGGGCCGGTCCGGCGAGAATATGCGTGTAGTCGAGCGCATCGAACCGGTGCGGGCTCAGGTACGGCCCGAGCGCTGCGAGCGCTGCGATGAGCAACAATGTAAACGCAGCCGCCAGCGCCGTGCGACGCGTGCGGAGCGTACGCCAGGCATCGCGCCACAGACCGCGCTCCACCGGACCAGTGACCGCCGCGACTGCGTTCATCGACCCTGCTTGTGGACCGCGTGTCGCACCCGTGGATCGAGCCACGCATAAATGAGGTCCGCCAGAAGATTCAGGCCGAGCGTCAGCGTTGCAACCACTACAGTCATGCCGAGCACGAGGGTGTAATCGCGATTGAGGGCTCCTTCGATGAGATAGCGCCCGCTCCCTGGAAGGCCAAACAGGCTCTCGACGACCAGGGACCCGGTCAGCACCATCGCCGAGGCCGGCCCGAGATAGCTGACAACGGGCAACAGTGCAGGGGGCAACGCATGGCGCAGGATGACTCGCCGCCACGGCAGGCCCTTGGCCCGTGCGGTGCGAATGAAGTTGCTCGCCAGAACCTCGAGCATCGATCCGCGCATCAGGCGTGCGATATAGGCCAGCAGGGGCAATGCCAGAGTCACGGCCGGCAGCACGACGTCATCGAGCGCTCCGGCGCGCCAGCCCGACACCGGCAGCCAGCCGAGCACGATGCCGAAGATGAGCTGCAGCAGTGGCGCGACGACCAGAAGCGGCAGAATCATTCCAATGACGGCGACGCCCATGACGAACGGGTCGATCCAGCGGTCCCGGTGGAGCGCGGCGACGCAGCCCGCGGCAATGCCGCCCGTGACCGCCAGTACGAGCGCCAGAAAGCCGATCGTAAGGCTCACCGGCAAGCCGCGACGTATCAGCTCAGTGACGGTGAAATCGCGATACCTGAAGGACGGTCCGAAATCGCCATGCAGCAGCCCTTTGAGGTAGCGCCCGTACTGCGTCCACATCGGGGCGTCCAGGCCGTACGCTGCTTCGAGGTTCGCACGAATCTCCGGGGACAGCGTCATCTGCTGGTCGAACGGCCCGCCGGGCGCCAGCCGCACGACGAAGAAGGCGAATGTGATGACGAGAAAGAGGGTCGGGACGATCCCTAACAGGCGGCTAGCGGCGTAACGCAACATCTTTGGGAGTCGGGGCGACCTGCCGGCGTTGACGACTGTGGGGTGATATGAGGCGCGAGTCTAGGGGGCGCGGGTCAACGCGCGCAATGCGGACAAAAAAAAGCGGCTCGCGAAAGCCGCTTTTATTAGGCACCCGAGGTGTGTGCGCCCAGGTGCTCCCCTCGCGTCCAGCTCGTTCTGATTTTTCTTGCGCTGGACGTGAACCAAACCTTGATCAGATCTTGGGCGGCCACCGGCCGGCCCCTGCGCGTCGTCTAGGCTCCCCGAAAGTGCTGTATTTCTGAGTTCTTGGCAAAGGCTCTTGGCGAGGGACATTAGCACCGGTCGTTGTCGGTGACAAGCGACATCCGGTCCGGCCCCTGGATAGGGTGTTCTTTTGGCAGAGCAAAAGCGCAGCCGGATGCAGGATTAATGCCTACGGCGGCTCGGTATACTTCCGCAGCGAGTGAATCTGGAGGAACCGATGAGCAAAGTGATGGTGTGCGTGAAGCGAGTCGTGGACTACAACGTGCGCGTCCGCGTCAAACCCGACGGCAGCGGTGTGATCACCGACGGCGTCAAGATGAGCATCAACCCCTTCGATGAGATTGCGCTGGAGGAGGCGCTGCGGCTCCGGGAACGCGGGGCCGCGACTGAGGTCCTGGCGGTCAGCATCGGACCTGCGGACACGCAGCAGCAGCTGCGCACAGCGCTCGCCATGGGTGCCGATCGCGCCATCCTGGTGCAGACCGATGCCCCCGTTGAGCCGCTCACGGCAGCCCGCGTCTTCCTTAGACTCGTCGAAAAGGAGAATCCCAGGCTCGTGATCCTGGGCAAGCAGGCCATCGATGATGACAACAGCCAGACTGGCCAGATGCTGGCGGCGCTCTGGAATCGGCCGCAGGCGACATTCGCGTCCAAGCTGGAACTGTCCGACCAGGTCGCGCGGGTCACCCGTGAGGTCGACGCGGGCCTGGAAACGCTCGAGATTGAATTGCCGGCAGTGCTAACCACGGACCTGAGGCTGAACGAGCCCCGCTACGTGAAGCTGCCGGACATCATGAAGGCGAAAAAGAAAGTGCTTGACATGATCACTCTCGCGGATCTGGGGGTCACTCCGAGCTCCAATCTGAAGGTGCTGCGCACCGACCCGCCGGCGCAGCGACAGAAAGGCGTCATGTTGAAGACCACGACAGAGCTGGTTGAGGCGCTGCGTAGCAAAGGGCTGGTGACATGACCCGGGTTCTCATCGTTGGTGAGCACGCGAACGGCAGGTTGAATCCGAGCACGGCGAAGTGCGTCACCTGTGCGCGGGCCATTGCGGGCGCCGAGATTGCGATTGCGCTGTTCGGCTCGGACACCGCCCAGGTCGCCGGCGAGGCGGCGCAGCTGCTGGGAGTCGGCAGGATCCTGCGCATCGACCACCCGGCAAACAGCCCCACGCTCGCCGCCGTGCTCGCTCCGCAAGTCGTCGCATTGGCCGCTGATTTCACGCACGTATTCGGTCCCTCGACCACCTTCGGCAAGGACCTCATGCCGCGGGCCGCGGCCCTGCTGGGCGTCACGCAGATCAGCGACGTGATGGCTGTCGAGGCGCCGAACCGGTTCCGCAGGCCGATATACGCGGGTAATGCCATTCTGACGGTCGAAAGCAGCAGCGGTTCCATAGTGGTGGCGACCGTGCGCACCGCATCCTTTGAGGCGGCACCGGCCGGCGGCAGCGCTTCGATCGAAAGCCGGACGCTCAACGTCGAGCTGCCGACACACACCCGTTTCGTATCGCTGAGCTCCGCCAATTCCGGGCGACCGGATCTGCAGACGGCGCGAATCGTGATATCGGGCGGCCGGGCGCTGGCCAGCGCCGACAACTTCAACCTGCTGTATGCCGTCGCGGACAAGCTCGGCGCCGCCGTCGGAGCCTCGCGGGCGGCCGTGGACGCCGGCTATGCGGCGAATGACATGCAAGTGGGCCAGACCGGCAAGATCATTGCGCCCGAGCTCTACATCGCGATCGGCATCTCGGGAGCAATCCAGCATCTCACCGGCATCAAGGACGCCCGTACCATCGTCGCTATCAACAAGGACAGCGAAGCGCCTATCTTTGAAGTCGCCGACTTCGGCCTGGTCGGCGACCTGTTCAGCGTGCTTCCCGAGCTCGAGAAACTTCTCAGTTAACGCACCGACCCTGATCGCATCCGCTCGGCTCAGAGCTGGTCGAGAACGTACTCCGCGCTCGAGACCTTGAACTCACCCGGAGCTTCCACGTTGACGTGGGTCGCAATGCCATCCTTGGCGATGATCGCAAAGCGCTGGCCGCGCTGACCCATGCCGTAGCCGCGTCCGTCGAGTTCGAGGCCAAGCGTCTTCGCATACTCGCCGTTGCCGTCGGCCAGCATCAGGATCTTGTCCCCGACTTTCGAAGCCTTGCCCCAGGCATTCATCACGAAGACGTCGTTCACGGCCATGCAGATGATCGAATCGACGCCTTTGGCGCGGATTTTGTCAGCGCTCTGCACGAATCCCGGCAGATGCTTCGCGTCGCAGGTCGGCGTGAAAGCGCCAGGCACGGAAAACACCACGACCTTCTTGCCCTTGAACAGCTGCTCCGTCGTGATCTTCTGCGGACCGTCCTTGCCCATGATGCGAAATTCCCCGGCGGGTAATCGATCCCCTGCTTTGATAGCCACGTTCGTTCTCCTTGAGGCTTTATGAACATGCGACCGGAAACGCAAGGCGCTGTATACCGGATCAATGCCATCCGATACAAGGCGAGCCCGGGTCGCAACGCGGTCGATGGTCCGACCCGGGGCGCGGTCTACCCTGACTGCTAGTCAGCGCTTGCGACCTGATTTCTCAGGGTACCCACACCGGCAATTTCAACCTCGATCACGTCCCCTGCCTTCAGCCAATAAGCGGGTTTGCGCCAGGCGCCAACGCCGCCGGGAGTGCCCGTCGCGATGATGTCGCCTGGCAGCAACTCGGTGAACGTCGAGCAATAGCTGATGAGGTCCGCCACGGAGAACACCAGATCGGAAATTGGCGCGCGTTGCCAGGTCTCGCCGTTGACGCGCGTCTCAAGGGCGAGGACGCCAGGATCCGGAATTTCATCAGCAGTGACGATCCAGGGGCCGCAAGCGCCCGACGCGAGGAAATTCTTGCCGGCGGTGAAGTGCGTCGAGTGCTCCTGCCAGTCCCGTACGCTACCGTCGTTGAAACAGGTGTAGCCGAGCACGGCTTCCAAAGCCTGTCCGACCCCGACCCGATGCGTTCGCCGACCGATGACGACCGCGAGTTCGCCCTCGTAGTCATATCTGCTGGAGATGCCAGGGTGGCGCAGCGGCGTGTCGTGGCCGACCTGCGAGTTCGCGAAGCGCGTGAATAACAGCGGCTTCGCGGGCGGCTGCCGGCCGGTTTCGAGCACGTGCGCGCGGTAGTTGAGTCCGACGCAAATGACCTTGAGCGGATCAGGAATGGGCGGCAGCCACGTGATGTCGTCCGTGCGGTGCCACACTTCGGACATCTGCGCGGCCTTTTCGATACCGCGCAGGCCCAGTCCGCCGACCGCGAGCCGCAAAGTCGGGTATTGCGAGGCCAGCCGGTACCCGATATCGACGATGCGCTCGCCGTCTACGACTCCGAACGATTCCCGGTCGCGGCTCGTGAAGCTCGCGAGGCGCAAAGGTATCTCAGACCTGGTCCGCGCGGATCATCCAGAGCTTGGCGACGCTGCCGAGCAACTGATCGTCCTTGGCAGCGCGAAAGACCTTCTTTGCCTCGTCGCTGCGCTTCGCCTTGAGGTAGGCCATGCCGAGGAAAATGTTGGCTTCGGCCGGGTTCTTCACTCCGCCCTTGGCGATACCGCGCTCGATCGCCTCGATCGCATGGGCCGAGTCACCGTAGGTGAGATACGCGTAGCCCACCTTGACGTCGGCGTCGCCAGTCTTCTGATTGCGCGACTCCTTGTCCTGCAGCGGCAACGTCTTGAGGTCCTGCTCCGCCTCCTTCCTGGCGCTCTCGAGCAGGCGCTTGTTGCGATCGTCACCTTTCGTGTCACCAAGAATCTTGTTGGAAAAGCCGCGCTCAAGCACGGCCTGCGCCTCGCCCGGGTAATCGTACTGTATGGCGAGCTGCGCCATCTCGACGTACTCGTCCGCCGATGCGAGCGTGTCCGTATCGAACTCCAAGCGGTAGAAATGCTGCGTGGTTCTGTCCGGCGCGTCACGCTTGGCTAACCTGAGCAAGTTGTTCCAGTAGTCCTTCTTTGGGAACCGCATCACCAGCTCGCGCAGAGCATCCATCTGGCCGTCGGGGTTCCTCGCGTCCGTCGCGCACTGCAGTTTGATCAGGAAGAAGTTTTCCTTGGGCGCACGGCCCGCTGCCTGCGAGGCGTCCACGGCCTGGTCCATGTAGCGGACGGCGTTCTTGCAGTCCTTTTGCAGGAAGTGGGCCTGTCCCAGCAGCACCAAGGCATCCACGTCGCCGGGCGAATTCTTGAGCCAGCGCTGGCCGAAGTCGATCG
>Ga0326726_10006563_pt1 | contig 10473 bp, 9 predicted proteins | sample MHFenrmetagenome_2_FD_207603 | JGI IMG/M metagenome (GOLD analysis project Ga0326726, IMG submission 207603) | Lab enriched peat soil microbial communities from Michigan Hollow, Ithaca, NY, United States - MHF15MN | ecosystem: Environmental > Terrestrial > Soil > Wetlands > Peat | place: USA... | reverse complement strand
CACCAGCACCGCGGCGAGGTGCCGGGCCTCGCGCTCGATGCGCGCCACGGCCAGCTCGGCGCGGTTGAACGGCAGCACGACCACGTCGTCCAGCACCGCCGGGGGCACGCCGCGGGAGTAGGCCGTGCTGGCCGGCGCGGCCAGGCTGCCCCACTGCTCGGGTGTGGAGGAAAGACTCACCTCCGCGTAGTCGTAGGAGCCGTGGTAGGCGCCCTCGAACTTGGCGATCTTCGGCCGCCCGGTCCAGGCCCGCGCGCCCTTGATCGCCATCATCACCGCCTCGCTCCCCGAGTTGGTGAAGCGCACGCGCTCGGCCGAGGGCAGGCGCTCGCAGAGCAGCGTGGCCAGCTCGACCTCCTCCGGCGTGGGCAGCGGGAAGGACGAGCCGAGGGCCAGCCGTCGCGTGGCCGCCTCGACGATGGCCGGATGCGCGTGCCCGTGGATCAGCGCGGTGTAGTTGTTGAGGCAGTCGAGCCGGCGGTCGCCCTCCACGTCGGTGATCCAGCAGCCGTCGCCGGAGGCCGCGTAGGGCGGGTAGGGCGCCATGTAGACGGTGGTGCGCGTGTTGCCGCCGGGCATCACGCCCTGGGCTTGCGCGAAGAGCGCGGCGGATTTCGAGCCGGGCGCGGCCCAGCGCCGGGTCTCGGCCAGCGCCTGCGGGGACTTCACTCCGGGAGTTGTGGCCATGGGGGTCCTCCGCTGGGATTATAGTCCCGGCGCCCGGGGCGCACCCGCTTGACGAGGTCCCCGGCGCGAGTACTATCCGCAAGACGAAGCCGGGGGGGCGATGATCTTCAAGCTGGAGAGGAGAGGGCCATGACACCCGCACTCATCCTGTCGTCCGATTCTCACGTCTTCGAGCCGCCGGATCTGTGGACGGCGCGCATCGACCGAGCATTCCGCGATCGCGCGCCCCGGATGCAGCGCATCGACGGGGCCGATCAGCTGGTGGTCGAGGACCACCAGGTCGTCTCCGGGATCGGGCTCATCTCGAATGCCGGGGCCCGGTTCGAGGCGCCCGAGACCATCTCCGCGAATGCCCGCTTCGAGGACGTGCATCCGGGCGGGTACGACCCCCACCAGCACCTGGCCGACATGCAGCTCGACGGGGTGGCGGGCGAGGTGCTGTACCCGTCGCAGGGCCTCTTCTACTTCAAGGTGGCCGACCCCGCGCTCATGTCGGCCATCTTCCGGGCCTACAACGACTGGCTCGCCGACTTCTGCCGCGTGGACCCGGCGCGGCTCCGGGGCATCGCGATGATCAACGTGGACGAGGTCCAGGACGCGATCGGGGAGCTGGAGCGCGCCGCGCGGAGAGGCTTCGCCGGCGCGATGATCACGGAGTATCCCCTCGAGGCCCGGCGCTACGACCAGCCCGAGTACGAGCCCTTCTGGGCCGCGGCCGAGGCGCTCGGCATGCCGCTGAGCCTGCACACCGCCACGCGGCGGCAGGGGAAGATCCGCGGAGCGGGCGAGCGGACGATTCGCGACGCGACCAGCCGGTCGACGAAGGCCTTCTATCCGGCCATCTCGATGTGCGACATGATCTTCTCCGGGGTCTTCGAGCGCCATCCGGGCTTGAAGATTGCCATCGTGGAGTTCGAGCTCGCGTGGGCCCCGCACGTGCTCTCCAGCATGGACTACACGTATCGCGAGCGGCACGAGGAGGCGCTTTACCGCTTCAAGGACGGGATGCGGCCGAGCGACTTCTTCCACCGCAACGTCTTTCTGAGCTTCCAGGAGGACGCGATCGGGATCCGGCTGCGCGACGCGATCGGGGTCGACAACCTCATGTGGGGCTCGGACTATCCCCACAGCGAGTCCACGTTCCCGCAGTCCCGGAAGATCCTGGCCGAGATCCTGGCCGGCGTCCCGGAGGAGGAGCAGGCCAAGATCGCCGGCGCCAACACCGCGCGCCTGTACGGCTTCGACGTCGCCCGGCTCGGCGTGCCTACCTGCTCTTGAAGGCCGGCATGACCTGCGCGGAGAAGCGCTCGAGCTGCTCGAGGATCACCGCCTGCGGGGTGCCCACCGGCTGGCCCACGTTGACGACCTCGAGGCCCGGGTACTTGTGCTGGATCTCCATGAGCTGCTCGGTGATGAGCTCGGGCGGGCCGATCAGCCAGCTCCCCGCCTTGACCGCGTGGCGCAGGGTGGGCAGGTTGGCCTGACGCGCGCGCTTCGGGTCGGCGACGGCGTCGATCTGCTCGGGGGTGAGCCCGGGCACGAAGCCGAGCGGGGCGAACATCTTGATGTTCTCCTCGAAGAACGGGGTGGCTTCCTTGATGCCCTGCTCGACGCTGTCGGCGATGTGGAACGAGAAGCCGATGCAGAGCCCCTCGCCCGGCTCGCCCTCCCGTCCCGCGCGGGCGCGCGCCTCGCGGAAGGCGTGGACCACCTTCTCGTTGGCGCCGCCGGGCGCCGCGCCGCCGCCGATGATGCCGCGGATGTCGTGCTTGGCCATGAAGTCGAGCGCGCGCGGGCTCGCGCTGACCACCGGCTGCCAGCACTCGACCGGCAGCGTCCTCGGCCGCGGCACCAGCGTGATCTCCTCGAGCTCGTAGCCGCGGTAGGGCACCCGCGGCGGGATCGTGTAGTGCTTGCCCCGGTGCGAGAAGGCGCGCTGGTTGAAGGACTCGAAGATCAGGTCGACCTGCTCCTCGAACAGCTCGCGGTTGGCGGCCTGATCCAGCAGCGGCGCGCCGAACGTCTCGACCTCGCGGGTGTGGTAGCCGCGCCCGACCCCGAACACGACGCGCCCCCCGGTCAGCCGGTCGACGGTGGCGAAGTCCTCGGCCATCCGGATCGGGTGCCACATCGGCGCGATGTTGAAGCCGCAGCCGATGCGGATGTTCCGGGTGAGGTGGCAGAGATGCAGGGCCAGCATCAGCACGTTCGGGATGCACTCGTAGCCTTCGCGCTGGAAGTGGTGCTCGGCCAGCCAGAAGATGTCGTACCCGGTCCGGTCCATCAGCTTCGCGATGGCCTCGCTCTTCGGGAACACCGTCGCCAGGTGCTCGTCGGCCAGCCAGCGATCGTTCGCGGGCGTGCCGTCGAGCCCCTCGTGGTCCAGGTCCACGTGCCCCGCGAACAGGCTGCCGAACGTCGTGATCATGGTCGTCGTCCTCTCAGGACAGCTTGTAGGCCCGGGCCACATTCTCGCCCAGGATGGCGCGGCGGCCCGAGTCCGGCATCGGCGCCACCATCTCGCGGAGCTCCTCGAGGTAGTTGCCGGGATGATCGGGGTGCGGATAGTCGCTCGCCCAGAAGAACTTGTCCTCACCGACCAGCTGCATCATGGCCGGGATCGTCCGCTCGTCCGGATCGGCGGAGATGAAGCACTGGCGCTTGAAGTAGTACGACGGCTTCTCGGAGAGCCGGACGGTGGCGCCGAGCGTGGTCCCCGCGAAGATGGCGTCGGCGCGATCCAGGAAGTAGCCGATCCAGCCGGCCTGCGATTCGAGCACCACCACCCGGAGCCGCGGGAAGCGCTCGAAGACCCCGAGCTGGAAGAGCGTGGCGAAGGCATGCTGTACGCCCTGACCGGCGAAGAGGTCGAAGTACCACACCGCCCAGCCGAACTTGTCGTAGCGGTGATGCACGTTCCAGGCCGGCGGCTCGAACGTCGGGTGGATCGCGAGCGGGACGTCGAGGTCCTGCGCGGCCGCGAAGACCGCGTCGTGCTCGGGGGCGCCGTGAGGCACGCGGGTGATCGTGAACGGGCACACGAAGGCCCCGCGGCAGCCGTCGCGCACCGCGCGCTCGAGCTCCCGCGCGGCCTCCGCGGGATCGCCCAGCGAGAGATGCGCGATCGGGACCAGCCGGCCGCCGGAATCGCGGCAGAAGTCGGCGATCCAGCGGTTGTACGCGCGGCAGTACGCGCCCGACAGCTCGGGGTCCATCAGCTCGGCTTCCCAGAGGAGCCCGATGGTCGGGTAGAGGATCGCCTTCGCCATGCCCTCGCGGTCGAGCAGCTGCACGCGCTCGGCCATGTCCATGGTGCCGAACGCGGCGCCGCGCAGATAGGTCTGCTCCGGCCCCGGGCGAATCCCGCGCCCCTCTTCCGGACGTATCTCGCCGCTCATGGCCCGCTCGCGCAGCCGCCGCGCCTCGTCCACCCGCTTGCCCATGCCGCCCAGCGTGCCGAGCTGGCCGGGGCGGGGCAGGGTGGCGCGCCTGCCGTCGATCTCCAGGTACTCGTAGCCGTCGTCGCCGACCCGGATCCGGATCGCGCGGCTCTTGTAGCGGGGCTCGAGGTACTTCTCCCACAGGTCGGGCGGCTCGAGGATGTGGCCGTCGCAGTCGATGATCATCGCGCGAGCAGGATCAGGAGAGGCGGGCCAGGTAGTGGACGTAGATCTCGCGCCCGCTCTCGTCGGTCTCGGTCTCCTGCTTGATGAGGTTGATGCGCTTGTTCGCCTTGGCCCAGCCCTGCATGTCGAGGACCGAGCCCTTGTCGGTCGCCAGGACCTTCAGCACGTCCTGCGCGCCGAGGGACTCGAGCTCCTTCTTGGCCTTGGCGATGGGCATGGGACACTTCAGGCCGCGCGCGTCGAGGATCTTCTCCACGAGATTCTCCTATCAGCCTCGCGGCCCCGCCGGCACGGACGCCGCGCACTGGTTCTTCCCCAGCTCCCACTCCGACGCCTGCTCGCTGGGCACGTCCACGGGGGAGAGGTTGGCCGCGATGATCTTGCCGTACACGTCCGGTGGCGGCTTCACGGCGCTCCGCATGGCTTCGACGAAGGCCACCTCCGTCGGTAGCTTCATCTCCGGCGAGGCCGCGCGGATGTCGCCCAGCCGCCGCTCCACGACGCCACCGCGGTCCAGCTCCGCGGGCGACGCGAAGTGAGCCGGCAAGACCACGACGTCGTCGGGCAGCGCGCTCAGCGGGCCGCGGTGGAGCGTGCGGAACAGCGCGCGGCCCCAGGCCTCCACCAGCCCGCCCAGGTCCGGCCGCCCGATGCCGCTCACGAAGATGGTGTCGCCGGAGAGGAGCCACCGGCCGTCCACCAGGTAGCAGGTGGACCCCGGCGTGTGGCCCGGCGTCGCGATCACGCGAACCGTGACCGCGGCGCCACCGTCGCTCCCTCCGAGCGTCAGCTCGGTCCCGTCGGCCAGCGGGCGGACGGCCCGGCGCAGCTCGACGCCCTCGCCGGCCGCCACGAAGAACGGCGCGCCCCCGCGCCGGGCCAGCTCCGCGCCCCCGGAGAGATGATCGGCGTGGACGTGCGTGTCCAGGGCCTGGACGAGCGTGGCCCCGCGCTCCCTTAGGAACGTCTCGTAGACGTCGAGGTGGCGCGAGGCGTCGACGACGATGGCCTGCCCGCCGGCGAGGATGACGTAGGAGAGACAGCCCTTGCCGTAGCGGTTGATCTGCCAGAGCTCGAACCCGCGGCCGCCGTCGTCGACCCGCACCGGGACGTGCAGGTTCCCCCAGGCTTCCATCCCGCCGATGAGGTTGACCGCCCTCATGCCCTGCTCCCGGAGGATCTCGGCCACGAACGCGGAGGAGTCGCCCTTCGCGCACACCGCGATCCAGACATCGCCCGCCTGCGCGACCCGCTCGGCGCTCTGCTCCGGCTCGTCGATGAAGCCGAAGTACGGCACGTTGAGATGGGCGAGCGGCCGGATGCCCTCGATCTTCCAGGCGGCGAACTCGTCCTCGTTGCGCACGTCCAGGATGGGGGGTGCCTCGCCGCGCGTCACCAGCCGCTCGAAGAGCTCGCGCGGCGTGATCTCGGTGGTCTCCGCCATCAGATGAACAGCGTGACCTTCGAGTCGGAGGCGTCTCCCAGGTACGTCGCCACTCCGCCGAACTCGAGGTGGTCGATCAGCTCGCTCTCCTTCACGCCCATGACGTCCATGGACATGGTGCAGGCCACGAGCCGGACGTTCATCTCACGCGCCATGGCGAACAGCTCCTCGACACTGGCGACGTCCTTGTCCTTCATCATCTTCCGCAGCATCAGGGCGCCCGCGCCGGCGAAGTTCATCTTCGAGACGCCGAGGCCCCCGATCCCCGCCGGCGTCATGACCGAGAAGGCCTTCTCCAGCACGTTCTTGCCACCCAGCTGGCGCTCCTTCTTGAGCACGGAGAGTCCCCAGAAGGTGAAGAACATGGAGACCTCCATGCCCATGGAGGCCGCGCCGGTGGCGATCACCAGCGCCGCCATCACGCGATCCAGATCCCCGCTGAACACGACGATGGTGGCGCGGTTGCTCACGGTGCGCTCGCGGAGGGCATCGAGCTCTTCCTTCAGCTCCTTGCGCAGGTCGCCGACGCGGCGCTCGACCTCCTGGATCACCAGCGCCTCCAGCTGGGCGTGGTCGGTGGGATTCGGTGTCATTGGCGTTCCTCCATGTGGCCCGGCGTGTTCTCGATCGGCCCGAGGATCTGCTCAAAGCGGCGTCGCGTCAAGTGACCCCTCGCCCGCGCCGGCCGACGTCACGGCGGGAACCCCGGGACAGCTCCGCTGTCGGGATTCTCGACACCCGGAGGCCGTATCGGCGCCATAACGTCGGAACTTCCCGCGATAGGCGCATGGCTCGCCACTTGCTGAGACAGGGGGCGCGGAGTCCGGCGGCCCGGCTACTGGAGAGGACATGCGCATGGCTCGTGGGTCATTGCTGGTCACGGTCGCGGCAGTCGTCAGCGCCATCGGCCTCTCGGCGTCCTCGGGTGCAGGCGTGGAGCCCAAGGTGACGATCCCCGGGGCGGCCCCTCCCGCTCCTCGGATAGAGAGACTCTCCGACGACCAGGTGCGCGCGGAGTTCCTGCGCCTGAACGCCATGAAGACGGACTGCAGCGCGCAGGCGCGCCAGGCGCTGGCGGCGCAGCAGCGCGCGAGCGCCGCGGGTCGTGCCTCGGAGGCCGAGGCGCACGGTCAGCTGCTCTGGACGAAGCTGACGTGCATGGAGGAGGCAAGCCAGGGCCTCGTCCGTCTCCGAGACCGGGCGACCGGGGATCAGCTGCGGCTCCTCTCGCCGGCGACGCGCTGATCCCGACCATGTCTCCCGCGCATGCGCTACGACCGCTACGGGCGTGACGGGTATTCGAGCGCGACGCCGGGCCGGGCAGGAGCCGCGCCGGACCGGCCAGGCCTTCCTCGGCGGCGGGCTCCCCGAAAGCGCGCGCGCCAAGGTGAAGGCCGGGGCAGGGCGCAACCGAGTGCGCGCCGGCGGGTACCCGGTGGCCCGCGCGGTTGAGCCCCCGTCTGCATGTGTCACCCGCACTTGCCCATCACATGTTTGGTAGCATGAAAAAATTCCGCGCCCCTATGCTAGGAGTCCAGGAGGGACGCGATGATTACCAGTTATCAACCCCACGAGCTGGCGCTGGTCTTTCCCCCGATGACCGAGCCGGAGTTCGCCGCCTTCAAGGCGGACATCCGGGAGCACGGACAGCGCGAGCCCATCACGCTGTACGAGGGCAAGATCCTGGACGGGCTGCACCGATATCGGGCCTGTCAGGAGCTGGGGTTGGAGCCCCGGGTGGTGCGCTTCGAGGGAAACCCGCGCGCCGCCGCCCAGCTGGTCGTCGGCCGGAACTTCCACCGGCGGCACCTCACGACGTCCCAGCGGGCGATGGTCGCGGCCGAGATGTGCAAGCTCCGGCCCCGGGGTAATACGGGGAATTCCCCCTATTTGACCGCGGCCCAGGCCTCCACCCTGATGGGAGTCGGAGAAGACCTCGTCAAGGATGCCAAACGCCTGTTGAGGCATGGCGACGAGGACATCCTGCGCACGGTCCGCGAGGGGCTGCAGTCCGTCTCGGCCGCGGTCCAGGAGAAAGAGAAGAAGTCCAGGTTCACCTTCCTCGAGCAGTTCGCCCAGCGCCTCGACCGGGCGCTCCAGGGCCACAACGAGCGCGATGCTCACGCCATCTACCAGGCGACGCCGCTCCTGCAGTACATCAACCTCCGCATCCACGATTACCTGCACCCGCGCCCTGCCGAGCCCCTGACCAGGGGCGACGGATCCGTGCTGTGGGATCCGGTGGAGCTCAAGGTCCCGGACTGGCTCGACACCGAGCGCGGCGAGGCGATCGCCACCGAGCGCCGTGCCCGGCTCGCCACTGTCATGCCCAAGGCGAAGGAAGCGGCCATGGCCTACCCCGGGGAGCGCTGCCCGGCCTGCGGGTTGCCACTGCTGTCGGCCGTGAAGCGCATCGAGACCTCGTACTGCGCCGTCTGCAACGGCGACGTGCTGTGGGAATGGTCGTGGATCCGGGAGCAGGTCGAGATCGCCTTCAGCAGCGGCTCCGTCGCCGCGAGCTCGCCGCCCGCGCCGACGTCAGGCTGACGGACCGCCCGCATGGCCCGCATCCTCGTGGTGGACGACCAGCCGGAGGTCGCGGAGCTGGTGCAGGCCGTGCTCCAGGATGACGGGCACGCGGCGGACGCGGTCTACAGCGGCCGGGCCGCGCTGGACCGCCTCGCCCGGACGGTGTACGACCTGATCGTCTGCGACGTGCGGATGCCGGACGTCGACGGCAAGGCGGTCTTCCAGGCCGTCGCGCAGCTGGGGCCCCCGCGGCCGGTCGTGCTGTTCATGACCGGATACGGCGATGCCCCGACCGAGTCGGATTTCCTTGAGACGACGGCGGCGGTGGCGCTCGCCAAGCCGCTGGGCATCGACGCGCTGCTCGAGCGCGTCCGGGGCCTGCTCGCGATTCGCTGACCGAGGGCGATTGCTCCTATGCGCGGTCGGGGGCAGCGGGTATTTCCACGATGGAGGCGGGGCCGTTCGCACTGAGCTCTACCATGAGCCGGCGCCCGTGGAAGGGGCCCAGCGTCGCCCGATGGCCGATGCTGAACACCATCGTCTCCGGGAGCCGCTCGCGCACCAGCCGATAGAGGCGCGCCTCCGTCACCTCGTCCAGCGCCGAGGTCGCCTCGTCGAGAAAGAGCCAGTCGGGCTTCTGGACCAGGGCCCGCGCGAAGGCCATGCGCTGCTGCTCGCCGGGGGAGAGCTGGAGCGCCCAGTGGGCCGCCTCGTCGAGCCGCCCGGCGAGCTCCGCGAGTCCCACGGCCTCGAGCGCCTCGCGCAGCGTCTTGTCGTCCACACCGCCCGCGGGCATCGGATAGCTCACCACGTCCCGAAGCACCCCGATCGGCAGGTACGGCCGCTGCGGGAGAAAGAGGACTCGGGCCCCCTTCGGCACGTGGATCTCGCCACGCCCGAACGGCCAGATACCGGCGATGGCACGGACGAGGGTGCTCTTTCCCGAGCCCGACGCACCACCCAAGAGCACGGTGTCCCCTTGCCGGAGCGAGAGGTTGATGTTCGCCATGAGCGGCTGGCCATCGGGTCGATCGAGATCGACTCCTTCCATGGTCAGGTGCGTGGGGCGCCCGGCGGCGAGCCGGACGCCGCTCTCGGTCGACTGCCGGCGCACGTGCTCGAGCGCGCGCTCGAAGCCGGCGAGTCGCTCGACCACGGCACTCCAGGCCGCGATCTCCTTGTATGACTGGATGAAGAAGCTGAGCGCATCCTGGACCTGCTGGAAGGCCTGGGTCGTCTGCATGAGGCCGCCGAGCCCGATCTCGCCCCGGAAGTAGCGGGGCGCCGCGACGATCGACGGGACAATCCACGCCCCCAGCCCGTAGCCGTTCGTGAAGTAGGCCATCCGCTTCTGCCGGCGCATGATGCCCCACCAGTTGCCCACCACGTCCTCGAACCGTGCGCGAAAGCCCCGGAACTCGTCCGTCTCGCCGCGGTACAGGGCCACCCCCTCGGTGTTCTCCCGGAAGCGAACGAGGGTGAACCGGAAGTCGGCTTCGTACCGCTGCCGATCGAAGTTCAGCCGGACCAGCGGGCGGCCGAGCCAGTCGGTCAGCCAGGTGCCGGCGATCGCATACAGAACGGCCACCCAGACTATGTAGCCGGGTATGGTGACGGAGAACCCGCCCACCGGAACGGTGAGCGTTCCGGACAGCCCCCAGAGGATCGCCACGAAGGTCACCAGCGTGACGATCGCGCGCAAGCCTCCGGTGAAAAGGCCGAGGGTGTGGGCCGCGAGGAGGTGCACGTCTTCCGCGATGCGCTGGTCCGGGTTGTCGGTCTCACGCGCCACGAGCTGCATCCGGTAGTAGGCGCCATCGGCCAGCCAGGCGCGGAGGTAGCGGTCGGTCAGCCAGCGTCGCCAGCGGATCTCGAGCATCTGGTTGAGATAGACCTGGTAAACCGCAAGGAAGATGAAGATGCCGATCAGCCACGTGACGCGGAACAGCTGGCTGCGAAAAGCCACGAGGTCCTTGTCCTGGAGCGCGCTGTAGAAGGCGTTGTTCCACTGATTCAGGAGAACCGCGAGGTAGACCATGCCGAGCGTGAGGAGCACGACGGCGAGCAGGAGTCCCCGGGCCGCCCACCGGTCTTCCGAGAACCAGTACGGGCCGATCATGGCCCACGCGCTCGAAAGCGTTCGGCGCAGGCTGATTCCGGTCGGCCCCTCGGAGGGGTTGAGGTCGG